>LWDU01038134.1_pt1 | contig 26619 bp, 14 predicted proteins | sample 727161 | NCBI WGS metagenome assembly LWDU01 (sample SAMN04566230, study PRJNA314399) | hydrothermal vent metagenome | isolation source: deep sea hydrothermal plume seawater | place: Mexico: Gulf of California, Guaymas Basin | collected 2004-07-11
GGTAATGTCGGTGCCCCGCCGCTGCCACAGGGGCCAAATGCGTGATACAGAGCACTTGGCGATTGGCCCCGATTTGTTTCATTTTCTCGCCGACCACCGCAGCCGTTTCGCCGCCAACGTTCGAGTCCACCTCGTCGAACACCAGCACCGGGATGCTGTCCTGCGTGGCGAGCACGGTCTTGAGCGCCAACATCACCCGCGCCATCTCGCCGGACGACGCGATGGCCTTGAGCGGCTTGAACGGTTCGCCGGGATTCGGCGCGAACAGAAACTCGATCTGGTCAAAACCTGTTCGCGACACGGCCGCCTCCGTTTGGCCAAGTTCGCTCGGGTCGATGATTTCCACGTCGAAGCGGGACTGCAAAAAGCCCAAGTCGTTCAACTGCCGTTCCGCCTCCGCGACGAGCTTGGGCGCGATCGCCTTGCGCTCAGCGCTCAGCGCTTGGCCAAGAGTTTGGATTTGCTCGTCGAGCTTGGCCGCCTCCGCGTTCAACCGGGCCAACTCCTCGTCGCGCCCCTCCAGCGCGGCCAGGCGCTTGGCTGCGCCATCGCCGAACGCGATCACCTTGGCCAAGGTCGAGCCGTACTTTCGCTTGAGCGTCTGCACGAGGTTGTACCGTTCCTCGACGCTTTTCATCTGCGCCGGGTCGAGGCTCAACCGCTCGGCGTAATCAGCCACGGCGGAGCCCAAGTCGGCCAACTGCCCGCTGATCGTGGTTTGCTCGACGAGCAGCGACTCCGCCCCGGCATCGATCCCGGCCATCTCCTGCAACGCGCGGCCAAGCGCGGCGGTCAAGTCGGTCGCACTCGGTTCGCCGCTGTCGATGAGCCCGCGCGCCTCGACGGCCAACTCGGCCAAGCGCGCGGAGTGGGTTGCCCGTTGAAAGGCCTGTTCGAGTTCCGGTTCCTCGTCCGCCTTGAGTTGGGCGGCCTCGATTTCGCTGACCTGAAAGCGCAGCAAGTCCAGTTCGCGGGCGTACGCATCTTCATCGACGATCAACTTGGCTTTCTGCGAGGCCAAGGCGGCCCGCAGATCGACGAGTGCGGCGAAGTCGTCCCTCTGTTTTCCCAGCCCGCCGTAAGCGTCAAGTATCTCGAGTTGCCGCGCGGTCTTGAGCAGCGATTGGTGGTCGTGAGGGCCGTGGATGTCCACCAGCCATTCGCCGATTGAGGCGAGCACGTTGAGCGTGGTCGGCGAGCCGTTGACAAACTGCCGGTTGCTGCCGGAAGCGGAAAAGCTGCGCTTGAGAAACAGTTGGTTTTCCTCGCACGGCTCGATGCCGTTTTGCCCGAGATGCGCATGAAATGTTTTGCCAAGCCCGGCGACGTCGATTATTGCCTCGACCGAGCAGTGGTCGCCGCCGTCGCGAATGAGGGTGCGGTCCGCGCGCTCGCCAAGCACGAGGCCAAGCGCGCCGATGAGGATCGACTTGCCCGCGCCGGTCTCGCCGGTGACCGAGTTGTAGCCCGGGCCAAACTGGATGGCCAAGTCGTTGACGAGGGCGAGGTTTTTGATTCGGAGATCGGTCAGCATGCGCGGACGCAGGGAATGTGGAAACAGATCGGTGCGGACGCAAAACAAAACGCAGTGAAATTCAAACTGACAATCCTCGGTTCCGGCACGTCGCAGGGCGTGCCGGTCATCGGGGCCGATTATCCGCCGGAGTTTTTGGCAAATCCGAAAAATCACCGAACGCGCTCTTCGGCCTATATCGAGACGGACGAAATCCGCGTGCTCATCGACACGCCGCCGGATCTGCGGACACAGGTTTTGCGCGAGGGCATCCGGCACGTCGATGCCGTGCTATTCACCCACTCGCACGCGGATCACGTCATGGGGCTGGACGATTGCCGTCGGTTTTGCGCGATTAACGGACACCGACCTCTGCCGGTTTATGCCGACGACAAGACGATGCGCGACCTGCGGCGGGTTTATCGGTATGCGTTCGAGGGGCCGATGATCCGTGGTTATTTCAAGCCGGAACCGCATCTCATCGACGGGCCGTTTGAACTGGGAGATTTGCGGATCACCCCGTTCGAGCAACCGCACGGCGGCATGGGCTCGCTCGGTTTTTTGTTTGAGCAAAACGGCGTCAAGCGGTTGGCCTATTACAATGACTGCAAAGAAGTTCTGCCTCCCGCCACCGAAGCGGCCAAGGGCGTGCCGGTGGTCATTCTCGATGCGCTTCGACCTCAACCTCACCCTTCACACATGTCGCTCGATGAGGCACTCACTGCGGCCCGCCGCATCGGCGCGGACGAAACCGTGCTGTCTCACTTGACCGATTATTATGACCACGACCGTGACGAGGCGGAGTTGCCCAACGGCGTCCGGTTTGCTTACGATGGCATGAAGTTCTGCATGACATGAAACGAGTGCTCACCATTTTTTTCGGCCAGCGTTTCAAGGACTTCCTGCATGGCGTTGTTTTGATAACGCGCTCTCCCTCTCCCCTTTACTTCTCCTTCAGGGAGAAGGTGGCCGCAGGCCGGATGAGGGTGAAATCTCCAACGCTTTTTCGTAAAGGTAATTATTTGATTGCTCTCACTGCAATGGCCCAGTGCGCCGCGCTTGGCCAAGGGGAAAGTGTGGCCGTGCTATTCAACAGCACGCTGCCTGAGTCCAAGGCTATTGCCGAACATTACGCCAAGTTGCGCGGCGTTCCGGCGGGGCATCTCATCGGGTTACCGTTATCGGACGGGCACACGATTACGCGGCGGGAGTTCACGACAAAACTTGAGCAACCGTTGGCCGCCGAGTTGGCCAAGCGCAAGTTACTCGACGGCAAAACCGCATCGATCCGCTACCTCGTCCTCTGCTGGGGCGTGCCGATACGGGTGGACAAGGATGACTCGTTGAACGAGGACGGCCGTAGCCAAGCAGCTCCTCCGCTGCGACGAAATGAGGCCTCAGTGGACAGCGAACTCGCCATGCTGCCGCAGCTTGGCCAAGCGCCGAAACGTTTCGGGTTCGTTAGCAACCCGGTATTCCGGCAGGCAGACGCCCAGCAAATCTCCCCGGCCAACGGCGTGCTGATGGTGGCGCGGCTCGACGGCCCGTCCGCCGAGTTGGCCAAGCGCTTGGTTGACCGGGCCGTCGACGCCGAGAGCAGCGGACTTTGGGGCCGCGCCTACATCGATTTGCGTGGGATTTCAGCCGGTCAATTCAAGGTCGGCGATGACCGGTTGCGGAAGGTCGCCGAGATCATGCGGCGCAGCGGATTCGCCACGGTTGTCGACGAAAAACCGGAGACACTGCCGGTCGATTTTCCCGCGAGTCACATTGCCTTTTACGCCGGTTGGTATGGGATCAATGTTGAGGGCGTTTTTGCCGAGTCAACAGTTGAGTTCATGCCCGGGGCGATCGCGTATCATTTGCACTCGTTCAACGGGTCAATGATCCGCGACGCGCATGCGCGCTGGATTGGGCCGTTCATCAACAAGGGCGTCACGGCTACTTTCGGAACTGTTTACGAGCCGTACCTCGAACTGACGCCGGATTTGCCGCTGTTTTTTTCGCGGCTCATTTCGGACGGGTTCACTTTCGGCGAGGCCGGTTACGCGTCGTCGCGTGCACTGTCGTGGCAGACTGTGTTTGTCGGCGACCCGCTTTACCGGCCGTTCGGCAAATCGCCGGAAGAGGTGAAAGCGAAACTGGAACAGCAAAATAGTCCGATGCTGGAATGGTTTCATTTGCTGTCTGTAAACCAAGGCTTAGCCAACGGAGCACCGGCCAAGGCGGCGATTGAGCATTTGCAGCAGTTGCCCGGAACCAAGGGTAGCTCGGTCCTGCAGGAGAAACTCGGGGAGTTGCTGGCGGCATCCGGCCAAGCGGAAGCAGCCTCGGCGGCTTATTCTGCGGCGCTGAAATCAAGCACCTCGCCAAAGCAAAAACAACGCCTCACGGAGGAACAAGCCAGGCAACAAAAACAAGCGCCGTGAACAAGCGTCACGCTGCTCAGGTGTCCTTGGGCTGGGTTTGCGCTGGGGCGTATTTGCGGAGGTACTTTAGCGCGACCTGCATGTCCTTGGCCAAGGGCGACTCAATCTCGACCGGTTCGTCGGTCATCGGGTGCGTGAAGCTGAGTTTGCTGTAATGGAGCGCAGTACGGTCGATGAGCGGTTGCTCAGTGCCGTCACGGCGTGGCCGGTAATTGCGTTTTATTTTTGACAGCATCAGCAACTCCCCGCCGTAGCTGGAATCGCCCATCGGCGCCAAACCGACGTACTGCAAGTGGGCACGAATCTGTTGTTTCCGGTCGGTGTCCGGCAGGCACTTGAGCAAAGTGACGCCGGCGAACCTCTCGACGATCTCGAATCGGGTTCGGGCCTGTTTGCCTTGCTTGCCAGCTTTCATTATTTCAGGGCGACCCGGCACCCAGCCGATCTTGGCGTCGACCTCAAACGACTCCTCCCCCGGCGTGCCATGGACGAGGCAGTGGAACTCCCGCTGCTCCTCGTTTGCTCCGAGCAAGTCCCCGATCTTTTGCAGGGCTTCGTTGTTTTTGCAGAAGAGGGAGATGCCGCTCGTCTCGAAGTCGATTCGATAAGCAAACCCAAGGTGTCGAATGTCGCGCTTGGTTGTCCAGCGAGCTTGGGCGGCGACAGCGTCCTGAATTAGTTTGGAAAGACTTGGTCGATCGGGGAATGCCGGGCTGTGCGAGACAGCCATGTGGGTCATCTTGTCGAGCGCAAGGTAATGCCCGTCTTCGAAGAGGATCGGGAAAACCCACGAATGAGATTCATCCGGAGTGAACAGTCGAATGACATTTTTGCCGCCGGAACCCACGTCGCGATACGAGCCAAGAGGCCCGGTTATTTGGCGTCTTTCTTGACGAAAGTGGCCGTGACGTTTGAGTTGCGCAAAACAGTCACCGAGTTGGTTGCGTTGCCGGTGCCGCCTGTCACCTCGCCGGACCACTCCTTGAAATCGAAGTTGGCGGCCGGCTTGGCCACGAGCGTCACCGTTGTTCCCTGCTTGTAAAACCCGCCGTCACCGTCATCGCTTATGACGTTAATTTCGCCCTCTCCATCAACGTAAGTTTTGAGGGAATATTTGTAGAGTTCAATTATTTGGCCTTGCAGCCAAGCGGTGTACGATTGGGAGCCGGCCGTCGAGCGCGCTCTCTTGAGGTACCCGGCAAACTCTGCATCGAACTTGTCCTTGGAAACCGCATTTTTGCCGGTTAGTTTCACCACGAACGCCGCCTCCTCGGATGCAAGGTCGGATGAATCCGTACTACTGGTGATCAACTCGCTGATTGCCCCCACATCAAGGCCAAGCGCCTGCGTGCGCACGTCTTCCCCGTTGGCCTTATTGGCCAAGCCAGGGATAGCGCCTCCCACAGAGTCGAAAGGACCAAGCTTGGTCACGGCGAGATTGTTCTCCTTGCCCACCTCCGCGAGTGCCTTACCGGCCTTGATGGATTGGTGGATTTTTTCACCCGCCTCATTCATCAGCTTGATGCTTTCTGCTTTTTTGAAATCTGCTGTCACCGTGGCCTTAGCCTCGAGGAAAGTTCGGTTGCGCGACGGAATCACTTTCTTGAGCGACGCGATGTAAAAATCACTGGAGATGCCACTAAATGGTGAGTCGCCGATGATGAACGCATTGGTCTTGCTCAAGGCGAACACCTGCGCCGAGCGAACCTGCGGCAACCCGAACACAACCCCGTCGCGAATGGCCAAAGGGGGGCTGGTGGTGGCGGTTAGGTTTTGCAATAACGCCATCTTCTCAAGCGTGTCGAGAGCTGGTTGGACCTTGTAGGTGGCCTCGAGGCTTTGTTGAAAATCCAACCCCGCTTTGTATGCCTCTATCACGGCCAAGCCTGACTTGAGGCCATTGGGAGTGCTCAGGATATCTGACCGAATGGAGGCAACGGCTTCCTCGACTTTCATGTCCTTGTACTCGTTCGTTCGCAAGGTGACGATGTCCTTGGCCAAGTTGGGGATGCCGTTGGTTTTGTATCCGGCCAAGTTGGTAATGCCCGACCAGTAAGTCTGTAAAAGCATATCTCGTTGTTCCGGCTTCAGTTCGTCAAATTTTTTCTCCGCTTCGACGAGGTAGTTCGTCGCGGGGAAAGTCACGTACGACACCTGCCTCCGCTCGGGGATGCGGTTATTCGCGAGTGTGTTGGTGTAATGTGTTTTAAGCAGCTCGTCGCTCGCCTGCACCAGCGGGAGATAGTTTGTGTGACTCAGGAAAAGAGCCTCCGCCTCGAACTGCTCGTTTTGATTCCGAAATTCAACTTCAGCCTCTTGGGCGGATACAAGGCTACCTGAAATGGCAGCCAATTCTTGCAGTTGGCCAACACCGATGGTGTGTCTCGCATATGCCAGAAGTTGGTCATCCCCATTAAAGTTAGATGACAACTCACCGAGCAATTCCTGTCTTGTCGGGGTTTGACCCAAGGGCGCACTTTTTAGGGATCGGTCTATAAGCTTGATGACCCAATCCTCTGAATCCGTTTTGCTGGGTTGGATGCCGTACTTTGCCATCAGCGCTTGTCGGGCCAGGACGTTGGGGACTTGGTTGTCGATTAACTCGTCATTTAGATTCGGTAGTCGTCCTCCATAATTTAAAATCAACGGCCCCAAGACAATGTTTCGCGCCTCGATCCATTGGCCACGGGTTACCGTCTCCCAACCTCGTTTTTCGTCCCAAAGTTGGCCGTAAACGCCGGTTTCCGACTGGTTCCCTCGGCCGAAAATAAGATCCTCGGCATCTGGAGTGAATAGGATGACAAAGCCGATAACCACCGGGATTGCGATTAGCATAAACAACCCCTTTTGTTTATTTCGGATAGTTTGAAAATTGATCATGTTCCTGTAAAAAAGGACGGGGAAGCTACTCTCCCACGGCATAGAGGGTCAAACGCAAAAATGATTATTTTGTGCCAGTTTGGCCCGCCGGGTTGCAACACGCCTGCCCAAACGCGACACTCCCGGCACGGATGCGGATCATCGGAGGCACATCGGCTGGTGCAATAATCAAGGTTCCCAAGGGGTTCGGGGTGCGTCCCACGCCGGACAAAGTGCGCCTGGCCATCTTCAACAGCTTAGCCGGTTTTGCCGAGGATGCGCGGGTGCTGGAGGTGTTTGCCGGCACCGGTGCACTTGGCCTCGAGTGCCTCAGTCGCGGCGCAGCGTCGGCCATTTTTGTCGAGTTGTCCGCCAAGCACGCCCGCGTCATGCAGGCCAACGCCGGAGCGATCGGCGTCCCGCTTGGCCAAGCGCAGTTCAAAACCATGGATGCATTCGTCGCGCTTCGCCAACTGAGCGGCAACGGGGCCAAGTTCGACCTCATCCTGGCCGACCCGCCGTACGGCGACAAAAACGTAAACAAGCGATCCGAGTCATTCGCCCAGCAAATGCTCGACGACGAGAACCTCCCGGTGCTGCTGGAGCCAGGTGGCCTGTTCATCCTTGGCCATACCAAGCGCGACACGCTGGAGTTCCCGGAGCCGTGGGAACAAAAAAAGATGCTCAAGCACGGCGACACGCACATCGAAATCCTCCGCTTGGCCAAGGGCTAGGGCACACCCGAAACAAGCGGCCTTGCAATGCTGGGTGAGTTGTCAAATTATCCGCGCCCCGTGATGAGCAAGATAAACCTGTTACCCGAACCGAAATTCCTCCCGGAACTCCATCCCACCTACCGCCCGGCGATACTGGCCAGCCGAGCTTTCGAGCAGGCCGCACGCGACACAGGCTCGGCGGTGGATGTCGGGATTGCGCTGGAGCAAGCCGACGGCTCCGTATTCCACCACCGAACGGTGATCTTCCCTGAGGGGCACGCCCTAGCGGAAAACAACTTCCGGCATGTCGAGCGAATCGTGAAGTTTCTACTCTGGCAGCGCGGCGGTTGGAAAATTCACTTGAGCGGCGCCGAGAGCCTCGTGCCCCATCTTCAAGATCATTACAGGACAAACGAGTTCGGCAAATTTGACGATGACGTGATCGGTGTTCGGAACAACGGACAGTCGATCGAGGTGGTTGGCTGCGCTGAATTGCCGGCCGAACATTCCGAGGCCCGGCCGATCGGCCGCAATCTCGACGGCTGCCGGATCGGGTTCGACCTCGGCGGCAGCGACCGAAAAGCAGCGGCGGTCATCGACGGCGAAGTGAAGTACAGCGAGGAGATAGTCTGGGATCCCTACTTCGAGCAGGATCCGGATTACCACTACGAGGGCATCATGGACACGCTCAAGCGCGCCGCCGAGCATTTGCCCCGAGTAGACGCCATCGGCGGGAGCGCCGCCGGGTGTTACTCGCACAACCGCGTGACGTGGGCTTCACTGTTTCGCGGCGTCGGCCCGAAAGATTTTGACGAGAAAGTCAGGGGCATGTTCCTCAAAATCGCCGAGGAATGGGGCGTGCCGCTGGACGTGATCAACGACGGCGAAGTCACCGCGTTAGCCGGATCGATGGCCATGGGGAAGAACGGCGTGCTCGGCATCGCCATGGGCACGAGCCAAGGCGGCGGCTACATCGACATGGACGGCAACATCACGACGTGGCTCAGTGAGTTGGCCTTCGCGCCGGTCGATCTGCACCCAGAGGCGCCAGCGGACGAGTGGTCGGGCGACCTGGGTTGTGGCGCGCAATATTTTTCTCAACAAGCCGTGGGCCGCCTGCTCCCAGCCTCTGGCATTGAGTACGACAAGACGCTGAAACTGCCGGAGCAGTTGAAGATTGTTCAGGCGCTCATGGAGGGCGGCGACGAGCGAGCGCTGAAGATTTACGACGCCATCGGAATTTACCTCGGCTACTCGCTGGCGCATTATGCGGAGTTTTACGACTACGAATATGTGCTGTTGCTCGGCCGCGTGACGAGCGGCCCCGGCGGCGAGCACATCATCGCACGCTCAAAGGAAGTGATGGAGGCGGAGTTCCCCGACTTGGCCAAGCACATCAAGTTCCACATCCCGGACGAAACCGAGAAACGCCACGGCCAAGCCATCGCCGCAGCCAGTCTGCCGAAGATTAGTTGAGCTAATCCGCTTAGGCGCGGCTTTTGAGGAAGCGCTTCAGCACCTCTGGGTTTTCCTCGAAAAACGAGGCCAAGTCCTCGAGGGCACTCACGGTGTCACGGCTCAAGTGATGCTCGATGCCCTCAATATCCCGCTGCTGAGTTTCGCCGTCGAGCTCGAGCAGCGAGAAAAACCGGGACAACGTGGCGTGCCGCCGCTGAATTCGTTCCGCGACCTCCCTGCCCTCCATGGTCAGTACCAGTCCGCGCTTGTATTTCTCATGCTCCACAAACCCCGTCTCGCAGAGTTTCTTGACCATGTTGGTGACCGATGCCTGACGGATGTTGAGTGAGTTGGCGATGTCGACCACTCGCGCTTGGCCTGTTTCCTGGACAAGTTCAAGAATGCGCTCCAAGTAATCTTCAGCGCTTTGACTGGGGGTGTTTTGCATCCAACTGGGGTACTTCGGCTATTTGCCCCGCCGAAACCAACTGCGGGCGGGAGCGGCCTCCTCGTCGGCGGCGGGCCTGGCGCGGCGCGACTTGGATGAGGCCGTCGGGGCGAACTGAGTGCGCAGCAACTGGCTGCGGGCGGCGGTCAATGCCATGATGAATTCATCGTACGACTGGTAGCGGTTGGCCGGGGACTTGTCCATGGCCCGCACGATCGCATCACTCGTCGGGCCGGTAATGGACGGAACCAGCTTATGCGGCGGTGTCAGGGGTTTGTTCATGTGAGCCAGCACCACGTCGTCAATCTCGGGAGCCTCGAATGGTGTGTGGCCCGTAAGGGAATGAAATAGGGTTCCGGCCAAACTGTACATGTCGGCTAGGAACGTTTCGGGTTCGCGGCGCAATTTCTCGGGCGCGATGTAATACGGCGTCCCCCAGATCTGCTCGGAATAATCGACTCCAGCCTCGGATTTGCAGGCCAAGCCGAAGTCGATCAGCTTCGGCTCGTTGTTGATGTTGAAAAGGATGTTGCCGGGCTTGATGTCGCGATGGAGCAACTTGTTCTTGAGTGCGGTGTCCAGAGCGGAGGAAATCTTGATCCCGATGTCGAGCACGCGGAGTTCTGGGACGATGCCAAGCTGGTCAATCAAGCCGTCCAAGCTTCCGGCCTGTGCCAGTTCCATCACAAGATAAAGCTGTTCGTTGAATTTGCCGAACTGGTAAAGGTGAATGATGTTGGTGTGGTTCAATCGGGCCACGGCCCTCGCCTCCACGTAGAACGCCTCAAGCCCCTCCTCGTCGTCGGCCAGTTCCGGTTGCATCAACTTGATTGCAACGTCCCTCTTCAACACCGTGTCGGCGGCCCGGTAAACGGTGCCCATCCCTCCCGCCGCGATCCTCGAGTTCAACTCGAAATGCTCGAGCATCATCGGCATCATCAACTCCGCGCCGCACTTGGTGCAGTCCGTCGTTCCCAGCGGTTGCAGTTCGCCGGGGATAAAGGCGTTGCCCCCGCACGACATACAGTTCACCAGCTTCAGCGGCTTGCTTCCTGTCTCCTCGACTTCCGAACTCACCGCCGCAAGCTACCATACGCCCCCGCCGGTTGCCAATGCCGGCCCGCTTGGCCAAGCGGCGAGTGGATTGGTTTGACTCCCAAACTTTCCTTGGTACTCTCCGCGCTCTTTTGCCGTGGCTTCCCACCCGGCACCCCCAATCAAACCAAGATTTATGGCAGCAAAAAAAACGACGAAATACGTCTATCACTTCGGCAAAAAAACCGACGGCCACGGCAAAATGAAGGCGCTCCTCGGCGGCAAAGGTGCGAACCTCGCCGAGATGACCCGCATCGGGCTCCCGGTGCCTCCGGGATACACCATCACCACCGAGGTCTGCACCTACTACAACGACCACAAAAAGTCGTACCCCAATGTGCTGCAAAAGCAGTTGGAGGACGGCATCACGCGGATGGAGAGGCAGCTCGGCAAGAAGTTCGGCGACAAAAAGAACCCGCTCCTGCTTTCCGTCCGTTCCGGAGCACGCGAGTCGATGCCCGGCATGATGGACACCATTCTCAACCTTGGCCTAAACGACGAGACGGTCGTGGCCTTGGCCAAGTCCAGCGGTAACGCCCGCTTCGCCTGGGACAGCTACCGACGCTTCATCCAAATGTACGGCGACGTCGTCATGGGTGTGCAGAAACTGCCGACCGAAGACGAGGAACCGTTCGAGATTCTCATCGAGCAAGTGAAGAAAAAACTTCTCGGCAATGCTCACGCCGAGGACACCGATCTTTCTGCCGACGATTTGCAAGTCCTCGTCGCCGAGTTCAAAAAACTCGTCAAGAGCCGCACCGGCAAGGCGTTCCCGAACAACCCGTGGGACCAGCTTCGCGGCTCGGTCGGCGCAGTGTTCAGTTCGTGGATGAATGACCGTGCCATTGTGTACCGCCGCAAGTACAACATCCCGGTTGAGTGGGGCACGGCGGTCAACGTGCAGTCGATGGTCTTCGGCAACACCGGCGACAGCTCCGGCTCCGGTGTCGCCTTCACCCGCGACCCCGCCACCGGCGAGAATGTTTTCTGGGGTGAGTTCATGATGAACGCCCAAGGTGAAGACGTGGTGGCCGGTGTCCGCACGCCGGACCCCGTTATCGGTCTCAAAAAAGTTTTGCCCAGCGCACACAAGGAACTGCTCCGCATTTGCAAAGTGCTCGAGAAACATTTCCGTGATGTGCAGGACTTCGAGTTCACCATCGAGGAGAAAAAAGTCTTCATGCTCCAGACCCGCAACGGCAAGCGCACCGGCCTCGCCGCTGTACGCATCGCCTGCGAAATGGTGAAGGAAAAACTGATCACGTGGAAAGAGGCCATAACACGCATCCCGGCGGACGACTTGGACCAGTTGCTCGCCCCGGTCTTTGACCAAGCGACAGTGAAGCAGGTCAAAACCATCGCCAAGGGCCTCCCGGCTGGCCCGGGCGCCGCAACCGGCAAAGTGTACTTCAACGCCGACCGCGCCGAAGCCGCCAAGGCCAAGGGCGAAGAAGTATTGCTCGTCCGCCTCGAGACTTCCCCGGAGGATTTGCGCGGCATGATCGCCGCCAACGGCATCCTTACCGCACGCGGCGGCGTCAGTTCGCACGCGGCGTTAGTCGCCCGGCAAATGGGCAAAATCTGCATTTGCGGCGCTGCCAGCGTGCAGATCAACTACGCCAAGCGCACGATGAAGATCGGCAAATTGAATTTCAAGGAAGGCGATTTCCTCTCCATCGACGGAACAAGCGGCGAGATTTACGCGGGCGAAGTCAAGACCGCCCCGTCGGAAGTCGTTCAAGGCTTGCTCGAGAACAAGACCGCGGCCAAGCGCAGCCGCACTTACAAAAACTTCACGCAGATCATGGCTTGGTGCGCCAAGGCCAGCAAGATGCAGGTTCGCACCAACGCCGACACGCCGGGTCAAGTGAAGAACGCGATCGCGTTCGGTGCGACCGGCGTCGGCCTGTGCCGCACCGAGCACATGTTCTTCGAGGGCGACCGCATCGACGCTGTCCGCCAAATGATCCTCGCCGACAACGAAGCCGACCGGCGCAAGGCAATCAAGAAATTGCTCCCGTACCAGCGCAAGGATTTTGAGGGCATCTTCAAGGCACTCAACGGTCTGCCGGGCACAATTCGTCTGCTCGACCCGCCGCTGCACGAGTTCCTCCCGCACGACACCAAGCAGATCGCCGACTTGGCCAAAAAGCTCAAGGTCAAGCCAGCCGAGATCAAGCAGCGCGTCGACGAGTTGCACGAGTTCAACCCGATGCTGGGCCACCGCGGCTGTCGCTTGGCCATTTCCTATCCGGAGATTGCCGAGATGCAAGTGCGCGCCATCTTCGAGGCCGCCGCCAACGTGCAGAAGAAAAACATCAAAGTGAACCCGGAGATCATGGTGCCGCTCGTTGGATTCAAAAAAGAGCTCGAGTTGCAGACCGAGATCGTCCGCCGCGTGGCCAAGGAGGTGAGCAAAGAAAAAGGCGTGAAACTCAAGTACCTCGTCGGAACGATGATCGAGGTGCCGCGCGGCGCGCTGACCGCCGACGAGATTGCCGAGGTCGCCGAGTTCTTCAGCTTCGGCACAAACGACCTCACCCAAATGACCATGGGCATGAGCCGCGACGACTCCGGTTCCTTCCTGCCAAACTACGAGGAACAGGAAATCGTCTCCAACAACCCGTTCGCCGTGATCGACCAAACCGGTGTCGGGCAATTGATGGAGATCGCCGCGACCAAGGGCCGCAGCACCCGCAAGAACATCAAGCTGGGCATCTGCGGCGAGCACGGTGGCGAACCCAGTAGCGTGAAATTCTGCCACAGCCTTGGCCTGAACTACGTGAGTTGCTCGCCCTTCCGCGTGCCGGTAGCCCGCTTGGCCGCCGCGCAAGCCGCCTTGGCCTAAAGCCAAGCGCTTGGCCAAGCGCAAAACATTTCAAAACGCCCGGTTTCCCGCCGGGCGTTTTTCTTTGCCCTTGACCCTCTGCGGGTTGGGCAGCAGTTTTCCCACGTGAGAATTCTCTTCACGACCCTTCTTTTTGCATCGCTGACTGCCTTGGCCTCGGCGGCGGACATGGGGCGTTCTGTCGTTCAGGTGCTGGTGTACAGCCAGACCCCGATCTGGGATGCCCCGTGGCGGAATAACCCGGTGTCCGGCTCAAGCGGTACCGGGTTTGTGATCGATGGCGAGCGAGTCATGACCAACGCCCACGTGGTCAGTTGGGCCAAGCAGATTGTCCTGCGTAGGTTTCAGGATCCTCGCCCATGGCTTGCCCGTGTTGAATACATCTCCCACGAATGCGACTTGGCTGTACTCAAGGTGGATACTCCTGGTTTTTTTGACGGGCTCGAGCCCCTGCCCCTTGGAGGGTTGCCGAAAGTTCAGTCCACTGTTGTGACCTGCGGCTATCCTGCCGGGGGCGAGCAGATCAGCTACACCCGGGGGGTTGTCTCCCGTATCGAGATGCAGAATTACGTGCACATCGGCAACAGGGCATTCCTGTCAGTACAAACGGATGCCGCTATCAATCCCGGCAACAGCGGTGGGCCGGTTTTCCAGGGCGACGAGGTGGTGGGTGTCGCCTTCATGGGTACTCCGGGGCTGGAGAACACCGGCTTCTTTATTCCGACGGCAGTGATCGAACATTTTCTCGAGGACGTCGGCGATGGCATATACGACGGATTTCCCAAGGCCGGTGTCCGGATCGTCTCGCTGCAAAATCCGGCGTACCGCCGTTATCTCGGGCTGCCGGCCACCGGCGACGGTGCGAGGATCGACAGCCTTGCCGATTACACGGAGAAGGCGGGCTTGCTGAAAAAGGACGACGTCATCCTCGCTGTCGGGGAACATCCCGTCGGCAGTGACGGCACGATCCTGCTGGAAGGCAATCGAGTATATTGCACCACCGCATTTCAGGTGCCGCAAAAGGGGGAAAAGCTCAATTTGAAGATCTGGCGTGACAAAAAGGAGATCGACGTTGCGGTGCCGATGAAAGTGCGCGGCGAAGACTTGAATATCGGCAACCTGTATGATGCCCCGCCCCGATACTTTGTTTTCGCCGGACTGGTATTCACGCCGCTTACGCTGGATTACGTGAAGACATTTGGCCGTAACTGGCGCGGCGTCGCAAACTCGGAAATGATTTACGAGTTGTACTACCGGCGCAACGAGACGCCAGCCAAGGTTCGCAAGGAACCCGTCGTCCTCGCCACGACCTTGGCCCACGCGGTGAACGCTGACATGCGCTTGGCCAGTCGAGCGATGATCGACACGATCAATGGCAAACGCATTGAATCCTTGGAAGATGTGATTGCTGCATTCGAGGATAACAAAAAACCGCAGCACATGATCCAGTTTATCTCGGGCACCGTGGAGTGCCTGAACAACGCAGAGGCTGAACTGGCCAACCCTGAAATTCTTTCAACCTACGGCATCCAATCCGATCGCCGCTTATGAAAATCAAAACACCACTAATTTTAGCCGCCGGCATCTTCGCAACGGCCCCAGCTGTTTTCAGTCAAGACACCCCCGAGCCGGACTGGCAGGCGAGCATCGTTACTTTTGACATCACGCGTAATAACTTCAACTTCCGCATCCCGTGGGACAAGAGGGCGCAATCCGCAGCCAAGCTTGGAACCGTCATCGAGGGCAACGAAATACTGACAACCGCCCAGGGCTTGGCCAACCGCACATTGGTTCGACTGCAAAAAGGCGGTCGCGGCAAATGGTACAACGGCAGCGTCGAGTGGGTTGATTACCAGGCAAACCTCGCCGTCGTCGGCGTCAGCGACCGGCGCCGGTGAGTTTCGCCCAGGCAAACGAACTGAAGAGAAACCTGCAGATCGTGCGTTGGCGCGGCGGGAACATCGAGCGGCGCGCGGCGGAGTTCAGCCGCTTCAGCGTCGCGGACGCCAATTTCAACCAAGCGCCACGTATCGAGATGAAAGCCAGCTCGGAAATGGAAGGCGCCGGCAGGGGTGAGCTCATGGTGTCGGGCGGTCGCGTCGTCGGCCTTGTGGCCAGCAAATCCGGCAGCACGTGCTCGGTGATCCCTGCCCCGTTCATCACGTCCATCCTCGAGAAACGCGCCTCCGACGACTATCGGGGTCTTGGTTTTTTCGACTTCATTTGGCAGCCGGCATCGAACCCCGCCACAACAAAATATTTTGAGTTCAGCGGCCAGACCGGCGGCGTGTTGCTGATCAAGCCGTCCACCCGCCCGGGAGCCAAGTCGCCGCTCAAGCTGCATGATATTATTCTCGAGATGGACGGCTTCCCGATCGACATACAAGGTGACTACCTCGACCCTGATTATGGTCATGTCATCATGGAATACCTTGCCTGCCGCAAAAAATGGGCGGGCGACATTGTTAAACTCAAAATCTGGCGCGACGGCGAGAAACTAGAAATTGACTACGTCCTGCCGAAGACTGATTTCTCGAAGAATCTGATCATCGACGGCCCCGTTGGCAAGGAGCCCACCTACGTGATCGCCGGCGGGTTGGTGTTCGTGCCGCTCTCGGCGGAATTCCTCAGCAGTTGGGGCGCTGACTGGCAGCGGACTGCCCCGTTCCGGCTGGTTTATTACAACAAACAGAAAGCCAAAAAAGATCAGCCATCGCTGGTGGTCTTGTCGCTTGTTCTGCCGGATAGTTACAACATTGGTTATCAGGAACGGAACACGCAAAACCTTGTCCTCGACCGTACGAACGGCAAGCAAATCTCCAATCTGGATGACCTGATCGAGGCGCTCAAAAACCCGCAGGACGGCTTTCACGTCTTCCAGTTCAACAAGGGAAGCGCCATTCAAAAAATCATCCTCGACGCTGGGGAACTGGACGAGGCCAACCAACGCATCGCCAAGCGCTACGGCATCGCCCAGCAGCAAAAACTCAATTAAGCTCGTCAAGCAAATGCCAGACGCGCAACGCCTCCGACACACCCCACGCCTGGGCATCGCAACCTCGTTGCCGATGCGGCGTATCGCCGTCGAGAATCTCCGGTACTTGGCCAAGGCAACCGTCGTTCATTAAACCGGCGACACTTCCCAAGTAGCCCTTGGCCGCCTCGACAGCGCCGGGATCGCTTGGCCAAGCGCAGACGAGCGCCTCACAAAACTGCGGCAGAAACCAAGTCCACGCTGTGCCGTTGTGGTACGCCGGTTTTCGGCGCGTATCTTCATCGCCCTCGTAACGGCCCCAGTACGGGTTGGCAGGATCGTTGAGCAGTTGGCCGTCGTGCCGGACTTCGTGCGGCGTCAGCGCGGGCAACGGCGCGAGCGAGCGCACCGCGCCGGGAATGACTAAGTGCCGGGCGGCGGCATCGACATTGGCGCGGGCGATCTTGTCGCTGACGACGCCCAAGCTGACGGTGATCAAAATGTTGCAGCGCAGGTTCGCGTCGATTGTGGCCTCGGCTGCGCTCTGCCCCGGATTGGCCAAGAGACAATCGGCAAGCCAACCGCGTTCGTCGCACCAAAACAGATCGACAAAACTTTGCTCGGCCTTGGCCAAGCGCGACGACCACCCACCGCTTGGCTCGAGCTTGGCCAAGTTCGAAAGCAGACGAATCCACAATGCTTGAATCTCGACGGGATACCCTTCGCGCTGCGTGCCAGCCGGATGGTTGGTATCCATCCAAGTAAAATGCACCGGGCTAAAAACCAAGCCGGACTCGGCGTCCATCAGGATGCCGTTGGGCGTTCCGACGCTGTAACTTTCCCCGATGCTTTTGACGACGGATAGAAACGTCCGACTCCCCTCACCCACTTTTTGAGCGTAAAAATCTTCGCCCATTTTTGCCGCCAACTCCTCGATGGCCAACGCCAGCCAAAGCGGTGCGTCGGACGTTTCGCGGTTCGAGTCGTTGTCGCCAAAAATTGCATTGGGAATCGTTCCATCCTTTTCGTGTGAAGCGAACAGACCGACGACGGCCCGGGTCTCGTCCAGTCGCCCGGCGGCAATCAAGCCGCGAACAGCAATTAGCGAGTCGCGCCCCCAATCCAAAAACCAAGGATACCCGGCGATGATCGACTTGGCCTCACCGCGCTGCACCACGAACGCATTCATCGCAGAGTTCAGCGTTTGGCCAAGCCGTGGCCAGCCAGCGTCCCAAACTTCTTCATTCTCCGCATCATCGCCTTCAACCGAGTCTTCCACTTGGCCAAGTGGTTGTGCGTCCGGCTCGTTGATGGAGATCGTTAACTCCGTCGCTTGGCCAAGCTCAACGGGCAACTGAAACCAACCGGGGCTGAAGGCATCGCCACTGGCCTCTTGGCCGCGAGCCGCTTCGACTGAGTGCGGGATGTCGCGGCACCATTCCCCCTCGGCAAAAAACCGACCGCACGTAGCGCGGGCAACCAAGCGCCTGTCACGCGACGGGCTGAACGCAAACCCAACGCCCTCGTCCAACGGACTTGTCGCATCACGAAAATGCTTCTCGGTTTCTGCGTCGAGCTTGGTTTCCCCGTGGAAACTTCGATCCTCAACATCCAGACGCACGGTTATTTCGATTTCTTCGCTCTGCTTTGCCGAGTTCGCCTCGAAGTAAAACCGGATTGAGTTTTTCCCGTGAAGCATCTCCGCTGTTATTTTCAACCGAACGGAACGGCTCTCGCCTGCTGGAACTTCGTACAACCACCAAGCACGTTCACCCGCACCAAATGAGATCAGTCGTGTGCGGCCCAGTTCGGTCAGGAAACTGTTTGCGTTCACCCAAACGCGAAGTCGCTTGGCCATCACCTGCCGGTCCACCGGCAGGCTAGAATGCAGATTGGCTGCGAGTACGCAATCGTACTTGGACTGCACTTCTCCCAGCCACGCACTCATGCGCGACATGGCACCGCACCCGTTTGTGAGCAGCAGCATTGGCAACTGCCTGCAATTCGCCAAGACACTGTCGGAACAGTCTGGAAACACGTTCGGCTCGTAGGGGAGAAACTCGATGACAGATGAGAGGCGGCTTACCTTGTCGCCGAAAAATGTCAATTCCATGTTATAAGTTTCGTTTCGGCAATGGCCGTCGATAAGCACGAAGTGTCTGTCACCTACACATTGGCTTTGGCGGTTGATGGAATCGCAATCCGGGCCGGTGTCGTTTAATGCGGCACGGAACGGGGTCTCGTGTTCGATGAGCAAGTCGTGCCCGGTCGGAACCATCGTGACTCGGTTTGCATTGCTGACTGCCCAGCGAATTACTTTTGGATAGGCGTCGGAGTGGACGCCAGAGTTGATGGACTGCAGGAGGCCGGCGGGGGTCGGCGACTCGATTGGTTTTGGTTCGGTGTGTTGGAGGCATTGAACGCCAGCCTTGGCCAAGCGGAATCGTGTGTTAGCCAAAGTGCTCTCCCTCTCCCCGGCCCTCTCCCGCTGGGAGAGGGAGATGCTTTCGCCTTTCAGCGCTTTGTTAAGTTGGTCTATTGCCTCTGCCCAGTCGCGCGGGAGGGGTAGTTTGATTTCGTTTTCTGTTTCGGGGTCGAGGTTGGCTAGGATGAGCAGCTCGTCTCCGTTTTTGGATTCGCGCAGCAGGGCGAACACCAGCGAGTCGTCCGGGCTGAGGCGGGTGAGTTTTGTGCCGTCCCGAAAGCATGGGTGCGTGGCGAGCAACTCGTTCAGTTCGGCGAGTTCGGCGACGATGTTTTCGTTTGCGCCCCAGTTGAGGCCGGCGCAGCCGTGGACGTTTATTTTTTGCTCCGCCAACCACTCGACGCCGCTGGTGAATCCGTAAGCGCCATTGACACTTGCCAACGCGCTGAGTCGGTTGCGGAGCAGCGACCATTCGCGGCCGCGCTTGGCCAAGCGGTCGTTGTCGTGCGTCTCGCTGTAATGAATGAGCGGGCCGATTCGGTTGCTTTGCTTGAGTGCGTGGTCGAGGTAACCGGCGACTTGGCTGCCGGAGAATTCCTGAAACAGCTCCGAGTAGGCCCATTGCATGCCACCCTCGGCGAGCCGCGATTCGGTGTCGTACCAACCGCCACCGAGACCCTCGAGCAGAAAAACGGTGTCGGGAAATTCGAAGCGAACTTTCGCGGTGATGTAGCGCCAAACCGGTAGCGGCACTTTGTAACCGGCGTCGCAGCGGAAACCATCGACGCCCCGGCGGCACCATGTCAGGAAACCAGCGGCCAACTCTTTCCAAAGCTCGACCGGCCCGGGGTCAAGTTCTACGAGGTCTTCCCAAATCGTGCCCCAAGCACCGGGACTCTCGAACGCGCCATCGTCTAGGCGGCGAAACCATTCGGGATGATTTTCATGCAGCGCACTCCCCCAGCCGGTGTGGTTGATGACGAGGTCGAGCATCAGGTAGCCGCCGAGCCGGTGCGTCTCGTCGGCCAACTCGACGAACTGCCGGACGCCGGTCGTGCGGCGATCGAACTCGACCAGCACGGGGTCGATCGCTGTGAGATCGAGCGCGGCATACGGGCTGCCGTAACGGCCCATGCGGGCGTCGGGCGTGGTCGGCGTCGGGTTGATGGGGAGCAGATGCAGCCACTTGCACTTGAGGCGGCCGAGGATGTGCGGCAACTCGGCCCTCAAGTCGCGCAGCGTTCCGCTTGGCGGGATGATCGTCCAGCCGCTCTCCTCGAGATTAGCCAAGCGCTCGTCGAGCGGCGCGATGGCCGGTTGGTTGGTGGTTTTGGTCGCACCGAACAGGCGCGGGAAAGCGCAGTAAATAGTGTTCCCGAAACGCGTGTGCGCCGGGTGGACGCTGATCGTGATGTTTTTGCCCTCAACCCAGTGGTGAAAACCGGACGCATCTCGGACGTGAGCTGTTGCCTTAAAAAAACCGACTTGATTCAGCGGCACGTCGATGCGCCAAGCGCCGCCATCGGGCGACATCTCTATGTCGAGCCAGCCTTCGTCGGTCGGTGTGCTGCCGAATTCAACAGGGTCGATGATCGATTGCAGCACCTCCCGCGCTTGGCCAAGCGTGGTGCGGAGACACACCTTGAGGGGGTCGGCAGTGGTCTGGGCCAGCGACAACTCGAACCGGATCGTGTCGCCGACGAAGCGAAGGTGCTGACTGCCCGGCGCCGGGCGCAACGACGGGTGGAGTTTCCCGCGTAAATCAGCCAATGGCCTCCTTGAGTTTGTCGAGCCACTTGGGCACGGCGTCCCACGGGTTCGCTGCCGCCTCGTACTCGAGCGCGACGAACCCCTGATACCCGCCGTCGCGCAGAATCTTAACTAGGCGATCGACGTCGGCCGCGCTCTTTTGCTTTGCGCCGCGAGGTTGGATTTGAACCTTGAGTTGCACATTCACGGCATGAGGCACGCAGCGGGCGATGTCGGCATAAACGTCGTCGGTGTGGAAATTGCCGGTGTCGAGATTGATGCCCACCCACTCGCTTCGGGTGGCCCGGACGATTTCAAGCAGACTCTCGGCCTCGGCGACGATGCCGCCGTGGTTTTCAATGCCGAGAAACACGCCACGCTTTCCGGCGTATTCGCCGACCTCCTCGAGCGCCTCGATGCACAGTGACTGGGCCTGCTTGAGCGACCGGCCATTGGTGCCTCCGGCAAAGACACGGACGTGTGGCGCGCCCATGTGCGCGGCGTTGTCGATCCACTTTTTGACATGGTCAATTTGCTCGTCACGTTTCGCGCCTTTCGGCAGCGTGAAGACGTTGCCAACGGCGGTGCCGCTGATGGCGATTCCGCGCAGGAACGCGTGACGCTTGAGGGCAATCAACTCGGCTTTGGAAATTAGGGGGTTTAAATAATAGCTGGTAAGTTCCGCACCCGCGAGACCGTGATCGGCGCAGTAGTCGATGAAGCCGTGCATGTTGATGACCTTGTTGTCACCAGAGCGTCTCTGCTCGTGGGTAGCTGTGTTGAAGTAGTCGCGAAAGCTGTACGCGGCCAGGCTCAAGTTGAGTCGAGGCTTGCCGTTGCGCTGAATCGGCGACGCGGCGGACAGCCGAACCGGCAAAGCCAAACCAAGCCCGGCGGTGGCAGAAACGGCGCTGACGGTTTTGAGAAAGTCACGCTTTGTGAGTTGCATCGGGGGGGATTCAACAGCGAAGCCGCTTGGCTTCCAATCCAAATCGCTTGGCCAAGCGCGTTTTCCTCACACGCAGCGCGGGGTTTTCACACGCCGTTTTTTCCATAAAACCGGCTTTAAATGACAAATCGGTGAGAGATCCACCTTTGACGCTTGGCCCACCCGATGCTACTTCTACCTGCATGAATTCTTGGTCGCGAAAAGTTTCCACCGCGCTCGCTCTGGCAATGTGGGTGTGCGTCGGTTTCATGGGGTCAGCCACGTTGCGCGCTGGCAGCACCGAGCCGTTCATTTACTCAACAGAGCTCAGGGGGGACCATGTCATCATCAGCGTACATGTGCCGGCGGGCCACATGAGCGCCGTCTTGGAAATCAGCAACGATGTTGCATCCGGATGGCAGCCGATCGTCGCGGGCAAATTGAGCGGTGAAGAGGGCCTCGTGACGTTCACCTTTCCCGACAATCAGCCGATTCGTTTCATGCGCGTGAAGGCCGGCCCGTCGACTGAGTTGCCCAAGGTTCCGTTTAGTGAAGCGGATCATTTCTCGACTGAACCCGGCTTCTACGTTTTCGCCGGACACGAAGATGGCAAGGTGCCCCCGTTCGGGTTGAACCCGGTTTGGAGCCTTGGTCAAGCGAAGAAGATAGGCCACTTGCTGAACCGCATCGCCTACGGGCCAAGCTTGGCGGATGTTACCAAGGTGGAGGAACTCGGAATTGAGGGGTACATCGAGTCCCAACTCAATCCGGTCACAGCGAATTGGCAACGGTCGCCTAGGCAAATCCAAAAAGAGGCTGAGTTGTTTTATTACCACGAGCCGACCTCCGACGAATTTCATGTCGAGGAGGGAGAAACATGGCGCTATTTCAAGGGAACACGGCAGCCCCCTCCAAACTGGAAGTCGATGAACTTTGACGACAGCCAATGGGAGAAGGGGCCTTCCGGTTTCGGCTATGGGGACAACGACGACATGACGAAACTGACGGACATGCGTTTTTATGAGAAAACCGCCGACGACCCCGGCCAACCCGGCTACCTCAGCCTGTTCATCCGGCGCAGTTTCCAAGTCAGGAACCTGTCGGAAATCAAGGAGTTGATATTTCGAGTCGATTACGACGATGGATTCATCGCCTATCTCAACGGCCGGGAAATTGCCCGGGCAAACTTGGAGGGTGTCGCCCGATTCAACACAAAGGCCAAGAAAGGCCACGAGGCCGGCGACCCCAAGGACTTCGAGATCACCGACAAGCTGAATTTACTCAAGGAGGGCTCCAACGTGCTCGCCATTCAGGTTCACAACGACAAGCTTACGAGCAATGACCTGACAATGATCCCGATGTTGGTCCAGAGAACCAAGCTGGATTCGCCGCCGGTCAAGCGAATCAAAAACATCTCCTCATTACAGCAGTTAATCCACTTGCGCGGTATTTATTCGCGGCGCCAACTTCAGGCGGTTTTGGGTGAGTTCTGGGAAAACCACTTTACCACCGACTACGACAAACTGGTCGAATACATCGAGGACCTCGAAAACTCGGATGGCCGAAACGCCATGAGCGGAAAACAGGCCAAACAGGAGGCTGCACAGATTGAGTGGCAGGAATATGAGTTTTTTCATGACAACGCATTCGGCAACTTTGGGGATCTTTTGCTCCATAGCGCCACCAGTCCCTCGATGCTCATCTATCTCGACAATGTGTTGAATGAAAAAAAGAAACCCAACGAAAACTACGCGAGAGAAATTCTTGAGCTGTTTGGGTTCGGGGTCGACAACCGTTACGATCAAAACGATATTGAGGAATTGGCCAAGGCCTTCACCGGGTGGAATGTTCGGAAAGCCTGGCCGGCGGACGTGAAACCGTTCCCAATCTCGGCACGAGTCCCCTTCACGGAGGAAAGCGCCCAATACGAGGATGACAACAAGCTCAAGACCGGTCGTGTATGGCGTTATTTCAAGGGCAATAAAGAACCCTCCCCGAAGAAGGTCGGACAGGACATGATCGCAACACTGGACTGGACTCTGCCGGGTTTTAACGAATCCAAGTGGTCGCGAGGCGCCGTGAGTATCGGCTACGGTGACAACGACGACAAAACCACCCTCGCTGACATGCGGAATCGGTACACATCGGTCTATCTGCGCCACACATTTGCGACCGATGATCCCTACGGGATGGATAACCTGATGCTGCATGTCGAGTACGATGACGGGTTTGTCGCCTACCTGAACGGCGAGGAGATAGGCCGGAGTGGAACGATGAACTTCACCGGTTCCCCCCCTCCATTCGATGCCGAGGCCAACGCCGGGCATGAAGTCACGGCCAAGCCGATGCTCATCAACCTCAAGGATCATTTTCAGTTGTTTAAGAAGAACCCCGAACAAAACGTGCTGGCCATACAGGTGCACAACACCACGAAGAACAGTTCCGACCTCTCGATCCGACCCACTCTAATCGAGCGTAAGACGCTTCCGGGTAGCATAGAGAACGGTGACCCGAACGGGATGTGGACATTTCGGTTTATTCCCAAGCAGCACCACAACGGCTCAAAAACCCTTTTCATGGGCACGAAACATCAACACCGGATCCGCGCAAACCAGCGTGGTGTCAATGGCGTCAGGGATGCCATCAGTGTCATCGACAAAATGGTGACGCATCCCTCCACCAGCGAATTTATCTGCCAAAAACTCATCAACAAGTTTGTCTCGGATGAAATCAGCCTGACAACCTATCACAGCCGCACTGCCCCTCCAGAACTGCTTACGCTTATGGACCGGGCCATTGAGGCATGGCACGCCACCAAGCCGGCCGGGAACATTGACAAGGTCATGAGGGTGATATTGGATCCGCAAAAACAGCAGTCCAGTTTCTGGCAGGATATCGGGTATCGCGGCAAGATCAAGACACCCATCGAGTATATCAACAGCTCCATCCGTGCGCTTGACGGGGATGTCACTGGCACCAAATTACCCGATTATAATTCTGATTTGGGTATGGAGCTGTTTGTCCGCGATGACCCCGACGGCTACTCGGAAAAGGGATCGGACTGGATGGACACCAGCACCCTGCTTGAGCGAATGACTTTCGCTCAAAAGATGGCTGGTAACGCGGACAAATATGTTAAGTGGGACGCTGAAACCCTCTTCTCAGAAAGAGGCCCGGACACCAAGGTTCGATACCACATCCCACCCGACGGATCGCTTAACCTAGACTGGACTAAGGTTGATTTTAACGATGCCGGTTGGAGTCCGACGGGGTCCAGTGTCGGATACGACACAAACACCAGCTACACTGAACTGATCGACCTCGATGTAGAAGCCGGGATGAGCAAGGGAAACACGTCTGTTTACATCCGCCTGCCGTTCCTCGTAGACGACCCCGACCAATTTGACTACCTCAGGCTCGACATGATGTACGACGATGGCTTTGTGGCCTACCTCAATGGCGTGAAGGTTGCTTATGCCAATGCCCCCGACACACTGGCTTGGAACTCCAAGGCAACAGCGGGACACACCGACAGCGAGGCGGTTCAATATCAGGCGTTCTCTCTTTCTAAGCACATCCGGAGCCTGAAGAAGGGCAAAAACATCTTGTCAATCCACGGGCTAAATGTGTCCAACACCAGTTCAGATTTTTTGATTCAACCCCGACTCCGGGGCGGCTTGGGTGGAGGCGAGTCCATTGTGAACTACTTCGACAGGCTGCTGTTCCAGGAATCGCTCAGCGGCGAACAGCGTGAAATCCTGCTGAACTTCGTCAACTCGAACATGGTCGGGCGCCCCAAGAAACTGGACCCCGCCTCCTCCACTTACCTGCAACAGGTCCAAGAACTCGTGGGCCTGATTTTATCGATGCCGCAGTGGCAGTTCCAGTAGCCTGTTAACCAATTCACCAGAAACCATTATGAATATGCAACGACGCGAATTCCTCAAGACCGGCAGTCTGGCCGGCGGAGCGCTTGGCTTGAACCTGCTGAGCTCGCTTGGCCTGCCCGGCAGCCTTTTGGCCGATGGCCACTCCGGCAACAAAAAGATGCTCTTCATCTTTCAGCGTGGTGGCAATGACGGGATCAATGCTGTCATCCCACGGGGTGACAATGAGTACAACACCACCAACCGCCCCACCCTGTTCCTGCGTGAAAACCAGGCGTTGGATCTGGGCAACGGCTTCGCCCAACTCCACCCCGGCCTGGAGCCGATGATGGAGATTTTTAACAGCAAGAAACTCAACGGGCAGGACGGCCCCGGGAACCTGGCTGTCATTCACCGTGTCGGGTACGCCGGCCAATCCCGTTCACACTTCAACAGTCAGCACTACTGGGAGAACGCCACCCCGGGCGACAAGAAACTCGACGAGGGCATGTTCTACCGGCAGATCACCGAGACGCTGGATCTCACCGACGAGGCAAACGCCTTCGTGGCTGCGAGCCTCTCCGGGTCGCAGATGGTTTCGCTGCGCGGTGCCAAGCCGTTGCCGAATTTCCGCAAGGCATCCGAATTTGCCTTCAAGGGCAGCGCCGCTCAAAACCGTAAATTCCTTGGTACGCTACCCGGTGCAGACATGCGCTGGCCAGGTGGCTCCGGCGTTCTTGGTCTCTACGGAGGACGCCCCAATCTCCCGCGCAAACGTTATCGCGAAACCGTCCACCGCACCGGCCAACTGCTTGGCTCGACGATTCAGACACTCCAGAATGCCACCAAGAAAAACTACACCCCGAGCAATGGCGCGAATTACCCCAACGGCAGCTACGGCCAACGTCTTCGCGAGGCGGCGATGCTATTCAAGCGCACCAACGCCAAGATTCTTGGCATGAACATCGGTGGCTGGGACACGCACGTTGGCCAAGGGCAACTGTACGGGAAACACCGCCAACTATTGGGCAATGTCGCCTTAGCGTTCCAGGCGTTTTACCGCGACATGCAGGACCAGTGGGGCGATTTGGTGGTTGTCACCATGACCGAGTTTGGCCGCACGTCGAAGGAGAACGGCAGCCGGGGCACCGATCACGCCGAGGCCGCGGCGATGTTCGTCGCCGGCGGCGGCGTCAAGGGCGGCGTCTACAACTGCGACAAAAGCTCGTGGAAAAACGGGGACATGTTCAGCACGAAAAACGGCCGCTACTTGTCCCGCAAGTCGGACTTCCGCTCCATCTTCGGCGAGAT
>LWDU01040850.1_pt1 | contig 26614 bp, 20 predicted proteins | sample 727161 | NCBI WGS metagenome assembly LWDU01 (sample SAMN04566230, study PRJNA314399) | hydrothermal vent metagenome | isolation source: deep sea hydrothermal plume seawater | place: Mexico: Gulf of California, Guaymas Basin | collected 2004-07-11
CATTCTCGCTAGCTCGCCCTTTATTCCCGGAGTTGTCGCCTGGGCCAGCTTGAGCCGCCTGTGGAGAGCCCGGTGAGACGCTTCAAACGATGGTTTGCAAGTGACGTCGCCTGCTATACGACCTACATCATGGTCACCGTCGTGTTGCTGACCCTCATTCAAATAAGTGTGCGTCTTGCGCCCTCAGTAGGGACCGAGCTGACAGAGAACCTTATCGCCAAGGCGCAGGACATCTTGACCGAGTCCCTCTTGAGCTCGTGGCCCCTGGTCTGCACCATGGGCTTGTGCATCGCGATGGCGAAGTGGGTGAGTAGAGGAACGGATTTGATCGTTGCGAGTGCTGGCCTGCCTTTTAGGGGCATCATGAGTCCGGGGTTCTTGTTGGCGCTGACAATCCTCGTAGCGGGGAGTTCGGCTCTTTCCGTGTTTGCTCCAGTCGAGAATGCTCAGCGAGCCACTTGGGCAGATAGAGACTCCTGGGGCGCGGTCCTCAAACCAAGAGACCGCGGCTGGCACTGGGTCGAGTTTCGAGAACGGGGAGGAGACATCACGGTTCAGCGTGGAATGGCGGAGAGTTCCTCAGATTTACCTGACTTCGTGAGTACTGCCCTCGCGGCTGGCGCGAGACCCCTGATAGGTAATTGGGAACGAGGGCTGTTCTTACTTTTCGCCGCGGGTTTGATGTTGAGTGTCCTGCCGTTGGGAGCAGCGAGAGCGGGACTGTTCGCATACGGGATTCCATTGGTGGGCTGGCTTGCTTGGGTCAAAATTCTGGGCAGTACTGCTGCCATGTTCGGGAGCAGGCTGAGCGGAGGTCTGATTGCTGCGGCCCTGACCTTCTTGGTCCTCGGAGCCGTGGGCTTCGGGGCATTGCAACTCGCCAAGAAGTGACATTGCTCCGGCCACATATCGTTTCACTTCGAATGCGGAAGGACGTTGATTCTTCCTTCCGTGATCGTGAAGAAACCTCTGTGATCGTCGAGAATTTGGACCTTGCCATCATGGTGCGTACATCGCGCGGGCTCAAACCACTCATATGGCCCTCGTTCACTTCGGATCTGGATGCGTCCGAAGTGCCACTCTGGAAAGGCCATATCCAGCGGTCGGACGATTGCGTCATGGGCAACAACGGCCTTGCTGGCTGATACCATCTTCCCCGTGTTCGCGGCCTCAAGGCGTAACAAGCTCGCTGTAAGGCGAACACATGAAGAATCCTCACCGACCAAGGTGACTTCCGCGCCACGAAACTCCATGCCCCGGAATAGGGGAAGAAGGGGCTGCAGTACAGGTTCTGGAGGATGACGTAGGCCAAGTCCCACCAGAATGGGTAGGCCAACTATGAAGGCCAGTAACAGGACGTTCCTCGCCGTTCCTAGTACTGTTCGATCGGCCACGAGCAGGAGGGAGACGCAAGGGGTTCGCATGTGATGGACCGAACTTTGAACAGGCTTACCCAAACTCCACTGAGAGCAAGATGGCGGAGGCGGGAGGATTCGAACCCCCGGTAGCTTGCGCCACGCTGGTTTTCAAAACCAGTGCATTCGGCCGCTCTGCCACGCCTCCGTTGGGTTGAGGCTAGCGGGGAGGAGGCCGGGGCGCAACGCATGGGAGCGAGGACGCCGGAGGGAGCTGCAGATTTCCTACGGCCGCTTCGCGACCACGCTGTAGCCGTGGCAGAAAGTGGTGTCAGAAGTCAGCTTCGAGATCAGGTGAAATTTGATCTGGATCAGGGCCAGAAGGGGCAGCAAGAGCGTGCTGCGCCAACGGGACAGGATCACCGAACCATCCGACTGGCGCGATTTCGCTCCAAGCCAGCGCAAGAAGAACTGTGACAGGCTCGCGCCCATGGCCGAGGCGAAGTTGCCGCGCGGGGTGATCGACTCCACCTGTAATCCCGCTCCGTCCAGGAGATGCTCCAAGGCACTGGGCGTGAAGCGGTAGTAGTCACCGGGCAGCTCGTGCAGCGGTTGACTGAAGGGCACCGTGGCCAAGAGGCGGCCACCGGGCTTCAGCACGCGCGCGATCTCGCCCAGCACCACACTCGGCTCAGGTAGGTGTTCAAGCACCTCCGTACACAGAACCGTGTCGAAGCTCGCATCTTCGAAGGGCAGGCGGTTGCCGTCGCCGAATACGTCCACGGATTTCTTGGCCCGGTCCAGGATCTTCCACAGGTCGGGCTGCTTGTCGAGGATCGAGGGCGGGTACTCAAGACCCACGTAGCGATCGACCACGGGTTCAAACACGCCGCGGTAAGGACCCTCGGAGACGCCCACGTCCAAGAGCACACCGCTCGCCTGCTCGCTCAGGTCGATCACCGACTGGCGCAGCTTGCTCCAGTCGAGCCAGTAAGGATTCAGGGGCGTGCGCTTGCGCCAGGCGTTCAGGCTCTGGCCACGGCTGCCGCGGTAGTTCACCACACCCACACGCTTGGGTTCGGTCAACGCCATGAGCGTTGCACCTCCTGGGCGGGGTGGGACAGGGTGGGGGAGAACATGGGGCTACTCATCCTATCGGTCTAGGGCCGCTCCTCTGGCAAACGGAATAGCTCCAACTTGGGGCCGGGCCGCTTCAGGTCCCAAATTTGCGTGAGAGGAAAGGAGAGCTCGGCCGGCAGGTTGGCATCGGCGACGCTGCCTGTATCTCCAGCGGGGTGGATGGTAAAGAGCGGACTTCCCTGCACGGCCACAGGTTTCAGCTTCGGACGAGGCTGCCCGTCGGAGTCCAGGGTGGCGGGTGCCGGGTCCAGGAGGATCGGGGCCACGCCATTGTCAGGCGTGCGGTCCACTACCAGGACATAGCGCATGCCGAGCTCGCGCAGCAGCGCGTTGGGATCGGTACCCAGTCGTCCGGCCTCCTCCTCTTCGACCCACGAGCTACGCGTGCGCAGGTCGTAGTCCAAGACTGACTCCAGCGGCAGAACGTCGATGCCTTCCCCGGTCGGCGGAACGGCGTCCGCTTCGAAGTACATCACCCGCCGCGCTTCCCGCCCGCCAAGCTCGCGATGTTGAGCCAGTCGGGTCAGAGCCCGGGCGTTCATGGGCACCTCGGGACCGTAGCAGTCCACGCCGATGGGGCCGTCGAGATCCAGGGCTAGTAGCGCGCGTTCCGCCTCCGCGCGCGTGTCCTCCTGACGCATGACCCAGACCAGGCGTGTGGCTTGGACCAGGGGCAGGGCTAACAACATCAAGAGCAAAGGGCGCGCGGGCCGCCGTTCCCAGAGCCACTGCCCGGCAGCGGCCGCAGGCAAAGCGAGCAGGACGGACAGGGGCAGGAGATAGCGCGTGTGGTCCCCCTGGTTGGTCATGAAGAACGCGGCCCAAAGCAGAGCCATGCCCGTGACCGGTCGTGCGGCCCGGGTGCGTAGGCCCCAGACCAGGCCGCCGAGGGCCAGGATCACCAGTACCGGGTCGTAGCCCACCAGCGCGCGGCTCAGCTTGTGCCAGGTCTCCGCCCGGAAGGCGAAGACGAGCGCCTGACCGCCGATGGAGATGGAGTTCGAGCCCAGGGCCTCGCTGGCCGCCACCGCGCTCTTGTCCACGGCGCCGTGCATCACGTAGTAGGGGTGTCCCAGGGCCAGAGCCGTTACGGCGAACAGAGCGACGGCCTTAAAGCCAAGGCCGAACGCGGCTTTCCCATCGGCACTAGCGCGGCGCGCGCACGTGAGCCAGGCGAGTCCGGTGATGCCAAGGGCCGCGGCACCGGCCTGGTGTGTGGCGAAGGCCAGGCCCGCGGCGACGGCCGAGGCCAGCAGGTGCACACGACGGCCGCTGTTCACGAAAGCCGTCGCGCCCCACCCTGCAAGGGCCATGAACGAGACCAGGGGTGCCCAGGGGCGTTCTTGAATGGAGAACTGCAGGTGCAGCAGTCCAGTGCCTACAAGGTAGGCGGCGATCCACGCGCCACTCTTCAGACCCGCACTCCGCGCGGCACCAAACATTGCCAGCGGCGCAAGGCACGCCAACAGCGCACAGAGATAACGCGCGGGCCGATGGGCCAGGTCCGGTTCGGCAAAGAGGCGTTCAGCAAACTCGCCCTTACCCGACCACTCGCCCAGGACACGTCCCGCGCCATACTCCACCGCGTAGATGGGCAGCAGCGCGTAGGACAAGAGATAGGGATAGGTCGAGTAGCGACCCATGGGCGGGACCGGGTCCAGATCGCGCGCCATGCCGAGGGCGTTCTTGACGATGTGCGTGTCCGCCACGTGGTTGCGCGGCATCCCGTGCTCGATGGGGGCCAGGCGCAGGGCCAGGGGCAGGATCAGCAATAGGATCCAGCCCAGGGCGCGCGGGCTGCGGGCCTTGGGGTGGGTCGGCGCCGCGGATACGGAGGTGGGCGTCGGGGGTGATTGGGGAGGGGCAGAGATGGCTTGGCTCCGGTGGTCCGTGGAAGGAATAGAGGGATTCCGACCCTGGGGCTGAACTTATCGGCAATAAACCCGTTCAGGGCTCCGTTCAATCACCTGAGAATCCCGTTCGGGGCCCCCTCAGCCTCCATTTGAACCCCCTACACTCGCTCTACTATGCCCTTCCTAAAGCCCTCCGGTGTGACCTTGACGGTCAATTCCAGCTTCTCCAGTTCGTCCAAGACCCGCAGTTCGCGACTTCTTCCCCTGCCCCTCAGCCTGGTGGCGATCGCCGGTTTCCTGGTCGCCTGTCGGACAGAGCCTGCAGATAAAGAGGGTCTGATTGTGGCTTCGACGGATTCGCGTGGTGTCCCCGAGTCATCTTTCGACAGCCAGAGCTTCAACAACGTCATCGGTATTGCCGGCGGTGCGGGTGGCGCTGCGGCTGGTCCGGGATCGGTGGGGGGCAAGTACGGCGGCCGCCTGCGCAGCTTGGGCTATCAGGGTGGTGGCCGGCCGGGACTGTACGGGATGTCCGCCGATGGGGCAGGTGGAGAGGTGTACGGAGAGTTGGACCTGCGCGGGTTCATCCCCACCCAGGCCGATCCGCGGCGTACCTTCGCCGTGGACGTGGACACGGCGGGCTATTCCAACGTGCGCCGCATTCTGCGTGACGGAGGACTGCCGCCCGTTGACGCGGTCCGTCTTGAGGAGATGCTCAACTACTTCAGGTATCAGGATGCGCCCGAGCAGGGTAGCGACCCATTCGGCGTGACGATTGAGCTTGCGGATTGTCCATGGAACCCCGTGCACCGGCTGGCGCGTGTCGGGATCTCCTCCCAGGCCATCCCACAGGGTTATCGCCAATCCGCCAACCTGGTGTTCCTGCTCGACGTCTCGGGCTCCATGAGCTCGGCCGACAAGCTGCCCCTGCTCAAGCAATCCCTGCACATGCTCTGCCAGAACCTGAATGGTCGCGACTCGGTGGCCATTGTTGTTTACGCCGGAGCCGCGGGCCTGGTCCTGCCGGCCACCTCGTGCGCGAACAGCGATGCCATCCTGGCCGCGCTGTCACGCCTGCAAGCTGGCGGATCCACGGCCGGCGCCGCTGGCATTCAGCTGGCCTACGCCCAGGCGCGCGAGCACTTCATCCCGGGAGGCATCAACCGTGTCATCCTTGCGACCGATGGCGACTTCAACGTGGGTATCAGCAACCGCGATGAGCTCATCAAGATGATCCAAAAGGAAGCCGAAAGCGGAGTCTCCCTGACGGCCCTCGGATTCGGGACCGGCAACCTGAAGGACGCCACTCTTGAGCAGCTGGCTGACAAGGGCAACGGCAACTACGCCTACATCGACAGCATTTCCGAGGCGCGCAAGGTGCTGGTCGAGGAGCTGGGTGCCACCCTCGAGACTGTGGCCAAGGACGTGAAGATCCAGGTCACCTTCGACCCGACGCGCATTCTCGCTCACCGGTTGCTGGGCTACGAGAACCGCATGCTGGCGCACGCCGACTTCGAGGACGACAAGAAGGACGCGGGTGAGATCGGAGCGGGCCACGGAGTCACGGCACTCTTCGAGTTGGTGCCCGTGGGAGTGGAGATGCCTGGGCTTGAAGACCGGGAAGACGACCCCGATGCGGCCCAAGGCCACTTTGAGGGGCCGGGCATGATGCGCGTGGACTTGCGCTATAAGCGGCCCGCGGGCGGCGACGAGTCCAGCCTCCTGACGTCATTCCACGCGGAGGACACGGGTTCAGTCATGATGACGGCTACCGACGACCTGCGCTTCGCCGCGGCCGTCGCTTGGTTCGCCGAGGAGCTGCGCTCCAGCAACCCCGACCCCGAAGTGTTTGCGACGTTGCGCCTCTTGGCCGCATCGAGCCTGGGTGAGGACTCTGGCGGCTGGCGCGCCGGCTTCCTGGAGATGGTGGACATGGCTCAGGGCGCCGCTCAGCGCAAGCTGGAAGAGGCAGAGGCCCGAGTGGAAGAGGCGGAGAGTGCAGACGCGCCAAGCATTCAGCAAAACATGCACTGCACGCGCCCCGAGGTAGCCTCGGACCTCTTGGGACTGAAGTAGCGGCTAGAGCAGGTCTTCGTTCGGCGGGTCGGGTTCTCCCGGCTCGCCGGAATCGTCCGGACTGGGTCCCGCACCCTCATCGGGGTTCGGAAGGGAGTCGGGTCCCGATGTGTCCGAGCGTGCCTGTTCCAGAACCGACTCCGCCACGTGGATGGGGCAACCCGCACGCATGGCTAGGGCCAGCGCGTCGCTAGGCCGTGCGTCCACCCGAATATCCTCTTCAGAGGCAGTCGTGGTCAGCACTAGGCGCGCGAAGAAGGTGTTCTCACGCAGGTCCACGATCTCCACCCGGGCCAGCTTGGCACCCAGGGCCGCGATGGCGTCGAAGGCTAGCTGGTGGGTGAGGGGGCGCGGATGCTCCTCGTTCGCGAGGATGCGCTGGATCTCGGAAGCCTCGGGGTTGCCGATCACGATGGGGAACGTGCGCTCCCCGTCGCGTTCCGTCAGGAACAGCCACTGCTGGTCACTGTCGTCCCGCAGGACAAGGCGCGACAGGCGCACGGGCGTCATCGGTTCATCGCTCATGAGGACAAGATTATGGGCGATGGGCGGTCCGCTTTCACGAATTGCTCCGATGTCTCTTGGCGATCACCTCGTCCAGGGCGCCTTCCTCCTCTGCCAGGAACCAACCGCTGGCTTCGGCATCCGTGTGTCCGCATGCGGTGCACATTAGACCCCTTGTCGTGGCAGGATCCATGCGCCGTAGCCCCTCCGCTCCGCACTCCGGGCATGTGCGGTCCGCCCGGGAAGGCCAGAGGGTTGTGCACAGTATCCAGACCAACGCCAGGCCGCCGGCTCCCCCCAACACCCAGACGGCCAGCCCATCCGGGGACTTCAAGACCAGACCGAGGCCTACGGCCGTGGCGGCCATAAGCAGTGGCCCAATCAACCAGGGATGACGCGCGAGAAAGTGGGGGCGGACGGCGGGTGCCATGGGATGGGGAGATCGAGTCTCTTGTCACTCGGTTCCGCGTCGCACCATATCATCAACTCTCGGGTCGTGTGCACACCCGTGGGCAGGACGTTGAGCCGCCCACCACTGCCGGAATCGATTCGTTGACCGGACGGGATTACTGACAGAAGCTGATCTCCACCGCGTCGCTGAAGTTGTATCCGGCGGGCCCCCCGGTCTTGTCCCGGTACCAGAATTGGAAGTCCCAGGACTCACCCGGGCTGATCGGGCCCGAAGGGGGAAGGTTGTTGAGGTCCAGGGGGTGGAACACCTGGCCAAACAGGTCCGTTTGAACCACCGGCAGCCGCACAAAGCCGCTGGAGATGCACAAGAACCCGTCACCCATGGGTTTCTGCGTCTGTCCCATGCCGTAGAAGAAAATCCCGAACTGGTTGGCGGGGCAGTTGATGGCCATCAAGGTCAGGTTGTTGTCCGAGATGGACGTCGATCCGGTAGCGGAGATCTTGGCTGCGTTGCCTGTGGAGTTGGGATTGGCCGTGCAGTAGCTCTGGATCGATCCATCGCAGGTCGTGAGCTTGGCCACGAGCGTGTTCCACGAGGAGTTCGATGGCCGATGCTCGTGGTGGCCCCAGAAGACGCCGGGGTCGGCTGGGTCATCGTTGGTGGCGCTGTAGTCTCCCCAGCGTCCCGACGTATTGGTGCCCTGACCGGCTTGGACCATCTCAGGTGCGCGCAGCGTTCCCAAGGGGTCGCTGGCCATCCTGTAGGCCATGTTCATGCTGATGTACTCATTTGATGCTGAGCGCGCGAAGGTCATGGCCATGTTCTGGTCCGCGTCGGCCCAGATGCTGGGGAAGAAGGTCCAGATACCCGCACCAAGATCCACGTCGCCGGACTGGACGAGGGAGGGGGATCCCGAAGTGGGCCAGCCACCGAGATCGATCTGATACCAGCGCGCCCTGGCCCTGCTGGACCCCTGGTGGTGGGTGGCCCACAACTGTCCGTCCCGCATCATCGTGCTCCAAAAGCGCGCCTCGAACAGCTCGGGTCGCGATGACGTGCCCTTCTGGGGCGGGTCGGCTGGGTGGCTGTAGCTCGGGACGCTGAGGGTGGTGAATTGGGTCGTGGGCGTGCCCAACGGGTCGGTGATGGCGTAGAGCCGCACGCTGGAGGACGTGGTGAACTCGTTGGCCCAGAGTAGATACTGGATCGGTGCCCCCGTGTCGTAGTTGACGGGCATACCGAAGGACTGCCGGCCGCTGATCACGGTGCTGGTGAAGGACTTCTTGCCTCCATTGATGACCGAGGCCTTGTCGACCATCACAACCAGGTACTTGTCGGGCCCGAAGTAGTCCGCACCCATGTAGATGACGGAGGCATCCACGGAGATGTTGGGAGAGTCGATGTCGGTGTCGTTCACGAGCGGGCCACCATTGATGAAGTAGGTGTGCCAGGTGCCCGAAGGGTCCCCATCGTCGGATATGGCGAACAGGAAGCGGCCCTTGCCGTTGTTGCGTTCATTGGCGAAGGCGATGAAGCGGTCCGTATGGGGATCCCAGATCACCTCGGGGTCGAAGACGAAAGTGCCCGCGCCTACGGAGCCGAAGAACCCACCTGAGCCGTTGATGTCCTGCTGGAAGACCAGCGTTCCGTCCTTGGTAAACCCGGCGATTCCGCCGTTGACCATGCAGACGATGTGACTCATGCCCACAGCCATCTCCGGGTCCGGCGGGGTCCACCCCGTATTGGGGAAGGCCAGGAAGTAGTCGTCCACACCGTAGGTCGGCGGGCCGTCGGGGCGATCCTCGACGTTGCGCGCGTCGAAGGAGGGTGGATCATGGGGACGAGCACCTTCATCCAGGTCGACGAGGCTCTCCTGCGCGATCTGTGTCGAGGCGTCCTCAAGGGAGGCGAATGCATAGCCTCGGGGTGCCAGGAGTGTCAGGTTCGCACCACTACCATCCCCCTGGCCCGCGTCCCCGTGCCAGGCGAAGCCCATCAATCCGGTATCCTCCAGGAACACGCGAGTCGCGCCATGGGCGACCGCGATGGATTGGGTTCCCAGCTCCTTGGCCGTGACACGGAACGGCTCATCCAATGCCTCGCCGGTCTTGGTCAGGCGGCTGGCGAACAGACCCGACTCCAGCTTGGGTCCGTCCGCATGACGGTTCCAGGCCGCCAGGCCCAGGCCTTGTTCTGACAGGGCGACTGCCAGACCACTCAGGTATCCCGGACCACTCTGCTCGAGGATCTGTATAGCCTGCGCCTTGAGCTGATCTCCCCCTCGGCTGTAGCGTCGCAATCGGATTCCATAGCCATCGCCCTCAACCTCAAGCCACCCGATCAGGATCTCACCCGATGGGCTGGCAGCGACCGAGGGTTCGATGGGTTGAGCATCCTGGCCGGAGTCCACGCGCCACTCTTTACCGACCAGGGCGTCCCCGTCCAAGCGTCGGGCAAACACACCGACGGGGCGGCCATTCACGTCCACTCGGGAGTAGGCGACGATCACTTCGTCGCCGGAGGTGCATGCCATGCTGGGGGGGCCATGGCCCAGGGCTTCTCCGCTGTCCACCCGGAAAGCGTCACCGGCCGGGAGCCCGTCGGAGCCGAGCCGCCTGGCCAGGATCTGGGGGCGACCCTGCTCACCCGGAGAGAGCCAGGCGACAAGGGCGTCACCGTCGCTGAGGGCCACGATCACCGGCTCGGTCTGGTGTCCGCGTTTCTCCTGATTGACCAGAACCTCGGGCGAGGCCTTGTCCAGGTCGGGAGCGAAGCGCCGAGCCATGATCGCGCCGCGGTCCCCGTCGTGACCGAAAGAGCGCCAGGCAAACCAGGCGTGGCCCGAGGAGTCGAGAGACACCGCTGGCTGCATCTGCATACTGCGCGCGTTGGCGTTGATCTGAACCTCGTCACCCAGGGGGCGCCCCTGGCCATCGAACCGGCGCCCGTAGATTCCGTAGGTTCCTTCCTGTTGGCGTCGGCTCTGCCAGGTGAGTAGCGTGCCGCCGGTGTCATCGTGAGCCACGGCCACCCCGTCCTGGGCACTGCGCTCGAACTGGTTCGCTCTGCGCTCAACCCGCAAGGGGCCCGGCACGTTCGCGGGTCGTGACTCGGTCTCCTGGGCTGCACTGGGGATGGACAGCAACGCGGTCAGGACAGGAACAAGAACCGATCGGATGGACTGCAGCATGGTTGGGCCTTGGGATTGGTGCCTCTTTGATCTCGATGCGGATAGCGATCCCGATCAGGAACCGGTCGGAATCCTCACAGCGGAGGACAGCTGGACCTCCTCCGTACCAGTATCGCCTTCTCTTTCCCAGTCGCAACGCTCCACCGCCAGAGGGGCTTTCCCGGGTGCTCTACTGACCGTCAATCCGTTCCAGGACGTGGTGCGGAAGGCGACGCCAGCAAAAGAACGGCTCCCGAAATACAGACCCGGCAGCCAGATCCCCGGGCTCGGTTGAGGCGCCGTCAGCTCGAGATCAGTTGATCGTGGCCGCGATGCCCTTGGAAAAGCGCGAGGGATTCATGCCGTCGCGGTGCCACCACTGGAAGCGCCAGGTGTTGCCGTTGCACAGGGATCCGCCGATCGTGGGCACCGAACCTCCAGGAGCCGAGAGCGCGTTGAGCAGGTCCATGCTGGCCAGTCCGCCGGTGATGGCCCTGGCGTCCATGTTGTAGCGGCCGATGGCGGAGCCCGCGAGGCACAGCTCGGACGTACCGGTTGGATTCACGGGTGTCGTTCCGAGGCCAACCAGGGGGTAGGTGAACTGGCCCTCGAAGGCGCCCGAGGTGTCCAGGGTCAAGATGATGGAGCCCATTGAACAGTCACAGGTGGAGAGGCTCGCGTCGCCGACGTTTCCTGGGTGACTGTCGCAGAAGACCATCGTGCAGGACGGATCCCCGCAGATGCTGGATGCGTTGGTGTACATCCGCATGAAGAACTGCCCCCCGGGATTGACTGGTGCTCCCGCGCATCCATTGCCGTTGACGTACCCTCCAAACCAATAGCACCCGGGGCTGACGGTCGGATTGGCGTCGATGGCGAATAAATCCTGGCTTCCTAGACCCGTGGCGTAGCCCCACCCGCAGTTGTTGGTGAAGGCGGGCTGGTACACCGTCCCTTCTCCTTCGGGGAACCAGACAGGATCGTGTCCGGAAACAAAGGGACCGGCAACGCCCCCCCCAGTGGAGGACCATGAGTGGCTCCAGCCGAACCCGTCCAGACCCAAGCCACCGCCGTCGTAGCCGGCGGCACAGATGCCGCCATCTGCTTCCATGCAGAACTCGTATCCAGCCAAATTAAGATCGAACGTGGCGAGCCAGCAAAAACCAGCCCCTGGCAAAGTGAGTGAAGGCAGAGCGCGCGCCAGGTTTGTACACGAACTAGGCGCGGACGGCAGATCGCAGGCAACGTAGCTGTCGTAGAACTTGAAATCCCAATCGATTGTGGACATCGATGTGGCGCAATAGCCGAACTGGAAACCATCTATGAAGTAGGAGTCATTCGGCCCGACATTTCCAGTCTTGTTGGGGTTGCCTGTCCCGGGGAGAATGCCCTCGTCGACCACCTCGGCGTTCGCGGGGAGAGTCGAGAAATAACCCATCCCTGTGTCGGCGTTGAAGATGACGTCGGGGCCCAGGTTGGCTTTGGCACCTGAGCCTCTGGTCCAGGTTCCCGTGCCCACGTGGTAGATGCCCGCATCACGCACCGGCCCCGTAATGGGTTGGATAAAGGCCGCGCCATTGTCGGGGCCCTGCGCGAACATGGGGGCACAGAAGAACAAGGCTAGGGGCCCGAGCAGTTGGGTTCGGCGCATGGACAAAGAGATTAGGGAAGGGGTGTCGATGGAACTGCCAGAGATAGTGGGTATCCGATCATCCATTGGACAGGATTCCGCCTTCTTTTAGGGTGACTCACCGTGAGAGGGGCGAGCCCTGAACGGCTCAGGGCCTTAGGATGGAGCGGTGGCTCAATTTGTTCCCATTCCTGTCTCCCTTCCGGACCTTGAGGCCTGCGCCCACAAGGGACAGGCGGGGCGTCTGTTGTGTCTATGCGGAAGCGTGACCATGCCCGGAGCGGCCCAGCTCGTTCTGCGATCGGCCCAGCGGGCGGGCGCGGGGTTGGTGACCCTCGCGGTGTTTCATCCCGATGTCATCAAGAGCGTGAGTCCGAGCGCACCTGAAGCTACCTACCTCGACCTTTCGCGCAGCAAGGACTTGTTTGCCGGCCGCCTTCCTCAGGAGATCGACGCTCACCCCCACGACGTGCGCGTGGCGGGGCCGGGACTGGGAACGGGGGGCAGCACGCGAGCACTGACGGCGGCGCTGGTGAGCTCGGCTTTCGAGGGACCGCTGGTCCTCGATGCCGACGCCTTGACCGTGTCCGCCACGGAACCGGCCGAACTGACGGCCTGTCGGGGGCCACTGGTGATCACACCCCATCCGGGAGAGGCGACACGCCTGCTGGGTCGCCCCGTGCCTCAAGATGATGCGGGCCGGGAGGAGGTCGCAAAGGAGTTGGCCGCAACCACCGGATCGATTTGCGTGCTCAAGGGTGCCGGCACGGTCATCAGCGATGGCGAGGTCGTTTTCCGCAACGGAACGGGCAACGCGGGTATGGCGACGGCGGGATCAGGGGACGTGCTGGCGGGAATCCTGGCCGCCTACCTCTGCTGTTGCACACAGGGCTTCACGCCCATGGATGCCGCCTGTGCCGCAGTGTTCGTGCACGGCTTGGCGGGGGACCTGGCTTGTGATGAGAAGGGTGTGCGGGGGGTCGTGGCCACGGATCTGATCGACTTCCTTCCCGCAGCACAGAAAGCACACGTCGAAGGGGCGCGGGATTGATTCGAGCCCTCGCTGTGGCGACGGGGTTTCTGGCATCGGCCACCGTCCTCAACGCGATGGGGCCATCACCCGTTCAGGTCTCAGATGGTCTAGCGGTTGAGTGGCGCGCCCGTCGCTGGGCCCTCGAGCCTGAAGTCCACCGCGAGACCATCATGGAGGCCCTGAGTTCCAAAGATTGGAGCGTGATCTACGTCGCCCTCGATGCCTTGGCTCGAGATGAACAGAGTGCGCGCTGGGGACTCTCCCAGTTGGTCGAGGGCGGCGGGATGCCCACTGATCTCCTCAGCCATCCACACCCCAACGTGCGCGCCAGAACCCTCGACCTGTGCACCCTCGCGCAGTGCGGTCTGGATCCTGGAACGCCTCTGGCCAGCGCTCTGGCTGGAGATACCTTGGAGCGCGTGCGCCATGCCCTGGTGCGGCACTTGGCCTGGACGGCCGAACCGGAAGAGCGCTCGGATCTGCTCCTGATCGTGGCCCAAGGAAATGGTGCAGCCGCACAGGCAGCCCGGCGAGTGCTCTACTCCTCGGGACCACGGGCATGGTCTCAGCAACTGAAGGGTTTGGCTGCCCAGAGTGATGGACTGGAGTCGGCCCTGCTCGAGCACCTTGAGGATCTTCAGCGAGCTCCGATTTCGGTGGACCTCATTGCCGGATTGCGTGTGCTGGCGAGAGAAGAGTCCGCCAGCGGCGTGCTCGTAGAGGGACTGGCCTTGCATGCCGAACTCGATGGTGCGGCAGTTCTCGCGGACCGGGAGCGGATGGTACGGGGCTGGTTCCGACTGGGGCCGGCTCCACATGGAGATCTGGATGGCTCCTTGCGCCGCGATTGGCGTCGACAAACCCATTCTCTGCGGGCCGGTTGGGCTCGGGAAGGGGACGGACCGTTGGGCCGGGTCCTGTTCCGCGCGGGCGTCGAGTTGGCTCAACTGGAGAGCAGGCCCCGTGGTGCAGGCGATCCCCCTCCGGAATTCGGAGATCATCTCGCGGGTGCGGAGGAGTTTTTGGGCGCGCCGGGGCAGGGTGCTTCGTTCTTGCTTGAGTGCGCAGCACAATCCCTGCCCGTTGGTGAAGCCCTCCACTCTTCCGCTCTGTTGCCGGATGAGCTGGCCGAAGAGGTCTGGTCCCTGGCGAGCGCGCGGACCGACTCCATGAACGCGGATTCCGATTGGGAGGGATTGCAGTGGGCGCTGGATGCGGAGCGCTCGCGCTCCCTGCGCTGGACCGCCGCCTCCGTGGTGGCCGAGTCCTGGATTGGGGCGGGCAGGAGCGGAGTGGTGGAAGAGATGCTCCTCGGCCTGCTCGATGATCCGGACAGGGATATGCGCAGGAGGGTGTTCCGCTGGCTCTGCGATGCGCCCGGGTTTGCCCGACGCGTGCCGCGTCTGCACGCGAGTTGGGTGGGGCTCGACCCAGAGGAGAGACGACTTCACCTTCGATCCCTGCCCCGCAAGGAGGCGGCGGGCCCCTTTCTCCCGGACCTCCTGGCTCTGTGCGTTCTTCCTTCAGGGCGAACGACTCCAAACCTTGAGCTGCTGGGGCTCTTCCGTGAACGGGAGGAGGTGCGTGCCACTCTGGAGTCCTGGCATGAGGAGGCCTTGGTGGAGTTGGAGCAGGCGGACAGCGGGCCGTCCTACCGCGCCGCCCAGTGGCGCGGCAAGGCCCTGGCATTGGCGCTCGGGTCACGTTCGGTAAAGCCGTTGGCAAAGGGGTTGGCCAGAGTTGTCGCCCATCCGCCTCAGCAGGGCTTCTTCGCCGAAGCCACTGTGCCCTACGATCCTGAGTGGTCCAAGACTCTCGCGGGGTTGCTCGCGCACAGTGCCGAGGGCCGCCACGAGTTGGTGCGCTTCCTTGGACCGGCTACTCCGCGTCGTGTGCGCATCGAGGCCGCCATCGGGCTCGTCCGCAACGGCGGTAAGAATCGGATTGCCGAAGGTGTGCTCTTAGAGGACTACTCGGGCTGTGACGTGGACCTAGGCATACGCGTCCTCGAGGCGCTTGGGGCGTCAGACTCCGCTGTCGCACGTAGGTTTCTGGTGGGCGTAGTGCTGAATTCCGGTGATGCGATGGAGCGCCGGCTGGCCGCTTTGGATGCACTTGAGTGGACGGGGGGCCTGCAGGAAGTTTTACGGCGTGCTCAGCAACCGGAGTTGATTTTGAATGCGGTCTCAGCTCTGGGAGTCCGAGCCGAAGCCGGGGAGACCGAGGTGGGGGAGTCGTTAGCTGCTGCACTGTCGCAGGTGGAGGGGCGGGTGGGGTCGGATCGCGAGCGCGTGAGTGATGGTCAGGTGGCCGGAGAGCTGCTGCTGGCCTGCATCCGCTCGGGGGCCGGTGGCCGCGCACTGGAGCGGCGCTGTTTTGCCGGGGCGCTGGAGGCCAGCGGTGCGGATCTGTTGGAGCGCTTCCGCGGGTTGCGCCCGGCGGCGACCGAATTTCGTTTCCGCATGGAGCTGACGGCTGCCGGGGCGCTGGCGAAACGCGGGCGACTGGGCGGAGCCCTGACCGACGCGGGAGCCTGGGAGCGCTTGGACGGCCGCTTGCTGTTTGAGTTGGCGCAAGTGGACGCCCGCAGTGAGTGGGGTCTTGAGCTCTTGCGTGCGGCGCGGGTCGCTCTGCAAGGAGAGCCACTCGGTACGGACATGGCGGGGCTCCTGGATCGGGTGGTGTGGCTGCGATACAGGCTGGGCGTGGAGCGTGGCGATTGGGCGGAGGTGCGGAGCAGCGTGTCTTGGCTGTTGCTTGAGACACTGCTGCGTGGGACGAGAAGCCAGGGATTCGAGGAGCGCTTCGGGCGGTTTGACCGGCGGGCGGGGGTGGATCCGTTTGCGGATCTGGGTGCAGTCGCGCTCCAGGCACGTGGTTGGGAAGCGCTGACCCGGAGCGACAAGGAGGGCGCGCGCGCCCTGGCGGCTGAAGCAGAGGCGTGGCTGGGGGGATCGGACCACGCTCGGGCGGGGCAGGCGGAGTTGATGGAGGCCGTGGCAGAGTAGAGGCGAATTAGGTCCGTGGCCGGGGCGACCCTTCCCGACGGGGAGCGTCGGGATCTCGCCACCCGACCCGAAATCCTCTTCACCCTCTGGCCTTCCGCCTCGGTAAGATACCTCTGTCCCGTCCGTTCAACCCGCAAGCCACAGTCTCATGAGCATTCTAGAAGTCGCCATTCCCGAAGGTTCCATCGAGGCCCTCGACGACGGCATTGGCTTTGTGGGCTTGGTTGATCGGATGCAGCAGGACGCCGCCCTCAAGGTCGTCAACTCTGCGCGTATCTCCTACGACAAGCAGAAGACCTCCGTGGGTGAAGGTGATCGCAAGCTCTCGGGTTTTCTCTGGGAGCACGGGCACACCTCTCCGTTCCGGCACAGCTTCTTCACCTTCCACTGGAAGGCGCCCCTGTTCGTTTTCCGGCAGGCGTTCAAGTACCAGGTCGGTTCCGGTTGGCGCACCTACGACATTGATGGCAACGAGGTGGCTCTCGAGGTCTTCGACGTCATGTACGACACGGACAAGGGTTGCTCCTGGAATGAGATCTCGGGCCGCTACGTGAAGTGGACGCCGGAGTTCTACGTTCCCTCCGTCATGCGCGCCAATCCTTCCCACGGGAACAAGCAGGCTTCGGTCTCTCTTCCTCCCGAGTTTGACCACGCCGGTGAGCGGGAGACCATGATGGCCGAGTGCCATGCACAGTACCGCCTCTACGAGGATCGCATCGAGCGCGGGGTCGCCAAGGAGATCGCACGCATGTGCTTGCCCCAGACCTTGTACTCCCAGGCCTACTGGACCGTCTCGCTCCAGGGTGTCCTGCACTTCCTGGACCAGCGACTGAAAGCCGACGCCCAGTACGAGATTCGCCGCTACGCCCAGGCCATCCGCGACCTCCTGGCTCCCGAGCTCGAGCAGCTGGGTATCGATCTGGCCGGAGACGAGTAGACGAGTAGGGTAAAAAGCCCGTAGGGAATACAGATTCTCCGTTGAACCCCCTTTGTTCGGGATCGTTACAGGCTAGGCCTCCGGCCCTCTACACTGGATCCCATGCAACTTCCCAGTCACCTGCACCTCGCGTCCTTCCTGGGCTGCCTGAGCCTGTTCGGCACGGGTGCGTATCTGTCAGGCGTCCAAGGGGAAACCCCGCTGCAAGACCCTCGTCCCGAGGATCCCCGCGCGGCCCTCAGCAAGACCCTGGCCCAGTCCGGCATCCACCTGGACTTCGACCATCAGGCTGTCTCGACTCTCGCCCGGATTGAGGTCACCGACCAACTCCTCGAGTACCTCGCGGTTCTACCCCACGGCGCCGCCCACGAGGCCATGCTGGTCCTCGGCGGGCAACGCTCCCCGGAGGACTCCGTGGTCTGGGCCGAGTTCCTGAACACGGCCATCCTGGCCCTCGGGCTCGAGCCCGGCCAGAACGCGCGCTGGGTCGAGAAGGACCCCGCCCCTAGCCAGGAAGAGCTGCGCCAGGGCGTCAGCGCCTACGACGTCTTCCCACCGGAAGGCGACGGCCTGTATCTCTACCTCGCTTGGCGCGTAGGGGACGAGCGCTACGTCTACCGTCTCGAAGACCTGATCCGGGACCTAGAGCGCGGGCGCGCTATGCGGCGCCATCCCTGGGTCTACTTGGGATCGCGCATGGTGGACCGCGGGCCGGACGAGCCCCAGGCATTCGCCGCGGGCCTCGAGGGCAACCTGATCAACATCTCTTTCTTCGCCCAGGGCAACACCCTGATCACGGGCGCATTGGCCGAATGTGTGAACCAGACCACCTGGCTACCCAATGCCTGGATTCTGCCGTCGCCGGGTAGCGACGTCCTGATGATTTTCGCCCGCAAGCGCCTCGACTCTCTACCGCAGTCCATCGACATACTTCTCCCAGGAGGAGAATGAGCTCGGCATCCCACGCGAACACCCCACGCGTGACACCGCTGGTCCGCCGCGTCTGGACGGCCACCCGGCTCGCGTGCACGGCTGAAGCTCTGCTCCTCGGCTCCGGTATTTCCCTGCTGACCCTGGCTGCCGCCTGGGGTTCAGGCGCCGGCGGGGGCTGGACTGCCCTCGGCCTGGCTCTCATGGCCGGGGTGATATTCGGTATTAGCTGGCGCATTGAGCAGCGTCCGCATTTGCAAGGCGTGGCTCAAGGGGTGGACGAGGGGTTGCGGTTGGGCGGAGCCCTGGTGACCGCCTTCGAGTCCGAACAGGCCGGTGAGGATGGTCCCCTGCTTCGCCTGCTCTCCTTGCGTGTGCGCTCGCGCGTGCGTGTTGTCCAGGCTCTGCGTGCGGCTCTGCCCAACTCCCTGCCCTTCCTCGCGGCGCCACTTCTGGGGACGGTCGTACTCTTGAGCGTGCGCGGTGGAGGGGAGGAACCGGACCGACCCGTTGCATTTCTCGCGCCGGCGCTAGGGGCCATGGCGGATGCGCTGGGCGAGGCCAAGCGCATGGGCTTCGAGGACGTCGCCGCCGGACTCACCTCACAAGAGAGGGTCTCGCTCTTGGCGAATCTGGAACGCGAGGCCAGGGCTCTGGCTGAGAAGGGCGAGCGCTCCATGCCCACCCAGGGGCCGGGCTCGCCACAGGCCAAGGACCTCTCGGAGCAACTCGATCGGATGGAGGAGAAGCTGGAGGGTCACCTCGAGCAACTGGATTCAGACTTCGTAGTGGACGTTCCAGAGGGCACCGAGACGCAGAAGCGCGAGGCCCCCCGGCGCGCCATCGAGCGTGCCCTGGCGCACCTGGATAGCGCCCGCCATGCCCTGAGTCAGGCCTCATCGGGGTTCTCTTCGGGGGTGGACCCCGAGCAGGGCAGCGGGGGCCTAGGGGCAGAGCACGAGGGGATGGGCGGCGCTGGCGGGGACAACTCCCCCGGCTCTCTGGCGTCAGGCGACGAGTCCGGCACAATGGTGCCCCCTCCAATCACCCCCGAATCCCATCCGGGCTCCACCCCTGAAGCCCAGCCCCAGCGCGGCGGCCTGAGCGGCGCCGGAATCTGGCCTGCTCGCCACCGAGAGCTCGTGGGATCCTGGGCGCGGACCCTGGCAGAGCAGGACCTCGAAGCGGTCGACCATTGATGCCAAACCCTATGTCTCAGTCCCAACCCGATAGTTCGGCGCCCTCATCGGCGAACGCTGCGTGCCCTGCGGGGATGTGGCTCGTGGGAGCGCGTGGGGCGATCTCCACCTGTCTGCTCTACGGGTTGCACGGCCTGCGTCAAGGCTTGCTTGAGCCCGTGGGGTTGGTGACGGAGAGCGAGCCCTTCCGCGACCTGTCCATGGTGCCTCTGGAGAACCTCGTACTGGGAGGTCACGACGTCTGCGACCGTGACGTCTCTTCGGCGGCGGGGGAGCTGGTCCGAGCGGGCATACTCGATGTGGATCTGGTGACCAGCGGCGCGGCAGAGGCGGCGGCCTATGAAGCGCGTCTGCGACCCGGCCCCCTCGATGGGCCGGACGTAGGCGTGGCCGATCTGGACGCGCGAAGTTCTGAGTTGGGCGCACGGCCGCCCCGGGATCAGATCGCCGCGCTTAATGGTGACTGGGACGCCTTCGAGAAGGACAACGGCATCGAGCGTACGGTCGTGGTGTTCGTGGCCTCGACCGAAGCGGTACGCGAGCCTCAGGAAGAGTGGGCCGACCTCGCCAGCTTCGAAGCGGCCCTCGACCGCGGCGACCCTCAGCCCGCCTCGGTGATCTACGCCTACGCGGCGCTCTCCTCGGGCCGCCCCCTCGTCAACTTCACACCATCGCTTGCCTCCAGTGTGCCGGCCCTGCGTCAGCTGGCCGAAGAGCGCGGCGTTCCCCACTGCGGGGCCGATGGCAAGACCGGCGAGACCCTCGTGAAGACCGTGCTGGCGCCCATGTTCGCGGCACGCGGTCTGAAGGTGCACGCCTGGCAGGGCTACAACATGTTGGGCAACCGTGACGGCGAGGTGCTGCGTGACCCCAACCATGCGGCCGCCAAGATCCAGCACAAGGACGACGTGCTGCGTGGGATTCTGGGCCCGAATTCGAACCATCACTCCAAGGTGGGCATCGACTACGTGCCCTCCCTTGGGGATTGGAAGACCGCCATGGACTTCATTCACTTCGAGGGTTTCCTGGGAGCGTGCATGAGTCTGCAGTTCACCTGGGCGGGTTGCGACTCCGCCCTGGCAGCGCCTCTCGTGCTCGACCTGGTGCGCCTGGCCCACCTTTCCGCCGAGCGCGGGGAGGGAGGCGTGATGGATCACACGGCGTGCTTCTTCAAGGCTCCCCTCGCTGGTGGAAGCCATGACTTCCATGAGCAGCACGCACGACTCTTGGCCTACGTTGCCTCCTGTCAGCGCTGACGGATTCACGCCTCGCCATGCTTCTTGTTCCTCCCCGTGGAGGCACAGCCCTTCTCCCGATCACACCCTACCCGGACAGACTCCCGAGACTCTTCGTTAGCAACCCCACGCCGCCCTGTGGGCCCGATGGCGCACAACCTGCGCTGATTAGATTCACCGGAAATATCCCATGACTCAGCAAGCGACCAGCACGAACCCTCTCTTCGCTCACGGCACTCCTCCCCGCTTCGAGGAGATCACCCCGACTCACGCCAAAGAGGCCGTCCCGGAACTCTTGGAGCGGGCGAGCGCGGAGTTCAGCGCTTTCGAGGAGGGCATCGAGCCGACCTGGGAGGGCATCTTTGGGCGCCTGCGCGAGATCGTCGAGCCCTTGGAGTTCGCCTGGCACGTGACTGGTCACTTGATGGGCGTGCAGAACTCAGATGAGTTGCGTGAGGTCCACGAGAGCCTTCAGCCAGATGTAGTCGAGTTCTTCACCCGGATGGGGCAGAGCGGGGCGACCTACGCCGCGCTCGAGGCTCTCGTCGCCGGTGAGAGTTGGGCCGATCTGGGCGCGACTCGCCAGCGCCTCGTAAAGAAGGAGCTCTTGGGAATGAAGCTCTCCGGAATCTCACTTGAGGGCGAGGCCAAAGGGCGCTTCAACGAAATCCAAAAGGAACTCGCTGAACTCGCGACAGGCTTCTCCAACGCGGTCCTCGACAGCCGCAAGGCGTACGAGTTGGTTATCACGGACGCGGCTGATGCAGAGGGGTTGCCGGAGACCATGCGTCAGACTGCGGCGGCCTCTGCGCAGGCGGCAGGTCATGAGGACGCGACCCCGGAGGCAGGTCCGTGGCGGATCACCTTGGACGGGCCCTCAGCTGGGCCCTTCCTGATGCACAGCAGGAACCGCGCGCAGCGCGAGGCGGTGTATCGCGCACTCGTCACAGTTGCTTCGGACGGTGAGCACGACAACAAGCCCCGCATCGACCGCATCCTCGCCATGCGCAGGGAGAGGGCTGAGCTCCTAGGCTACGGCACGCACGCCGAGATTTCCCTCGCCACCAAGATGGCAGAGGATGTCTCGGCTGTGGACCAGCTGACGGCCGAGCTGCGTGACGCCGCTATGCCGAAGGCGAAGCAAGACCACGCTGACCTCGTCGAGTTCGCTCGAAGTGAGACCGGGGACCCCGAGCTCGAACTTGCCCACTGGGACATTGGCTTTTGGGCAGAGCGCATGCGAGAGACGAAGTACGAGCTCTCTGACGAAGAGCTGCGCCCCTACTATCCGTTCCCCAAGGTGCTCGAGGGCCTCTTCGCGGTGACGAAGCGCCTCTTCGACGTTGAGGTCGTCGCGGCGGATGGTGAGGTCCAGGTCTGGCACGAGGACGTGCGCTACTTCCGCATCAAGAGCGCCGCAGGCGAGGATATAGCCTCCTTCTATCTCGACCCCTACTCGAGGCCCGAGGACAAGCGCGGTGGCGCTTGGATGGACAACCTGATCGGTCGTGCGCCGACATCGGACGGGGGCATGAGGCTTCCCACTGCGGTTCTCGTTTGCAACCAGACGCCACCAGCGGGGGGGCGTCCATCTCTCATGACCCACCGGGAGGTGGAGACGCTCTTCCACGAGTTTGGTCACGGCCTCCAGCACATGCTTACGAAGGTGGATGTGCCCGAGGCCGCCGGGATCGAGGGCGTCGAGTGGGACGCTGTGGAGTTGCCGAGCCAGTTCATGGAGAACTGGACCTATCACGAGGAGACCGTGATGAGCTTCGCGAGCCATTTCGAGACGGGTGAGCCGCTCCGCAAGGAGCTCTTCGATCGTCTTGTCGCGGCAAAGAACTACCGCTCAGGTTCGACGGTCTTGCGCCAGCTCTACTTCGGACACCTCGACATGGAGTTGCATCACCACTTTGACCCGGCGGGCGAAGAGACCGTCGCCGAGGTAAAAGAGCGCGTGGTCGCCGTCTCTACCATCATTCCGCCGCTCGCTGAGGATCACTTTGAGTGCTCTTTCAGTCACATCTTCGCGGGTGGCTACTCGGCTGGGTACTACAGCTACAAGTGGGCGGAGGTCCTCTCGGCGGACGCCTTCAGCGCCTTCGAGGAGGCCGGCCTTGATGACGATGCGGCTATCGTGGAGATGGGCCACAAGTTCCGGGACACCGTCCTCGCGCAAGGTGGCAGCCGTCACCCGATGGAGGTCTTCCAGGAGTTCCGTGGACGCGGACCGTCGACCGACGCCCTCAAGCGTCACACGGACCTCGTTTAGCATCAGAGACCGGGGTTCTTTGCCGTCAGTTTCTGGCCCAGCGGCCCCAGGTACGTAGGTACTCGGGAAGGATCAGCTCGCCATTGCCATTGGCATCCAAGGCGTGGAACACGGCTGCGCTTAAATTCTCGTCCTTCAGGATGCCACTGCCGACCAGTTCTTCGGAGGTCAGGCGGCCGTTGCGGTCCGCGTCCATGCGCTCGAAGATCCGCTTGGCTTCATCGGTGATAATCCGATTCTCAACGTATTCATCCCGCGTGACAAAGCCATCGTCATCTGAGTCCGCAGCATTGAAGATGCCTTGTCGCGCCTGCCGGGTCATGTAGACGCCCTCGTCGACGTACTCCTTCATGGAGTGACGTCCGTCACCGTCCCTGTCCCCGAATCCGAAGACGCGACGGTAGCCCACAAGCTCACGGTCGGTGACACCGTCCCTCAACCGCGCACCGAACAAGGCGATAATCTGCCGCGGGTGAACGCCGCCTACCATCCCGCTCGACGATGAAACCACCTGCTCCATTCGGGCTTGTGGTCCGGTGGCACCCGGTTCCGCTTCCTGTGGCGGAGGGGCGGAGCAACCCAGAACGGCCAGGGCTGCGAGACTTGTGGCGAGGGTGAGTTTCACGGTCTGGGCGCTCCTCGGAGTAGATCCCTCTCTCGCCCCATCAGAGTCCTGATGCCTTCTTCGCTCGCTGAATTTCCGCGGCTGGCAGATGCCAGTCGTCGGCTGTGGGCGAGCTCCGTACGAGGATCAGGTTATTCAGGCTGGCGCTCGCTTCCAGATAGTCCACGTGCACGATCCTGATCTCCACGGGTCCGGACAAGTGGGCTCTCAACGAGTCTGCGTCGGTGGGCTGCAGGGCCGGTGCGGCTACCTGCGTTGAGAAGGGCCTCTCGCCGGAGGCATCCCAGAGCTCACTTGTCGTACTCGTGTCGTCGGCATCGAAATGGGTCTCCAGGACGATCACCTCTGCTTGATGGATTTCCAAGGTCAGCAGTTTCTGTCCCGGTGGCAGGCCACAGCCGACGAAGAAGACGGTGCAGGTGCACAAAATGAGCCAGGCGGATTTCATCCACATACCCTAGCTGTCGGCTGTCGGGCCGACCAGTAAGGAATCCGATGGCCCTGTGAGCGGCCTTCTCTCGGGAGCCTCAGTCCCGAAGGTAGAGAAAGCGCATGTCCGGTTTCTCGACCGCGAAGTAGTGCACCCAGATGTACGGGTGACTAAATGCAACCACGACCAGCGCGGCCGAGGAATCGAAACCGATGGCGATGGCCCAGAACATCAGGAACGCAAAGAGGTACATCCCGTTGTTCGTGAACCGGAAGATCCCATCCTTCACCAGGGGCAGCTCGCGGTAGCTTTGGATGAAGTGATCGGCGCCGGCGGCCCGCCTCAACCCGAAGTAGCGGTGTACGCTGTACAGCGCATAGGCCGCAGGGAGCCCGAGGAGAGTAGTCAAGGCGACGCGGGCCGCGGGATCCATCGCCAGGCTGCCCGTATCGAGCCATGCGAGCGCGGCCAAGGAGAGGAAACGGCCACCGAAGAGCGCGAAGAAGATGCACAGGTAGGCCCCGAATCCGAACACTCGGCTCGTTGCGCCGGAGTTCAGTTCAAGGCGCCACGCGAGCCAGACAAAGAGCTGGTGGGCGATAGGGAAAGCGACCGCGGTCCAGAACGCGAAGGGCAGAGGCTGATCCAATCGGTTCCAAGCCAATCCGACCAGCATCAAGAGGCCCACCAGGCACGGAAGGTGGAGGCCCTGGCCAGACCAGAGAGTGGGAGGGGACTTGGCTTGCATGAAAGTCGGGGCCCCTGAGGTCGCTGGCCCGAGCGCCCGCGTGCGGCGAAGCCCTTGCGGTGGTCTAGTGCCCGTGGGTGTGACCGTGGTCGTGGTTGTGGCTGCCAACAACACCCGTCAGTTGGATCATGATTCGCGTCACGTCGTCCTCGGAGTCACTGACCTGCTGGCTGGCTGCCAGGCGGACGCGCAGGAACCCTGCGGCCTGCCAGCTCCAGGCGGCTGCGAATTCGGTCTCGTGATCGGCTCCGGCATCAAGATGCTCGAAGTCGGAGAGGGTCAACCCAAGAGAGGTTTTCTCACTCAGTGGGCGATCATAGGACAGTAGCCAGCCGGCGCGGCTCCCGGCGACGAGGTCGATCAGTCCGCTGCCCGTGTCATCACTACCCCCCAGGTCCCCGTTCATTTGGAGATACTCGAGTCCGAGCGTCCACTCAGCGGCAGTCGGGGAAAACTCGGCATCCAACCCGAGGATTCGGTTAGAGAGGCCTGCGGCCGCAGCTGCTCCCCGAACTGTCAACGTGTAGTCAGGGAGCGTCCGCCATGACGCCCCTAGTCGAAGATCCCCAGAACCTGCGGAGATGCCGGTTCCTACGAGGCGTGCACTGAGGCCAACCGCCTCGAGTTCCTGATTTCCTACGGAGTGGTCATGGCGTCGCCCGTGAACCTCCGAGTCCATGGATCCGAACGCGCCGGCAAATAAGCGCAGGGACTTAACGGGCCCCTCGATTAGGAACGAGTCATAGTGGACGCCGGTCGTGGTGAGGGTGGTTCCCAGGTACTCCTCCAGGACTCGTGGGCGGCTGGCCGTCGAGAGTTCATGCACATGCTGGTGCATCTGGCGGCCAAAGCGAATGGGCATGCGCCCGAAGTGCAGGGAGCCATCTCCGGGCAGATAGGTGTAGGCCACGGTGAGGTGATCCAGTTCCACGTGTCGCCTGGTGGCGTGCAGCGACATGTGGGTCTCCAGGGCTTCGCTGATATTGCCGTTGAGAGTGACCTCTGCTGACCGCAGATTGGCTTTTGTGCGGTCACTTCCGCCTCGCGCACGCCAACCGAGCGTCCCATCAACGGCCAATCCGCCTTCCCAATCCCACGGGAGTGCCGAGAAGAGGTCGGCCAGCAGATCCCCGGCAAAGTCGGTGGCCCAGGAACCCAGAGCGCTGCTGTCATCGTCTGCGCCGTCTTTTGCAATCCCTGACACGGTGCCAAGATCCTGGGACGGGGCAGAAAGGACCAACAGGCAGACTTGTGGAAGTATGGTCAGCATGCTCAACAGTAGACCTTCTTCATAGGCAATGGGTAAGGGGGTTCCGAGCGCCCCCTTGCACTCATCCCAGTATCAACTCCTGCGCAGCGGGGTCGGCTGTGTTAGACAGAGGCCCATGCGATTCACCATTCAGAGCGCCTTGATAGCCGCTTGCCTTTCCACTTCCCTGTCCTGGGCCGGGGATGAGCGCGCCCCGAACATTGTCTACGTCATGTCCGATGAGCTCGCCTACTACGAGCTCGGCCACATGGGCAATCCCTACATCAAGACCCCGCGCATCGACGCGATGGCTGCCGAGGGCATCCGTTTCACCGCGGCCTACGCGGGCTCGCCAGTGTGCGCCCCGCTGCGCTGCAATCTGATGACGGGCAAGCACGCGGGTCACGCGTCGGTGCGGGCGAACGACGGTGGCACACCCTTGCGTGCAGGCGAGATCACCATCGCGAGCATTCTCAAGACCAAGGGCTACGCGACGGGTGGCTTCGGCAAGTGGGGCTGTGGGGGACGGGACTCCACAGGGGTGCCCGAGGAGCACGGATTCGACGACTTCTTCGGCTACTACGATCAGGTCCACGCCCACAGCTTCTATCCGCCCTATCTGGTGAGGAACAGCGAAGAGGTCACGCTGAAAGGCAACGTGGGTGGACGCTCGGGCGAGACCTACTCGCACTACGAGATCATAAAGGCCGGGCTGGAGTTCATCCGCATCAACAAGAACAAGCCCTTCTTCTGCTACCTGCCCATCACCCCCCCGCACGGGATGTACGACATCCCCGCCGATGATC
>LWDU01041321.1_pt1 | contig 26610 bp, 27 predicted proteins | sample 727161 | NCBI WGS metagenome assembly LWDU01 (sample SAMN04566230, study PRJNA314399) | hydrothermal vent metagenome | isolation source: deep sea hydrothermal plume seawater | place: Mexico: Gulf of California, Guaymas Basin | collected 2004-07-11
CAATCTTGTGCCCCTACTGCTTGCTTCCTGCTTGCTCAAAGGGAGTGTACAACCCTAATAAGAAAACCCTGTAAGCGTGTAAGTGCTTGCAGGGCTTGGTGTTCCCAGAGTCGGGGCGCCCAGATTCGAACTGGGGACCCCCTGCTCCCAAAGCAGGTGCGCTACCGGACTGCGCCACGCCCCGAAGTGGGTGGGAAACTAGTCATTTCATAGGGTTCTGGAAGGAGCTTATCCCGAACACACACTACCAGTTCCATCCCGCATCCACAGCTTTGACCACCAAACCGAGTGCCTCGTACTCTCGATCCCGCCGATCTCTCGCGTGTGCGGCTGGCGAACGATGGCTTTGTACTACAATTACTAACTCACGAGAAGGGATGATATAGGTGCGTTGGTCTCCCGCTCCGGAGGCGTTGTACGTATCCGCCGGAAGGCTAGGAATTCGTCCGCCTCGGCCAGACTCGTCCGCGGTGTTAAGCCAGAAGAGGCCACCATAGTATGGATCTTCCCACGCGGGAGCTGGGGTACTCACGAATTCCACGAACTCCTCAGACAGCAGGCGCGTTCCGTTCCAGACGCCTCGCTGGAGGTACAGGAGCCCGATACGCGCCCAGTCCCGAGCCGTTCCGAAGTTGTAACCGGTAAGAAGGAAGTTGCTGTAGGGATCAGTCTCTAGCGTGAACCGGCGAATTCCGATCTCATCGAAGAGAGAGCGCTGAGGCCAGGTTAGGTACTCTTCGCCCAGGTCATGCTCTACGGTCTGACGGACGATGTAGCCGAGTGTCCACGGATCCGAGTTACGGTACCGACCTACCGTGTTAGGTGGAAACTCTGCGTCCCGGCTTATCGAGAACGCAAACGCATCAATAGGTGCCACATAGCCTAGGCGATGATCTACTTGGCCTGGCACGAAAGAACGAAACATCTGTTCAGGAGTGGCGTCAGTATTACTGAAACGGAGGCCACTCGACATGCGAAGAAGATCAGCGACTCGGATATCAGCACGCGGGTCGCCATCAGAGTTCTGCCATGCGGGCACGGGGGCCGGCTGCCACAGCTCCAGAGAACCCAATTGAATCAAGCGCCCTACGAGGGTGGCGGTCAGGCTCTTTCCCATCGACCAACTCTCGAGTTGCATGTCGCGGTGTGCGCCAGATCCATAATCCTCGGCCACGATCCGTCCCCGGTGCACCACGAGGAACGCTGTTCGGTTGTCGTCCGAGTTGGCGAAAAAGACCCGGACGGCCTCGGCGAGAAGTTCAGCATCCACGTCATCTGGCAGTGGTTCGTCCGGGAGCGCGTCACCCATTGGCCACGCCGTGGAGGCCGCATCAGGAAGCACGCTGTTGACTGCCCGAGGAGTGAAGAAAACTCCATCGGAGTGGTTGGGGATTAAGACACATCCTTGGTCGCCAAAATGACGTGCCCGGGCCTGAACGCCTTGGTACGACGCGGTAACGACTCTGCGCTCCTCGTCCACGTTGAAGGCGAGACGGCCACCCTCGTAGTCTCTAACCTGCTGATCAGTCCAAAGAATGCTGTTGTACAATGCCTCCTCACGCACTCGCTCCGAAACCCAGATCGCCGAACAAAAGCGCTTCGCGGGTCCGGTTAGAGTCAGGTACGTCGGAGGGCCGACAGAAGAGTCGGAAGACGCATTCTGCGAATCAACACTTCCGGCATCGCCACAAGCGAGACTCCAGACAAAGACAAGCGCCACCAACCGAACAGGCACGACTGGTTTCATGGAGCGCCTCCAGGAAGAAAACGTAGTCAGGGTTACTTATTCACTGATGGGCCTGTTCGCGCCACGAACATGATCATTATACCAGTTGAGATACCGTTCATACCGATCGACTTGGTAAGTTGGAACCCGAATTCCGTGGCCCTGGTCAGGATAGACAACCAGTTGAGTCTCGACCCCCCGCCGCCGGAGCGCCTGGTACAGCTGCTCGGAGTTAAGGATCGGGACGTTCCAATCCTGTTCTCCACCCATGATGAGCGTGGGCGTCTCGATATGTTCTACACGGTTGAACGGGCTGATACGCTCCCAGTTCTCTCGGTTATCCCCCTCCCATGGCAAGCCGAGCTCCGCTTCCCATTGCCGCTGGTAGTGGTCGTGTCCGTAGTTCGCGATGTAGAGAACTTCGCTCGCCCCAGTGATCGCACCCTGGAAACGGTTGGTTTGCGTGATCACGTAGTTCGTGAGGATCCCGCCATACGACCACCCCCCTACACCGAGGCGATTTGGATCTGACCATCCCTGCTCAATCGAGTAATCAACACCAGCCATTACATCCTGGAAATCTGGATTACCCCAGTCCGCCCAGAGCGCTGCTGAAAAATCTTGCCCGTAGCCCGAGGAACCACGTGGATTCGTACGGACGACGACGTATCCATTCGCGGCAAAGAGCTGCGACTCGAACTGGAAGCCGTGGTTGAACTGGGAGACCGGCCCACCGTGGATTCGCAGCAGCGTCGGATAACGCTGGCCCTCCACGAAGTTCGGCGGGAAGGTGACAAAGCCCTCGACCTCGGTACCGTCGGCTGAATGAAACTGGATATTCCGAGTCTCAGCAACTAGGACCTTGGACAGGAAATCGTCATTGTGCCCGGTTACTCGACTCAGGTCGCCCGATCCACGTTCTGCCCCCGTCACTCGATAGATCTCTCCAGGTTGATCGAGGTAACTCACGGATACTGCAAAGGTCTCCCCAGCCCAGTCGAATGCACCCGCCGAGAGGGATCCTGAGATCGGTCGTTCGAGATCCTCGCCGCTCGGACGGATCCGAGCGACGTGATTCTCAGCGGAGTCCTCGAGTCGGAACCAAATCCAGTCACCGTCATCAGAAAAGCGCGGCTGGCTCACATTCCTGTCCAGATCAGTCGTGAGCAGATGCGGCTCTCCACCGTCTATAGAAATGACGGCCAGATGGGTCGTAGCGTACCAGATTAGGTCCGGGCGAATGCCGGTGGTGTAGGCGAGTGACCTTCCGTCAGCGCTCCACGCGGGAGAGCGGTCAGAGCCTTCGTTCGTCGTCACGCGCCTAGGGCTGGCCGTCGGCTCCTCTTGGTCGGAAGGGACGATCCAGATGTCTGAGTTTTCGTTTCCATCCGGCTCATCTGTGCGGTTGGAAGCGAATGCGATACGCGTGCCATCAGGACTCCAGACACCGAGCGACTCGTCCCAATCACCGGTCGTCAGTTGGCGGAGTTTTCTGGAACCGAGCTCGAACACGTACAGGTGTGTCCTTCGATTCCCCGTCAGGTACCCCGTGTTGTCACGCTTGAACTGAAGTCGATCAATCACCCACGGCTCCGGAGGGGCATTCTCCTTTTTGTCTTCGTCCTTCTCCTCTGCATCACGGATCGTCAGGAGGAGGCGGGTGCCATCGGGGGACCACCGATACCCAGAAATTCCCTGTTCGACGTCGGTGAGCGGAAAGCCTTCACCGCCCCTCCGGTCGAGTGCCCAAACTTGGTTCTCGCCTTCATCACGGGACGCAGTGAAGGTGAAGTACCGACCGTCCGGGCTCCACCCCGGTGAGCCCGCGGACTTGTCTTCCACAGTCAGACCAATGGCCTCCCCGCCCTCAGCCGGAGACATGTAGATTCGTGTATACGAGCGTTCATCTTCGAGCGACGTCCGGCTGACTGTGTACGCAATCCACGCACCGTCCGGACTCACGACCGGCGCTCCGACCGAACGCATGTCGAACATATCTTCGGTCTGGACTGGACGCTTGTCCTGGGCCTCGACGGGGCCGACTAGGGCCAACATGAGGAGACTCAAGGCTCCGAAACTCGAATGTGTCATTGCAGTCACTATTTCTTCCTGTTGTTGGATGTTGCTACCTCACTGCAGTACCGGCTATTGAGGGCTGTGTTCAGGCGGGTGATTGGATCAGACATGCGCCCAAGATGTGGCTCAGGCCATCAAACCGCGAGCGATACTAAATGGATTTGTCACCATTCAATGCCTAATACGAGGAGCTGGAATGCCTACCACACATGTATGACAAAGCATCACCGGATTAAGGATTTCCGTAGCTTGCTAGCATTACTTGCTATCTGTACCCTGCTTGGAAGGCTACCGACAAACTACGCCTAAGAAAGCGAATGAGTCGGGCAACGCCAGGATTCCAACAGGGAGAGGGTGTCCTGTGAACAGAACAGTTTGCTCAACTATGCCAATCGTGATGGCACTCATGTTAGTATCGAGTTGCAGTCCGACCGGAGATTCTGAGGCTGAACAGGCCCAGTCTGAAGGGATGACTCGCTGGAGCCACCAAGACTGGCCCACAGGCCATTACCAGGTAGTGGAGGACTGGCCCAAACCATTACCCGATGATCGTCACTCTCATGATGGTTGGACCTGGGGTTCGATGGGCGGGGTGTACGCAGAGACACCGGACAGAATATGGGTAGCCATGCGAGGGGAGTTGCCACTCCCTGAAGGCGCAGCACCATGGACACCATACGGTAGTACCAACTTGGTCGGTAACGCGACAGGTAATACTGACGGTATTAGCGCCACATGTCGTGAAACCCGTAACCTCCGCGGATGGGAGCGGCGCTTTGAACACTCGATCTTCATCGTCGATGGAGAAGGCAACCTCGTTGATGACTGGCCACATGCTGATTCACTATTCGCTCAACTACCATGCGGACGCGGACCACATCAGATCAAAATGAGTCCATATGACCCAGACAAGCACTTATGGATCATCGACGACCAGCTCCACGTGATCTACCGCTTCACATATGAGGGCGAACTCGTTCATACATTGGGAGAGATGGGCGTGCTCGGCCGTGGACCGAATAACTTTAACCGCCCAACAGACATAGCTTGGTTACCAGACGGCACCTATTTCATCAGTGACGGCTACAGTGGCACGCGAGTAGCCAAATATGACTCGGATGACAATTTCCTGATGGACTGGGGCTCTGCCCCTGTGGACCCACAAAACCCAGGCCCGAGCGAATTCAGAACACCTCACAGTATAGCAATCAGCGCGGACCGTAGAATTTTTGTTGTAGACCGTGGTCACGCGAGGATGCAGGTATTCGATGAGAACGGAAATTTCTTGGATATGTGGCCACTCACCTCACCCCACTGGCCAGACAATCAGGGAACCCTGATGGTGAATCACCTCATTACCACAGACCAATACATATGGGTTGGGGACGCTCCTACAAACCGTCTTATGAAGTTTGATCTGGAAGGCAACCATTTATACAGCTGGGGTGCACCAGGACTACAGCCGGGACGCCTGGCATGCTCGCACGGGATCACAACCGATCAAGAAGGAAACCTGTTCATTGCTGACTGTTTCGCAGGTCGTGTGCAAAAGTTCGAGCCAGTAGCGGGTGCTGATCCAGACAAACTTGTCGGCCAGATCCTGAGAGAATAGCCTGGAGCAGAATGATTTTCTTGGTGTAAGAGGCCTTTAACGTTTTCACCGTATCCCGTGTCTTTCTGTATGGAAACGGCCTGAGAACGCGTTAGGTTTATTCCATCGAAGTAAGAAACCGGAAGATGATCAGATAATGAGCCCAATTCCAAATCTGCTATGACTTCGAAAGCGTTTCGATACCTGAAAAGACTCGGCATCCTGGCGATTTTTTCTCTTTCGCTCGCGAATGCAGCAAGTGCACAGACCATCAGAGGAATACTGATGGAGACTGGAACCGAACGAAGAATCCAGCTGGGGGAGATGGTACTCGTGGGTCAGGGTGGCGATACGATCGACGTGACCTATACAAATGACGCCGGGGGCTTTGAGCTCACATCCCCCGACCCGGGTGACTTCCTCGTGCTCGCGGATGCACTCGGATATGGTGCCATGGCTGCGGGAGTATTCGAGCTGGGAGCAGGCGCAGAAATGACACTTGAATACAGGATGCAGCCGTTTGCGCTCGCGATCGAAGATCTCGTCGTCGAGTTCAATCGCCCAATCACACAGCACTCGCTCGTACGGAACGGGTTCGTGGCACGTTTCAATCGTGGGCTCGGCCACTTCATTACACCCAATATGATTGAAGAATCAGTAGCGTTCAGGACTGAAGATCTTTTCAGGAACATCGCAGGGGTATCGGTAACGGGTACTGGGTTTGGTGCTGACCGAGTCGCCCTTCGAGGCATCGGTGGACAATTGTGCGACCCCATGATCTACATAGATGGCGTAAGAACCGAGAGCAGTGCGACGGGCTTGGCTCTTTCAGATATCATCCCCTTCCATCAGTTAAATGGAGTTGAGATTTATCGCCGTCCAGCCGAAATCCCACTCGAATACGGAATCTCAGGCGGCACATTCTGTGGAGTGATTGTACTCTGGACGAAATAGTGTGGAACCCTCCGACGCTAATCCTATAGCGATCCAGACTCCGCATCCCATATCTCTCTTAGGTACTCAAACGTGTAGAGCCCCGTCGAGTGCCCATCACTCCAAATAAACTGTAAAGCATACTGTCCTACATAATGTATAGCAGTTGGATAAATACCTATCTGGACAGATTCCGGAACCAGAGTCCGCACACCACTCATCTCATCTACACAACCAGCACACGGACACAGTAATCTTAAGTAGCGCGGCACGTACTCTGAGACGATGCCATCCTTCCATTCGATCTCTAGTCTCTCACGATCTTCGGTTGGCTCAATCCGAAGTGGGTCCACGTGGGCCTCAGGCACGTCTATGTCTCCATTCTCTCAAGGATAATCTCGAGAGCCCGGAATGCTTTGCCTCGATGACTCAGTTCGTTCTTCTGGTCGGGATGAAGTTCAGCAAAAGTCATCTCTAAGTTGGGCTCAAAGAAATAGGGATCGTATCCAAAGCCTCCATTTCCACAGGGTTCAGCCAGGATCAAGCCCTTAGCTTCTCCTCTCGTAACAATCATCTGAGACGTGAAACCCAGAAGAGCAGCAACACAAACATACTGACCTGTTCGTTTCTCCAGTTCGAGGGCACCCAAACGCTCCACCAGATAATTGTTATTTGCCTGATCAAGCTTATGACCTGTGAGCCCTTCCTCAGGTGCAAAACGTTTTGAACGAACACCCGGCGCACCTCCGAGCGCGTCTACTTCTAAACCAGAATCATCAGCTACCGTCGGTAGCCCAGTTCTCGCATAAAAGTACTCAGCCTTAGAGCGTGCGTTCTCTTCAAACGTATCGAAGGGTTCAAGCGCTTCCTCCTCATCGCGCCACTCCAAGCCTATATCATCGAGATCTAACACTGTTAGACGTGGGATGCCGATAAGGATCGTTCTTATCTCTTGAACTTTATGAGCACTACGAGTTGCTAGCAGCAGTTCCACTCAACCAATCCGAAGTGCGCTGGCCTGAACCGCAAACAGAGTCTCCAGTGCAGCCGTAGCCAGGTCGAGCATCGCATCTAGGTCATCCCGCGGGAACGGGTCGCCTTCAGCTGTTCCTTGGACCTCAACAAGCCCACCTCCTTGGGTACCGACTACGTTCATATCGACCTGAGCGTTTGAATCTTCTTCGTAGTCTAGGTCGAGTATCGCCTCCCCTCTTACCAACCCGACACTGATTGCCGCCACACGTTCTCTCATCGGATTACGCGCGATGAGACCTTCGCTGACAAGGTGTTCGAAGGCTAATGACACCGCGACGCAGGCGCCTGTAATTGATGCTGTCCGAGTGCCACCATCTGCATGTAGTACATCACAGTCTACGGTCACAGTATGTAATCCCAGAATTTTCATGTCAGTGACTGAGCGTAGTGATCGCCCTATGAGACGCTGGATCTCTTGGGTCCTTCCCTTTGCACCCGAACGTTCACGGCGTGAGCGCGTGTGTGTCGCTCGAGGTAACATCGCGTATTCCGCGGTGACCCATCCAGCACCACTCGCTTCGCGCCAAGGTGGCACGTCTGTGCTAACTGATGCGGTACAGAGTACACGTGTGGCTCCAGTAGATATGATACATGAGCCTTCCGCATAGGGAGCCACATCAGTTTCAATGATTACTGACCGAATCTGATCTGCCTTCCGCCCTCCAGTACGTCCATTCATTTCAAGTGACTCCTTTTATACGAGCGACCAAGTCAGTCGTTGAATACCCTTCCAGTAACGGAACAAGAGCGACTCTCCCCCCCCTTTGTTCGACTACTTCGTGTCCGACTACGTCCTCGTGACGATAGTCAGCACCCTTCACAAGTACATCTGGTCCAAGCTGATTAATAAGGTCTATAGGCGTAGCCTCATCGAATAAACACACCGCATCCACAAATTCCAACGAAGCCACCACAACCGCACGGTCCTGTTCCCGAATGAGAGGTCTGTTATCAGCCTTGTCCAGCAACCGAACGGAGTAGTCAGAGTTAATCGCTACAACCAGATGATCGCCGCACCGTCCCGCTTCATATAGACAAGACACATGCCCCGGGTGCAGTAGGTCAAAACATCCATTGGTGAAAACCAAAGTCCCAATTCGGGTCGGCCCGTATCGAGAAATAATTTCCTTTCTAGCGAGCACTTTCTGTGTAGGATCTGAACTGATCATAAGTCCTGAGATCGTCTCACGACGAAGTCCTATCAGGGAGAGTCCGCTATAGGTAAAACAGCAAATAGGCCACAAGCAGTATCGCGACCCAAAGTACCATACTGCCCGTTGGCCAACTCTTAGCTAGCGGTCCAACCGGGCCGTGTGTGCGTTCCGCCCCATGCATGATTGACCCTACGAACTCAAGGACAGAGGAACGCACGTATACATCCACACGCGTGACGGCTCTTCCAACGGTTCCTGCCAACCAGGGACCGGCCTTCCGGTAGAGCCACTCCGCATCAACATGTATCGCTCTTTTTTCGTCTGGATAGACGCCTGACTTGACCAGGGTGATGAATCCTAGGGCCCCAAAAGCCAGCAATTGAAGCTGTGTGACCACATGCCGCAGGTCATATGGGTGATAATCCATTTCATACGGCAACAGAGTATAGAACTGTGTTGGGAAGACCCCAATCAGTACACATAGGACTGCTCCAATCGACATCGCGATCAGCATGTTACGGGGCGGTTCCTTGGCACGAATACCAGAGTCGTGTGCAAAGAACGAGAAGAACGGAATCTTAATGCCGGCATGCTCAAGCACGCCTGCAGAAGCGAAGAGCATGAAAAGCCAAACGATGTAATGATGCTCTTCGATCGCCGCTACCATAATCATCGATTTCGTTACAAAAGCGCTGAACAGAGGGAATGCTGAAATCGCCGATGCACCGACTATACAGAGGCCTGCCGTGAACGGCATCGTCTTATAGATACCTCCGAGGTCGGTTCCCTTTGTCCGACCGGTCATCGTCATGACTGCTCCCATCGACATGAAGAGCAGGCCCTTGAAGATCACGTCAGCAAAAGCGTGCGCGACGGCACCGTTTACTGCCATGCCCGTCCCAATCCCAATTCCCGCAACCATGAAGCCGATCTGGTTGATCATCGAGTAACCGAGTACACGACGGAGGTCATTTTCCAGAACGGCATAGAAGATCGGGAAAAATGTCATCGCCGTACCGATGTAGATCAGTACATCGGTACCAACGAAACTCCGTGCCAACGCGTAGACGGCTACCTTCGTTGTGAATGCACTCAGAAAAACCGTTCCGGTGGGCGTGCTCTCCGGATAAGCTTCTGTGATCCAATTATGGAGCAGCGGAAAACCGGCTTTGATACCAAAGGAGAGCAATAAAATCCATCCGGCCGCCCCAGTACCAACCAACCCAACGTGGCCAAACTCAATCGAGCCAGTCTCATGAGCAAGCATGAGTGCCCCTGAAAGAAGCAGGACACCCGAGATCACATGAATGATCAGGTACCGGAACCCAGTCGCATATGATCGTTCAGACTTCCGGGCCCAGACCAGAAAGACCGATGAGATCGCGAGGAGCTCCCAGAAGATGAAGAGTGTGATGAAATCACCGGCGAATACCGCACCTAGTGCACTCCCGGCATAGACCATAGCCGCAACATGCTGCAGTCCTGCTGAGGCATTACCAACGATGTCGTCCTCACCAACCTCTCCAGCAACTGAGCCTTCGGGTGTACCGTCTCCGAGGTGCAGCGCATAGACAAACCCTAGGAAAGCGGCAAGGTGGAACAGATACCCAAACAGTAGGCTGAGCTTGTCGGCACGGTATGGCGTCAGGGTGTAGCCAATCAGATCAAATTGAAGATGCAGGCCTGGCTCAACCCCGAACCAAAGGTTGAGTCCACCTACGAGTGGAATAGCGAGGATGAGCACCTTGCGAGCCGTGCCCCGTGTGAACGCGATAACAACCGCGCCAACGAAGAAGAGCACAAATGGAGGCAGGCTACTCAGCATCGTCTGAGCCTCTCTCGTAGTAATCCTCTGAGCGGATCAACAGTTTTCTCATGGGCTTGGCAACAAGCACCAGGAACCAGAACGAAATGAATCCATACATCGGATACACAAGAAACCGCACGCTTTCCTCAAGTGGATGCGGATGAGCGTTCTCAGCACTGATCAGAAAAAATTCGGCCACAAGCAGCACGCCACAAATCAGGTAAATAGCAAAAAAGAAACGTCTTACTGCTTCCGGCTTATCCAGCCAGCCTACCGGTTCTTTGATTTGGTGATCGTGGTAGTTCTGGTTCATTGGCCAACTCCAGAGACGACCATAGTCATCAGTTCATGCCAGAGATCTGGCCAAAAAAAGAACCCTACCGTTGCTGATGCTGTGATGCCGATTGCGATCAACGAAGGCAATGGTGCTTCCTTAATGCCTTTGCCGCGGTGAGCATCATCGAGTGGCCTGAAGAAGAACGCCTTCACTGGCACCTCAAGCAGGTAATAGAGGCCGAGCAAAGAGCTGAGCATGAGAACTGCGAGCAGACCAACCTGCCCTGCTTCAAGCGTGCCCATGCCAAGAAACCATTTACTCCATGAACCTCCAGCTGGTGGCAACCCAATGATGCTCAAAGAGCCAACAAAAAATGCGCCGAAGGTGATCGGCATCGTTCGACCAAGTCCGTGCATACGACTGATGTCTTTCTCATGGGTTACCACTAATACTGCACCTGCTGCAAAGAACAGCGTGATCTTACCAAATGCATGCATTGCTATATGCATACCCCCACCAATCACACCCGATTCATTCGCCAACAATGCCCCCAGCACGATGTAGGACAGCTGGCTTATTGTGGAGTACGCAAGCCTCGCCTTCAGGTTGTCTTTCTGAAAAGCGACCAGAGAAGCCAGAATGATCGTGGCGGCTGCGACCCATGCAAGCCACGTCGTCGCGGCAAGTGTACCAAGCAAATCAATACCAAATACGTAGACAGCCACTTTTAGTACCGTAAAGACACCAGCCTTAACAACAGCAACCGCATGTAAGAGTGCTGAAACTGGTGTCGGAGCCACCATAGCAGCTGGTAACCAGCGGTGGAACGGCATAACCGCAGCCTTCCCAACACCGAATACGAACAGCACTAGGATTGCGCTCAATACTCCGTTAGATGCGGTACCGGCTAGAATCCCGCCCTCTGTGAAGTCTACGGTGTCAGCAAGCTGCCAGGTCCAGATAATCGCTAATAACTGAAATGCTACTGATGTAGTGAGAAGAATTCCCAGATATACCCGGCCTGCCTTCCGGGCCTCATCAGTCTGGTGATGTGTTACAAGTGGAAAAGTGCAAAGTGTTAGGATTTCATAGAATGCAAAAAGCGTGAAGAGGTTCGCACTGAATGCAACACCCATTGCCCCAGCAATTGCTATCGCAAAGAAGAAAAAGAACCTCGTCTGGTTCTTCTCATGGTGCCCACGCATATATCCGATCGCGTAGAGAGTAGTGACGATCCAAAGGAAGGAAGCCACGAGCGCAAACAGTAGTCCAAGAGGCTCGACTTCAAACGCAAGCTGCACACCGGGCACGATCTCTAGTAGCTCCAGCCTCGGGCGTGCGCCTTCACGAAGGGGGTCGAGCAGTCCCCAAACGTGCCAAAAGGTTAAGACACCGATAAGGAGTGTTGCTGTTTCACGAACGTTAGGTCGGCTGCCAAGGATTAGAACAAGAATGGCCCCTAATACAGGGAGAAGCAGGCAGATGCCCACTACGAGGTTGGTGTCAATCACGACAAGGCTCCCAGTAGCATTTCTGCAGCACGTGTAGCTATATCCACACTGTCACTGGCATTGATTCCAAAGTAGAGATTACCGAGGACCAGCACCCAGGTCGGTGCCAACAAGCTGAGGGGTGCTTCGGAGATTTCGAGTTCGGGATCAGCCTCACGGAAGTACGCAACTTCGACGACCTTCCAGACGTACATCAGAGCAAGCAGCGAACCAAGGAGCACCACCCCCGCTACTGGCCACATGCCTTGCTCAAGTGCGGCTTGAACCAGATACCACTTACTGATGAAGCCAACAGTAAGTGGGACACCAATCAGGCTCAATCCTCCCACTACAAACGCTGCCATCGTCCAAGGCATAGCACGACCGAGTCCGTGCATTCGTTCTAACCGGACAGATCCGACTCGGTACATTACACAGCCCATCGACATGAACAGTGCTCCCTTTATGAGGGCGTGGTTAAACAGGTGAAGGATCCCTGCGGTCAACCCCAGCACAGACGCAAAGCTTATCCCAAGCACCATATAGCCGATCTGCGCAACGCTCGAGTACGCCAGTAGGCGTTTGACATTCTCCTGGTATATGGCAACCAGGGACATAGCTACGATCGCAATCAAGGCCAGTGGCATCAGGATTCGATCTAACTGCATGACATCGAATGAAAACGTCGCACCGAAAATTGTGAAGAAGAATCGAAGCAGGAGATACACCGCCACTTTGGTAGCAGTAGAGGCAATGAATGCTGTTACAGCTGAGGGCGCGTACGTATATGCATTCGGAAGCCACAAATGAAGTGGAAATAGCGCCAACTTCAGCGTGATCCCGACAGTCAGGAATGTGAACGCTACTGGGATCGTCCTCGTGCCGGAAACCTCAGGGAGACGATCCGCTAAATCCGCCATATTGAGCGTACCAGTCATGACGTACATGAGGCCGATGCCGATGACTATAAACGTCGCTCCCACACTACCCATGATCAGGTACTGGAAAGACGCTGTAAGTGCCCGGCGATCGCTGCCAAGTGCAATCAAGGCATACGCTGAGAGAGAAGAGATCTCTAGGAAGACGAAGACGTTGAACACATCACCCGTCACAGCGATTCCAAGCAGACCGGTAAGACAAAGAATGAAGGCCGCGTAAAAGAGAGGAATCCTGTCCTCAGTAATTTCTCTTTCAACACTTACGCGCGCGTAAGGCGCAACCAACGCACCAATCAAAGTAACAATAACAACGACCCAGGCGTTTAGCGGATCCACTACATACTCGATCCCATAGGGTGCGGCCCAACCTCCTAGTTCATAGTGAATCGCTCCGGCAGCCATGGTCTGTGAAAGCAACTCTAGGGCGGCATAGAGAGCCCACAGCGTGGCCGCAACCGCAACAGCCCAGGAAAGACGTGGGTGATTCAGTAGCGCAGCGATCGGGGCTGCAACCAGAGGAACGACGACAAGCAAGACGGGAAGATGGTCGGTCATAGGCTCTCGTCCTGGATCTCATCCTCTTCTATGGTGCCAAATGCTTCCTTGATCCGGATCACAAGGCTAAGACCGACTGCGCTCGTCGCGACGCCTACCACAATCGCGGTAAGTATCAATACGTGAGGAATCGGATTCGAATAGATGACATCCTCCCCACCTTCAACGAAGATCGGAGCAGTGCCTCCCGTAATCTTCCCCATCGTGATGTAGAGAATGAAGACTGACGTCTGGAAGATATTCAGCCCAATGATCTTCTTAACCAGATTACCACGGGCAATAAGCGTGTAGAACCCTACCATCATCAAGAAGATGACAGCCCAATAATTGAACAGTCCTAGAGCCGTCAAGTGTCGACTCTCCTGCGTCCAGCAAACGCATAGAATACCGCAACCATCACACCAAATACCGTGATCAGAACACCAAGCTCCACAAGCAAGATGCCATAGTGTTGACCGTGTTCAGGGTCGTGCGCGAGAACCCCATAATCTAGAAAGTTCCCACCCAAGGCCATCGTCACATAACCAACCCCCGCGTATAGCAGTACTCCGAGAGCAGAGCAGACATAGACCGCTCGAGGAGGAAGCACCTTCTTAACATTTCCTAGACCATAGATGAGCGCGTATAGCACGAACCCCGCAGCAAAAATCACACCCGCTTGGAAACCACCACCCGGACCATAGTCTCCATGGAATTGGACATAGAGCGCGAACAATAGGATGAAGGGGATAAGTATTTTCGCACCCACCCTGAGGATCACACGATCATCCATTGGTGTCCCCCGAGTCTTCTTCTTCATGCGAAACTTGAACGCTATCCTCTTGAACGTCTCTCACCCCTTCCTTGGACGCATCCTTTTCGCTGGCTGCGACCGTAATCCATCGACCATTCAAGAATACCCGGCGAGGTCGAGGCCCAAGAGATAGCAGAAGTAGTACACCAACCAAGGCGGCAAAAATCACTGTCGTTTCGCCCATCGTGTCATAACCCCGATATGATGCCAAAACCGAGGTGACAACGTTGGGTACTCCGATCTCGTGTTCGGATTCTTCTAGGTAGTGAGGAGCCACATGGTGGTGTGCTGGGTTTGAAGCATCCCCGAACGGAGGAATATCGAGAGTACCATAGACAAGAACTGCGCCTGTTAGGATAACGACGAAAAGAGGCAGGATTGGCCTGTGCTGTGGCTGGTGCTCACTATGCCCAACCAGGGCGAGTGTGCCAAGCATAAGAACCGTGGAAATTCCTGCGCCCACGGCTGCTTCAGTGAATGCAACATCAACGGCGTCCATCACCACGAACAACCCAGCTGACAAAAGACTGTATATGCCTACCATCATCACGGCAGCAAAAAGATTCTTCTGGCGAATGATGCTAAATGCCGTAATCCCAAGCAGCACAAGCAACGCGATATCTACGAACTCAATCATTAAGAATTCTGTTCGCCATTCAAAGAATTAAGCTTTCCACTACGGTCTGCTGGTACTGTGTAGGGTTCAACTCCACCGGACAGCGCAGCACTTGCCAGGGCGTGAGTACTGATCGGACTCGTGAAAAGAAGAAAGGCATAAATCAGTACCAAACGAACCAGAACGAGAGTGAGGCCGGCTTGGAAGCACATCCCTAGGAGTAGTAGTCCGGCACCCATCGTGTCCGTCATACCCGCAGCGTGGAGGCGTGTGTAGACATCCGGCATCCGCACGATTCCAATCGTCCCAACCATCATGAAAAAGATCCCACCGATAATCGAGATCCAACTGAGTACTTCGAGAATGAGATCAATCATTCTGCGTCCGCTTCGGGATGTCGTGTCCATCCTAGATCACGGTATTCGAAAAACTTCAGTACAGCGATCGTTCCTATAAAATTGATAAGAGCATATACAATCGCGAGATCAAGAAATTCTGGACGCTCAGTTAAGAAGCCCAGAACTGCAATCAGCAGCACAGTCTTTGTCCCAAACGTATTCACAGCGAGTACCCGATCATAAACCGTGGGTCCCATGAGTGCGCGTGTCATCGCGAGAGACATACTCGCTAGTACACCGACCGTCGCTGCAACAAACACTACGAGTTTCCCCTTGAGCCACTTTCGACCCAACTCACTCGATGATCCATTTCATCCTCTTCACGACCATCTATGTCCTTAAGCGTGAGAGCGTGGATTTCAAGGTCTTGGCCCTGGATATTAGTCGTGATCGTCCCAGGCGTCAGTGTGATTGAATTAGCATAAATCGTCTTGCCTAGGTCTGACTTTTGACTTGCCTTGAAATGAGTTACAACCGGGCTAATCGGGAGTCTTGGATTGAGGATAACGCGAGCGACATTCACGTTCGCGATGAATATCTCCTTCATTAACCACGGGAAGTACATCCAGAAACGACCACCAAGTTGGAGCGGAACACCCTCATGGTCGACTACATCCATGCGCATTGCCAAGTAGACAATAAGCCCACATGAACCCAAGCCGAATCCAATCAACATGGGAGTATAATGGCCCGACAGCAGTAGCCAGAATATGAAGAGAATCGCGCCTAATCCGAAGGCTCGGAGCAACGGCTACTCCCTGGCAAGTTTAGGTGACTGCAGAAGAAGTCTGTGGGCCTTCCCCGGCAAAAATGATCGCCGAATCTACCAGTTAGACTGAGCGCCGTCCACAATTTTCTGAACTAGTAATTCAATGGCTTCTATACGTCCGATTTCTTCAGTTTCACTGGCCTCCAAGAACTCTCCCTGAGCAACAACGCTGGAGGACTCCCATAAGACCACATTTTCCACAAGATCAATGATCTCAACTGAAACCACGATGTTCACCTGGCGTTGCAAAACTTCGGCTGGCTGTCCCTGCGTAGCGGCACGATAGTTGGGTGCCCGGACTTCATAAGTCCTTATGGATCCACGCACAACAGCATCAGCAATCTCTTCCCCTGCAGTTCTGATCCCGAGAGCTCTAGGGAGATTCCTCACTAATTGATCGTAGAGTTCTCCAGATAGCTCAAAACGATTGGTTTCATTATCGAACGGCAAGACAGCAATCGACCGCACATGAGGCGGCGGAAACGAACCTGCCTGAAACGAATAATTACACGCTAACATCGTGACCGCTAATAGGAGCACACTGAGCTGCTTCGATTGATATTTCATGGTGCTCTCGGATCCCAGATGCTCGCTGGATAGGCTTCAACCTGATCCAATTGCTGCCTGGTGATCTTTAGTTCACGAAAGTCCGTGAGGTTCCGATACGTGACCCGTGCAGGATACCGAGTCTCCTCATCTCGATAGACTTCAACCCATTGGACGACGTCCCCATCCGATAACATCTCAAGTTTCCTAAGAATTCCATCTTCCATGGAGTAATGAAGTTCCCTTTCATCCAGGTAGCGATATCGCAGCCGAATCAGACCGTTGTCCAAGTGATCTCCTCCTACCAATTCAGTGCCCGATTCCGGCCGGAATACTCCGAGTGTGCCCCACATGAGGTCTGGAGGTGGCAGGATGTCGCTTCGGGCTCCCTCGGGAAGCCTGAGTTCTCCGTCGACAAGGGCCGCCCTAATTACTAATTCTCCGTTATCTAGGAATAGATCAAGGCGTGCCCTATAGGGCGGTGCCACGCGGGCCACACCTCTGCCCTTTACCCCTACACCCGCGTCGTTCAGTTCCCAGACAAAAAGAATCCGGATCGGACTTTCTAGTTCTGTTTGATCTTGCAGGACTAACGCCGCGCCGAGAGCATCTGGCACTGGAGCAACCACTGTTGCTTGCTTAGGCATACACCCTGTAATAACCACAACTCCGGCAACGATAATCGTCCGGAAAAATGATGATGGTTGCTTAAGCTGTAAGGTAACCATGGGCTAAGCTAGCTTCGGGTGGATTATGCTCCTACCCCTTCCAGGTCCTAGCTGTTCAGGAGTAAGTTCGCTGGTGTCCCGAATACATCCTACGCAAACAGTTCTCGTCACCTCTGACGTCCATCTTGGTGCCATTTCGTTCGAACAAGAAGAGGCCTTCACGACCTGGCTCGGGCAAGCAGCAGGGGTCGCATCACGAATTGTCCTCAATGGGGACCTATTCGATTTCTGGTTTGAGTACCAATGGGGTAACACGCGAGGACATGAAGTCACTCTCCTGCAACTTCGGGAGATTGTGGATGCCGGTGTGCCAATCACACTGATGGGAGGCAACCACGATTGGTGGGGAGGCAAATACCTACGAGAGGAAATTGGACTAGATTTTCATCAAGACCCCTTCATTACCGAGCTTGCCGGGCTCAAGACCCTCTTGGCTCATGGAGACGGCCTCGGTACCGGGGATCTTAGATATAGAGTCGCGAGGCTGCTCCTGCGTGGATCAGTTACGCGCTGGGCATTCGGCATGCTACCACCTGCCTTAGGTGACCGTATCGCCAAAGGAGTCTCTCATACTGAAGATCGAAAGCAAGCTCCAGGTGGTACAGAACTCGAACACGCGGCTGCATTAGAGGCCTGGGCTGTCAAAGAAATTAAGAGTCAACCAAACCTTAATTTGCTTCTTCTCGGGCATACGCACGTCCCCAAGATCATCGATGTCGGCGATCAACAGTGGTACATAAACACTGGTGACTGGGTATATCACCGTTCGTTCGCACTACTCCGTGAGGGTGAGACCCCGAAGCTTATCGAGTGGACAGGTTCAATACCATGAGGGAGGGCCTCCTCAACAGCCGATGCAACACCTTGTTGCTCTATATGCTAGCCGTAATCATGACGGCTTGGGGAGCTGGCCGGCTTGAGGCACAGCAAGTCACTTTAGGCGATGAGAATACGGTAACAGACTCAACTGTGTCAGCTCTCTTACCGATCACTGCTTCCGTAACTCCCGGTGGTGCATTTCTCCGGGCCGTTCTCGTTCCTGGTTGGGGCCACGTATCGATTGGGGCAAATGCCCGAGCAGGGGTCTATTTCGCTATAGAGAGTGCTCTGGCTTACGGGATTATCCGAACTCGGAGACGAATATCAGAAGCGGTGTCTCGCGCGAACTTCAGGGAAACCCTATTACGCGAAAACCTCAACACCCAGGGTGTCACTGACCTGAATCAGATCAAGGGCGCACTCGAATCTGACGCCACTCTTGCTGACCTGAAAAGACTTCGTGAGGCAAGGGGTGATCAACAAGAGGATCTCGTTGCTTTCGGCCTTTTCCTCTTATTCCTAAGCGGAGCTGATGCGTTTGTCTCAGCGCATCTCAAAGACTTCCCTGACCCCATAGCAATAGAGGGTGGACCCACCAATGACGGCCGCCTTGAGATCGGCTTGAGGTTTCGATTACCTAACTAAAGCGATGTACTAATCGCCGAAGCCGTGGCGGGGACGTGTGGGAATCGAACCCACCTACCCGGGTTCTAGCCGGGCCGCACGGTTTTGAAGACCGCCGGAGACACCAGTCCCCCTCCGCCCCCTCTGCTCTCCTCGACTCTTTTAGCTACGAGAGTTCTAACGGGCCCAGACGATAGGAGGAGGAGACCTGCTCGCCAAGTAGGCACAGATACTGAGAACGACTCTGGGCTAGAGATTCCCTTTCCAGGCTTCCATTAGCTGGTCGAATTCCTGCACAAGTTCATGACGGTATTCCGCGAGGCGGTCTTGTCCACGCGGATAGCGGAGTGTTCTTAGAAACACAAGGACGTCCTGGCGCACCTGCCTTTGTCGGTCATGCCACGCAACTAAAGCAAGGCCGGATAGAGGAAGTACGGCAGCCACAAGCAGGGATAATTGCAACTCGGTGAATACATAAACCACTACGCATGAAATTATCCACCAGATTGGAAAAGCCATCATAGCGATCACGAACTTATACGTCGCAATCTGGTCCTTTTTCAAGCTAAAACGAGGAGATACATACCGAGTGAGAATAAATGGGACTAACCAAGCAACACTACCCAGAAAAGCTAGTGGAAACACTATAAGCAACATGAACAGCTGCCGCAGAGAATAGCGGACAACCATCCAAAACTTATATCTAGGAGGCACATCTCCCTCGCTCGCACCAAAAAGGGTCAGGAGACGAAGATAGCGACGCACTAATTCCTTGAGGTTCTCTAAACGCTCAGGGTCCATGGTCCTTAGCCAGCGAACACCCTCAGCGAACACTTGCATCCTGGGCAAACGATCTCCGATCCCATCTCGTTCTCGATAACCAACAAGTTTCTTCGCTCTAGAGTAGAGTCTGTCTGCCACCTCTACGAGTTCGAGGTCTTCATGCTCTTCAACATTTAATGTGACTGCCTCAAGATGCTTTTGGATTCTATCTGTAAGAATCCTGCTGGCTGCTCGTTCATCCTTTTCATATTTCTCGCGAAGATCGTCAATCGGAAACGCCGGCCCAAACGTTGCCACGACCCGACCACGGAAGAGATCCTTCTCCACATAGGTCAGACCGACAGGCTGAACGTAGAGACCAAGCTCCCAATCACGTAGGGCCTCAGCTAGTAGGGCAATTCTTGCGGCTCCGGTCCGAATTGGTGTTAAGGACGGCTCTGAATGGCTTTGCCCTTCCGGATAGATTTGGACTGCAGAACCCGCATGGAGTGCATCTATGGCCGCGTCGAAAGTTCGATCATTCAGATGCATCAGCTTCGGATCGTCTTGCTTCCGATAGACTGGTAGACCCCCGAGTGCCCGCAGGGTAGTACCGACAATGACTTGATCGAAAAGCGGGGCCTTCGCGAGTGGTCTCGATGGCCGACCAGCTGTTTGGAAAACAACGAGTGGATCAATGAGCGCATTAGGGTGATTCGCTGTGATCAGCACTGGACCTTCAGGCAATCCAGGGCCTCGTCGCTCTACATCATAAAAGATCGATACAGCCCACCCAACGAGCTTTGTAATGATTCTAGCCACCACGGTGGAACGTTCCCCTCCCGATTGAGCTCACGGGTACGTCGTCCCGCTAAGATGTCGCTTCTAGCTCAAATGGGGAAACCCTTAGAGTGATAATCCCTAGCGTTCAACCATCAGTTCTAGGCCTTCTTAAGAGACCTGAGGACCTGGGTAGTCGATAACTCAAGTGTCGAGTCAAGCAACCTGCACTACCAGTGGATAAGTCCCCAGATGGCGCGCACGATGGGCGATAGGAGAAAACTAGGCTGTGGTCCATCTGGACCTGGTGTCGGACTGCTACCTCCGCCCTCAAAACCCAATGCAGTCCACGCGAACGCTGCTGCCGCACCACTGATTAGCAGTCCCAACACTACACTTCGACCTGTAGAAAAAGAACGCTCATCTAAGCCTATGATCCCGCTGGCCGCGATTCTCAGAGTATCAACCCGCGTAACTTCCCTAAATGCTCCATACTCCTGGCGATTTGTGACTAAAACCTCAACCGTGTCCCCGAACTCTATAAGGGTTCCTTCAATGGATACGGTTTCAGGAGCTTGATTCGGCCCCTGAACCGCACTCGTCAACGGGACCCTAACTCGCACCGTTATGCCCGGCACTGGTTGCTGTACAGGCATATAGGTGTGGCAACCCATGAGTAGCAGTGTGCTGGCTGCCAGCATGCCTCCACGGAATCGATCGGCCACCCTCCTCATATGATGATCTCAACTGACCGGGTTACGGGTTGATTAAACACATAAACATATCGCCAGGGATTTATTCGGAAGATGTCCCCGGATTCATCCAGTTGTTTTCTGGTATCGACATCAATTCTCACTGAAACATTCATCGTATCCGCAGAGAACGGCGTAGCTTCAAGCAGGAACTGGTTATACCGGGAGATAGAGATCACAGTATCGACAGGCAACGCGACCACAATCGTATCAGATCGGAAGACCTTCACCTCCGTCATTCCAACCTCGTTGACACCGGCAATGAATTCTGTCGACATCATCAGCTGAACCGAAGCTCCAGGATCACCACTCATCTTCAGGAAAAGATTCTCAGGCGATCGGTCTTCAAAAATTTCGCAGGCCGTGCTAGTAGCCAATACTAGCAACAGCATCGGAATCAGATGTGTTTTTCGCATGATGCGAAAGATGGAGGATCGGGGTGAAAAAAGGGAGGCGCACCCACACATAATGTGTGGGTGCGCCCCATGACGCTTAGCTATCTCTTAGTAGAGAGTGCTCAACCGCCGCAGCCCTGGCCGTTCAAGTGACAGTTGGCCCGGATTTCGATAATCGTGATCGGTAGCATCTCGCCCGGCGTAGAAATCGCGTCAGACTGGGCTTCCCATTTCGGATCTGTGAGGGCAAACCGGTACATATCGGCAAGCCTTAGACCCATGATCATCGTGTTCGCTCGACGTGTGTGCTGCAACATGTCATTGTTCGAAATCTGACCAGAAAAGGCGGTCAGACCATCCATCGCACGAATATGGTTAATGTGCGTGGTGAACGTGGCGGCATCACCACCCGCTAAAGCATTCTCAGCGAGGATGAGATGCATGAGCCGCGTGGACGAGATCGTAAGAGGCGAATACGGTCCACAGTTACCGTCAGCCGATCCACACCCCCAACTCGTCATCCTCTTCGTCACAGCAGGATCGACCATATTATCGATCGGATCCATCATCGCGACACCAGTTCTGTTGTTATTGGCATCGAGCGTGACCAACTGGGTGGAATACTGGTTTTCCTTACGGTCGTTGATCCACCCTCCCATGCTGTTCGACTGGGATCCTGACGAATAAACCAAGTCGTAGGTAACATCCGCGCTGTTGCCACCAGCGGCCGTAATCACGGCTTGCGCATCAGCTCCTGCCGCGGAGGAATTTACTGTCGTAAACGTACCTGACGCTGTCGGATTGATCACGTCCCAAATCGCCCGAGACTGATGTGCACGAGCGCGCATGGCCTTCGCTGCCAACGCCTTATCTGATTTTCCGAGGGTTTCAAAGCTACCGATGGCCGTACTCAGATACGCTATTCCCTGGTCGAGTACCGTAGACATGCTCCCTGGCCCGACAGGAGGACCGGACTCGGTCTTATCCGAGAACGCGAAGTCCTCCATAACCTCACCGATGACCGTGTACATGATCCCGGCAAAGTGGTTAGCCCGAGCTAGGTCGTATCCGAAGCTTGGATCGTCGGCAACATGGCCCGTCAGAATCTTGATCGCCTGGTCAGACATCCAGCGACCACGTCCAACACTCGGGAACGCTCCATCACTAAACTCGTTCTCCGGGTTACCGATGAATCCCTGATCCAATGCAAGCCACGCATCACGTGATCCGATCCAATAGATCTCGTCTGATGTGACCAGGTACGGCTGCCAGATTTGTGAAATCGCTGTCGATACAAGCGACAGCGAGCCGTTGACGACAGCCGAAGCCGCCGCTGCCTGGGAAATGGATTCCTCAACCAGGTTATTTGGGTTATTCACGTCTAGTAGGTCACCGCAACCCGATAGTGTGAGCGCGGTTACCAGTGTTAAGACGGAAGCCTTTATTTTGTTTTTCATTTCTCTCGCCTCCCGTTAGAACGTGACCCGAGTGGACAAGGTAAACCGCCGTGGAATCGGCAGTCCCCAGCCCTCGGTCGCGTCAAGGAAGTTACAGTTCAAGCCACCGTTACAGCGGCCAGTTACGTTACCCTCTGGGTCCATACCCGGGTAGTTACCAGGCATGTACAGGTACGAGTTCCTAGCCCCAAGGTTGATCGTCGCAGTTGACAGACCCCAACCACTGACGACGTCAGCCGGTACCCGATACGAGAGCGAGAGCTCACGTAGGCGGATGAAGCTAGCCTCATAGATTGCGTTCATCCCACTCATCGGAGCCAACGACTCTACTTGCGTCGCCCACTCAATAGCAGCATCCAGCCGGTCTTGGGCTGATGTTGCCGGGTTGAGCATGGTAGACCATAGGCGAGCCGACTGTGGTGTGTTACGACCGATGAAGGAATTCGAGCGCCTGAACTGGCCAGACAGGTCTTGGGCATGGTAACCAAGTTTGTACTCCGCTAGCGCTGCGAACTCGAAGTTCCCTGCGAACAGTACGTTAAAGCCAAATGAACCAGCCCAATCAGGCGATGGCTTACCAAGATAACTCTCGAGCAGTCCCGCCCCACAGTTGTGAGACACAAACTGACCATTCGGCGAATCAAAATTAGAGTTACCGATCGCGAGCGGCTTGAAGCTGCTCGGATCAACTGGCCCTGCGAAGTATTCCAGAGCCGCGGCCTGAGTCGGCTCTGTGCATGTACCGTCAATGTTCAGCGGAATCGCTACATCGGCAGTCTTCGCTCCGAAGAACGATGCAGGAGCATAGCCCTGCAAGATGTAGTTCCTGTAGCGAGGATAGGTGTTACCAGTCTTGAGCGGCGGTGCGCCACCCATGTCGGTCACCATCTCGTTCAGGTATGCCGCATTGGCAAATACGTTCAGACTCACGGACTCAGTCTGAATGAGCGAGCCTTGCAGATTCAACTCCAGACCATAGGCGTCCAATGCCCCGATGTTCGAGAGCTGTGTCTGTGTAAATCCACCTGTAACGGGATAACGGCGAGCCACGAGGGCATCGTTCACATGCCTCGTCCAGTAGGTCGCGTCCAGCGACCATGTGTCGTCAAATAGACCGACCTCAGTCCCGAACTCCCATTCAGTTGAGACTTCAGGCTTGAGACCTGCATTACCAAGGTTTGCCGGCTGGACACCTGGTCCTTCCTCGGAAGGCTGAGGTGAGAACGTGGTGAATTTATCGAACGCGCCAGGCTGTAGGCCAGACTGCCCGACTGCACCACGAATCCGGAACGTGGAGATAAGATCACTGTTCCATTCCAGTCCCTGGCTCGGGATCACTGAGAGTGAAGCCTTCGGATAGAAAGCTGTGCTGAACTCTGAACCGAAAGCCGAGTTCGCATCCCAGCGGCCACCCACTGTGGCAAAGACCCAGTCATTCCAACCGATCTGGTCCTGGACATATCCACCAATCTGTACCACCCGCACCCAAGACTCGAACGAGCCTTCGTTCGCGAGCGCAGACAGTGTCTCGAGCCCCGGACCTGGGAAATCACGTCCGCTACCGCCAGCGTACTGATTCTGGCGCAAGAAGCCCTGGCCACCAAACAGAACAGTGTTCTCGAACGTCATGTCGCCCACATCCATGTTATTGATGTAGGAACCCTTCAGGTCCGTCGTAATCTCACGGCTACGGTGCTGCTGGACGTTACGAGATCCGTCAGGCGTTGAGCCACTGAATCCGTCCACATTCCATTTATAAGGACGGAAGTTGAACGTGTCATCAGAAGTGAAGTCCACACCGAACACACCGTCTAGACGGAACCCTTCCATCGGTGTGTAGCCCACATTCATGGAACCAGCAAAGTGACTCGAATTCGCAACGTTCAACTGGTACATGTTCTCGCGCGTAGTCGCGAAGGCCGGATTACCGTAAAGGTTGCTAGCCGAGGCCTTATGCAACTGCGACATCAGAGCTGAGCTGAACACGCCGTAAATGTTGTTCGAGTTATCAGGCGTGTGATGCTCCATGTCCGAGTACAGAGTCGAGATGCCAATGCGGACCTTAGAACTCGGGATGAGCGTGAAGTTCGAATTGAGGGATACTCGGCGATTCGTGTCGACTTCAGGATCGAGGCCCTCGACCGGCTCAAAATTCTGAGCCGCGTCGTAACCGCCATCCTCACTGGCAAAGCGCCCTGAGACATAGTACTGGAACGCTTCAGAACCACCTGACGCTGACGCCGAATAGGTTTGGTTGAACCCAGTCTCAAGCAGAGTTGGGACCAAAGGCTCTTCGATTACTTCATAGAGCCCAACGCTTTTACCCCAACGAGAAGAAATCATCGCCTGTTCATCAGCATTACGAGCGAACCCGGCAATATTGTTAATCCGATTTGTGGGCACCTGGATACCGGTGAAATCCGCCTGAGCAGTGAAGCGCGGTGCTCCTGCGCGTCCACGCTTAGTGAAGATCTGGATCACACCGTTGGATGCCTCGGTGCCATACAGCGTGGCCGCTGCCGCACCCTTCAATATCTCTATCCGCTCAATTGATTCGGGGGGAATGTCGTCGAGCCGAGAAGGATTACCCTGTCCATTAAAGTTCTGAACGGCAGAGCGATCCACCCGGATCCCATCCACGTACACGATTGGCTCGTTCAGCTGGGATAGCGACGAAGATCCACGAATCCGGATGCGCGCGCCTTCACCGGTGAAGCCGGATGAAGGTAGAGCAACCACACCGGGTTCGCGTCCCGCGATCAACTGCGAGAAGTCCGCGATCGGAGCATTCTCGATCGTCGATGCAACGTCGATCGTCGCGATCGTGTTACCGAGCTTACGTTTCTCAGTGGCAATTCCAGCACCGGTGACCACGATCTCGTCCAGAGTGATCGCAGTTTGCGCCAAACCGATGTCAACCTGAACCGACTGACCGGCCCCTATCGTGACTGTTTGTTCTCCAGCCCGATAGCCGACCAGTTCAGCGCTCAGCGTATACTCGCCTGCTGGTACGTTTAGAAGTAAGAAACGGCCGGCTGCATTTGTTAAGGCACCGATACCGGTACCTGGAATGTAGACCTGGGCCGCTTCAAGTGGACGCCGTGACGCAGCGTCCGTCACCGTACCGACGAGTGTGCCCGTTGATTGGGCAGCAACGTGGTTCGGTGTCCACCCGATCGCGAGAGCAAGGGCGAGTGAGGCTGCCCCTGTTAACACGGCGGATTGGAGACGTTTTGACGTAGTAAGCGTCATACTTGTCCTCCCGAATGGAGTTTGGACTTTAGAAAACATAATAAATGCTAAGGAAGTTACTCCCCAACTAAACCTAGCCGCCTAATGTGCGAAGAAAATCTCCTCTTTGCTTTACATTAGATCATGTTAGGAGAGGCAATGATACCAAAATGATACCAATATGTCAGTTTACGAGCAACGATTTTCAGTAGAATATGACGTGACCGTATTTTCTTAGAAACATGGGATTCTTGGCAATTGCTATATGACTAGCCGAGCAATGCACTCGATTTCAACATCGCAGAACTTAGGCAGGGCAGCTGCCTGTACTGCTGCACGCGCAGGTCGATGTTCACCG
>LWDU01033642.1_pt1 | contig 26602 bp, 24 predicted proteins | sample 727161 | NCBI WGS metagenome assembly LWDU01 (sample SAMN04566230, study PRJNA314399) | hydrothermal vent metagenome | isolation source: deep sea hydrothermal plume seawater | place: Mexico: Gulf of California, Guaymas Basin | collected 2004-07-11
GCGATAAAGGAGCTGAAATTGCCGATATAATATTACCAGGACCTTCTTACACTGAACAAAATGGTTATTTTACAAATTTAGAAGGTACATTGCAAAAAGCTTACAAGGCTTCCTATCCACCTGGAATTGCAAAAGAAGATTGGCTAATAATAAACGAATTATCTGAAATTGTTAATCAAAAGAAACTTTTTAAAAATAAAGATGAATTAGAAAGCGGTATGCTTAACTATTTAAGTTTATTTAAAGAAAAAAATTTTTCAAAAAATTATAATAATCAAGGAAATTTAAAATTTGTTAACGAAAAAATTATAATTAGAGAAAATGATTATTATTATTCTAATGCAATTGCTAGAGCATCAAAAACAATGTCTCAATGTAGAAATGAAAAAAATAACTTTAAATCAACAGGAACCGAAGGATAATGTTAAATTATTTATCAATAATTATTGAAGAAACTTATAGAATTTTATTTCTATTAGTTCCACTATTGGTTGCTGTTGCAATGATTGTTTGGCTTGATAGAAGAGTATGGGCTTTTGTTCAAAAAAGAAGAGGCCCAAATGTAGTCGGCCCATTTGGTTTATTTCAATCTTTAGCTGATTTTTTAAAATATATTTTTAAAGAAATTATTATTCCTGCGAGTGCTAATAAAGTGATTTTTATATTGGCTCCAATTATAACAATGACTTTAGCTTTAATAGCTTGGGCAGTTATACCATTTGGCGAATCTTTAGTTTTATCAAATATAAATGTTGGAATTCTTTATTTATTTGCAGTTTCTTCACTTGGTGTTTATGGAATAATAATGGGTGGCTGGGCTTCTAATTCTAAATATCCATTTTTAGGAGCCATTAGATCTGCAGCTCAGATGGTTTCATATGAAGTTTCAATTGGCGTTATTATAATAAATGTTTTGCTTTGTGTTGGTTCTTTAAATCTTAATGATATTGTTTTAGCTCAAAAAAATATTTGGTTTGTAATACCTTTATTTCCAATGTTTGTTATTTTTTTTATATCTGCTCTAGCAGAAACAAATAGACCTCCTTTTGATTTACCCGAAGCAGAAGCTGAATTGGTAGCAGGATACCAAACAGAATATTCTGGAATGATGTATGCAATGTTCTGGCTGGGCGAATATGCAAACATTTTATTAATGTGTGCAATGGGTTCTATATTATTTCTTGGTGGCTGGTTATCACCGTTAGAAATGTATCCATTTAATTTAATACCTAGTGCGTTGTGGTTAATTTTTAAAATTCTTTTTTTATTTATCCTTTTTGCATTAGTTAAAGCTATCGTGCCAAGATACAGATATGACCAATTAATGAGATTAGGTTGGAAGATTTTTTTACCCCTTTCACTTTTTTGGGTTGTTTTAACTTCAAGCTATCTTTTGTATTTCAACTTATTACCAGTAAATTAATTATGAAATTATCAAGAATTCTTAAAACAATTTTATTAACAGATTTTTTAACTGGTTTGGCTATGGCTATTAAAGAAATCTTCAAATCAAAAAAAACTATAAATTATCCTTTCGAAAAAGGAAAAATTAGTCCAAGATTTAGAGGTGAACATGCTCTAAGAAGATATCCAAATGGAGAAGAAAGATGCATAGCATGTAAATTATGTGAAGCAGTCTGTCCTGCACAAGCGATAACTATTGAATCTGCGCAAAGAGAAGACGGAAGTCGTAAAACAACAAGGTACGATATTGATATGATGAAATGTATTTACTGCGGACTCTGCGAAGAATCTTGTCCCGTTGATGCTATTGTTCAAGGTCCTAATTTTGAATTTGCAACAGAAACTCGAGAAGAACTTTATTATAATAAAGAAAAATTACTTGATAATGGTGATAGATGGGAAACTATTTTAGCAGCCAATATTAAAGCAGATAATCCTTTTAGATAAACTAAGTTATGATAGCTCACTCAATTTTTTTTTATACATTTTCATTAATTGCAATTTTTTCAGCTATAATGGTCGTAGCTTCAAAAAATACTGTTCATTCAGTTTTTTTTTTAATCTTAGATTTTATTAGTATTTCTTGTTTGTTTATTATGATAGGGGCTGAATTTTTAGGAATGATCATGCTAATAGTTTATGTTGGAGCTGTCGCCGTCCTTTTTTTATTCGTAGTAATGATGTTAAACGTTGCTCAACAAAAAAATCAATGGTTTGAATCTACCTCAGACAATACACATATTCCAATAGGCCTGTTAATTAGTGTTGTTATTTTTTTTGAATTAGTAATTGTTATTAGTGGCTGGAAATACAAACCAGATTTATTATCATCAGTGTCAGTAGAAATTAATCAAAATATTACAAACACACATTCAATCGGTAATATTTTATATACTGATTACATTCACTTGTTCCAATTAAGTGGCATGATTCTATTGGTGGCAATGATTGGAGCTATTGTTCTTACTTATAGAAAAAGATCTGGTATAAAAAGACAAAGCTATCTATCGCAAATTTCAAGAGAAAAATCAGAAGGTGTTTCGTTAGTTGATGTAAAAAGTAATCAAGGAGTAAAGATAAATGAATGAAATAAGCTTAACTCATTATTTAACTCTTGCTGCAATTATCTTTACGATTGGTGTGGCTGGAATTTTTTTAAACCGAAAAAATATAATAGTAATTTTAATGAGCATTGAATTAATTTTACTAGCTGTGAATATAAATTTAGTTTCTTTTTCAATGTTTTTAAATGATATTAGCGGTCAAATATTTGCTTTATTTATTTTAACAGTCGCAGCTGCAGAAGCAGCAATAGGACTTGCAATTATTGTAGTTTATTATCGAAATACTGGAACTATTCATGTTGAAGAAATTGACAGTTTAAAAGGATAAAATGGAGTATATATTAGTATTTCTTCCTCTTCTAGGAGCAATAATATCAGGTTTTTTTGGTCGATATATAGGAGATCGTATTTCAGAAATTATTACAAGCTTATTTGTTTTAATTTCAGCAGCAATATCTCTAATTATTTTTAATGAAGTAATAATTAATAATTATGAAAATAATTTAATTATAGCAACATGGATAAATTCCGGCAGCTTGGATGTTCATTGGTCTATTAAAATAGATCCAATATCATCAGTAATGCTAGTTGTTGTTTGTTTCATTTCATCCTTAGTTCATATTTATTCAATTGGCTACATGTCGAACGATCCTGATAAAACGAGATTTATGGCTTACCTATCATTATTTACTTTTGCAATGTTGATGTTAGTTACATCAGATAATTTTTTACAACTGTTTTTTGGTTGGGAAGGAGTAGGCCTTTGTTCTTATTTTTTAATAGGTTTTTGGTTTAAAAAAGATTCAGCTAATGCGGCTGCCATAAAAGCTTTTGTAGTTAATCGAGTTGGAGACTTTGCTTTTGCTCTTGGAATTTTCTTAATTTTTTATTTATTTGGCACAGTTAACTATGATGAAGTTTTTTTACTGATACCTCAATCAATAAACCAAGAAATTTCATTTCTTGGCATAAATGTAAATGCCATAGATTTAATCTGTATACTTTTATTTATTGGTGCAATGGGAAAATCTGCTCAATTCTTGCTTCATACTTGGCTGCCTGATGCTATGGAAGGTCCAACACCTGTGTCTGCATTAATTCATGCTGCTACAATGGTTACTGCAGGTGTTTTTTTGGTAGTAAGATGTTCTCCAATTTTTGAATATTCTCAAATAGCTTTAAATATAATTTGCATAGTTGGGATGACAACAGCTTTTTTTGCTGCAACAGTTGCTCTTGTTCAAAACGATATAAAAAAAATTATTGCTTATTCTACATGTAGTCAATTGGGATATATGTTTTTTGCAGCAGGAGTTGGCGCATATAACGTTGCAATGTTTCATTTATTTACACATGCTTTTTTTAAAGCTTTGCTTTTTTTAGGATCTGGGTCGGTTATTCATTCTTTCAAAGATGAACAAGATATTAGAAATATGGGAGGTGTTTGGAAAAAAATGCCATATACATGGATATTAATGATAATTGGTACTCTTGCCTTAACAGGATTTCCTTTCTTATCAGGTTACTATTCAAAAGATGCAATTATTGAATTTGCTTATTTAAAAGGCAATACGGTTGGATATTATGCTGCTGTAGTAGGTATATTTACTGCTTTATTGACAGCTATATATTCATGGCGTTTAATTTTTAAAACTTTTCACGGTACTTACGAAAATAAAAAATTAAAAATAAAAACAATACACGAGTCTTCATATGTAATGTTGGTGCCACTTATAATTCTTGCTATTGGATCTATGTTTGCTGGTTTTTTCTTTAAAGAATTATTTATTGGACATGATGGTAGTAATGATTTTTGGGCTAACTCTATTAAATTTTTATCACCACTAAGCACTGATCATCCACCTTCATGGATAGTTTATTCCACACCTATCATAGTAGTTTTATCTATACCTATTTCTTATTATTTATTTTTAAAAAATAAAAATATTACAAATTGGTTAGTTAACGAAAATAAACCTCTTTATAATTTCTTGCTTAATAAATGGTACTTTGATGAATTATACGATTATTTATTTGTTAGACCAACTAAAAGCATAGGAATGTTCTTTTGGAAAAATATTGATGTCAAAACTATTGATAGATTTGGACCAGATGGAATTTCTAATGTAATTAAAAAACTATCAAACAAAGCTGTTAAATTTCAAAGTGGGTATATTTATCAATATGCATTTATCATGCTCCTCGGTCTTTCTGCGCTTCTTACATATTTAATAGTTATATAATGAGCTTTCCAATTTTATCTTCATTAATTTTATTGCCTTCAATAGGAGCGCTATTTATTCTTTTGTCAAAATCAAAAGATCAATCTAATTATCAAAGTTCGAAATATGTTGCTCTATTTGTTTCTTTTGCAAACTTTTTTATTTCTGTATATCTTTGGTACATTTTTGACCCAAATATAACCGACTTTCAGTTTGTAGAAAACAGAGCATGGATTTCAGGATTTATAAATTATAAAGTTGGTATAGATGGAATATCAATTTTATTTATTGTTCTTTCAACATTAATTACTCCACTTTGTATTGTTTCGGTTAACAAAACCATTAACACAAAATTAAAAGAATTTTTAATAGCTATTTTAATAATGGAAAGTTTAATGATTGGTGTTTTTTGTTCATTGGACTTAGTAATTTTTTATTTATTTTTTGAAGGTGGTTTAATTCCAATGTTTTTGATAATTGGAATTTGGGGAGGTGCCAGAAGAGTTTATTCGGCATTCAAGTTTTTCTTATTTACTTTACTAGGATCTGTTCTGATGTTGATTGCCATTATTTCTATATATTGGATTAATGGTACTACAGACATTGTTGAATTATATAACTTGGGAATAGATGAAAATTATCAAAATTTATTGTGGTTAGCATTTTTTAGTTCTTTTGCAGTCAAAACACCAATGTGGCCATTTCATACTTGGTTACCAGATGCTCACGTTGAAGCACCAACAGTGGGGTCCGTTTTGTTAGCAGCAATTTTGCTAAAAATGGCAGGTTATGGATTTATTAGATTTTCAATTGGATTATTTCCTATAGCTTCAGAAAATTTTGTCCCATTAATTTATGTGCTAAGTTTGGTTGCAATAGTTTACACTTCTTTAGTTGCTCTTATGCAAGAGGATATGAAAAAATTAATTGCATATTCTTCTGTTGCTCACATGGGTTATGTTACGCTTGGTATTTTCACAATAACTCAACAAGGTTTAGAAGGAGGAATTGTCCAGATGATTAGTCATGGATTAGTTTCAGCAGCATTATTTTTGTGTGTTGGTGTAGTTTACGACAGGATGCATTCTCGTTTAATAAAAACTTATGGTGGACTTGCATCTATAATGCCAAAGTACGCTGTATTTTTTATGGTATTTACGTTAGCGGCGGTAGGACTACCAGGTACAAGTGGTTTTGTTGGAGAATTTCTAATTCTTATGGGAGTTTTTAAAAAAAGTTTCTTAGTAGCTACTATTGCTAGTTTAGGTGTGATTTTGGCGGTCGCTTATATGCTTTGGTTATATAAAAGGGTAATATTTGGAGAACTTATTAATAAAGATTTGGTAAAAATGTTAGATTTAAATAAATCCGAAATTTTTATTTTAACATGTCTAGCTATACCAACTTTATTTTTTGGATTTTATCCGGAACCTTTACTAAATACTATAGATGCATCTATTAGTAATTTAATAGACTCATACAATTATAAATTAAGTTTAAGTAAATAAATATGGAAAATATAAATTTTATTCTTCCTGAGATTTTTACTTCTTTAGGAATAATGTTTTTACTAATACTAGGAGTTTTTAAAAAAAATGGTTCTAGCATAGTTTATATTTTATCTATCGTTACATTGTTAATTACTTTAGGATTGATTATTAATTTTCCATCTGGTCAAGAAGTATATTTATTTAATAATAGCTATAAAATTGATCAGTTATCTACTTTTATGAAAATCATTACAATTATTTCAGGAATTTTTGTTTTAATCAGTTCATATAAGTACACGAAGTTAGAAAAAATTTTTACAATTGAATATTCAATCTTAATTTTATGTTCTATTTTAGGAATGATGGTAATGATCAGTTCATATGATCTGATTGTTTTTTATATTGGTTTAGAACTTCAATCATTATCCTTATATGTTTTAGCAGCTTTTAATAAAGATAAAGCCAAATCATCAGAAGCTGGCTTAAAATATTTTGTTCTTAGCGCATTATCTTCAGGTTTACTTTTATATGGATGTTCTTTAATTTATGGTTTTTCAGGATCTACAAACTTTTACTTAATTTCCGAAAATATTCATTCCTCAGAATATGGAAACGTTTTTGGTATAGTTTTTATTTTAGTTGGGTTAGCATTTAAAATATCAGCTGTTCCGTTTCATATGTGGGCTCCTGATGTTTATGAAGGGTCACCTACATCAGTAACTTTATTTTTTGCAATAGTTCCGAAAGTGGCGGCTTTAACTGTGTTTATTAGATTCTTATATGTTCCTTTTATTGATTTGATAGATCAATGGCAAATGATAATAATTTTTTTATCATTAGCTTCAATGATATTTGGCGCCGTGGCTGCAATTGGACAAAAAAATTTAAAAAGGCTTATAGCCTATAGCTCTATTGGCCACATGGGTTATGCTTTAGCTGGATTAGCAGTTGGCACAAATTCTGGAATACAAAGTTCAATTATTTATATCTGTATTTATTTAATAATGAATTTAGGATTTTTTTGTTGTTTATTTATGATGAAAAGAAATGATGAATTTTTTGACAATCTAGAAGATTTGTCAGGGTTATCAAAAAATCACCCGATAGTATCTTTGTCTATGTTGATTTTATTATTTTCTTTAGCAGGGATTCCACCAATGGCAGGTTTTTTTGCAAAATTTTATATATTTATGTCAGTGATAGAAGAATCGATGTATTTTTTGGCAATTGTAGGACTGGTAACTACAGTAGTTTCAGCATTTTATTATCTCAAAATTATAAAAATTATTTATTTTGATTCGCCAAAAGAAAAATATGATCAAGACCACCATTTTGGATTAAAAATTTCACTAACAGTATCTACATTAATAATACTATTATATTTTATTTATCCAAACGGGCTAGCTAATTTGGTATCAAAAATAAATATAATTTAATGATAATTAAAAGTTTTAATTATAAATTCGTAAATAGTACTAACGATATAGCTATAAATTTAATAAAACAAAAAAATATTAAAGCAGGCTTTGTGTTAGCAGAAAAACAAAAAAAAGGACGAGGTCAGAGGGGAAAGAAATGGATTTCTTATAAAGGAAATCTTTTTATTTCAATTTTTTTTAGTTTAGAAAAAATAAATTTAACTTTAAAACAATTAACAAAAACCAATACAAAGTTAATTATAAAATTAATCTCTCAATATTATAAAAAAAAAATCAAATTAAAATTACCTAACGATATTTTAATAAATAAAAAAAAAATATGTGGAATTTTGCAGGAGACTATTCAAAAAAATGATAATAAGTATTTAATAGTAGGTATTGGGTTAAATTTAATTAAAAGCCCTAAAATTAAAGAGTATCCAACTACTAATTTATATGATTTAACAGATTCTAAAATAAGTGTAGATAAAATTTCTAGAGAACTTAAAAATATATATATAACATTCTTAAAGTCACAAAAAGTAATATAATGATATTGATTGGAGATATAGGAAATACCGATACTAAAATATGCTTAATTAATTCTAATTATAAAATTATTAAAAGATTAGTTTTACCAACTCAAAAAATTAATAATTCTTTATTATTTCAAAATTTGTACTTTATTATTAAAAAAAAAATAAATATAAAAAAATCATTATTTTCTAGTGTTGTTCCAAGTCAATTCAATTTAATTAAATCTTTTATAAAAAAAAAATTTAAAACTAAATGTATTGAATTGAAAAAATTAAATTTAAACAAAATAATGAAAATAAAAGTTAACAGAAAACAGGTAGGATCAGATAGATTAGCGAATTCAATAGCAGTAATTTCAAAAAATAAAAATTTTATAATATTAGATTTTGGAACAGCTACTACTTTTGATGTTGTTATTGGCAATGTATATAATGGTGGAGTTATCGCTCCTGGCATTAATTTATCACTTAATACATTAATAAATAAAGCAACATTAATACCCTCTATGAATTTAAAAAAAATGAATAGAGTAATAGGAAAAAATACAGTTAACGCTGTTAGATCAGGATTTTTTTGGGGCTACATAGGGTTAATTGATAATATTATTGAATTAATTAAGAAAGAAACTAAAAAATCGTTTAAAATAATAATTACTGGTGGTTTTTCAAAGTTATTTGTAAGAACTTTAAAATCAAAAGTTATCATAGATAGTGATATAACAATAAAAGGTCTCATTAAAACTGCAAAGTTATTTAATTTATAATATATGCAAGAAGAATTGTTATTTTGTCCTCTAGGAGGATCAGGTGAAATAGGCATGAATATGAATCTTTTTGCTTATGGAAAACCTGATAATCAAAAATGGATTATTGTTGATATTGGAGTAACATTCGCCGATGATTCTTTGCCTGGAATTGATTTAATATATCCAGATCCAGGTTTTATTATTGATAAAAAAGATGATCTTTTAGGCATTGTACTTACTCATGCTCATGAAGATCATATAGGAGCAATAGCTCATATATGGCCTCAAATAAAATGTAAAATTTTTTCCACTCCTTTTACTGCAGTTTTAATAAAAGAAAAATTTAAAGAAAAACGCATAGATATTGGCAACAATTTAAAGATCGTTGATCTAAATGGAAAAGTTAATTTACATCCTTTTAACATTGAATTTATAACCCTAACTCATTCTATATTAGAACCAAATGGATTAAGAATAGAAACTCCGGCTGGCGTTATATTGCATACTGGTGATTGGAAAGTCGACCCCAACCCATTAATTGGTGGAAAAATTAATTCTGATAGATTGAAAGAAATTGGCGATGAAGGTGTCTTAGCAATGATATGCGATTCAACGAATGTTTTTAGCATTGGAAAATCTGGATCAGAACTTGATGTTAGAAAAAGCATTCTTAATATTATGCAAAGACTTAAAAAAAGAATTATTGTTACATCTTTTGCATCAAATGTTGCCCGTATGGAAACTATATTCTATTGCGCAGAAAAAACAGGGAGACAGATATCTTTAGTTGGAAGATCTATGCATAGAATATTTAAAGCTGCAAGACAATGTGGTTATTTAAAAGATATTATTGAGCCAATCGATCCCAGAGAAGCCAAAAAAATATCTAGAGAAAAAATTGTCTATCTTTGCACAGGAAGTCAAGGGGAACCTATGGGAGCAATGATGAGAATTTCAAGCTATGTTCATCCAGATGTACTTGTTGAAAAAGGAGATACTGTAATTTTTTCATCAAAAATTATTCCTGGTAATGAAAGAAAATTATACAAACTTCATAATCAACTTGTAAAAGATGGAATAGAAGTAATTTCTGAAGAAAATGAATTTGTACATGTTTCAGGACATCCGAATCGAGACGATCTTAAAGATATGTATAATTGGGTTAAACCTAAATGTGTTATTCCTGTTCACGGGGAACATAGGCATATGATTGAACATATTAATTTTGCTAAAGAAATGCAAGTTGCTTATCCTGTTCAAGTAGAGAATGGTGATATTGTAAAAATTTTTCCCGGAAAAAAACCTGAAGTTTATGATAAAGCTCCAAGTGGAAGATTGTATGTAGATGGAAATATAAGCGTTGATGAAGATTCTAGCTCTATTAAAGAAAGAAAAAATCTAAGTAACAATGGCTATATGGAGGTTACTATTTTAGTAACACTTAAAGGAAATATTCATAAAAGACCAATTTTATCATTTAAAGGACTTCCAGTTATTGAGGAGGAAGAGTTTATTTATGGTTTACAAGAAGAGATAGAAAGTACTACAAAAAAATTTTCATTAAATAGCAAAAAACAAGAGCATAACTTAATAGATGCTTTAAAAATCGCATGTAAAAAATACGCAAAAGAAAAAACTGGTAAAAAACCTTTTACAAATATTAATATAGTTAAAATTTAAGAGTATGAATACTTATAACTAAATAATATAGTTACTAAAATGTTTATATCAAAATCATTTATACCAATTCTAAAAAACAACCCAGCGGAAGCAAAGATTAAATCCCACCAATTAATGCTACGAGTAGGAATGATCAAACAATCTTCTGCAGGCATCTATTCTTGGTTGCCTTTAGGTTTTAAGGTAATGAAAAAAATTGAAAAAATAGTTAGAGAAGAGCAGAATAAAATAGGTGCTCAAGAGTTGTTGATGCCAACTATCCAATCAAGCGATATTTGGAAAGAAAGTGGACGGTATGATGATTATGGGGATGAGATGCTTCGTATTAAAGATCGTCAAAATAGAGAAATGCTGTATGGACCTACTAATGAAGAATTAATTACAGAAATATTTAGATCAAGTGTTAAATCCTATAAATCTCTCCCACAATTGCTATATCATATTCAATGGAAATTCAGAGATGAGTTAAGACCAAGATTTGGAATTATGAGATGTAGAGAATTTTATATGAAAGATGCATATTCATTTGATATAAGTGATGAAGAAGCTTTATTTTCATATAATAAATTTTTTCTTTCATATTTAAGAACTTTTAAAAGATTGGAGTTAACTGCAATACCTATGGCAGCAGACACTGGTCCCATAGGTGGAAATCTTTCACATGAATTTATTATCTTAGCTGATACAGGTGAAAGTAAAATTTTTACTGATAAAAGAATTTTTGATCTTAATAGTGATGGATCAAAAATAGAAAAAAAATCTTTAGAAGAATTAAGAAAAAAGTATGAAAAATTTTACGCTGTAACTGATGAAAAATTTAATAAAAATGATTTTGAAAAAAAAGTTCCAGAAGATTATAGATTAACCACAAAAGGTATTGAGGTCGGTCATATATTTTATTTTGGTGACAAGTATTCTAAACCATTAAATGCTGACGTAGATTTACCTGGTGGAAAAAAAGACTTTGTTAAAATGGGTTCATATGGAGTAGGTGTTTCAAGGTTAGTAGGTGCAATCATTGAAGCAAAATATAACGAAAAAGATGAAGTTATGAAATGGCCATTATCTGTTGCACCATATGAGGTTGCTATAATTCCTTTAATTAATAAAAATGAAACTTCAAATTTAGAAAAATCTAAAAATATTTATAATTTTTTAAAGAACAAAAATATAGATGTAATTTTAGATGATACAGATGAAAATTTTTCATCAAAAATGAAAAAATTTAATCTTATTGGTGCCCCCTATCAAATACTTTTAGGTAAAAAATCTTATGGAGATTTGATTGAGTTTGTAGAAACTGGAAAAGATTCACAAAGTTTATCTTTAGAACAAATAGTAAAAGTTTTAACTGAACAAAAAGAAAAAATTTGATATCTACATTAGAAAAAGAAATTGCTTTTAGATATTTAAAAACTAGAAAAAAAGATGGTTTTCTAAATATCATTTCCATTTTTTCATTTATTGGAATCAGTCTAGGTGTGGCCGTTTTAATAATTGTTATGTCTGTGATGAATGGTTTTAGAACTGAACTTATAAATAAAATAGTTGGTTTTAACTCTCATGTTACAGTGAAATCTTATGACAAACCTATTGATATTAAAAAATTAAATAATACTGATCTTAAATTAATATCAAATGAATTGATTTTAAGTAATACTGGTGAAGCTGTAGTTATAAATAAAGATTATACTAAAGGTATAGTTTTAAGAGGCTATAGTAAAAAAGATTTTTCTAAACTTGAGATAATAAAGCAGGAAAATTTTACTGGTAATTCAAATAATTTAATTGATTACAACATCTCTATAGGTAAAGAACTCAGCTATAGTTTAAATTTACAAGTAGGAGACAAAATTATCATTATGTCTCCATCAGGTGTTGGAACTATAATTGGTAATTTGCCTAAGCAGCAAACATTTATTATTAGCTCAATTTTTGATAGCGGTCTCGCAGATTTTGATCAAAATATAGCATTTATTAACATTAATTCCTTAGAAAACTTTTTTGATCTAAACAAAAAGGATCGAAATCTAGAAATTTATTTAAGAGATCCTCAAAATATTGAAAAAATGAAAATAAAAATACAATCAATTTTTAATAATGAAATTATTTATACATGGGCAGATATGAACAGTTCGCTTTTTTCAGCTTTAAAAGTTGAACGCAATGTCATGTTTATAATTTTATCATTAATAATTATTGTAGCTGCATTCAATATTATTTCTGGACTAACTATTCTAGTTAAAAATAAAACTCGTGAAATAGCAATTTTGAAATCCATTGGTGTATTAAATAAATCAATTGCTAAAATTTTTTTTTTAATTGGAATTATTATCGGAAGTTCGGCAACTATTTTTGGTATTTTTTTAGGTGTTATATTTTCTTTATACGTAGAAAATTTAAGAGCATTTTTAAGCAATATATTTAATATTAGCTTGTTCCCTGAGGAAATTTATTTTTTGAGTAAAATGCCTTCTGAAATTAATATTAGTTCTATTTTTATAATTTCTATTTGTTCGATATTAATTACAATTTTAGTCTCTATATTTCCCGCAATAAAAGCTTCAAAGTTAGACCCAGTTAAAGCATTAAAATATGAATAATATAATTACACTTGATAAAATTTCAAAATTTTTTTTAACTAACAAAAAAATTACAGTTTTAAATAAAATTAGTTATAAATTTAAAAAAGGTAAAATATATTCACTAGTTGGACCTTCTGGTTCAGGAAAGTCTACATTATTAAATTTATTGTCTTTAATTGATAAACCTTCAAAAGGCTCAATAAAAATTGCAAATAAAAATGTTAATTTTTCAGACTCGGTCTCAAATGACATTATTAGGGCTAATAAAATTGGAATTATATATCAACAAAATAATCTTTTACCTGATTTTACGGCTCTAGAAAATGTTTACCTTGCTAGATTATCTATAGATAACAATAAGAATAAAGCTGTGGATGATGCAAATAAAATTATTAATAAAATGGGATTAAGTAAAAGAGTAGATCACTATCCATCAGAACTTTCAGGAGGTGAAATGCAGAGAATTGCTATAGCTAGAGCATTAATTAATGAGCCAGAAATTATTTTAGCAGACGAACCCACAGGCAGTCTAGATCAGTCAACTGCTAAGGAAGTTTTTAAAATTTTATACAAATTAAAAAATTTAAATAGATTAATAATTTATGCAACTCATAATAGATTTTTTGCCAATATGGCTGATTGTAAATTAGAAATAATTGATGGTAATATAAAAAACATCAATGCCAAAAATAAGTAAACACAAATTTAATCATTTAAAAATACATACACAGTACTCTATTTGCGAAGGTGCTATTAAAATCGATAGGCTAAAAAATTTCTGTAAAGAAAGAAAAGTTCGAAGCGTAGGTCTGTCAGACACATCGAATCTTTGCGGTGCTTTGGAATTTGCTGAGAGTATATCTAAAGTTGGAACCCAACCAATTATAGGAACGCAAATAAATTTTAAATTAGAAGATACGATTGGGCTTATTTCTTTGATAGCATTAAACGAAAAAGGTTATAAAAAAATAATTGAACTATCTTCAAAATCATACCTAGAAAATAACACTCATTTAGACCCTCATATTGATATTACCAAATTATACAAGAATGATGAAGGTTTACTAATCTTATCGGGATCCATACAAGGCTTATTTGGTAAATTATTCGATAAAGGAAGATTTTCTCAAATACAGCAAGTTTATCAGAGACTTTTATCTACATATGCTGATAGATTTTACTTAGAAATTCAAAGGCATGGAGACCAAAATGAAAAATCTTTTGAGAAATATAATTTACAACAATCAAATGATTTAAAAATACCAATTATAGCAACTAACGAAGTTTTTTATTTACATAAAGATATGCATGAAGCTCATGATGCTTTGATATGCATTGGTAACAAAACTCATGTTAATCAAAAAAATAGAATTAAGTTTAGTGATCAACATTATTTTAAAACAGATGACGAAATGTCTGAATTATTTTCTGACATTCCAGAAGCTTTAGAAAATAATTATAATTTACCTTTTAGATGTAATTTTAGACCTATGTTTTCTAAACCTGTTCTACCAAACATTAGCTCTGAAAAAAGTGGTGGTAATGCAGATGAAGTGTTAACAAAAGAATCTGAAAAAGGATTAAAAAATAAATTTTTAAAAATATTTAATATTAAAAATGAAAATTTAATTTCAAATGAAAAATTTATAAAATACAGAAATAGATTAGATCATGAGTTAAAAATTATCACCGAAATGAAATATGCTAGTTATTTTTTGATTGTATCAGATTATATTATGTGGGCTAAAAATAATGATATACCTGTTGGGCCAGGAAGAGGGTCAGGCGCAGGATCATTAGTAGCATGGTGTTTGTCAATTACAGATGTTGATCCAATTAAATTTAATTTGATTTTTGAAAGATTTTTAAATCCTGACAGGATATCAATGCCTGATTTTGATATCGATTTTTGTGAAGAAAAAAGAGACCTTGTATTTGAATATTTAACAAAAAAATACAAAGATAGTGTTGCTCATATAATCACTTTTGGAAAATTAAAAGCCAGAATGGTAATTAGAGACGTTGGTAGAGTGCTCGGATTGCCATATGGATTTGTTGACAGTATATCCAAAATGATACCATTTGATCCTTCACGACCTTTAAGTTTAATTGAATGCATCAATAGAGAACCAAGACTTCAAAAATTAATTAACGACGACTCACGAGTTAAAAAATTAACTGATCTTTCATTAAAATTAGAAGGTTTAAATAGGAACATAGCAACTCATGCCGCTGGCGTTGTAATAGCTGATAAAAAACTTATCGAAATAGTTCCTTTATATAAAGATAGCTCTGCAAATCTGTTATTACCCTCTACTCAGTTTGATATGTATTCTGCAGAAAATGCTGGCTTAATAAAATTTGATTTTTTGGGTTTAAAAACTTTAACGGTTATTAATAAAACTCAAAAACTAGTTAATACAACAAACAAGGATTTTGCAATTGAAAAAATCAGCTTTGAGGATCAAAAAGTTTTTGATCTGCTTTCTAGTGGCAAAACAGTTGGTTTATTTCAACTTGAAAGCACAGGTATGAGAGAAGCTTTAACTCAAATGAAACCTAATCATTTAGAAGATATTATTGCGCTTGTTGCTTTATATCGTCCTGGCCCTATGAACAACATATCAACATACAATGATTGTAAACACGGTAGATTAAATCCTGATTATCTACATCCATTATTAGAAGAAATTCTTAAACCAACATACGGTGTAATTATTTATCAAGAACAAGTTATGCAAATAGCTCAAAAACTTTCAGGCTTTACTGCTGGAGAGGCAGATATTTTAAGAAGAGCTATGGGTAAAAAGAAAAGAGCTGAGTTAGAAAAGCAAAAACAAAGGTTTATTGAAGGGGCTGTTAAAAACAAAATAAACAAAGAAGTAGCGGCAAGTATTTTTTTAAAAATTGAACCATTCGCAGAATATGGTTTTAATAAAAGTCATGCAGCAGCTTACGCAATTATAGCTTACCAAACAGCATATTTAAAAACTTATTTTCCTCATGAATTTTTTTCTGCTTCTATGACAATGGATATTTCAAATCAAAATAAACTTAGTGAATTTTATGAAGAACTTAAAAGATTAAATATTAATATTATAAGACCAGATATTAATAAATGCTTTGCTGATTTCAGATCTGATAATAATAATTTTTATTATGCTTTAGGTGGAGTTAAAGCTGTTGGTTATGAAGCTATATCAAATATTGTTAATGAAAGACTTGCAAATGGAAAATTTAAGTCAATTAATAACTTTATAAATAGATTAAATCCTAAAGATATTAATAAACTTCAATTAGAAGGATTGGTAAAGGCTGGAGCTTTTGACAATATAAATAATAATAGACAATCATTGTTTAATTCAATTCCTAATTTTATTTTAAAATCTAAAAATAATTTTGAAAATAAGGTTGCAAATCAAATTGATATGTTTTCATCTGATGAAACAAAAGATAATGATATTGTTTTAGAAACTTCAGATTGGAAGTTTGAAGAAAGATTATCTAAAGAGTTTGAGGCTGTTGGCTTTTTTATTTCAGATCATCCACTTAACCAATTTAAAGATATTATTGAAGCTTATAAAATAATTAATTTTAATAAATTTAATAGCAATAATGAAATTAATGAAGGTAATGTAGCAGCTACACTTCTAAAAGTTCAAGAAAAGAAAACACAAAAAGGTAATTCTTATGCAATTATTAAATTCACAGACTTGTCTAGTGTGTTTGAATTATTTATTTTCTCTGATATTTTAGAATTAAATAGAAATTCTTTAGTAGAGGGTAATTCATTCATAATTACCTTAAGCAAAAATTTATCTGAAAATGAAAATAGATTTAAAAGAATCAATGTTAAAAAGATTGCTTCGCTTAAAGATTTATTTAATAAACCAATTTCTGCAATTGACTTTAACACAAACAAAACTAGTCAAATTCATAAAATTTCTAGTTTAATTAAAAAAAAGGGTTTAACTGAGGTTAAAATTAAAGTTAAGGACAAAGATAATGAACTTGTTTTTAAATTAAAAAATAAAAGAATTGTTGATAGAAAATCAATAAATACGCTAAAAAACCAAGATATCTCTACAATTATTCATTAAAAAATACTTGTTTATTGCTTCAATAATTTGTAAATAACCATCTAAATTAACACGCACACAGTTTGTGGTTTTATACCTCCGGTCCTTAAATGGAAAAGACTGTGGTGGCATAACCGGGAAAAAATATGAAAATACCTACCATAACTATTCAACAACTTTTAGAAGCAGGTGTTCATCTTGGCCATAAAACCTTGAGATGGAATCCAAAAATGAAAAAATATATATTTGGAAAAAGAGACTCTATTCATATTATAGATTTAACTCAAACATTAGAATTAACGAATTCAGCATTGGAAAAAGTTTACAATACAATCATTAATAACGGTAAAATTTTATTCATTTCTACAAAAAAACAAGCTTCAGAAGCCATTGCTCAATTGGCAAAAGACACTGATCAGTATTTTGTAAATTACAGATGGCTTGGAGGTATGCTAACTAATTGGGGAACAATTTCCAATTCAATTAAAAAACTTAAAAAAATTAATGTAGATTTAGTAGCAGAAAATAGAGGTTTTACTAAAAAAGAACTACTCAAAATGAGTGTACAAAGAGACAAGTTGGAAAGATCGCTAGGAGGAATTGCTGACATGAAAAAAGTTCCAGATCTTGTTTTTATAATTGATACTAATTGTGAGTCCCTAGCAGTAAAAGAATCTATAAAATTGCAAATTCCAATTATTGCAATTTTAGATTCTAATTCAGATCCAGATGGAATTGATTTTCCTATACCTGGCAACGATGACGCAAGAAGATCTATCGATTTATATTGTAACTTATTAAAAGAAACAATTATTAACGCCAAAAAAGAAACTCCTAATATAGTTGATCAAATAAACCTTGAAACAGATGTTTTGAAAAAAAAAACTGAAAATAAACAAAAGATAGATAGCAAAAAAGAAATATCAACTAATGTCTAATGATATTAATAAGATAAAAAAACTAAGACAAAGTACTGGTACTGGATTTAAAGATTGCAGTGCTGCACTTCAAGAAGGGAATGGAAATATAGAAAAAGCTATAGAAATTTTAAGGGTTAAAGGTATTTCTAAAGCATCAAAAAAAATGTCTAGAGATGCAAATGAAGGCGTTGTTGCTGTAAGTGGTGATGAGGAAAAATTAACTTTAATTGAGGTAAATTGTGAAACTGATTTTGTTGCTAAAAATGATAATTTTGTAACTTTTGTAAAAGAGTTAAGTGAACTTAACTTACAATCAAATGCTAATATTGATAATTTAAAAAAATCTAAAATGAAGAATGGAGATAATGTTGATCAAAATTTAGTTAACTTAATAGCGAAAGTTGGTGAAAAAATTACAATTGGAAGAACAAAAATAATTAACTCAAAAGGAACAAAAAATTATACTTATTTACATACGGTTGTTAGAGATAATCTTTCTAAACTTGCAGTTATTGTTTCAATTGAATCACAAGATAACTCTAATTTATTAAAGCAGTTTGGGAAAAAACTTGCTATGCATATTGCTGCTTCTAATCCATTATCAATAGACATTAATTCTATTGATAAAACTATTTTACAGAAAGAAGAAAAATTAATTTCTGAAGAATTAAAAAATTTAGGTAAATCTTCTGAAATTATTAAAAAAATTAGTATGGGAAAAATTAATAAATTCAAAGAAGAAAATGCTTTATTGTCACAATTTTGGGTAATGGACCCTAAAAAAAAAGTGCAAAATATTATTAAAGAATTAAATATTCCTGATTTAAAAATAAAAGATTTTTTTAGAATAAAAATAGGCGAATAAATGTTTGATGATAAAAGTTATAACCAGAAAATGGATAAAACTTTTAATGTATTTATAAATGAATTAACTTCATTAAGAACCGGACGCGCTAATTCAAGCATGTTAGATCTTATAAAGGTTGATGTTTATGGACAAAAAATGCCAATTAATCAATTAGGAAGCATTACAACACCTGAAGCAAGAACTATTAATATTCAGGTCTGGGACTTGAATAATGTTAAATTAATTGATTCTGCTATTCAAAAATCTGAATTAGGCCTTAATCCTCAAATTGATGGTCAATTAATTAGACTACCGGTACCTAATCTAAGTGAGGAAAGACGAATTGAGCTAAAAAAAATAATTAAAACAACAGGTGAAAAGTGCAAAGTTTCTATAAGAAATATTAGAAGAGAAGCAAATGATCAATTAAAAAGTTTATTAAAGTCAAAAGAAATTAGTGAAGACGATGAAAAAAAATATGAAAAAATAATTCAAGCTTTTACAGATGATCACATTAAAAAAATCGACGAAAAAATTGATATAAAAGAAAAAGAAATAATGACTATATGAGCCCAATTAAACATGTTGCCATTATTATGGATGGCAATGGAAGATGGGGGTTAAAGAAAAAAAAATCAAGAAACTTAGGCCATAAAGCAGGCTTAATTTCAGCTGAAAAAATAATAAAGAAAACAATAGAAAAAAAAATAAAATTTTTAACACTTTATGCTTTTTCAACAGAAAATTGGAAGAGACCTAAAAAAGAAATTAATTTTCTGTTTAATTTGCTACAAGAGTATTTAGAAAAAAAAATAAGCAAGCTTAATAAACAAGGTATAAAATTTAAAGTCATTGGTGATAAAAAATTACTCTCACAAAAACTAATCAAAATATTATTAAACTCTGAAAAAATTACCAAAAAAAATAAAATACTTCATTTAAATCTATCTTTAAATTATGGTTCAAAAAGTGAATTAGTTAATTCAGTTAATTTAATTAGAAAAAAAGGAATCTCACTTACTGAGCAAAATATAAGTAATAATTTATATACCAGCGATTCACCAAATCCAGATCTATTAATAAGAACTGGTAATACAACTAGACTAAGCAATTTTTTATTATGGCAGTTAGCATATTCAGAAATTTTTTTTGAAAAAAAATTATGGCCAGATTTTAATGAAAAAGATTATAGTAAAATATTGAAAGATTTTATTAATATTAAAAGAAATTTTGGAAATATTTAATGTCTAAAAATTTAAAAAAAAGAATTATTACTTCTGCAATATTATTATCACTGTTAATTATTTTTAATTTTAGTAAATTTTTTATAGTGGGAGTATTTATAGTTGTTTTACTTCTTTGCATAGAATTTAGTGAACTTCTCTCTAAATTAGTTGGTCCTGGGCTGTTAAAGCACCATAGGAATAATTCTTACCCTGAAAAACTTAATTTTAAATATTTATCATTACAAATCCTGGTAATTTTTTATTTTTTAATTGTATTTGGAGGAACCTCTTTGGAACTTCACGGAAGGTCCGGAAGTCCAACCTTTTTTATTTTTATTTTATCTATATGTTTTTTTTCTGACATAGGAGGTTATATTATTGGTAAATTAATTGGTGGTAAAAAATTAACTATAATTAGTCCTAATAAAACCATATCAGGAAGTATTGGCTCATTTTCATTTTCTATATTTCCTCTATTATTATTTTATAATTATAATCAATACGAACATTTTTTCTCAACAAATAATCTTTTATTCTGTTTAATAATATCGCTAGTTTGTCAATTAGGAGATTTATTTATTTCGTATCTTAAAAGAAAAGCTAAAATTAAAGATACAGGATTCATCTTACCAGGACATGGAGGTGTATTAGATAGAGTTGATGGAATTATTTTTGCTGTCCCTTTTGCATATTTATTCGTTGAATTGATATAGTAATGAAAAAAAAGATCGCAATACTTGGTTCAACTGGTTCTATAGGAAAATCAACTATTGATATATTAAGAAAAGATAAAAAGAACTTTGATGTTGTTTTGCTTACAACAAATAATAATTATAGAGAAATATTAAAACAAGCTAAGGAATTCAAAGCGCGTAATATAATTATTAATAACAAAAAATATTATTTAAGTTTAAAAAAAAAATTGAAAAATAATAAAATTAATATTTTCAATAATTTTCAATCATTTAATAATAAATTCAAAAGTAAAATTGATTTCTCAATGTCTGCAATTTCAGGTTTGGAGGGCTTGAAACCAACTCTGGATTTAATTAAGTTTAGTAAAACAATAGCAATAGCTAACAAAGAGTCTATTATTTGTGCATGGAATTTAATTCAACAAAGGTTAAATAAATATAAAACTGAATGTAATAGCAATAATAATGTAGAGGAAGTAATCATTACAGCATCTGGCGGACCTTTTCTTAAGTTATCACTAAACAAATTTAAAAAAATAAAACCACAGATTGCAGTTAACCACCCAAACTGGAAAATGGGTAAAAAAATATCAATAGATTCAGCAACAATGATGAACAAAGTATTTGAGGTTATAGAAGCGCAGAGGATATTTAATATTGATATAAATAAATTTAAAATTTTAATTCATCCGAAATCATACGTTCATGCAATTGTTAGATTTACCAATGGATTAACAAAAATTTTAGTTCATGATACAGATATGAAAATTCCAATATTTAATTCAATTTATAGTAATAATAATAAAAAAATTAAAAGCTCGAAAATTAATTTATCTATTCTTAATAACTTAAATTTTATAAAAGTAAACTCAACAAGATTTCCATCAATTAAAATATTAAAAATGATTCCTAACAGAATTTCTTTATATGAAACAGTTATGGTGAGCGCTAATGATCAACTGGTAAGTTTATTTCTTGATGGTAAGATTAATTTTTCTGACGTCGCAAGGTTCTTAAAAAAGATAATGAAAATGAATATTTTTATGAAATACAAAAAAATAGCACCAAAAAACTTCAATGAATTAATCAATCTTAGTAAATTTGTTAGATTGAAAACTAACCTTTTAAGTGTAAGATCTGATCAATTAAAAAGCTTCTCTTCCCACTTGTTATTATGCTAATGTTTTTTGGAAATAATCGGGTATCTTCAGAAACTATAATTCTATTAGGTGATGTTGAGAAAGATAAAGAATATACAGATACTATATTAAATAATATTATAAACGAATTATATAAAACGAATTTTTTTTCTGACATCAAATTAGAAATATTAAACGGAACTTTGCATATAGAAGTTACTGAAAACAAAATAATTCAAACTATAGAAATTAATGGTATTAAAGCAAATAAAATTGAAGACTTAATTAAGGAACACATTACTTTAAAAAACAAAAGTCCATATAATAAATTTTTTGTATCAAAAGATCTTAATATAATTAAAAATTCTTTAAAATCGATTGGTTATTATTTTGTGGATGTAAAAAGTACAATAATTGAAAATAATAATAATACGGTCAATCTTATTTATGATGTTGAGCTTGGCAAAAAAGCAATGATTGATAAGATTGTTTTTTTAGGAAACAATAATTTTAAAGATAATAAAATGAGAAAAATTATTGTTTCTGAAGAAGCTAAATTTTGGAAATTTATATCAAATAAAAAATATATTGATAGAGAGAGACTAGAACTGGATAAACGTTTAATAAAAAATTTTTACTTAAACAATGGTTATTACAAAGTTATTGTTAATGAAGCTTTTGCTCAATACACAGAAAAGGAAAAATTTTTATTAACTTATAGTATTAACGAAGGATCAAAATATTATATTAACGAAACAAAACTTATTTTACCTGATAGTTATGATAAAAGTAATTTTTCTAAAATTATTCAGATATTAGAAAAACTTAAAAAAAAAAAATATTCTTTAATAAAATTAAGCAAAATTATAAATGAATTAGATAAAATTACTTTACTTAAACAGTATGAGTTTATTTCCGCATCTATCAACGAAAAAATTGTTGATAACAACAGGATAGATATATCTTTAATTATCGAGGAAACAGCAAAAAGTTATATTGAACGAATAGATATAGTTGGAAATAACATAACTCAAGAAACAGTTATCAGAAACGAGTTTGTTGTTGATGAAGGCGATGCTTTCAATGAATTGTTGCTTACTAAAACTATTAACAATCTTAAAGCAAGAAATTTATTTAAAACAGTTGAAGCAGAAGTTGTTGAGGGTTCTAAACCTGGACTTAAACTTGTTAAAGTAGAGATTGAAGAAAAGCCAACAGGGGAAATTTCTCTAGGAGCAGGAGTTGGTAGTGAAGGTGGTTCGATAGGATTTTCAGTTTCAGAGAATAATTATTTAGGAAGAGGAATCCACGTAAAATCTTCTCTTCAAGTAACCGAAGAACGTATAACTGCTTTGTTAGCTGTAACTAATCCAAACTATAATTATACTGATAATTCATTATCAACAATGATACGAAGCACCGTTACAGATCGTATGACTAATTATGGGTATGAATCTAATAATACAGGATTTTCTATAGGGACTAATTTTGAACAATATGATGATTTTCGAATATCTCCAACACTTGCGGTAGGACTTGAGTCTCTTAAAACAAATCAGACAGCATCTGCTAATTTAAAAAAGCAAGAAGGAACTTATTTTGACACAACTATATTTTATCAATTGGATTACGATAAAAGAAATCAAAAATTTCAAACTTCAGACGGATTTAGAAGTAAATTTACTCAATCTATACCCATTATTTCAGAAGACTATGCTTTGTTAAATGGATATGAATTTTCAAAATACGAACAATTTAATGATATTATTGGGTCTGTTTCAATTTACACAAGAGCAGTTAATTCAATTAATGATGAAGACGTCAGAATTTCGAATAGATTATATTTGCCTTCAAAAAAACTCAGAGGTTTTGAGCCTGGCAAAATAGGCCCTACAGACTCAGGTGATTTTGTTGGTGGTAATTATGCAACAGCAGTAAATATTGTAACAACGTTACCAAAACTATTTGCAACTGTACAAAATGCTGAATTTCAGTTTTTTTTTGATGCGGCTAATGTGTGGGGAGTTGACTATAGTGATGCTATAGATGATTCAAATAAATTAAGAACTTCTACAGGAATAGCGGTTAATTGGTATACACCAATAGGACCATTAAATTTTTCACTAGCACAACCTATTACAAAGGCAAAAAGTGACAAAACTGAATCATTCAGATTTAATCTAGGAACTACTTTTTAATGAAATATTTTCTAAGATTTTTTTTTTGCATTTTTATAATTTTTTACTCTAGTAGTTCATATTCTGAAAATTTGATAGTTTTCCTTGATATGGATAAAATAATGTTACAATCTAAATCAGGTAAATCTATAACTATTCAGTTAGAAAAACTGCATAAAAACAATATTACTACATTTAAACAAAAAGAAGAAGAACTTAAAAATAAAGAGACATCAATTGTTTCTCAAAAAAATGTTTTGAGTAATGAAGAATTTGAAAAAAAAATAAACTCATTAAGAAAAGAAGCAAATGAATATCGAATTAAAAGAAGAGATTTAATAAATTCTTTAACAAAGAAAAGAGTAGATGCACAAAATAAATTAATAAAAACCATAAACCCAATTCTTGCTGATTATTCAAAAAAAAATTCTATTTCAATGATCATTCAAAAGAAAAATATAATTATTGGTAAAAGCGAACTTGAAATAACTGACGACATATTAGAAATACTAGACAAAAGTTTAAAAACAATTGATCTAAATTAATGTCCACATCATTAAATAAAGATCAAATAATAAATTTATTACCCCATAGAGAGCCTATGCTTTTAATAGAAGAATTATTAAACATAAAAAAATTATTTTCAGCTACGGCCATTGTTAATGTCAAAAAAGATAGTTTTTTTGTACAGGGTCATTTTCCCGGTCACCCGGTAATGCCAGGTGTATTAATTGTTGAGGCCTTTGGACAGGCCGCTGCTGCACTTACAGCTCATGGTATAGATAAAGATTCATATGAAAATAAACTCGTTTTTTTAATGAGCGTGGAAAAAGCTAGATTTAGAAACCCAGTAATACCAGATTGTAAACTTGAATTAAACATTGAAGCGATAAGATCACATGGAAGAGTATGGAAATACAAGGGCGATGCTTTTGTTGAGGGTAAAAAAATGGCAGATGCTCAATGGTCAGCAACAATTGTTGACAGGAAATAATTAGCAACAAATCTTGATAACCATTTAGTCAAAGTTTTGATAAAAAAACTTTAATGACTATTAATTCTTTTTTCAAAAATAAAGGTCCATTTGAAATTGAAAAACTTTTAAAATTATCTGGTATTGATAATAATGAAAATTTTATAAAGTCTAAAATTTCAGATATTAGAGATCTTTCTACAGCAACTAAAGATAACATTACTTTCTTTCATTCAAAAAAATACGAAACTTTAGCAACTACCACCAAAGCTTCTTTCTGCATTACTACACACAATCTTAGTAAAATTTTACCCAAAAATTGTAAAACAATAATTGTTCCAAATGTTTTAATAGCTACCGCAAAAATTACAAAAACTTTTTATCCTGATGCTGTGACGGATGATTTTGATGATAGTTTAAAAGATATTAATAAAACTTCTCATAAAAAAAAAATCAAACATGGAAAAAATATATTAATTGGAAAAAATGTTAAAATAGGGAAAAATTGCTTAATTGGTCATAATACAATTTTAGAAAGCAATGTAGTTATTGGTGATAATTGTTCTATAGGATCAAATGTTATTCTTAGAAATACGATAGTTAAAAAAAATGTTAATATTCTTGATGGATGTATTGTTGGTAAAAAAGGATTTGGTTTTTTTCCGGATACAAAAGAAAACTTTAGATATCCACATATAGGAATTGTAATTATTAATGAAAATTCAGAAATTGGTTGTGGATCTACAATTGATCGTGGTTCATTATCAAATACTATAATTGGAAAAAATACTTATTTGGATAATCAAATACATATAGCGCATAACGTAAAAATCGGAGATAATTGTATTATTGCTGGCCAAGTTGGTTTCGCTGGTAGTTCAACTATTGGTAACCAAGTCATGATTGGTGGACAAGCTGGAGTGTCAGGACATTTAAAAATTGGTAACAAAGTTCAAATAGGCGGTGGTAGTGGCGTGATTAAAAATATTCCTGATAATTCCAAAGTTATGGGCTATCCTGCAAAAGATTTAAGAAAATTCATTAAGGAAATTAAATAAATGATACACAAAACTGCAATTATAGATAGTAAAGCTAAAGTATCATCTTCTGTAAAAATTGGACCTTATACGGTCATAGGTCCTAACGTTGAAATTGGTGATGACGTCATAATTCATTCCCATGTTAATATTTCAGGAAATACAAAAATAGGGAACGGAACAATAATTTTTCCTTTTGCAAGTATTGGTAACGTTCCACAAGATTTAAAATACAAAGGAGAAGATACAAAATTAGAAGTAGGAAAAAATAATAAAATAAGAGAATACGTCACAATCAGTCCAG
>LWDU01032589.1_pt1 | contig 26591 bp, 18 predicted proteins | sample 727161 | NCBI WGS metagenome assembly LWDU01 (sample SAMN04566230, study PRJNA314399) | hydrothermal vent metagenome | isolation source: deep sea hydrothermal plume seawater | place: Mexico: Gulf of California, Guaymas Basin | collected 2004-07-11
CCCTCAGCAACTTCATGAGCATTAGAAGCATCTACAGTTTTACCACATTTTCCTTTTTCGATAAGTTTTTCGACCAGATATCCTTTTGAGGTCAGAACAGGTATTCCCATTAACATATATTCAAAAATCTTTGTTGCTATTGCCCTGTCATAACGAGCTTGATTCTGTAAAAGGCATAATCCGATTGAAGCCTCAGAAAAAATTGGAGCCAAATCACGATAGTTAACCCAGCCTAACCAATTTATATTCAAATTATTTTTCTTATCAAAATCATGAGCCCATTTTTCTAACCTTGAATCATAAAATCCACCCGCAATAGTTAGAGAGATATCAACTTCTTTTTTCACGATATTAAAAGCTTCTAACATGATTATTGCTCCCCTTTTCCGAGTGAGACCTCCGACATATAGCAAATTTGGTTTATCCTTTGAAGTTTTAATCAGTTCAGGAAAATCAATTATTGTTGGATAATTAGGAATAACTGTAACTTTTCCAAATTTCCCTAATTGTCTTCCTAATAAGTTGTCAACAGTTACAATATGATCTACTCTTGGACTTGCTATTTTTATAACAATTTCAGTTAGAGCTGCGGCCAAATTCCCCTGTAATTCTTTTTTCATGGGAACTAAATATTCATGGCAGTCCCAAATAACTGGTTTTCTTGTAATTGTTTTTAAAACTAGGCTATAAACTAATGGATCTAATTCATGACAATAAAATAAATCATAATTTCCTTTCAGCGCTTGTTTGATTAATCTATAAGCCACAATACCTGGCGGTCCTTCTTTAGAAAAGCATCTGATTTTAACATCTTCTAAAATCCGTATTTCCGTCGATGTATGTGGTGTCAAAATTTCGATAGTATGGCCTGCATTCTTCATACTGACAACCTCTTTGTAGACTCTTTGATCAAAAGGATTAAAAAATTCTCTATCACAAATTATTGCAATATTTACCACATCACCCTATGGCGGCAGTTCTAAAACCTGTTCATTCCTGTAATATTTGTGAAAGTACTCATGGTAGCCCCTTCAGTGAGGGTTCCAGACACTTTAGGACAGACCTTACATCAGTTAGCTTTGGCTAATGGTCTTGCTAAAAAAGATATAGAAGTCACATTGTTATGCAGATATGATAAAGAGAAAATAGATATTTCACGTTTTAATTCAAATCTAAACTTTGTAACAATAGTTAATCCCGGAATACCTTTTGAAAGAATAATATTTACCAGACATGCTTATCAAAAAGTTAAATCAGAAATAAGTAAAGGTGATTTTGATATAGTTCATGATAGAGGTTATATTTTTGCAGGTTCAGGAGTACAAGCTGCTTCTGAAATGGGGGTTAAATCTATTCTTCAGGTAGATGACAATTGGATGAGATCGGAATTATCTGCCACAAAAATAGCTAAATTTTGGCCTTATAATAAATCCGCAATTCATTCATGTCGACAGCAGATAGAATTAGCTGATGGGGGTTTTACCGTGAGTTCGATTCTTAGAGATCAAATATCAGAGTGGAATTCAAAAGCTAAAGAATTTTCAGTTATACAAAATGGATACGAAGATGATTTGTTTAATCTTAAAAGCAAACCTTTAGGAATTAAAGATAAATTAGGTATTAAGAATAAAATGGCAGTTTTTGTAGGGGCTTTAGGGCCATGGCACGGTACAGATGAATTAGTAGAGGTTGCTAAATCTAATTCATCTATAGATGTAGTTGTAGCAGGTGGTGGCTATGGTCATAATTTACCTAAGTTAGATAATTTACATCATATTGGGAGATTGGAAAGGGATGAGGTCCCTGGTTTATTGTTAGAAGCAGATGTTGGTTTGGCACCTTATCCAAATATAGATTATGGCTTTTCACCATTAAAAATTTATGAATATATGGGTTGTAAATTGCCAGTCGTTGCTACATTGTTGCCTTCTGTTAGGGAAGCAACACAAGGTCATGCCCTGTTAGTGCGCCCCGGTCAAATGGCAGATGCAATATCTAAAATATTACCTAATGAGAAGTTGTTAGAAGATATGGCAGAATCAGCATATATTTTTGCAACCAAGCAAAGAACCTGGGCCCAGACTATAGAAAAAACAATTAAACTTTATGAGGATACTTTATGAGTTTTGTACCAGGTCATATTAGTTTAACATTTTCAATTTGGCCAAATAAGGATCCATTAGCTATGGGTTCAATAGGTATGGGTGTTGTTCTTCCTCAGGGAGTACATTGTGCTGTTGTAAAAGAAGAATCTGATACTGACGAGAATATAATAATTAGAAAAGGTAAACGAATAGAAGATCTAGTTACTTTAAGAGCAATAGAATTACTTGGATTTAATAATAAAGGGTTGACAATATATCTTAGACATGATTTACCCTTAGGTTCAGGTTTTGGAATATCGGGAGCTTCAGCATTAGCTGCATGTTTAGAATTAGAAAAAGATTTGGATTTGTGTGTTAAAGCAGCCCATCAGGCTGAAATTGAATTTAAAACTGGTTTAGGTGACGTTATAGCAATTGCAACATCACTTAAGAATCATATTTTCCCATCTATAGTTGTTCGCCATGAACCGGGTTATGGCGGTAAAACGAATTTTTATCCTATAAATGAAGATTTTATAGTTTGTATTTCTGGGTTGGGTAGAGATACTTCGGAAATAATATCAAATACGGAGTGGATTGAAATAATAAATTCAGCAGCTTTAGGTATTCAATTTGATGACATTACAATACGTTCAGCAATAAAGGCAGGTCGTTATTTTACTGAAAAATCAGGTTTAATGAATAAGAATATTTCAGAAATATTTAATAATACTCCAATAGGTTCAGTATCTACAGTTGCTCATCTTGGTACTTCAATAATTGCGATATCTGATGACTTAACAAAACTTAGTGAATCATTAGGAGAATTTGGAGAAGTTAGAAAATATTAAGTTACTGGATTTGCTACTTTTCTAGAAAGATTAGTTTGAGGTAAAAGCTTAGTCAGATTCTTTAGAAGACCTTCTTTTCTAGGCCCTGCTACAAGTATATTGTCCAAAACATCTTTCAACGTTGAAACTGGAATAATAGTTATCATATCTTTATATTTTGATTCTATAAGAACATCTTGCATGTTCATAGCTGGTATGAGTACTTTTGTCACTCCCGAATCAGCCGCTGCTTCAATCTTAGCAGTAACACCTCCAACAGGTAGAACTTGCCCTCTAACACTCAATGATCCCGTTAATGCTACAGTTTGGTCTACTTCAGCATTTTCTAAAGCTGAAATAACTGCAGTGGCAATTGAGACAGATGCAGAATCACCTTCTACTCCTTCATATGTACCTATAAATTGGACATGAATGTCGTATTTAGATATGTCTTCTCCAGTATATTTTTTTATTAGTGCAGATACATTTTCAACAGCTTCTTTAGCGATTTCTCCTAATTTTCCCGTTGCTATAATTCGTCCTGCATTTTTAGATTGGGACGGTGTAACCTCAGCTACGATTGGCATCATAATTCCAGCCATTTCCGACATGCCTGAATTTGCACCCATTACTGCTAAACCGTTTACCATTCCAATTTCCGAACCTTCAATAGAATACATTTCGTAGTCTTTACGACGTTCGACGTAACGATCAGCAATTTGCTGTTCAAGTGGTTTTGCAATTGTTTTAGCTTTGATAATGTGTGCAGCAGTTACCATCTCATCTCCAAGTTCTCTTGCAATATCTCCAGCAACTCTAACTAACCCACCTAATTCTCGTAGTCTTAAACTTAGGTGATTTTGTCTTCCGGCTCTACGTTGAGCTTCATGTATTATTTCCCCAACAGCTTCTTTAGATAAATGGCCTATTTTCTCATCTTTTGATACTTCTTGAGCAATAAATCTAACTAGTTTTTCCCTGTTTTCTTGTGAATCAGGAATTGTAGAATTCATAAATATTTCATATCCATAGCCTCTGATTCGGCTTCTAAGTGCTGGGTGCATACCTTGAATTGCATCTAAGTTTCCAGCTGCCACTAAAACGAAGTTACAAGGCACTGGTTCAGTTTTAGTCATAGCACCAGCCGAGCGCTCAGATTGACCCGATATTGAGAATTCACCTTCTTGAATTGCAGTTAATAATGATTGTTGAGATTCAATTCTTAATAAATTCATTTCATCAATATACAATACTCCCTTGTGAGCCTTGTGAATTGCACCAGCTTCTACACGTTCATGCGCAGGGGTTTCAAGTCCACCCGATTGGAATGGGTCATGCCTTACATCTCCTAGAAGTGCTCCAGCATGTGTTCCAGTTGCATCAATAAAAGGAGCATTCATGTCCTTATCATGTAGTATCAGTCCTTTTGGTACATTAGCATTATCATTGCGTTGGTTAGTATACCTCATCGCCATGAAAACAAATGCAGCAGCAATCAAACTATAGAATACAATCATAGGATTATTAAAGCCAGAAGCTATGAACCAAAGAACACCAAACATAATTATTACTCCAACAATCATCATCTGGGATTTGGCTTTCTTTTCTTTTTCAATCATTGCCTGGGCTTTCTGTACTTGAACTATTTCTTTGCCTTTCCCAGCAGGAACAACACGAACTCTAGGTTCGTTGTTATCTTCATGGTTATTGTAAACTAAGACATCTTGTAATTCTTCTTTCGGTAAAAGCTCAGAAATTGAGCGCGCTAGCATAGATTTCCCGGTCCCTGGATCTCCAATAAGCATGACATGTCTTCTTTGTTCTGCTGCCTTTCTTATAATTTCAACACCATGTTTTTGACCAATTACTTGATCAATTAGCATCTTAGGGACTGCAATGTCTTCTGTAGAATCCATTTCTAGGTCTTTGACCCATTCACGTGGGTCTTGCAACAGTTTACTTTTTTTAGCCATTAGATACTTAGAATCAATGCCTATCGATATATAAGTTTCTAAGAATCACAGTTCAATGTTTGATAGACTTTCATCCTCATCTTCAATTTGAGGTATTTCTTTTAGAATAAATTTAGTTCCGTAATGTAGTATTCCACTTTCACTGTCTTCACCTAATTTTCTAAATACAGACTTTACTTTCATACCTGGTTTAACCGTTTTTGGTTCACAGTCAACGATTTGTGAAGTTAGTTTTGGCCCTTCATCTAGCTTTATGATAGCCATACAATATGGTCCAAACATTTCATATCCTGTTTGAGCTTGATGAACTACCGTACAATTGATAATTTCTCCAGTACCCTTGAATTGATAGTCTTCCATTGTTCCGATTGACTCTCGGCCAACATCAGGGTCGAAACTTCGTTTTGGAAAATGATATTTCTTAGTTAATTTACAATAGGATCCAATTAGATTATATCGAGTATCCAATTCTCTCCAGAATCTAGGTACTGACATTATTCACCCTCCAATATGTGTACAACTGCAGTAGCAGCAGTACCTCCATGGTTTTCAACCATTCCAATTTTCGCATTTTTAACTTGTCTATCTCCAGCCTCACCTCTAAGTTGTTGAACAATTTCTACTACTTGAGCAATTCCCGTCGCTCCAGGTGCATGTCCTCTAGCTTTCAGGCCTCCACTTGTATTAACTGGTATTTTTCCACCAATTTTTGTTTCACCCTCTAATATCTTGGCTCCAGCTTCCCCTCTTTTGAATATGCCTATTTCTTCTAAAGCAATAATTTCAGATATAGTAAAATTATCATGGACTTCGATTAGATCTAAATCACTTGGTTTCTTATTACAACTTTCGAATGCTCTTTTAGCAGCTATTCCAATTGCAGGCATCCGATTTAAATATTTGCGATGGTGCAAACTCAGAGTATCTGATGCTTGTCCAGATCCTATTATTTTAATTGCTTTTTTAGTGTATTTCGAAGATTTGTCAGAGGCGCAAAGAACCACTGCGGCAGCTCCATCACTATTTGGTGCACAATCAAGCATCCGTAATGGGCTTGATACCATTCCTGAATTTGAAACCGCTTCAGGGCTTAGTTTGAATGGAAATTGAGCCATAGGATTCATTGAGGCATGAAAGTGATTTTTTGATGAGACTGCGGACATCTCTTCTCTTGTAGTTCCATATTCATCAATATGACTTTGAGCAATCATTGCGTGTAGTGATGCAAATGTGGCTCCAGCCTTCGATTCCCATTGTTCATCAGATCCCATACTAACAGTATAAGATGATTCAGAATCACTGACATCAGTCATTTTTTCAGCACCACCAACAACTGCAATATCGATGAATCCGCCAGCTATAGCCATGTATGCTTGTCTTATCGCTAAACCTCCTGATGCAGACGCAGCTTCAACTCTAGTTGCAGGTACATGGTTATTAGTTAAGCCACAATAATCGGCCATTAGTGCGCTCACATGCTCTTGTTGTAATGTAGATCCTGCAGCCATGTTTCCTATATACAAAGCATCAATATCGGTACTTGTAATTCCTGCATCATTAATTGCAGATAATCCAGTTTCAAGACCCAATTGACGAAGTGATTTCTCCCACAGTTCACCAAATTTAGTTATTCCTATTCCAATTATACTTACGTCTCTCATTTGGTTACCCCCATATTCAATTTACCTCGGAATTTAGCATATGTTGCATAATTTACGATTTCCATTCTTGAAATCATACTTTCTACAGTTTCACTTCGATCAATATCCATAATTTCATCAGTTACAGTGATGTCAAAACCATCACTTCCAGCTCCAGAACCATATGCAACTGCAAGTATTCTATCACCTGGTTTAGCTATGTCTAATATTGCTGAAAGACCTAAAAATACAGCGCCAGAATAGGTATTTCCTATTTTTGGAGTTAATAATCCCGTCTCAAATTGTTCTTGTGTAAACCCTAATGATTTTGCCGCCCTTATTGGGAATTTCCCGTTCGGTTGATGGGTTACTATGTAATCATAGTCTTCAGGTTTTGTACCTGCTTTTTCCATGATTAGTACCCCACAGTTCATTACATGTTTGAAAAATGCAGGTTTACCTGTAAATCGGCCACCATGTCTTGGATACTTTTGCCCTTCTCTTCTCCAGAAATCAGGTGTGTCAGTAGTATAGGAAGTAGTATGATTGATATTTGCAATTACTTTTTCTCTTCCGATTATTAGTGCACCACCTCCGGCTGAAGCACTATATTCTAGGGCATCACCCGGTGCTCCCTGGGAGGTATCAACGCCAATAGCAATTCCATTTTTAATCTGTTTATGTCCAACCATTCCCAAACAGGTTTGAATGGCCGCAGTACCTGCTTTACAGGCAAATTCAAAATCTGCAGCAGTTAAATTAGGTGTAGCACGAATTGCTTCAGCGACAATTGTAGAAGTTGGTTTTACAGCATAGGGATGGGATTCTGAACCGGTGTATATAGCTTCAATATCATCTCCTGTAAGTTTAGCACGTTTCATTGCTTGACGTGTGGCTTCTACTGCGATAGTTATCACATCTTCATCTGGTCCAGGTACCGATTTTGAATATACATTTAGATTTTTAGCCCAAGCACTTCCATCTGCACCCCATACTGAAGCAATTTCTCCGGTTTCAATTTTGTATCCAGGTACATATGCTCCATAGCTTACAATTCCATTCATTTTTTCACCTATTTTAAATACCTCAGATTTTCAATAATTTCCTTTTCAGAAAGTTCAGTTTTAACGAGAACAATTCTTTCCATATCGGCTAGTTTAGGAGCTAATGGATCAACTGTTTTTGGTCTAATATAAACAACCACCCTTGGTTTAACTGGATGCGCTCTTACAGCAATCATTGGTGATCGACCATAATGTACTCCTGAAAAGAATACGGCCCTTTCATTTGACCAACCATACATCTCACCAAATGCATTAAATGTAGTAATAGCCTTTAGTGAATCAACCATTGTGTAACCATAGATTGGTCTCTCAGTGAGTTCTTTATTTCCTGCTAATACTTTACCTTCTATAGTTTCTAACATTTTATTAATTGTGATTCCACTGGTAAATTCCTTGATATCAACAATGGCTTCATTAGTTCTTCTACCTACCATACTATTGGCAACTTTACTTCCATGGGACGAATCATAATCAACCATAGCTTCAACAAACTTCCGAACAGTCCCTATGCCTGGTGATGCTCGCCTTCCTTTTTCAAAATCACAAACAACCGAAGGTTTCACTTCCAAAAGATTAGCTAATTCCTTCTGAGAAAGATTAAAAATCTCTCTCCATTTTCTTAAAGTGTCACCTGGTTTTTCAGAAACTACAATTTCACCCGCCATTCGACGTGTAAGTTGTTTTTGCACATCATTTCATTTGGAGGCTACTATTTAATTATATATGTATCAGACTTCGTCAATTGACTTATTTTAGAGTTATGGTAATATTATATAGGTGTAATTTTTGTTGAAGATAGTGAGTATAAACAGTTGGATTCCTAAAAAAATATTTTTGACGAAAGGTGCTGGGCAGCATAGAGAGAAATTAGCATCGTTTGAATTAGCTTTGAGGGAAGCCGGTATTGCTTCTTTAAATTTAATAACAGTCTCTAGTATTTTACCTCCTAAATGTGAATTTATTGATAGAAAGGTTGGCATTAAACTTCTTTCACATGGGCAAGTTGTCCCTATTGTCTTGGCTCGCTCGGAAAGCAATGATCCTTCTGAATTAGTGAGCTCCGGTGTGGGTGTGGCAGTACCGCGGGAGAGTGAAGACTATGGCTATCTTTCTGAACATCATGGTGTGAATTTGACAGATGAACAAATGGAAGAATATGTTGAAGATCTAGCTGCTGAAATGTTAGCAACTACTTACGGTCTTAAGTTTGATCCTGATGCTTCATGGGATGAAAAGCGAGAGCTTTGGAAAATAGATGATAGGATTGTGAATACACGTTCTGTAATTCAAACTGCTGTAGTCAGTCCTGATGGACTGTGGACTACTACAGTTGCAGCAGCAGTACTAATATTGTAGATTATTGACCAAATCGCTTATAACATAGCAATGATTTAGCATTATTCTACTAATGCGTGAAAGTAATCCAATCTGGACTTTTCAAGGAGGTGCATCTCCTTCTTCTTTATCTATAAGTCTGGATGGTAAATTTGCAGGAGTAGGTTACAAAAATGGATTAATTTTTCTGAATGAGAATGGACGGCCAGTATGGAAGAATAGTAAGATAAGAAGAGTTAGAGATATTTCTGTATCAACACTTACTGGTTTAATGTCAATAGCTAGTGGTCAGAAAGTAATATACTTAGTTAATCGTGATGGTAAAATCCGTTGGCACCGAGAATTGCAGAGTACCGCAGTATCTACAAGTATTAATTCACGTGGAACTGTAATTGCCGTTGGTACTTCCAGAGGCCGTTTAATTATTTATGATGGTAATGGTAAAGTGAAATGGGAAAAACATTTAAGTAATTCAGATTTCTCTGTAAATAGTGTAGACATCTCTTCAGATGGTCAATTTATAGTGGTAGGTACTAATTATTCAAGAGTATATTTATATAATATTCAAGGCGATATATTATGGTCTAAAGAAACTTCAGGTGAGGTTGTTCAAACATGTATAAGTTCGAATGGAGATTATGTAGGTTATTTGACAAATGATAATACATTTACATTTGGTGTTAAGAGTTCTCGTATTTTATGGGAAGAACGTTTTTCAGTTCAGCCTGTTTGGATTGATATGACACAAACTGCAGACTTTGTTTCTATTGGAGAAACCTCTTCGAAAGTTACATTATTTAATAAAAAAGGCCGAAAAGTTTGGGGTTTCAAATCTAAATCATCAACAAAAGGAGTTATGGCTAGTGGAGGTGGTTATCTCTTTTTAGGCGGGGCTGAAGGTGTTTACAAATATAATTTAGAGCCCTATCTCCAAAGATTATTGAAACATGCGCATACTAGAATTAAAAAAGCAGGATCCGATAATTTAGATACAACAACAGCTAAAAAATTTTTCCAAACCGCGCAATCAAATATTGAGAACAAAGATCATTTAAATTTTTTAGTAAATATTCAGCGTGCATCACGTTCGGCCCGGGAGGCTCGTATTATTGAAAGTGATACAACTCCCAATGAGAGACGATTAGAGAGAAATGAGATGGAAAAAAATCAAACCAATATAACCGGAACAGCTGATAATAATGAAGATGAAATGATGTCTAAATTGGTTCAATTAGCTGAAATGCGTGAAAGTGGAATTTTAAGTGAAGAAGAATTTTTGATGGCTAAATCTAAACTTTTGAGACTTTAACTTAAGCTTAATATAATCTGTGCAGTATTGTCTACCTTATGTCCGTAATGACAACATCTGAATATTTGATTCAAAATGCAGAAAAATATGCGAATAGTCCGGCATTGTCTTCTAAAGCTAACTCTGGTGAATGGACTCACACTACATGGTCAGAGTTCCATAATGAAACGATGGCCTTATCTAAGGCACTTATGGCGGTTGGTTTTGAAAAAGGCGATAACTTAAGTATATATTCATATAATCGTAAAGAATGGTATGTAGCCTATGCAGCTGCTAATTTTTGTAATGGTGCTGGAGTTGGAGTTTACCATACTTGTTCATCAAATGAAGTAGAGTGGGTAGTTGGTAATTCAGACTCGAAGGTTGTATTTGTGGGGCATAATCCTATGGATGGTGGAGACACTTCAAAGATGTGTTCACATAGACTTCATGCAGCTTTATCCAAACTTGAAAAAGTAGAAGTTGTAGTAGTATTGGATGGTGTAAATATGCCAGATCATCCTAAGGCTATATCATGGTCTGATTTTTTATCCAAAGGTAAAGATGTCAAAGACTCTCAAATCCATGATAGTATTGCAGGTATCCGTCAAGGAGATACTGCAACTTTAATTTATACTTCTGGAACAACTGGAAATCCTAAAGGTGTAGAGCTAACTTATGATAATTTTGAATATGAAATAACCAAGGTTCTTGAGATACAAGGTTATAATCAAGGAGACAAATATGTTTCTTGGTTGCCATGTGCTCATGTTTTTGGGCAGTTAGTAGATAACCATGCTTGGATTAGAGAGGCAATGCATATGCATGTAGTCGATAACCCATTGAATGTAATTGACTATTGTAAAGAAGTTCAACCACATTTGTTCATTGGTGTTCCAAGAATATATGAGAAGGTCTATTCCAATTTAGTTGCAGGTTTGGGAGGAAAAGTAAAACTTCTAGGCATACCTATTCTTGGTGGCATAATCAAGAAAAAGGCAAAAGCGAAGATAGGAATGTCAAATTGTGTCTATGCTATTACTGGAGCTGCACCAATTAATCCCGATATTCTTGAATTATTTCATAAATTAGGTATACCTTTGTTTGAAGGATATGGAATGACAGAGACATCCGCCGGTGCTACAATAGGTCACAAAGGAGCTAATAAATTTGGTTCTGTCGGTAAAATTTTTGCAGGAGAAATTCGCATAGCTAATCCGAATAAGAAGGGCGATGGAGAGATTTATTTTCGAGGTCGTCATGTCATGAAAGGCTATTACAATAATCCAGAATCCACAGCTGAAACAATGGATGGTGAATGGTTAAAATCTGGAGATTTGGGTAGAGTTGATTCAGACGGATTTGTTTATGTTACTGGCCGTTTGAAAGAAATATATGTTAGTTCCGCTGGGAAAAATATAGCGCCTCTTGTTATTGAGGAAACCATGAAATCGATTCCTATTATTTCACAGTGTATGCTTGTAGGAGACAACAAAAATTATTGTACTGCGCTTTTCACGTTAGATGTTGGCGCTATTTTGAGAGATAAACATGGATTAGATGGAGCTACGGAAGTTCCTAAAGATCCGAATGAACAAATTTCTAAATTAGAAGAACTAGGATCAAAATTATCAGATTATACTGATAATCCGGATATCCATGCAGAATTAGATACTGAAGTTCAAAAATTAAATCAGAGGTTTATGAATCCTGAACAGGTTAAGAAATTTACTATTCTTCCACGTGATTTAAATGTAGATGAAGGTGAACTAACTCCAACTCTTAAGATACGTCGTAAACAGATTAATGAGAATTGGGCAAAAGAAATAGAAGCAATGTATTCAGATTAATAGATGTTAAGATTAACCTTTTTAATTTCAGGGATTCTTGCAAGTATTAATTTTTATTTTACAGAGTCCATAATAGTTCAAATATTATCTATTATTTGTTTGTTAATTGGCTTAAGTATAGCTATTTTTTGGCCTGAACCTTTACCCCCTCCACCTTCTCCAGATTTATGGTCTAAAGCTCCAGAAACCAAAGAGCGTGATATGAAATTGTGTTCTAACTGCGGCAAAGCAGTGGATCAAAAGTGGTCTATGTGCCCATACTGTTCTAAGAAAGTATGAGCAAATGGTTTTTTGCAATAGATAAGGGTGGAACTTTCACAGACATTATAGGTATAGATCCTCAGAATAGGGTTCATACAGCTAAGATTCTTTCACAGTCTCCGGCATATTCTGATTCTATTGTTGAGGGAATTCGACAAGTTTTAGATTTAGAAATGGATGAGGCTATTCCATCTGGGAGAATAGAGCGAATACGTATAGGAACAACTATTGCGACAAATGCTTTATTAGAAAAGAAAGGAACCGATATAGGATTACTTATAACATCTGGATTCAAAGATCTCCTTGAGATAGGTCACCAAGCTAGACCTTCATTATTTGAACTTTCGATAATTAAACCTGACCAACTTTATACTTCAGTTACAGAGGTCAACGAAAGATTAGATTCCAATGGGAATGTAATAATTAAACTTGATGAGTTTCAATTGCAAAAAGATCTTAAGATTTTGTACAATACTGGATGTAGATCATTAGCTATTGTATTGATGCATTCTTGGAAGAATACTATTCACGAGACTGCCTGTCTTTATATTGCTAAAAAAATTGGATTTAGATATATTTCAATTTCAAGTCAAATAATGCCACTGATAAATATAGTAAGTAGAGGTCAAACTACAGTTGTCGATTCCTATCTATATCCCGTTCTTAGAAAGTATATTTTATCATTAAAAGAGGAATTAGGAGATATTCCTCTTGAATTTATGCAAAGTTCAGGAGGTCTTACTAACTCAGATTCTCTAACTGGTAAGGATTCAGTTTTATCCGGTCCTGCTGGCGGAGTTATTGGAAGTGCAATGGTTGGTAAAACAAACAATGTGCCTTCAATTATTGGTTTTGATATGGGTGGTACATCTACCGATGTTTCTAGGTATGGTGGTTCATTTTCCAAATCTTCAGAAATAAAGGTTGCAGGTATAAAATTCCAAACATCAAGTTTAGATATAGAAACAGTAGCTGCAGGTGGTGGATCATTATTATGGTTTGATGGACAAAGATTACAAGTTGGTCCAGAATCTGCAGGCGCAATTCCAGGGCCCGTTTGTTATGGTCTTGATGGTAAATTAACTATAACTGATGCCAATCTTATTTTGGGAAGAATAAATCCCGATTTTTTCCCTCAAGTCTTTGGCCCTAATAGAAATGAGAAATTGAATGTTGTAAAAACTCGGGTATCTTTTGAGAAATTGAGAAATGAAGTGAATTTTAAGACCGATTCTGATTTTTCTATTGAGGAGCTAGCAATAGGATTTGTAAATATAGCAAATGAAAAAATGTCTAGCGCTATAAAAAAAGTATCAGTTTCAAGAGGTTACGATATCCGAACTCATTCACTAATATCTTTTGGTGGTGCAGCTCCACAGCATTGTTGTTCTATTGCACGTATCTTAGGTATTACTGAAGTGATAATTCATCCATTATCAAGTCTCCTTTCGGCTTATGGTATTGCGAATGCTGAACAATTTAGATATAGAGTTAAATCATTAATAACTGAATATACAATAAATTCTCACAATAATGCTCTATCTGAACTTGAAATACTCGAAATACAACTGGTTGATGAGATTACTAAACTGGGGATAAATGAGGATAATATTTCTAAGAAGAAATTTTTGGACTTAAGAGTTAAAGGCACTGATAAATTTCTAACAATACCATTTGCAGATTATGAAGTAATGATTCAACAATTTAAGATACAATATAAGGAATTATTTGGTTTTTCTCCTTCAAATATATTAGAAATTGCTAATTTACGCATTGAAGTAAGTGGACAAAGAACAAAAGTTACAGATTATATTCATGTAAATATAGAAAAGTCACCACTTCCACAATCACAAACTAAAGTATTTTTTGATAATCAATTTGTTGAGACTAAAATATATGCAAGAGAAGATTTGCCAACTAATATTGACATGGAGGGTCCAATTATTGTGACCGATTCAATTTCAAATATAATCATTGAACCTGGGTTTAAATTTAATGTAAATGAAAAAGGGCATATCAAGATACATCAAATGGCGAATAAAAAATTTGAAATATCACCAGAAAGAGATGCTATATCTCTTGAAATTTTCAATAATCTCTTTATGGGGATTGCAGAAGAAATGGGTTTCACTCTTCAAAATACAGCTCATTCAGTTAATATCAAAGAAAGGCTTGATTTTTCTTGTGCATTATTTGATGAAGAGGGTAATTTAGTTGCGAATGCTCCTCATGTTCCAGTTCATCTAGGAGCAATGAGTGAATCTGTAAAATCAATAATCAATTCTAACGAGAATCAAATGGAGGTGGGAAATTGTTATTTAATTAATAATCCTCACAAGGGTGGGTCTCATCTACCTGATCTTACGGTTATTTCACCTGTATTTTCAAATAATAAAGGTCCTATATTCTATGTGGCTAGTAGAGGGCATCATGCCGATATTGGAGGAATAACTCCTGGCTCAATTCCCCCCTTCTCAAAGACGATTCACGAAGAAGGAATAGTCATTGATAATTTTTTATTATTGAAAAATGGTAAACTGAGGGAAAAAGAGTTTGTAGAATTATTGACAAATTCTGCTAATCCCGCTAGGAATATAGAGGAAAGAAAGCACGATATTAATGCACAAATCGCATCTGTTACGAAAGGGATCCAAGAGCTTGAAGATTTGATTGATAAGTATGGCCTAAGTACCGTCAAGGCCTATATGAAATACATTCGGCAAAATTCGGCAGAAGCTATGAGTGATGCTTTAGAAAAATATTTAAATGGAAATAAGAGTAAAGAAAAATGTTTTGATGATTATTTAGATGATGGCTCACGTATTTCAGTCAAGATAAATATTACGAAGAAGGAAAATGAATCACCATCTTTCTATGCAACAGTTGATTTTAACGGTACTAGTCCACAGATGTCAAATAATCTCAATGCACCAGTTGCAGTCACAAAGGCTGCAGTATTGTATGTTTTCAGATTATTAATAAATAAAGATATTCCTTTGAATTCAGGGTGTTTAGACCAAATAGAAATAATAATTCCTAAAGGCTCATTATTGAATCCAAGTGACGAAGCTGCAGTAGTTGGAGGTAATGTTGAAACTTCTCAAAGAATTACTGATGTATTATTGGGAGCTTTAGGTATTGCAGCAGCGTCACAAGGTACAATGAATAATTTTGTTTTTGGTTCTGAAGATGGTTCCGGAAGACAATATTATGAGACTATAGCTGGAGGTTCGGGAGCCACTTGTGAAAGCAATGGAGCTTCTGCAGTTCAGGTTCATATGACTAACACACGTTCGACAGATCCAGAGATTCTTGAACATAGGTTTAAAGAGATTAGACTTAAAAAATTTGAAATTAGAAAAGGTTCAGGTGGCAAAGGAGAATTTAGAGGAGGTGATGGAGTTATACGCGAAATAATTTTCTTAGAATCAAGAAAGGTTTCTATTCTTTCTGAAAGGCGTGTAATTGCACCTTATGGGTTGAGAGGAGGTCATGAAGGATTACATGGTTCTAATTCTATCCTGAAGGTTTCTGGTGAAGAAGTTGATTTAGGAGGTAAGGTTGAAAGAATTGTTAATCCTGGTGAAACAATAATAATCAAAACACCTGGTGGCGGTGGTTTTGGCTCTAATAGTTGACCTCAAAACTTTTATGTTAACCATTACATAGCGAAAGGTGGAAAGACTTAGTACATTAACAATAATTGCAGTTTTGGTTTTATCTTCACTTCCTGTTTCTGGGTTAGATTCTCCAGATTCTGAAACTGGAGAATTATTAATAATACCAAAAGTAAAGGAAAATTATTGGCAAGAATTGCCATGGTGGGAAACAACCACTAGAGATTTAGATAGAAATAATATAGTTGATTGGTTAGAAGGAATTGAATCAAATTATCCAATTGGTGTTTTGTACAACCATGAGATAACTAGTAAAGATATTGAATTAATATCTGAAATAGGTGTTGAAATTAGATATCATGCTACCTCCGTCAATGGATTATTGTTAGGTACGGTGAATTCGAGCTTATTTCAAACAATAAGTGATTTTCCTGGTGTACTTATGATCGAACCTTATGGGAAAGTCGTCTTCTATGGGGATGTTCAAACTCCAGCCACAAAAGCCAGTAATTCGTCAGTTTATCCTGAGGGGGCTTGGGATTTAGGAGTTACAGGCAAAGGCGTCAATATTGCAATAGTTGATACAGGAATTGATAATGAACATCCAGGTTTAGAAGGCAAATTTGTTGCAGGTTATGATTCAGTGTGCACAGATGATTTGCTTGGATGTATGCTCACAGTAGGGCAAGGTTCAGGTAATGTTCTTCAGGAGGATGATGGCACATTTGACCCTGATGATAAAAATCAGCATGGAACTGCGTGTTCGGGGATGGCTACGAGTACAGGACTTCTGTCTAGTGGCGAAAAAACCAATTTCACAGGGTCTGCACCAGATGCCAAGCTGGTTGATGTCAGAATTGGAACAGCACTAGGGGCTGGACCTTTTGAGAATTATATACTTGAACAGGAATTTTACGAATCCGCTATGAACGGTCTTCAGTGGGTAATCGATCACAAAGATACTGAGTGGACTGGAGTAGATAATGAGAGCTATGGTATAGATGTAATCTCGTTATCTTGGGGAATCACATCACACGAGGATGGCGGTTCTGATGGTACAGATATGTTTTCTCAGATTCTTGATGAGGCTATGTTAGCAGGCATTACAGTTTCCGTTGCTGCAGGTAATGATGGTTCTGATAATGATGGTTTTTCAGGTATGGGTTCATCCAGTCTCTCGATAACAGTTGGCGCTCTTGATGATAAGAATACAATAGATCGCGTTGATGATGGGATTGCATCCTATTCCAGCCGGGGACCTCGCAGGGATAACGGAGATGGTAATCCTTATGACGAGATGAAACCTGATGTTTCAGCACCGGGTACAAATATTGTTCAAGCGGAAGCCTGTTACGCCAGTGGAGGTTGTGATAATCGTTTTGGAGGATCCGCGGAAAATAACGGATACAGCGGCCGAGGCAGTGGAACCTCATATGCCACACCTTCAGTTTCAGGAGTCATTGCATTAATGATAGAAGCTAATCCTGATTTAGATCCTTTAGCTATTAGAGAAATACTTCGCCTTACTTCTGAAAGAAGTGAGAATCTTACCTCTGCAGATGGTGAGGGTGTTGAAGAAGGCCCATGGGCAACTTATCCTGATTTAGATCCATATTGGAATCGTCATTTTGGTTGGGGAATGGTAGATGCTCATGCAGCAGTTAAATCATCATTACTAAATACAGATACAGATAATATTAATACGGATTTACAAGCTTATATAATTAGTACAGAAACGGGATGGCAAACTGGTAGTAATATTAATACGATTACAGGTCATTCTTGGTCAAGAAGTGGTTCAGTAGATAGAATAGAATATAGTGTAGATGGTAAGTCGTGGATGGAAGCACAATATTCTCCAGGTTCTAATGCTTCAATTTATATTGATTGGATAATTAATTTGGATTCAGAAGATTTATATTTTACTGGAGATCATACTTTACTCGTTAGATCAGTCGATTCAAATGGTATGCATTCGATATCTGCGTATTCAGAATTTTATGCCTATGGAGAATCTCCAGAATCTTCATCTGAAAATATCTTAGTAATGCTATCTTACTCATTATTGGCGATTCTTATTGTAGCTTCAGCAGTGTATTATCGAAAGAAGATTATTGCATAAGTCTTAAATCAATACGTAAGAGTGTAATCACGTGCGGTTGAATCCATTATTGACAGTTGGTGCTGTTTTGGTATTAGTGGGAATTCTTGGTTTAACCTTGATATTTCCCAAATTTATGGCGATAGATGGACAAACTTTTGTTGATCAGATAGACACATCAACTGGAATAGATAAATATCAGGATTACCAGGTTGGGGATAAAGTCATAATAGTTGACAATATAGCCCGTATGGAAGATGAGAATGGGAATACTAAAGTTTGGTTAGAGTCAATTGGTAAAGCTGAGAATGATATTCCGTTTATTTTCAAATCAAATTTAATGAGTGATTTTGGAATTGGTAGTAGCGTAATAATCTCTTTTGAGGTTGTTAAAGATTTAAATGGGCATGACACTCCTGATGGCTATCACAATAATCCTCCAGGTCTCAGTCCTGATGCTATTAATGGTAGACTATCAACAGGTAATGAATATATTTTTGTTAGTCTTATGGCTGTTGGATTTGGGCTTGTTGGATATGGTTTTTATAATATGATTAGAGGTAAACAACAGCCTTCATTAGATGATGATTGGGGAATGCCTGCAGCACCACCAGTTATGGCGCCTGTAGCACCGCCTGTAGCACCTGCGCCAATGGCAGCATCAGGTTTTCCAGCACCTCCTGCTGAATATCCACAAAGTATAGCTGCAATTCCGCAACCAGTAGCACCGCCAATAAGTCAGCCTTCATCAATGACCATAACAGTACCTCCAGGTGTAGTTCCAGGTCAAGTTTTGACTGTTACAATGCCTAGTGGACAAGTAGTAAATGTTCAGGTTCCTTCAGGTTCATCTCCCGGTTCTCAGTTTACAATAACGGTACAACAATGAAAAAAATATTTGGTAAATTCAGCTCGCTGGCCATTGTAGGCCTACTCCTGTTTACAGGTTGTTTAGATATTCTGGGAGGTGAAGAAGCTTTAGGGTCAAATTTGAATCCTGTAGCTGTAGTAACAGTTGTTTCAGGACAAAAGGTTGTAGAGTTGGGTACTTCTATACAGTTTGATGGTTCAGAATCAACTGATGAAGATGGTATTGTTGCCTCTTATAAATGGGATTTTGGAGACGGAATAACTGGAGCAAGTAAACAAGAAATACATAAATTTTTGTATCCGGGAGATTTCATTGTTTCTCTTTCTGTTACTGATGATAAAGGTGCAGTAGGTACAAATGATAGAAAATTAACTTACATTACGGTTTTACATCCTGAGGTTACTAAATCTTCAGATTCACCACCTCATGCTATAATATCAGTTAAATCTTCAGTCATAGCCGCAGGATCTGAAATTGAATTTAGTGGTGCAGGTTCTTGGTCTTGGGTCTGTGCAACAGATGAAGATGGTGTAGAAACTTGTTCAGCTTCAACGTCAGATACTACTGATTGGTTATGGGCATTTGGTGAAGAGCTTGCAACGGCAACAGGTTCTAGCGTAATGCACAAGTTTGGTTCTTCAGGTGGATTAACATCTACTACTGCAGTTGGTAGTTATCCTGTGACTTTGACTGTCACCGATACTGATGGAAAATCAGATACCGTATATCGTACAATTCGAGTTATTTCAGATGAGACTTCCAGTCTTACATCTCCAGATCCTACAGTTTATACTTCAGTATCGATTGGAGATCCTGTAAGTTTGGATCCTGCAGAAGCTTATGATACAGCTAGTGGTTCTATTCTGGCTAATACTTATGAAACATTAGTATTTTATGATCGTGAAAGAACTGATAGCTTAATTCCAATATTAGCTTCTGAAGTTCCATCAGTATCAAATGGCGGTATTTCTCCTGATGGCCTTACGTATACTTTCAAAATTAGGCAAGACGTTACTTTCCATGATGGATCATCATTGGATGCTTCGGATGTAGTCTTTTCTCTTAATCGTTTGATTATAATGGATCTTGCAGCGGGGCCCTCTTGGATGTATACTGAATTATTAGATAAAACTGACGAGGATGGAGATGGGATTGCAGATAGTATTGTCCAGATAGATCAATATACGGTTCAATTTATTTTAAATCAGTCAGCTCCACGTTTTTTACCAATTATGGCCTATAATGGAGCTTCAATAATGTCAAAAGATTGGGTTTCTAGTAAAGGTTGTGGTATACCTATACCTGGTGTTGAATGCTCTGGAATTCAAAAAGAAGTAATGGGTACTGGCCCTTACATGATGAATGAAGATTATGGTGGTAAATGGGTGCCTGAACAGTATGTTTTAATGCAATATTATCCTAATTATTGGAGAGGTTGGACCGATAATCAAAGGCAATCATTTGGTATAACTACATCCGGATATATTGAAACTGTCTTACTAAAGAAAAATAATGATCAATCAGCACGTATTTTAGAATTAAGATCAGGCAATGCAGATTCAGTATATGTTGAACCAAATTATCGTGAAGAAGTTTTGACCTACGATGGAATGCAATATGAAGGGAATTTGCCTTCCTTGAGCATGGGGTTCATAGGATTTAATCATAATATTGCCAATTATGAGGATACGGCCCCATCAAGTGATTTTTTCACGAATGAAGATATACGCAAAGGATTTTGTTATTCCTTTAATTATGATTCTTATATTGATGATATTTTGGATGGATGGGGTAAGCAACCTACTGGCCCTATTCCTGACGGATTACTTGGTTATGATCCGTATGGACCTAAATACAGTTATAATCCAGCTATGGCTCAAGAACATTTTGAAAGTGCAGGTGTATGGGACACTGGTTTTACTATAACTGCCTATTATAATTTAGGAAATGATGTAAGATTAAATGCATTATTGCTTTTAGAAAATGCTTTAGAAGAGATGAATCCAAATTTTAATGTTGAGGTACAAGGACTTGAATGGCCTACCTATTTGGACAAATTACGGGCTAATGAGTTACCACTCTTCTTTTTGGGTTGGGCTCCAGATTATGCAGATCCTCATAATTATGCTCATCCTTTCCTACATAGTGAAGGGCATTTTGCACATTACTTAGGTTTTGCATATGATGATATTGATAATTTAATAATGAGTGCAGCATCTGAATCTGACATCTCAACAAGAGAAGATTTATACTTTGATTTAGCCGATTTAGAGCATGATAAGGCACTATACATTTGGTCCTCTCAATCAATAGGATATAAGATTTGGAGAGATTGGGTGAATGGCTGGTATCACAATATGATGCATGGAACTCTTTTCTATACCTTAAGTAAAAGTTAGGCAGAGTATTATCTTAAGTAAAACACTCCTTAGCGAACAGTGAAACTTTGGATTTATGTAGTTAGGCGCTTGGCACTGACCATACCAGTTCTACTGGGTGTCACACTCATCACTTTTTATCTTTCATACGGTATGGGTGATCCTTTAGCACCATATATTACCGAAAAAACTACTCCCGAGCAGTATGTTGAATTAATTGATAAACATAATCTGGATGAGCCAATACAGTATCAATATATTACATATCTAAGAAATATAATTACTTTTGAATGGGGTTATTCGAAGGTAATCAATCAAGATGTTTCTGAAGCTATGCCCGAAAAGTTTGCGGCGACTTTAGAATTGTCTATTTTGGCTTTCATAGTATCTGTTGCTACTGCAATACCGCTTGGTATTTTTTCATCCATTCGACAGAATAGATGGCACGATCACAGTATTAGATTATTTGCATTATTTGGTTCAGCTATCCCTATATTTTGGTTTGCTCTATTTCTACAATATGTTGTTTCCTTCAAGATGGATCTACTCCCCTTAAGTTTACGATATGATCCTATTCTTTGGGAAATTACAGATCCTATTGAAATGGAGACAAATTTCCTTTTGGTTGATGCAATTGCAGCGGGTTCTTTACCTCATTTTATGGATGCACTAGAACATATGATTCTTCCAGCTACAGTTCTTGCATATGGCTCAATGGCTACAATTATTAGACTAATGAGAGGTAACATGTTGGATGTCTTAGGTCAAGATTATATTAGAACTGCAAAATCCAAGGGTTTGTCTGAAAGGCAGGTCACTTTTGGACATGGTGCGCCCAATGCAATGATTCCAACAGTTACATTGCTAGGGATGGGGTTTGCTGGTTTAATTAATGGTTCAGTTTTGACTGAGACTATTTTTACTTGGCCAGGTTTAGGTGCTTGGGCAATTACAGCAATGCGTAGTTTAGATGTATCTGCCATTTTAGCTTATACTTTATTCTCTGCATTTCTATACATTATAGCTAATCTTATTGTAGATATATTATACGCTTTTTTAGATCCACGTGTAGAGTTGGGTGGTCATCTAAGTCTCGGTGAAATAACAGTTGTCTCTTTTTCAGTTTTATTGCTTTTAATAACTTTTATGGATATTAGTATTGCAGTAGTTTTTAGCTCACTAATCATAATTTCTTTATCTCTATTAGTTTTGTATTCTGTTTCAATTAGATTAATACAAAATCCCGAGGATTTATTGTTAGTAGGTTTATTCGTCGGAACTCTTTTTATTATTTGGTCAATTTTGACTGGTTTGTTTATGATATTATTACTTCTTTCTTTGGTTCTTTATTCTCTATATGTATTATACAACTGGGCTGAAATACAGGAGAGTCTGGCTCCTAAATATGATGAATTAAAAAGAGCTGCTTATCAAATCAAGAGAAACCCTTTGACTATGTTAGGATTGTTCTTAGTTATCTCTTTGTTATCGATTGCCCTTTTTGCACCTTTCTTAGCTCCTCCATCAGAGAATCAGAGAGATGTTATGAGTATGGAAGAACATTTTGAATTCAATTATGACCACCAACCTCCTTGCTATTTTTCATGTACTGCAGAGTCTGGTGAAAAAGATGGATATATTCTGGGAAGCACTGATCGAGGATATGATCTATATTATGGAATTGTTTGGGGAAGTCGAACTTCTTTAGATGTAGCAGTTAAGGTAGTTTTAACTGGAACTTTTATTGCAGCTATAATTGGGGCTGTTTCAGGTTATTACGGTGGTAAAGTAGATGATGTCATAATGCGGATAACAGATGTATTTATTGCAATACCGGGATTAGTATTAGCATTAGCAATTATTGCAGTTACAGGAGATAATTCTATAGAAATGCTGATGTATGCTTTGATTATAGTTTGGTGGCCGGGTTTCACGCGAGTTATTAGGGCTGAGGCCTTAAGAATTCGGAAATTACCTTACATAGAGGCTGCAAAAGCTGCAGGAGCTTCTGATTTTAGAATTATTTTTAAGCATGTACTACCTAATTGTATAACTTCAATCATAGTGATAGCAACGATGGATATGGGAGGCATTGTCCTTTCTTTGGCAGCATTAGGATTCCTTGGTTTCGGAGGTGGTGCAGATCTTGCTGAATGGGGTAAACTAGTTGCGTTTGGTCAAGATGATATGCTTAAAGGCGAATGGTGGGGTTTCTTTTTCCCTGGACTAGCTGTAGCTCTTTGGGCTTTTGGCTTTTATTTATTAGGTGATGGTGTTCGAGATATTCTTGACCCTAAACAGAGGAATTAGATGTTAGAGATAAAAAATTTAAAGACAAATTTCAATACTTATGATGGCGTTGTCAAAGCTTTAGATGGGGTGAATTTATCAGTTAAGGATGGAGAAATATTTGGTTTAGTCGGTGAAACTGGAAGCGGTAAGTCAGTAACATGTTATTCAGCATTACAATTACTTCCAAAAACGGGTGAAGTTGTTGATGGTACAGTCTTATTAAATGGAGAAGATATAACGCATGTTTCCGAAAAAAGGTTAAGAGAAATAAGGGGTGGAGAAATAGGCATTATTTTCCAGGATCCGCTATCTGCATTAAATCCAGTAATGACTATAAATGAACAGATAGGTGAAGTATTAACACTCCATCAGGATAAAGAACTACGTCAAACAGCTTCTGATAAGGATATACCCGTTTATACTAGTAAAAAGTTTAGTTTTTCTCCAGGTATTGAATTTACTGTGTTAGCGGTATGTATTTCTTTTATTTCTCTTTTTTCAATGCTTGGTCAATTCAGTTTTGGATTGCCCTTTTTCTTTATTATAGCATTGATGCTTTTACGAGATTATTTACAGCAAGATCTTCCCGATTCAGCTTTAGATATTATGGTGATGGAATCCTTGTCTAAGGTAAAACTTCCAAATCCTAGACAGATTGCCCGTTCATATCCTCACGAATTAAGCGGTGGAATGCAGCAGAGAGTTATGATTGCTATGGCATTAGCTGGAAAAGCAAAAATTCTAATTGCAGATGAGCCCACCACAGCTTTGGATGTAACTATCCAAGCTCAAATTCTTCAACTGATTAAAGATATTCAAAAAGAAGAGAATATGTCGGTGCTATTAATTACTCATGATTTAGGAGTTGTAGCTGAAACTTGTGAGAGAGTTGCAGTAATGTACAAAGGAAAGATTGTTGAAGAAAATACAGTTGACAATATATTTAAAAATCCGCAGCATCCATATACTAAATCATTGTTGAATGCAATACCTAAAGGTGGAAAAGAAAGACTAAAAGTACCAGAGATAGAAGAACATGGAGCTATACTATGAAAGAATATATTCTTCAGATTAAGAATTTACGAAAGCATTTTCCAGTGAAAAATGTTTGGGGAACCGACATAGCATTAGTCAAAGCTTTAGATGGCGTTAATTTGAATATTGAAGTTGGTAAGACATTTGGTATAGTGGGAGAGAGTGGTTGCGGTAAGACTACATTAATGCGAACATTGTTAAGATTGGTTGAGCCCACTTCAGGTTCAGTAATTTTATCTAATCAGTTTATCGGGCAAAGAGAAAGAACACTTGAGGATTTAACAAATGAAGAATTACGGCTTTTCCGTCGTCAGATTGGTGTTGTTTTTCAGGACCCTATGGGTGCCTTGAATCCTAGAATGTTAATTAAAGACATCGTGGGAGAGCCTTTAGTTATACATGGAAAAACGGTTAATTTCAGGGAAAGAGTTATTGAATTATTAGAAAATGTTGGTCTTGGTGAGGAACATTTGTATAGATATCCACATGAATTTTCAGGTGGTCAGCGCCAGAGAATAGTAATTGCAAGGGCTTTAGCTTTAGATCCCAAAGTATTAGTTTTGGATGAGCCGACTTCAGCATTAGATGTATCAGTCCAAGCTCAGATTCTTAATTTATTGAATGATTTACAAGTAAAATTCAATTTAACTTATGTATTTATTTCACATGACTTATCTGTTATAGAATACATGTGTGATAGATTGGCCGTTATGTATTTAGGTAAAGTTGTCGAGGAAGCTGATACTGAAGAGCTTTTTTCCAATCCCCAACATCCTTACACTAAAGCTCTTTTATCAGCTACACCTAGTTTTGAAAAGAATACTAAAAGAATTATGATTCTTGGGGATGTACCTAGTCCAATAACTTATCTGGACGAATCCAAAGCTAAATTAGCTACTGAGATAACAGAGCAGGAACGTTTAGAAATTAAGGCCTTAGAAGGTAAAGATATAGACTATATTGTTAGGTCGAGTCTTAACGAGGTATTTCCACTTATTGAAGTATCAGAGAAACATTATGCGAGAGTAAAATAATGAGCGATCAGGCACCAATCTATCGTTTAATTTCACACATGAAACAACATCGTTCTACGATGTGGTTAGCTACCTTATTTTCAATACTTAACAAAATATTTGATTTGGCACCTCCTTTGTTGATTGGAGCTGCAGTTGATGTCGTGGCTAGGCAAGAAGAATCAGCATTGTCGAATTATGGTTATACTGATCCCAAAGACCAATTGATTCTTCTTTCTGTATTGACAGTTATTATTTGGTTTTTTGAATCACTCTTTGAATACTTTTATGGGGTTTTGTGGAGAAATCTGGCACAAACAGTTCAGCATGAATTGAGATTGGATGCTTATTCACACATTCAAGAATTGGAAATGGCTTGGTTTAGCGATCAATCAAAAGGCGAGTTGATGTCAATTTTGAATGATGATATTAATCAATTAGAAAGATTTTTGGACAAAGGAGCGAATGAACTATTACAAGTGGGAACAACGGTTATTGTCATTAGTGCAATTTTCTTCTACATCTCACCAGCTATAGCAATTTATTCTATTATTCCAATTCCCATCATAATTTGGGGTTCGTTTAGATTTCAATCACGAATAGGCCCTCATTATACGGAAGTTAGAAAGGAAGTGGGTCTTCTGAATGCACTCCTTTCTAATAATTTGAGTGGTATTAGCACAATCAAAAGTTTTACTAGTGAGGAACTTGAAGTTGAGCGTGTGAGAGCTGCTTCACAGGCATATCGTGAGGCAAATCGTAGAGCTATAAGGTTGAGTGCAGCTTTTGTTCCATTAATTCGAATGGCGATTTTAGTAGGTTTCACAGCTACTCTTCTTCATGGTGGTTTCGTTACCCTCAATGGGGGAATGGAAATTGCATCATACAGTGTTATGATTTTTATGATGCAAAGGCTGCTTTGGCCGTTGACAAGATTGGGAGAAACTTTTGATTTATAT
>LWDU01033698.1_pt1 | contig 26584 bp, 24 predicted proteins | sample 727161 | NCBI WGS metagenome assembly LWDU01 (sample SAMN04566230, study PRJNA314399) | hydrothermal vent metagenome | isolation source: deep sea hydrothermal plume seawater | place: Mexico: Gulf of California, Guaymas Basin | collected 2004-07-11
TCACGTAGCAACTGTACTACCTCAACTAATTTCAATCTTTTGGTTTTTTTAACGATACTTTGTGCAATGTAGGCTAAAAGCATTAAGGCATCCAATTCTTCATTAAATATATTTTCTATATCTGGCCTTAATATTTTAATAGCTACATCTTTTTTTTTACCTGAAATATTAATATTAGCAAAGTGTACTTGAGCAATAGATGCTGCTGCCGCAGGCTCAGAAATATTTGTAAACTGCTCAAAATTTTCTTTACCAAGTTCTTTTTTCAATATGTTCCTGGCAACAATTAAATTAAAAGCAGGTAGTTTATCTTGCAGTTTTTCTAATTCTTTAGAAACATTTTCTCCAATTATATCAGGTCTTGTTGCTAAAAATTGTCCCAGTTTTATAAAAGTTGTACCCATTTCTTGAAGTGCATTGCACAATTTTGCTCCTGCAGACAAGCTGCTATTAATTTTTTTGTCATTAATATTAAAGCCAATCACGAAAAAAAGTATTTTGATTGCAATAGGGGGATTATAAATTTCATAAATGGATGTAATTGCACCAGAAGTAGACAATTTTCGTCCAATCTTGAATAACATAAACAATTTTTTGAGCATTTTTATACTTTCCAAGCCGAATGAATTGCTACAATTCCACCGCTCAAATTTCTATACGAAGCATTGACAAAATTATGTTTTTTTATTTGTTCAAAAAATTTTTCCTGCGAGTAAAATTTTTCTATACTATTAATTAAATACTCATAGGGTTGAGATTTTCCTACTATAAATTTTCCAATTTGGGGTATTCTTTTTGAGTAAGTTTTATAAAATTTATTTAAAACTTCATTTTTTACTTTTGAAAATTCTAGACATAAAAATCTACCACCAGGTTTAAGGACGCGGTAAGCTTCTTTAAGAGCATTATTTATATTACTAACATTTCTAATGCCAAAACTAATTGTATAATAATCGAAATAATTATTTTTAAATGGTAATTTTTCTGCACTATTGCAAAACCATTTTACATTAGAATTTTTTTCTAATTTTTTTTTATTTAAATCAAGCATCCCTTTATTTTCATCAACACAATACACGCTGCCTTTATATTGAACTTTATCTAAATATAATTTTGCTATATCACCAGTACCAGATGCCACATCGACCAATGTTGTGCTTTTTTGTGGATTTAACCAATGGATAAAGTTTTTTTTCCAAAGTCTATGAATACCTAAGGACATTAGATCATTCATGAGATCATATTTGTCAAAAACATCTTGAAAAACTTTGTTTACTAGTCTTTCACTATTTTTATGATGAGTTTTCATTTAAATTAATAGATCATATGTTAAGTTTTTTCACAATATATATAATTTACTAATGCCAGAACTTCCAGAAATAGAAATTGTTAAGAGATCCTTAACTAAAATGATAAATAAATCAAAAATAATTGATGTTAAAATCAATAATAGAAATTTGCGCTATAAAATATCATATTTATTCTGCCAAAATCTTATTGGAGAGAAAATATTGAGAATATCGAGAAGATCTAAATATTTAATTTTACATTTTAAAAAAAAACTGCTTTTAGTACATTTTGGCATGAGTGGAAAAATATTACTTATAAGAGGTAGCGATAATGCAGTGTTCAAAACTAGTTTTTACTATGATTTTAATATATTACAAAAACACAATCATATTTATTTTAAATTAAATAATGGCCTTGTATTAATTTATAATGATGTTAGAAGGTTTGGTTTTTTTAAATTATACAACAATATAAAATTAAATGAAATTATATTCTTAAAAAAACTTGGGATAGAACCTTTTAGTAAAAAATTTAATACAAAATATTTTGAGAAGTTTATTTTTAATAAAAAAAAAAATGTTAAAAATTTGTTAATGGATCAAACTTTTATAAGTGGACTTGGTAATATCTATGTAAATGAAGTTTTGTTTATGTCAAAAATACATCCGTTAAGAACGTGTGGCAATTTAAATAAAATTGAAATGAAAAATTTAATATTAAATATAAAAAAAATATTAAAATTTGCAATTTCTAGAGGAGGATCATCAATTAAAGATTTTCAAAATATAACGGGAAAAAGTGGTAATTTTCAACAATTTTTTCATGTATATGGCCAAGAAAAGAAAAATTGTTCTCGTATTTCGTGTAAAGGTAAAATAAAAAAAATTCAAATATCTAACAGGTCATCTTTTTATTGCGATAAATGCCAAAATTAGATTGGTGTTGACCTAAATATGGCAAAAAGATATATATTCAGCACTTTATGCCAAATATTAAATCTGCAGTAAGACGTGTGAGAAAGTCAAGGAAACAAGCCTTAATAAACAAAGGGAGAAAAAGTAAATATAAATCTGCTGTTAAGCAGATGATTACATATCTTAATTCGGAAAAAATAAAAGAAGCTAGAAGTTTTCTTCCTAAATTCCACTCACAATTGATGAAAATAGCAAAAACAGGAACAATAAGTAAAAAAACGGCTTCGAGAAAAATTTCTCGAATTACCAAAAAAATTAACAATTCAAAAAAATAAATTAGTCAATTCATAGTTGATTAATTTAAAAATTTTTTTTAAACAACTAAATAAAGAAAAATTTTAAAAAAAAAAACAACATATAGTTAATATATTTAAAGTTGAATATATAAAAAAAGTTGTTTTTTTTTAAAATTATTTTTTTAATACAACCGTAGTAAAATTTTAAAATACAACCTATAAATTTTTTTACAATACAACCAATGAAGCATTGCAACAATGCAAAAAAAAAATTAGAACTTATCATTCTATATAAATTCATTATGATAGATTTAATATCGAAAAAAAAAGATACAAATATTCTTGAAGCAAAAGAAGAAAATTTACTTAACTGGAATGAAATTCTTGCTAAATTAAAAACAACTTTTGGAAACGATGTTTATGAAAGTTGGATTAAAAATACTAATTTGAAGAAAGAATTTAATCATTACGTTATTTTGTCTGTTCCTACTAGATTTGTGAGAGATTGGATAGTTTCTAGATATGCTGATAAAATACTAGATATAATAAAAATATTTAAAAAAAGTATTCAGAGGCTTGAATTTCTAATCGAAGAAAATCATGAAACAGCTAATCAGTTAACTTCTTTTAAGAAAAATACAATAACACCTATAGAAAATTCTTTGTTAAATTATAACAGGTTTAATTCAAATAATAGATTTGATAATTTTGTGGTTGGTGAAAGCAATGAACTTGCATATACGGCTGCTAGAAAAATATGTGTTCAATCTGCACATTACAATCCATTGTTTATTTATAGTGCGGTAGGAATGGGGAAAACTCATTTGTTGAATTCTATTGGATTAGAAGTTGGCCAAACAAAAAAGGTAATGTTTATTTCTGCAGAAAGATTTATGTACCATTTCATAAGAGCTATAAAAAATCATGAAATGGTTAAGTTCAAAGATTTCTTTAGAGGAGCAAACATTTTTATTATTGATGATATTCAATTTGTGAGTGGAAAAGAAGCTATGCAGGAAGAGTTTTTTCATACTTTTAACGCTTTAATTGAGAGAGGATCCCAAGTAGTTATATCTTCGGACAGACCACCTTCTAGTCTTGATAAAATACAAGAAAGAATAAGATCACGTATGTCTGGAGGTTTGGTTATAGATATTCAGCCACCAGATCCAGATTTACGAATAAGAATTTTAAAAAGCAAGTTTGAGGAAATAAAAGTAAATTTTAAAGAGAATTATGATTTAAGCGAAGAAGTTATGAAATTTTTGGCTTCTGAAGTTACCTCCAGTATTAGAGAAATGATCGGCGCATTAAATAGAGTTTTAGCATTCAGTAAGATCAATACAAAATCTCCAACTATTTATGAATGCAAAAGAATTTTGAAAGATTTTATTAATTCTAATAACAAATCTATAAACGTAGAGTTTATTCAAAATTTGGTTGCTTCACATTTTAATCTAAATATTCAAGAACTATTATCACCGAGAAGGTCTAGGTCATTAGCTAGGCCAAGACAAATAGCAATGTATTTGGCTAAACAACATACTACGAACTCTTTGCCAGAAATAGGAAGAAAATTTTCTAATCGTGATCACACTACAGTAATCCATGCGGTCAAAAAAATTGATGAATTGTTGAAAAATGATAACAATATAAGAGAAAGTGTAGCAACATTAAAAAAAAAATTACTTTAAAGTTTTACAATGGAATTTACGATTGACAGAGATTCTTTTCTAAAATCATTAGGTCATGCTAATGGAATTATTGAAAAAAAAACAACATTACCAATTTTGTCAAATATACTCATAGAAGCAAAAAATTCAAAAATCAAAATTACGGCAACAGATTTAGATATAATATACTTTGAGGACATGACTCCTCAGAAAATTAATAAAGAAGGCTCAACTACAACATCATCAAATATTTTATATGATATATTAAGAAAATTACAACCTGGTACAAAAGTTGAACTTTCTCTATTAAGTACAAATAAACTAAAGCTGATATCGGGAAATTCTAAATTTAACTTACTGTGTATGCCGCCAGATAATTTTCCATTACCAGAAGGAGATAATAGCCAGAATAGTTTCGAAATTTCCTCCGAAAAATTATTAAAACTTCTTAATAAAACCAAAATTGCCATTTCTAATGATGAAACAAGACACTATCTTAATGGAATTTATTTACACAAAACTACATTAGAAAATAAGTCTTTTTTATGTGGTGTTGCAACTGATAGCCACAGACTTTCTTCAAGTAGTATTGAGATAAATCAAAATATAAACTTGGAAGCTATAATTTTGCCTAAAAAAACTATATTTCAATTAATTTTACTACTCGAGCAAAACAATAAAACTATAAAAATATCAAATAGCAAATCAAAAATTAAATTTGAAATAGGCAATGGTATATTAATTTCAAAAGTTATTGATGGGAGGTTTCCAGATTATAGTAAAGTAATTCCTAAAGATAATAATAAAATTTTGGAAATAAAATTGAATGAATTTAAGAATTCTATAGATAGAGTTACAACTGTTTCTGCAGATAGAAAAGAAGGTTTAAAGATTTCTATATCGAAAAATTCAGTGCAATTATCAGTTAATAGCATTAATAGCGGCGAAGGAGTTGAAAATATTAATGCAAAGTTTAATTCGGATGACTTAACTATAAGTTTTAATAGCAGATATCTTACTGATATTGCTTCACAGATTGAAAATGAAACAGTTATCCTTTATCTAAAGGATCCAGGCTCGCCTGTTCTAATTAAAGATCCTTTAGAAAAAAATAGTTTTCATGTTGTTATGCCCATGAAAATTTGATTTATTTTGTTTTATAATAATACTAGATTATTATTTTTTTTTTCATTAAGTTACCATTTAATATCAAGGGTAATTTAAGCGTTTAATTTGTCACAGATTTAATTTACTAATAAAAAATGTTAAAATGTAACTAGAAATTTCATTAATATGATCATGAAAAACGAACAAAAAATATCAAAATATGGTGCAGATTCCATAAAAGTACTTAAAGGTTTGGAGGCTGTGAGAAAAAGACCAGGAATGTATATTGGTGATACTGATGATGGAACAGGTCTTCAGGCTTTAGCAGGTTATTGTAATAATATTAAAGTTACAATCAATCCGGATCAATCTGTTACCGTCGAAGATGACGGAAGGGGAATACCAGTTGATTTACATAAAGGTGAAAAGAAGTCAGCTGCTGAAGTGATAATGACACAACTTCACGCTGGAGGTAAATTTGATCACGATTCATATAAGATTTCAGGTGGGCTTCATGGTGTAGGTGTTTCAGTAGTTAATGCTTTATCTGAAAAATTAACATTAAAAATATTTAGAGATAAAAAAGAATATTTTGTTGAGTTTAAAGATGGTAAGGCGTTATCTCCTTTAAAAACTAAAGGTAAAACAAATAAAACAGGAACTTTTATAAACTTCTTGCCATCAAGAGAAGTATTTTCTGATACTAAATTTATTTCATCAACTTTACAAAAAAGAATGAGAGAACTTGCTTTTTTAAATAAAGGTTTATCTATTAATTTAGTGGATAAAACGGGAAAAAAAGAAAAGGAATATAAAAATAAATATGACGGTGGCATTCAAGAATTTGTTGATTTTTTAGATAAAAATAAAGAAACTTTGGTAAATAAGAACGATCTTAGTTTGTTTAAAAAGCCAATTTATATTTCGGGATTGAAAAATAATGTCGAAGTCGAGTGTGCATTGAAGTGGAACGCAGGATATTCTGAAGAAATGTTACCATTTGCAAATAATATTCATCAAAGAGATGGCGGAACACACTTATTAGGTTTTAGAAGTGCACTCACAAGAGTAATTAACAAATATGCTAGCGATGGAAATCTTTTAAAAAGGAATAAAATTACACTCACAGGCGATGATACTAGAGAAGGACTAACAGGAGTTTTATCTATAAAAATACCTGATCCTAAATTTTCATCACAAACAAAAGATAAACTTGTTTCCTCCGAAATAAGATTTATCGTTGAATCTATAGTAAATGATAAATTATCGACCTGGTTTGATCAAAATCCTGGAATTAGGAAAATAGTCTTATTAAAAATAGTCCAAGCTGCTCTTGCAAGAGACGTTGCGCGAAAAGCACGAGAAGGCGTACGAAGAAAAGGATCATTAGAATTGTCAGGACTTCCTGGAAAACTTGCTGATTGTCAAATAGGTAAAGCTGAAGGAACAGAATTATTTATCGTAGAGGGGGATTCAGCAGGAGGTTCGGCAAAACAAGGAAGGAATCGTGAGTTTCAGGCAGTATTGCCCTTAAGAGGAAAAATATTAAATACCTATATAGATACTAATGGTCCAAGAAATAAAAATGGTAATGGACAAGAGATGCAGACAAAAGCTTTATCAAAAATGATGTCTTCTAACGAAATAGTTACTTTAATTAATGCTCTGGGCACCGGATCAAAAGATTTTAATATTGAAAATTTGAGATATGAAAAAATTATTATTATGACAGATGCTGATGTTGACGGATCTCATATTAGAACACTTTTGCTGACGCTGTTTAATAATTATCCTTTTAATGAACTTATTGAAAAAAACCATATATATTTAGCTCAACCTCCTCTTTATAAGATTACCAAGGGATCGAAGAGTTACTACATCAAAGATGATAAAGAGTTAGAAATTTTTTTAATTAAATCATCTGAAAAAGCAAAAAATTCAATTAAAAGAAACTCAAAAGAGTATAATAAGTTAATTGAAAAAGAAAAAAGTAAAATAAATATGCAAAGATTCAAGGGTTTGGGAGAAATGAACCCCGAAGAGCTTTGGGAAACAACTTTAAACCCTGAAAAACGTACATTGCTTCAAATAAAATATTCAAATAATACCAAAGCAAAATCCAAAAAAGATCAGGATTTAATACAAATACTTATGGGAGATGAAGTTGCTCCAAGAAAAGATTTTATAATTAATCGAGCTTTGGAAGTTTCAAATTTAGATATATAATTTCTAAATGAAATTATTGGGAATATTTAAAAGTTCAGATAATATCCAATTAGATAAAAAAACATTAGTTGTACTGAGATGGATAGCAATTACTGGTCAACTTATAACTATAAGTTTTGTTTATTTTATCTTAAATTTTAATTTTTTATTTTTTTACTGTAGCATAGTCATTTTTTTTGGGATTCTAAGCAATATTTTTTTACAATTTAGAGAGAAAAAAAATTTAATAAGTAATTTTAGTTCAACAACATATTTGACATATGACCTTACCCAGCTAGCCGTGCTTGTTTTTTTTACAGGCGGTATAACCAATCCTTTTGTACTATTACTCGTTATACCAGCAGTAGTATCATCCACTTTTTTATCACTAAGAAGCACAATAAATTTGGCATTTATAACAGCTGCGTTTTTATTGGTATTAACAATTTATTATTTCCCTTTACCAAGCTCAGATGAACTACATTTTCATGTACCAAATTACTATTTATATGGAATTCCCATAGCAATAATAATTGGTTTAATTTTTTTATGTTATTTTGGAGCGCGATTTGGTTTGGAGAACAGAAAAAGGACAGAAGCGGTTAATAAATTAGAGTTGGTTTTAGCAAAAGAACATGAATTAAAAACTATAGGAGTTCATGCTGCAGCAGCCGCACATTCATTAAGCACACCTTTGTCAACTATAAAATTAGTTTCAAAAGAATTAGAAAAAGAAATAGGAAGTAATAATAAATATTCAAAAGATATAAAATTACTTCACAGCCAAGCACTGAGATGCGGAGAAATATTAAAGAAACTTTCTATGACGCCTCTAAAAAGAGATGAATTTTTAGAAAATGTAAAATTGATAGATTTATTAGCTGAAATTACAAACTCATTTAAAGAAATTTCAAATAAAAAATTTTCTGTTAAATCCGAAAATAATAATTATGATCCACTTATTAAAAGAAAAGTAGAAATCACCTATGGATTGAGAAATTTTATTGGCAATGCTTCAAAATTTAGCGATTCCTTAATTAAGGTTAAATTAGAAAGTAATAAATATAAGACACAAATAAAAGTTTGCGATGATGGGCCAGGCTTTCCTGAAGATATAAAAAAATTTTTAGGCGAACCATATATTCACAGCAAAGATGAGAAAATTGACGCTAAATCGGGATTAGGACTGGGCACATTTATTGGAAAAACACTTTTAGAAAGAATGAAAGCTAGTGTTAACTTTGGAACATGTCCTACTTTAAAAGGCGCGATGGTAACTATTGAATGGGAAACCAAAAATCTTCTTTCTATTTAAATTTTTTATACTCAAAAGAGTATGAAATTATTTTATAAGCTAGTTTAGCAACTAAAAAATTGTAACAATCAAATCCTTTTATAGGAGCAAGTTCATTTATATCTGCTCCTACTATTTGAGAAAATTTTGCTGCTGTTTTAATTATTTTGATTGTTTCATCCCAAAATAAACCACCAGGTTCTGGAGTACCCGTTGCAGGCATTAAACTAGAATCTAATCCATCTACATCAAATGTTAAATATAACTTTTTGTTTCTAATTATTTTTTTAAATTCTGGTAGATTCCATTTAAACTTGTCTTTGGCCCAGAAAATTTTTATTCTATTTTTATTTTTCTTTAAAAAAGATATTTCAGTTGCTGAAATATTTCTTATTCCAAATGATACTACACTAACATTTGGATCGTCTAAGCATCTTCTTATAGCTGATGCATGAGAAAATTTATTATTATTGTAACTATTTCTTAAATCGGCATGTGCATCAAAATGTAATAGACAAATTTTACCAAATTTTTTAACAAAAGGTCTAATTGCTCCTGGTGTTAAGGAATGTTCACCACCTAGCACTAAAGGAAATTTTTTTTTATCTAGTATTAATTTATTTATGTTTTCAATTTGTTTTAGAGCATCAATAATATTTTTTTTTATAGCAAATGGTGCTAAAGTTTTTATACCGATATGCTTATAAGGTTCTTTACTTAAATCTTCATCAAAAAGTTCTACTTGGTGAGATGCTTTAATTATTTCTTTGGGCCCTTTACTAGTTCCTCCTCCATAACTGACTGTTTTTTCAAGACCAAATGGAACAACAACAACATTCTCTTTTTTATTGTTTTTATTATCTATTCCTAGAAACCCTTTTTTATTTGAAAGATATTTCAATTTTTAACCAAATATATTTGAAAAATTTTTAGGTTGTCTTTCCTTCCAATGCTTACGGTGGTAAGCATCGCTAGCTATAAGCGGAAGAATGCTAGTAGCTTCAGCAAAAACCATTTGTTCTTTTGAAACATCAACTTTACCCCATGAGCTGGCCTCTTTAAGTGTAGAGCTACTACAAGCGCCATCTCTAGTATCTGCTACAGTAATTTGTACTGCATATTTATGCATGTCAGTTTTTTTACCTAAAAGCTCGGCACAAACTACGGTATCTTGTACAAAGTTTTTTGGTACTCCACCACCAATCATTAAAAGGCCTGAAGATTTAGATTTTATTTTAATTTCGGTCAGTTCTCTAAATTCTCTAACAGAATCAATAGTAATATATTTTTTGGGATTTTTTTCTTGATGCATTACTAATCCGAATCCAGCGCTAGAATCAGTAAAAGCAGGACAGAAAATAGGAACATTGTTATCATAAGCAGTTTCAATTAATGAACCTTTTTTTTTTGCATTAGTTTTTAAATATTTTCCTATTTCTTTTATAAATTCTCTAGAAGTGTAAGGTCGGGGCTCTAAGCTATCCGCTATGTCGCAAATAGCCTTATCGCATGCTTGAAGTTCTTCTTCATCAATATAAGTATCATATATTCGGTCGATATAGTTTTCCCTTAACTGGGTGTCGTCTTGAAATTGAGAACCTTGGTAATGTCGAAAACCTAATGCTTCAAAAAAATCCATATCAATAATTGAAGCTCCAGTAGCAACTATCACATCAATCATATTATATTTAATCATATCGGAATATATTTTCATACATCCAGCAGCTGACGTTGATCCTGCTAAAGTTAAAAAAGTTGTACAATTTTTATCAGATAACATTTCATTAAAAATATCCGACGCTCTAGCAGTATCTCTAGAAGTAAATGACATTTTACCCATAGACTCTATAATTTTTCTTGAGTCAAAAGATGTAATATCAATATGCTCAACAGGTTTTTCTAGGAAGGTCTTTTTGTTGTGACCCAACTTAGAATTTTTTGGGTTGTTCATTTAGGCAACAAGATAACGAGAAGTACTATCCTTTTCGTACATAGAGATCATAGGTTTGTCGTGCACTTCAAAAATTTTGTCAGAATAAAAACCATTAAACTTGGTTCTAAAAGTTAAGGAATAAGCACCAAGCTGACCAATTTCTATATAATCACCTTCTTTTAAGTTATTAGGCAAAACAAAAGGGCCTTTCATAAAATCTGCACTATCACAAGTTGGGCCATACAAACTGAAAGAAGTTAATTTTTTAGAAGCCATTCTTCCATTAGGTAACATTCTTGTAGGAAGAATAAAATTTAGTACGCCCGCATCAAATAAACTTCCGTAAGTTCCATCATTAATATAAAGTTTTTGTTTTTTTCTAAGAACAATCTTAACTATTGAAGATCCACTTTCAGCAACTAAAGCTCTGCCGGGCTCACATAATAGCTCAGGTTTGTTTTCTAATTTTAAATGATCAAAAGCTTTTTTTATTTCATTTATATAATTTTCAAGGGGTTGTGGATGTAGATCAGGATAAATAGATGGAAAGCCCCCACCAACATTAATAATATCTGGAATTATTTTTGTTTTTTTAATTATATTTCCAACTTCTCTTATACCCTTAGTATAAGAAATAGGATGCATACACTGAGATCCAACATGAAAACTTAAACCAACTTTTTTAGCATGTGCTTTGGCAAGTCTTAACAAACCTAATGCTTCACTAGGAAGAGCACCAAACTTTTTTGATAAATCAATTTCCGCATGTTCATTTGAAATTGAAACTCTAATATAAAGAATTAAATCTTTAGCATTATTAGTAGTCTCTATAATTTTTTGAAGTTCTTCTTTTGAAAATATGCTTCTTGTATATGTTCACGACTTTTTACAGTATTCATGTAATATACATGTGCTTTCGGAAATATTTTTTTAATTAATTTAATTTCACTGATTGAAGCTACATCGAATCTGTTAATACCACTCTCACCAATATGCTTAATTACTTTTTCATTTGGATTAGTTTTTACAGCGTAAAGGATTTTTCCCGGAAAATTACTTTTAAACCAGCTACAAGCTGATTTTATAGAGTTAGGTCTTATGCAATAAATTGGGTCTACTGGTCGAATAGTATTGACCAGTTCGTCAACCGAATTAAATTTTTGCATCTCATGCATCCCCTTTTTTGTTAAACAAAAAATTAAAAAAAATTTATAAAAAAACTTCTATAAGATTCGTGTTTATAGAAATGACGAGTAATGTAAAGTAATAATTTCCTTTAATTTGGAGCCTTCAAAAAATATTTTTCGTACCTATATCTGTGATAGAATAATTTTAAAAAGTAAAAAAATGAGAACAGATCAAGAAAGAAAAAAACTCCATAAAATCAGCGATTTTGCTGATAAATCGCTGCTTATAGTCGATGATGACAATCCATTAAGAGATAGACTAGCTCGAGCTATGGAAAAAAAAGGATTCCAAGTGATTCAGGCGGAAAATGTGGATAAGGGTATAAATTTAGCCAAGAGCTCACCCCCAGCGTTTGCTGTCGTCGATTTACGTCTAACTGATGGTAGCGGTCTAGAAGTTGTTAAAGAAATTAGAAAGAATAAACAAAATAGTAGAGTTGTTATGTTAACTGGATACGGGAATATACCAACAGCAGTTGCGGCAATTAAAGCTGGAGCCATTGATTATATTCCAAAACCAGCTGATGCTGATGATGTAGAAAATGCTCTTTTAGCTTCTCCAGAATCAAAAGCTACTCCACCAGAAAATCCAATGTCTGCTGATAGAGTTAAGTGGGAACATATTCATAGAGTTTTTGAATTATGCAATAGAAATGTTTCTGAAACGGCCCGTAGATTAAAAATGCATAGAAGAACTTTGCAAAGAATTCTTTCTAAAAGATCTCCTAAATAATCTTTTTAAATTTACTTATTTTTCCAGCCAAAATTGTAAGAATTAAAATTTTGAAGCTTTCAGCTAACAAAAATGGCTCTGCACCAATTTTAAATATAGGTAAATCCCATCCAATTACAGCACCCAACCAAACCAAACCAATTATATAAATAAAACTTACAGCTAATAACAATTTAAAATAATTTATAAAAAATTCTGAAATATTGTTTTTAAAAATATCTTTATATTGAAAGCTTCCCGCTATATAAACCGCTATTAAAAATCCAATTAAATAACCCCCTGTTGGACCAGTAAAATATATTAGACCGATCCCTTTTTCTGGAGTGCCAGCAAATACTGGTAAACCAAAAATTCCTTCAAATAAATACAAACTTACTGTAAGCAAACCAATTCTTGCTCCAAATGCTATTCCTAAGAATAAAACAACAAAAGTTTGCATGGTCATTGGGACTGGATAAAAGGGAATTTTTATTTTTGCAGAAATTGTTAACAACAAAGTTCCTAATACTGATACTAAAATAATTTTAGTAATTTTATTTATTTCAATTTTCTTAATTGCTTCCATGTTAAACATAATACAACTTTTTTTAATGAAATCTAGCTTTTAGTGAGGTCGATAAATACATCTTCCAAATTACCTTCATCAGTCGAAATATCGTAAATTTCCATACCTTCATTTTTAATTTTGTTTATTATTTCATCTATTTTATGTTTTTTTCTTTCATATAAAGCCACTATTTCATTATTTGAGTTATAAGAAAATTTGATTCCATTTAAATTTTCTAACTTGATTTTATTTATTTTTTTGACTTTAAAAATAATTTTTTTAGTTTTTATACTGTCCAAAAGATTATTAGTTGTATCTAGCGCAATTAGATTTCCTTTATTTATAATCGCTATTCTATCGCACATTTCTTGAGCTTCATACATTAAGTGAGTTGTTAGAATTATAGTTACGCCCTGTTTATTTAGTAACTTTACGTTGTTCCATAAATTTTGTCGTAATTGAACATCAACCCCAGCAGTTGGTTCATCTAAAACTAAAATCGGAGGCCTATGAACCATGGCTTTTGCAATTAATAATCTTCTTTTCATTCCTCCAGATAAACTTCTTGCATAAGCATTTGCTTGATTTTCAAGAGAAACTAATTTTAATATTGTGTCTGTTATTCTTTCTTTTTTTGGCACCCCATACAAACCTGCTTGAAGTTCCAAAAGTTTTTTAGGACTAAAAAATGCATCTAAATTTACTTCCTGAGGAACAATTCCAATGGAGGATCTGACTTGTCTTGGATTATGATCTAAATCATAACCCCAGACATTAACTGTTCCAGAATTTTTTATAACTGTACCAGCAAGAATATTGAGAAAGGTAGTTTTCCCAGCACCATTAGGCCCAAGTAAGCCGAAAATTTCACCTTCTTTCACCTCTAAGTTTAAATTGTTCAAAGCTTTTATATTATCCGAAAGTTTATTAGTATAAATTTTGGTTAATTTTTCTACTTTTAGTGCATTTTTTTTGTTCATAAAGATTGAGCTTTTATATATCCATAACACTAATTAAAATAGGCTAATATTAATCTATGAATTCCATAAAAAAAACTGATCATTTTTATCTTATAGATGGATCAGGGTATATTTTTAGAGCATATTATGCATTACCTCCACTTTCTAGAAAAAGTGATGGACTACCGACTGGAGCAGTTAGTGGATTTTGCTCTATGTTATTTAAACTATTAGAAGACTCAAGATCTGATGACTCAAATCACAAACCAACACATTTTGCTGTTATATTTGATTCTGCAAGAAAAATACAAAGCTAATCGAACCGAAGCGCCTGAAGATTTGGTTCCTCAGTTTGAATATATTAGAAAATCCGTTAAAGCATTTAACTTACCATCCATAGAGTTACTTAATTATGAAGCCGACGATTTAATAGCAACCTATGCAAAAAAAATAATTAAAGCAGGAGCTAAAGTAACAGTCATTTCGTCAGATAAAGATCTAATGCAATTAGTTTCTGGCAATATTAGATTATATGATCCCATGAAAAGTAAAGTTTTGGGTGAGAAAGAAGTTATTGAAAAATTTGGAGTTAAACCCCATCAAGTTATTGATGTGCAGTCATTAGCAGGAGATTCTTCAGATAATGTTCCAGGTGTTCCAGGCATAGGCATAAAGACAGCCTCCGAACTTATCAATAAGTACAAAACCTTAGACATCCTATTAAAAAAAGCTAACGAGATTCCTCAAAATAAAAGAAGAGAAACGTTGTTAGCAAATAAAGATAAAGCTCTTTTAAGCAGACAATTAGTTACTCTTAAAGATGATGTTCCAGTCAAAGATGACCCAAGCAGTTTTGTTTTGAAAGAAGTTCAAAAAGAAAAACTTTATGATTTTTTAAGAGAGATGGAGTTTAATAGATTATTAAGTAGAGCGATAAGTTTTTATGGCGAAACGGGAAATAAAAAAATTGAATCAAGCAATTCTAAAATGCAGTCGCCTACAATTAATGTTAAAGGTTACGAAGGTATTACCAATGAAAAAACCTTAGATAAATGGTTAAAGATTTTAAATGAACAATCAGTTATTGCCGTTGATACAGAAACCTCTTCACTAAATCCTTTAGATGCTGACCTTGTTGGTGTTTCATTTAGTTATGCACCAAATAAAGCTTGCTACATACCATTAGCTCATAAAAATATTAAAGGGTTGAAAAAAGAATTAGTATTAAAAAAAATTAGACCAATCTTAGAAGATATAAGCATAAAAAAAATTGGTCAAAACATTAAATTTGATTTCATTATTCTCAAGCAAAATAATATTGAGATTAATCCTATTGAAGATACAATGTTGATTTCATATACACTAGATGCTGGAACTAATAGGCACAATCTAGATACACTCTCTGAAATTCACTTAAATCATAAAACTATTTCTTATAAAGAATTAGTCGGCACTGGAAAAAATAAATTAAATTTTTCTGATATTGCATTAGACAAAGCTACAGAATATGCGGCAGAAGATGCCGATGTAACATTAAGACTTTATAACCATCTTAAAGCAAGACTTGATGAGGAAAAATTAAATAAAGTTTACGAGACTTTTGAAAAGCCAATGGTAAAATTACTATCTAAACTAGAACTTAATGGCATCAAGGTTGATGACTTATATCTTAAAAAAATTTCTAAAAGTTTTGAAGAAAAATTAAAAAAAATAGAAAAAAATATACACTCAATAGCTGGTAAAGAATTTAATATTGGTTCGCCAAAACAACTTGGTGAAATTATTTATAATGAGCTTAAAATTGCTAAATTAAGGAAAACAAAAAAAGGAAGTTTAGCAACAAGTGCGAATGTACTTGAAGATCTTGCTCTTGCGGGTCATAAATTTCCTAAACTAGTATTAGAATGGAGACAAATTTCAAAGCTTAAAAATACCTATTCAGACGCATTACAGGATCACATAAGCAAAAAAACAAAAAGAGTACATACCTCTTTCTTATTAGCAGCTACAAACACTGGTAGGCTCGCTTCTAGTGACCCCAATTTACAAAATATCCCAATTAAATCAGAGGAAGGAAAAGAAATTAGAAAAGCTTTTATCGCTGACAAAAAAAATGTTTTGATTTCTGCTGATTATAACCAAATAGAAATGAGAATTTTAGCTGATATAGCTGATGTGAAAGAATTAAAAAAAGCTTTTAAAAATAATGAAGATATTCATAGTTTGACAGCAAGTCAGGTTTTTAATTTACCAATTAATAAAGTTAATGATGATCTTAGAAGAAAAGCTAAAACAATTAATTTCGGTATCATTTATGGCATTACCCAATATGGCTTAGCTAAACAAATTTTAGTATCAAACCAAGAAGCTTTAGATTTTATAAATGCCTATTTTAAAAAATTTCCTGAAATAAAAGACTATATGAATTTAACAATAAGTGCGTGCAGGAAACAAGGTTATGTTAGCAATATTTTTGGTAGAAGAATTCATCTTAGAGGCATCAATGATAAAAATTTTAGCATTAGAAGCTTTCAAGAACGGGCAGCAATTAATGCCCCAATACAGAGTTCTGCGGCAGATATTATTAGACTAGCTATGATCAAGATAAATCAACTAATTGAAGATGATAAAAAATTACAAACGAAGATGTTGTTACAAATACATGACGAACTCATATTTGAATGTTTAGAGAAAGATGAAGAATACATAAAAAAAACTATTAAAGAAGCAATGATATCAATTTCAAAATCTGAACATCATATATTTTCAATCCCATTAGAAGTTAATGTAAATTCAGGATATAATTGGGGTGAAGCACATTAATTCTAGTAATGCTTGCCCAATTTGTGACAATTTAGTATTTCTATATAAGACATATTTTTAGTTATGAGCCAATCAATTGCTTTAGTAGATGATGATCGAAATATATTAACAAGTATAAGTATGGCTTTAGAAAATGAAGGATTTAAAGTTCAAACTTATATTGATGCAGAGAATGCACTAGTAGGCATTAGCAGAAACCCTCCTGATCTAGCTGTTATAGATATTAAGATGCCAGGAATGGATGGAGAAGAATTACTTAAAAGATTAAGAAAAAAAACTGCAATTCCAATATTATTTTTAACCTCCAAAGACGAAGAAGTTGATGAGCTCTTAGGATTAAAACTGGGAGCTGATGATTTTATTAAGAAATCAGGAGGATTTTCTATTAAAGTATTAATAGAAAGAATAAGAGTCCAATTAAGAAAAAAAACGCATGCAGTTGATGATTCAAAAAATCTTATTAAACATGGAAAACTTGTTCTAGATCCTTCACAGCTTGAATGTGAATGGGATGGAAAATCTCTTCCAGAAAAACTCACAACAACTGAATTTTTAATTGTTAAAGAACTAGCAAAAAGACCAGGAATAATAAAAGAAAGGGCACAGCTAATGGATATAGCATACAAGGATAATAATGATATAGAAGACAGAACTATAGATAGTCACGTTAAAAGAATTAGAAAAAAATTTAAGAAAGTAGACCAAAATTTTTCTGCAATAGAAACAAGATATGGTAGCGGATATAGGTGGAATGTTAGTTAATGAAATCTAATTTTTTTAGCTCAAGTTCAATTCTAAATAAATTTTTAGTTTTTAATTTAATAATTTTCTTATTTTTAGGTATTTGGACTTATTTATACCTTGGTGCCATAAAACCTAATTTAATTGAAAATAGATCTAATCAGCATGCTAGAATTATAAATAATACCTCAGATCATATTAATAGATTAAATATTAAATTTACTAAAGAAAATGCTACTGAGTTTATACTGTCTACAAGATTTTTATTCCAAAATTTGGATCGTGTTCAATTGTACGATCTAAATTCGAATTTGTTAGTTGATACTGACACCTTAGATTTGGCACAAGATATTTTTATTAGAAATCAAAATGTTCAAGAAACATCAATTGATAAATCTGAGGAAAGTATAAACGTTACTGAAAGTTTAGACTCCCAAAAAACAACAACTTTTAATACAGAAAGTTATGTAAAAGATTATTCTGGACAAAAAAATGTTAATGACAAATTAGTAATTAGTGAAACGATTAATAATAATTTTTATGTTATGACTATAAATTCAGTTAAGTTAAGCGGAGAAAATAAAGGTTATATTGTTGTGTCAGAAATCGCGAACGACATATTGATAGCGGTAGATGAAAGAAAAAATTTTATCTTAAGAACAGTTTTTTTGGTAGCGCTCGTTATACTAATCTTTTCGGTTTTTTTAAATAAATACATTCTGAAACCTATAAGATCCTTGGTTCTTTATACTAAAGCAATTAAGGAGAAGGATGTAAAAATAGATAAACATGAAAAATATTTACTTAGAAAAGATGAGGTTGGCCAATTATCTAGATCTTTAAATGAGATGACTGAAGATCTTTATAAAAGAATAAATGTAGCTGAAACATTTTCATCGGACCTAGCACATGAAATAAGAAATCCTCTAACCTCCTTAAAGGGCGCTTCAGAGGTTTTAGAAAATACTTCAGATAATGAAAAAAGGAAAAAATTAATAAAAGTCATAAGTCATGATGTAGAAAGAATCGAAAGATTAATTACTGATTATTCTCAAATGTTAAAAGATGAAGCGACTTTGTCTAGAGCTAAAATGATAAAAATTGATCTATCAAATGTAATAAATTCTGTCGTTGAAGATTTTAATAGCGATTTGTTGAATTCAAATAAAAACATTAAAATAAATATAAATAATTCTAAATTAAATGGTTCTAAGTTAAATGTTCTAGGTGTGGAAAGTAAACTTGAGCAAATTGTGGCCAATCTTTTAGATAACGCTGTTTCCTTTAGTCCATCTAACAGCAAAATATCAGTTATCAGTAATATTAAAAAAGAAAATGTTCAATTAATTATTGAAGATGAAGGCCCTGGTTTTAATGAAAAAAATATTGATAAAGTTTTTAATAGATTTTACAGTAACAGACCTGAAAAATTCGGAGAGCATTCTGGCTTAGGATTGAATATTGTTAAAAATATTATAGAGCTTCATGGAGGTTCAATCATAGTCTCCAACCAAATTGGTAATAAAAAAGGAGCAAGAATTGAGGTGCTGTTACCAATTTATAAATAATTAAGTTTTAGCAATAAGTTGCTAATCTTATATTAACTTGTTAAATAGGTAAAAATTATGCCACAAGATTTTAAAGTAAAAGATATTAATCAAGCAGACTTTGGACGGAAAGAAATTTCAATAGCTGAAACAGAAATGCCTGGTTTAATGGCACTTAGAAAAGAGTTTAAAGGCAAAAAACCTTTGAATGGAGCTAAGATTTTAGGATGTTTACATATGACTATTCAAACTGCAGTTTTAATTGAAACTCTAGTTGAATTAGGGGCAGACGTAAGATGGTCTTCATGTAATATTTTTTCAACGCAAGATCATGCGGCTGCAGCAATAGCAAAAGCAGGTATACCAGTTTATGCTTGGAAAGGTGAAACCGAAAAAGAATATTGGTGGTGTATAAAACAAACTATAGAAGCCAAGAAAGATTGGAAACCAAATATGCTATTGGATGATGGTGGAGATCTTACAGCTGTAATGCATAAAGATTATAAAGATCTTCTTAAATCAGTTAAAGGACTTTCGGAAGAAACTACTACAGGAATTAAAGCTTTAAAAAAAATGGAAGCAGGAAAAAAGCTTTTAGTTCCTGCAATAAATGTTAATGACTCTGTAACGAAATCTAAATTTGATAATTTATATGGATGCAGAGAAAGTTTAGTTGATGGAATTAAAAGGGCTACTGATGTTATGATTTCAGGAAAAACAGCTATAGTTGCTGGATTTGGAGATGTGGGGAAAGGTAGTGCAGCTTCGTTAAGACAGAACGGAGCTAGAGTTATGGTTACCGAAGCAGATCCTATCTGTGCCCTTCAAGCTGCTATGGAAGGATATGAGGTTGTTTTAATGGATGAAGCTATAAGCAATGCAGACATAGTTGTTACAGCGACGGGCAATAGAGATATTGTTACAGCTGATCACATGAGAAAAATGAAAGATCGCTCCATACTTTGTAATATTGGACATTTTGATAACGAAATTCAAGTTGAAGCTCTTAAAAATTATAAATGGACAGAAATTAAACCTCAGGTTCATGAAATAGAGTTTCCAGATAAGAAACGAATATTACTTTTGGCTGAAGGAAGGCTAGTTAATTTAGGATGTGCCACAGGTCATCCAAGCTTCGTAATGAGTGCATCATTTACCAATCAAGTTATAGCACAAATGGAACTTTGGAATAATTCTGATAAATATGAAAAAAAGGTTTATGTTTTACCTAAACATTTGGATGAAAAAGTTGCGACGCTTCATTTAAATAAAGTTGGTGCTAAACTAACAAGACTCTCAAAAGATCAGGCAGATTATATAAGTGTTGATATTAATGGCCCGTTTAAATCTGATAGCTATCGCTACTAGTTAGCAGGAGATGCAATTAAAATCTCTAAAAGATACACAAAATTTTTCAAAGAATATTTCTAGAATAATAAGTGCAGGGGACATAATTTTTCTTTATGGAGAAATTGGCGTTGGAAAAACAACATTTGTTCGTTTTTTTATTAACTATTTGGAAAGTAAAAATGGAATTAAAAATAGTGACGTATTAAGTCCAACATTTAATATAGTTTATGATTATGATATTGGTAATACAAAAATTCTCCATTATGATTTGTACAGACTAAAAAATTATAAAGATATTTCTCAATTGGGTATGTTTGAAACTTCAAAAGATCATATTAAAATCGTCGAGTGGCCTGAGTTAATTGAGTCAAAACCAAACAATAGAATTGATATTCTTTTTCAATATTCAAAATCGATAAATTATAGAAAGGTTAAAATTAATGGTTTTGGAAAATGGAAAGATCATAAATTGAATGAACTATAAAATATTACCAATTGCAGGAGATGCTTCATTTAGAAAATTTTATAGATTAATTTTAAATAAAAGTAGAAAAATTGTTGTTTTAGCAAGGAAGGAAAAATATAAAAATTTAATAGCTTACTCAGCAATCAATAAATTTCTAAGAATTAACAAAATACTAGCTCCCAAGCTTTATACTCACAATTATCCTATGGGTTTAATTGTTATTGAGGATTTTGGAGATTTGTCTTTTTATAAGGTGCTTTTAAAGAAAAAAAATAAATTTACAGTTTATAAAAAACTTATAGAGTTGCTGCTAAAAATTCAAAAAATAAAACCAAAATCAAAGATTAAAAATATTACTAATGGATCACATATAATTAATAAATACTCTAATAAATATTTATTTAAAGAATCTGATTTATTTTTTGATTGGTATTTACCTTTGTTTTTAAACAAAAAAAAAGCTTTTAATCTTAAAACAAAATCAAAAAAAATTTTATCAAAAATTTATAATAAGTTAAATTTCTCCAATTCCTACTTTGTACATAGAGATTACCATGCTCAAAATCTTATGAGAGTTGGTAAAAAAATAGGAGTAATTGATAGCCAGGACGCTCTAATTGGTAATCCTGCATATGATTTGGTTTCATTAATTGACGATGTAAGAATAAAAACTTCTACAAAGTTAAAAAAACAAATCTACAATTATTATTTAAGCAAAACTTCAAAATTTCATAGACTTAATTCACAAAAATTTTTAGAAGATTTTAACATACTATCAGTCCAAAGAAGTTTAAAAATAATAGGTATTTTTGCAAGGCTTTTTAAAAGAGATAAAAAAAATCAATACCTAAAATTCATACCTTATACTTGGCAATTATTGGAAATGAGGATGAATTCGGAAATTTTTTATGATTTAATAAAAATTCTTGATAAAAATATTCCAAAAAAAATAAGAAAAAAAATTATACACGAATGAAAATACCAGTTCTCTTTCCAAAAATTTTTGATTATCCATTTACCTATAAAAGCGCAATTTCTGAAAAATTAAATTCAGGTGATTTTGTAAAAGCTCCATTTGGCTCAAATGAGATTACTGGAGTGGTTTGGCCATATGAACAAAAAACTGAAAAAAAATTTAAAATAAAAAAAATTTCAAAAAAAATTAATGTAAAAAATTTAAATCCTTCAATGATTAAATTTATATCATGGTTTTCTAAATATAATTTGGTTCCTTTAGGCATGTCTCTTAAAATGTGTTTACTAAATAAAGATGTAGTTGAAAAAGATTTTAAAGGGGAATTTAATAAATTTAAAATTAAGAAAACAAAAAATAAATTTTCATTGAATAGTGAGCAAAAAAAATCACTGGATTTTATTAGAAGTTTCGGAAATAATTATAATGTAACTGTTCTTGAAGGTGTGACAGGGTCTGGAAAAACTTTGGTTTATTTTAAAAGAATTAAAGATCTTGTTGATAAAGGATTACAAGCATTAATATTGCTTCCCGAAATTGCTCTAACAAATCAATTTAGCAGGCGATACAAAGAATTTTTTGGAACAAATCCTGCAATTTGGCATTCGGCAACTACAAAAAAAAATAAATCAATTATTTGGAAAGGCATAACGGAAGGAGAAATTAAAATAGTTATCGGAGCGAGATCATCTCTTTTTTTACCATTTAAAAATTTAGGAATAATTATTGTTGATGAAGAGCATGATGCATCTTACAAACAAGACGAAGGTGTTTCTTATAATGCACGAGATATGGCAATCACAAGAGCCTCATTAGAAAATATTCCTATTAATTTAGTAACTTCCATACCCTCCATAGAAACATATAGTAATATTGTTAACAAAAAATATCATGTAACTAAATTGGAAAAAAGATACAGGGAAGCATCTTTACCAAATATTGAAATTATAAACTTGCGTTCTGAAGTATTAAATAAAGGATCGTGGATAGCAAATAAAACAATAAGTAAAGTTAATCAATATTTGAATAAGGGAGATCAAATATTATTTTTTTTAAACAGAAGAGGGTATGCGCCTTTTGTGATTTGTAAAAAGTGTGGATATAAGTTTCAATGTCCTAATTGTGCAGTGAACTTAATTTTCCATAAAAAATTAAACAAATTACTTTGTCATTACTGTGGACATAAATCTTTATTATCAAAATTATGCAAAGATAAAAAAAAATGTGATTTGTTGTTTTGTGGTCCTGGCGTAGAGAGAATTTTTGTTGAATTGAAAAAAATATATCCAAATAAAAAAATAGAAATATTTTCTAGTGACACCTTAGAAAAAAATAAATCTACTAGTGCACTTTTAAAAAAAGTCGAAAAGAATAAAATTGATATTTTAGTAGGAACCCAACTATTATCAAAAGGTTTTCATTTTCCAAAATTAAACTGTATTGTTGTTGTTGATAGCGATTTTTCATCTCATGGATACGATCTCAGATCTGCAGAAAAGAACGTTCAATTATATCATCAATTAAGCGGACGAGCAGGAAGAGAAGGAGATGCATCAACAGTCTATTTTCAAACATATTCACCCGATGACGAAGTTTTGCTAAACATATCTAAAAATGATCCACATGCATTTTTACAAAAGGAGTTATTATTAAGGAAAGAAAAAAAACTTCCTCCATTTTATCGACTTATATCTTTAATTATTTCTGGTAAAAATGAACCTTTAATTATGAAATTTGCCATAAATATTAAATCTAAACTTCCTAAAATAAATGAGGTGAGTATTCTTGGACCTGTACTTGCACCAATTACCAAATTAAGAAAAAAATATAGATGTAGGATTTTAATAAGATATCCAAAAAATTTATTTATACAGAAATATTTGTCCCGATTACTAAGCAAAATAAAAATAAAGTCTGGAATAAAACTAGAGGTTGATGTAGACCCAATTAATTTCAGTTAAACAGTGGATTTACTAGTCATAAGAAGACAAAAAGATACAATAGAAAATGTTGAATTTACTAATATAATCTCATACAAAACAATTCTTTTAGGAGCAAAAATTGAGTTCAAAATCAACATTTTCAAATTCTAAGTCAAAAAGTTACGCAATAGCTCTTTACGAACTATCAAAAGAAACATTCGAACTAGATAAGGTAGAAAATGGAATAAGAAGTTTGAATAAATTATTAAGCGAAAGTTCTGATTTTAAAGAAATGATTTTAAACCCAACAATAGTAAAAGAGGATAAAAGAGATGTTATATTTGCAATAGCTGACCAGAATAATTTTTCTAAAGTTCTTAAGAATTTTTTGGGTTTTGTTGCGATGAAAAATAGATTATTTTTTTTAGGTAAAATTATTGAAGGTTTTCTAAATTTGGTTTCAGATAATAAAGGTGAACTGAAAGCAAAATTGGTTTCTTCTAAAAAATTATCGACTGAAGAACAAAAAAAAATTCAAATAGAGTTATCGAAAGATTTTAAATCTCCACTTAACATAAACTACGAGTATGATCCGGATTTAATAGGTGGATTAATTATTCAAATTGGAAGCGTAATGGTTGATACTTCAATTAAAACTAAGTTAAAGAAATTAGAAAAAAATATGTTAGAGGCATAATATGCAAATAAATCCTTCAGAAGTAACAAAAATTTTAAAAGAGCAGATTAAAAAGTTTGGAGAAAAGGCAGAAGTTTCAGAAGTTGGTCAGGTGCTTTCAGTTGGGGATGGTATCGCTAGAGTCTATGGTTTAGACAACGTTCAGGCTGGGGAAATGGTTGAATTTTCTGCCGGGTTAAAAGGTATGGCCCTAAACTTAGAAAGTGATAATGTTGGCGTTGTTATTTTTGGGGATGATAGATCTATTAAAGAAGGTGATGTTGTTAAAAGAACTGAAACTATCGTAGATGTTCCTGTTGGAAAAAAATTATTGGGCAGAGTAGTTGATGGTTTAGGAAATCCTATAGATGGAAAAGGTGATTTAGATAAAAAACTAGAAAGAAGAAGAGTTGAAGTAAAAGCTCCAGGAATAATTCCAAGACAATCTGTTAACCAACCCATGCAAACTGGGCTTAAAGCTTTGGATACCCTGATTCCAATTGGAAGAGGACAGAGAGAGTTAATTATTGGCGATAGACAAACGGGAAAAACAGCCATAGCTATTGATACAATTATTAACCAAAAAGAAATAAATAAATCTGGTGAAGAAAAAAATAAACTTTATTGCGTTTATGTTGCAATAGGGCAAAAAAGATCAACTGTTGCCCAGATAGTTAAGACATTAGAAAATGCAGGTGCCATGGAGTATACAACTATTGTTTCAGCAACAGCATCTGATCCAGCTCCGCTTCAATTTTTAGCACCCTATACCGGTTGTAGTATGGGAGAATATTTTAGGGATAACGGTATGCATGCATTAATTATTTACGACGATCTATCCAAACATGCTGTAGCTTACAGACAAATGTCACTTTTGTTGAGAAGACCTCCGGGAAGAGAGGCATATCCTGGCGATGTTTTTTATTTACATAGCAGATTGCTAGAGAGAGCGGCAAAGCTTAATGATGATCAAGGAGGAGGATCTTTGACCGCATTACCAATAATTGAAACGCAAGCAGGTGATGTTTCGGCCTACATTCCGACTAATGTAATTTCAATTACTGACGGACAAATTTTTTTAGAAACAGAATTATTTAATCAAGGTATACGACCAGCTGTTAATGTTGGATTATCTGTTTCTAGGGTTGGTTCTGCTGCCCAAACAAAAGCTATGAAAAAAGTTGCTGGTTCAATAAAATTAGAATTAGCGCAGTACAGAGAAATGGCAGCATTTGCTCAGTTTGGTTCAGATCTGGATGTTACAACACAGAAACTATTAAACAGAGGATCAAAGCTAACTGAGCTTTTAAAACAAGATCAATATTCCCCAATGACAGTTGCGCAGCAAGTAATAGCAGTTTTTTCTGGAGTGAGAGGTTTTTTGGATAAAATGGAATTAAGTGAAATTAAAAGTTTCGAAAAACAAGTTTATGAAGAGATTAAATCTTCAAACCAAGAGATTATAGATAGCATTAACAACACTGGTAAATTAGAAGAAAAAATAGAAAAGCAATTAACTTTAATCATCGAGCAATTTCAAAAAAAAGGTAATAAATAGAATTATATGCCAAGTTTAGATGATTTAAAAAAAAGAATTAAAAGCGTAAAATCTACCCAAAAAATTACTAAAGCTATGAAAATGGTAGCTGCAGCTAAACTTAGAAGAGCGCAAGAAAGCGCAGAAAAAGGAAGACCTTTTTCAGAAAAAATGAATAATATAATTCTTAATTTAAGCAATTCAGTTTCAGACAAAGATAATGCTTCAAAATTTCTAGTTGGGACTGGAAAGAATGATGTTCATTTATGTGTGGTTATCACGGCCGACAGAGGACTTTGTGGTGGATTTAATACTAACATATGTAGAAAAGCAAAAAACTATTTTGAAAAAATTTTAAAAGAAGGAAAGACACTTAAAATTTTTACAGTTGGATCTAAAGGGCATGACCAG
>LWDU01040441.1_pt1 | contig 26584 bp, 19 predicted proteins | sample 727161 | NCBI WGS metagenome assembly LWDU01 (sample SAMN04566230, study PRJNA314399) | hydrothermal vent metagenome | isolation source: deep sea hydrothermal plume seawater | place: Mexico: Gulf of California, Guaymas Basin | collected 2004-07-11
CCTCAAACAACTGTTTGCCTGAACGGCTCACGATTTGATTTAATTCACGTCCATGACTTCGGCCAGTTTGACCAGCCTACTCTTCTCTTTTAGTGAGCGGGCAGCGGCATGGATGGCGGCGGTCACTTCCAGAATTTCCTGGTGTGGATTTGGTTCTCGGCCGGTCAGCAGCATTTGTCGAAATTGCGCTGCCATGCGGACCATCTCATAGTGATGGCCATAGGCGAAGTCACCTTCAATTGATGGCGTGAACGAGTAGAGCTTCTTCTTGAAGTAAACGTCAGTACGGTTGTATTCAAATCTCTCGAACGGCTGGCCATACCACACATGGCACGGATAACGATCCGGGTAGGTGATCAGGGCGTGGCACGTGTCCTTATATTCGTACATGCTGACAGCATCGACGCCCGCTCCCATCAGGCTCATTACTGTCCAGACCGGGTGCTGACCGTAGATCATCCAGCCATCAAACCGATAGCGGCTGTAGAGCCGTGCCGAAACATGTTCAATGTGGCCAAATTCCCCCGAGTTGCGCATTCTTAACGCTGCCTCCATGCCCCATTCGTAATTAAAAATGCTGCCGGACATTAGCGGCGCTTTGTGACGACGGGCAAACTCCAGTATCTTCCTCGTACCATCCACCGTCCCGCCGATCGGTTTGTCACAGAAAGTTGGCAGCCCATGTGCCAATCCCGGCGCCACCAGATCAAAATGGTCTTCGCCCCTGCCGGAGGCATCACCCATCCAGATGGCGTCAACTTCTCGGACCATTTTTTCGAGATTTGTGGCGACCTGGACACCGGGAAACACTTCAGTGAAAGGTCCCGCTACGCTCGAATCGGCATCGTAATAGTGCGTGATCTTCGTATCCCGAAACGGCAGCAGATTGAAGTGGAACTTCGGATTGCGATACACTTTTTTCCAGCCGTCGACCACGTTCGGATCGTACTTCTTCAACGCATCAAAATCACAGGTCGGATGCAAGTACTGGGCGAAGTGCCATGTATGTCCATTGCGGGTTTGTGGTTTGCCGAGAATCGCGGCCGAGATGACACCGATACGAAATGTCTTCTTTTCGGCTGCAGCGGCGAAAGCTGGCATGCCGGCGGCCACAAGTGCTGTCCCACTACCGAATCTCAACAGATCACGCCGCGATTGAAGTTTGGACGTGAGAGGATCGGTATTCACGGGGATTCCCTACGGATTACTTAAGCGGAGGATTTTGCTGATGAAGGCATGAGGTTTCAGGGGGCCTAGTCTCAGTCGTGTCTTCGTGCCTTTGTGTGAGCACTTCATTGTCTCACACGAAGAAATTCAGGGTAATCTGAGCTGTCGCTATTTGATGCAATAGAGGGCTTTGTCCGAGCGAATGAGCAGGCGTTCTGCGGCGATCGCCGGCGTTGCCATGTAGAACTCGGTGTCGGGCAACTGGTTCTTGTGTACGAGCTGGAAATCGGCACCGGTCTTATAGACAAAGGTCGTGCCAAATTCGTTGAGAAAGAACAGGTGTTCGTTGGCGGCCCAAGGGCTGGCTGTAAAGGACTTGCCATCTTCGATACGCGATTTTTTCTGGGCTGGTTCGCCAGTCTTAGCATCAAACACGGCCGTTATGCCGAAATCGTAGAGGACGTAGAGGAGATCCCCATACACGATCGTCGACGGGTTGTACGGAGCGGCTCGTTTTTGACACCAAACGATGTGTTCATTCGAAGTCTCGTCGTCGGCCAACGAAATGTCACCGCTGGCCCCCGGCTTCAGAGCAAACAGTGGCTTCTTGGTGTCGCCCACATACCCTGACGAGACGAACAACAGTCCGTGCGCTTCATACGGCAAGGCGATCGTGATCGACGAACACCCACCAAACTCGTACAACAGTTTTCCGTCAAGGTCGTACGATCGCACTTTGCGCGTGCCTGGAGTGATAATTTCGGTTCGCAGCTTGTTTTTCCAAATGTAAGGAGTGGCCCAGTTGCTTTTCTCGTCTCGGTCGACGCGCCACACTTCATCACCCGTTAATTTGTCGACCGCCAACAGGTAGGAAGCCTCGTCGTTGTCGCTGATGAGATAGAGTCGATCCTCATGCAATACGGGCGATGCAGCGGTTCCCCAACCGAATCGAGTCCGGCACGGAGGCAGTTTCTTTTCCCAAACCAACCGGCCGTCCAAAGTCAGACAGTAGCAGCCAACGTCGCCAAACAGAACGTAGACATGTTTACCGTCCGTGACGGGAGTCTCTGACGCGTAGCTATTCTTGATGTGCCGTGGGGTTAACGGAACACCTTCGTGAAGCGTTTTTTGCCAGACCACGTCGCCCGTCTCAAGCTCGAGGCACATTACATTCCAATGGTGGACAACCGTGGGCGGCTTCAACCGGTTGCCGCCAAAATAGAGGCCGGGTTTGGCCGCTTCCGGCTCTCCCTCATCTCGAGTCACCGTCGTCAGAATAACACGCCCGGCAATGACGATCGGCGACGACCAACCTCGTCCGGGAATCTCCTGTCGCCAAGAGATGTTCTCATCGGCACCCCAATTCAATTTCAGCGCCGGATGGTCGGCAACGCCTCGTCCATCCGCGCCTCGAAAGGCGGGCCAATCTTGGGCCGAAACTCGCTCACACAAACCAAGAATACAAACCAGCAGCAGAACGACTCGACTCATTGGTATCTTCCTTCGCAGAGTAATCAGGAGCGATTAGTATTCAGTTTTGCAGATGCTATCACAATTTTCAGCCGATGACGTTGTCGCCACCATTTTCTCGCTGGTAAATCGTGACCGGCCAGCTGGGAAACTGATTCGATTCGTTCCCATCGGTGGCATCGATGAGGAAACGAAAAGCCTCGATCTTGTAGGTTTTCGCTTCGGTGTCGATGGTCACCATGCCAAAGCCACTACCCTTTTCGTGTGCCTTCTGATAGCGATTTTTATCCCGGCCAACTTTCGGGTTACCAACACCGTAGACGTAAACCTTGTTACCGAAACCGTCCAAATATTCGCCCGTGTGCGGCCGCTTGTGACGTGGGCGATTGTTGTGCTCCATGCCGACTTCGTCCGGTCGCCACCAGCGGGGATATCCGGCAGAGATGGCCGGTGTGCAAAATGACCAGTTGCTATCGCGTTGTTTCGCGACGCCATATTGCACCAGCGTGGTAATGTGTTGGTCGCCATTGATATGAAGGGCTTTTGACTTGCGAATAATGTCGATCGCTCGGTTCCGAGCGGTTTGCGGCCACGCTCCCGAATCCAGGTCGGCCTTCAGATAGCCATCGTAATTGCCATGATGCGTCGCCACGGCAGCAAAGACTGTTTGGCTGAGCAGCACCTTCATGGTGTGGCCTCGCCAGTCGTCGGACCATTGCGCCAAGAACTCCTCTTGCCGTTCGCCGAGCAAGACAAGCCCCTTTGCGTCTAAGGCAGTGGCGTCGAAATCTGGGTCGCGAACATGATCTGCCCGACCGCTCCCTGTCTCAACATGCTCCGGGCCGCTTTTCCATTGCCGATCTCCCAGGATAGCGAAGCTAACATTGCCATAGACCATGTCGCCAAAGTAAACGCTGATATCCTGTTGGGAAGGAGTTGGGTCGTAGATGTCGGGGTGGTGCGATGTGTTTGTCTTGTGGACAACGTTCACCATCCGAGCCGGTTCGCGATATCCACCCTTCGACGACGCACCTTTGTTCAGGTCCTTCATCGCGGCGCCACCTTCGCCCCAAATGTTTCCCTGGAAGACATCGTGGTCGTCGGGGATGCAGATGGTCGGTCGGTCACGCATCGCTTCCCGAAACGACCAGCCGAATTGGTAGAATTTGCGTAGATAATTCAAGATTGCCGGTTCGGCCGGATCACGGATGATCCCAAAACCACCATGATTTTCATAAATCTGGTCGCCGGAAAAATAGAGCATGTCGGGATCCAACTTGAGCAGATTGTCAGCGACCGGCTCATACGGGAACCCGTAGTCGTTCTGGCAGGTCAATGCTCCCAGTCGAAGCGGCCGGCCAAGTGGATTCGCCTTGATCTTGCCGGTCCATTCATGTTCCGTCTCCGAGCCGTCCGGGTGTCTTTCCCAATACACGACGCGGTAGGGTGTCTCGCGTTTTTCATTCCAATCAGGGATCCGGAAAGTTGCAGTCCATGCGTCAGGATCCAATTCCGCTTCACCAATCGTTGTCCAAACACCGCCTCGCGGCGTTTGCAATTGCACCGTCCGAAGATCGTCAACCCCCAGAGGCCCTGTAAACGCCGTGAGCTTCAGGACGAACCCACCGGCGGTCCGCGAATCACTCAATGAATACATGGACCATAATAATGGCCCAAAACGGTGGTCTGGTGTCTCTGTAATCGCCCCTCCAGACACCTTCCAATCTTGGAAGCGGAAACGTGATCCTCGCCCTTTGCGAATCGAGGCGTCAAAGTTATTGACCAACGCAACGTTTCCACGAATCGCAGCTGCGTTGACCGTCTGACGAACGCTGGCGATCGGCCCATCCCGTAAACCGTCCGACGCGGTCAGAGTGAGCGTATATCGATTCCCGGCCGGCACCCCCGTCAACTTAAGTTCACCATCGAAGCCGTCGTCGCCAATTGCAATTTTTGCCGTCGTCTTCCCGAGAACGAGATTTCCATCGACGATGCCCGCATCAATCCCACCTTTGGCGAAGCAATTGCTTCGGTACTCGTCAATTTCGCTCCGCACACCAATTCTAAACCCGGCACCACCTTCGATGGGACCCTTCTGAACTTGCTTCACCTGCACGGACATCGAAAACGGTTGTTTCGTATCGCTCAGACTGTGCGTTAGCAATTGAATGTTGCGGTTTCCACCGCTACCACGGCATTCGGCGGCCCCGTCAACGATGCTCCAGTCCTCCATCGGATTGGCCCAGAATTCCTCACCCAACCAAACGCGGTCGTTCGTTCTTGCCCAGTGGCCGACAGTGGTCGGTTCACGATCAGGTCCCCGCTGCGCGTTCGCTGAGCGACGGAAGCCAAAGAAAGCCGCGCAGGCGGCCAAAAACTTGAGCACTACGCGTCGGGTGAGTTGTCGAATCATCGCAAAGTCTCGTCCATCGGGCTGAGGGGTTTTCTGTTCCGTCGAGCAATTATCGGAGGTCCGTTTCAAGTTGTTCCGCCGAGTTTACAAATTGTAACCGAATCCGAAGCCAGGCGGGCAGAAACGGCGAACATCGAACACCTAACGGCGTTATTAGACATCATCGACCTACCCTCGTATGATCTCCGCCATGCACTCGGCCAATCGTTCGGGCGTGCATACGAGAACGTCCATCCCAGCCTTGCGGCATTTCTTGGCCGTTGGTTTGTGGTAGTCGGGACGGGCGTCATAGCCGAGTGCTGCTCGCTTAAATGACGAACTCCTCCGTGGGTTCGATCGGGCGGTGAGTACGCTGATCGCTGACCTGGACGAGCGGGGAATGTTCGACGATACCCTGGTGCTGTGTCTAACCGAACACGGCCGCAGCCCAAAGATCAACAACGCTGATCGAGGGGGGAACGCGATCATTGGTCTCGTGTTTACAGCGTGATGCTCTTTGGTGGAGGCATTTCGCCGGGCACGGTCGTCGGTGCATCCGATGATCGCGGTGCCTTTGTCCGTGACCGTCCGACAAGTCCAGAAGACATTTTGGCGACCATGTACCACCTGATGGGTGTTCCGCCGACAACGACGATTCCTGATAAATTCGGACGGCCAATTTGGCTCACTCAAAAAGGTCGCAAGGTCGACAAATTGGTAGGCACATAATTCGCCGGCAGATAGTTCGCTGGTACAAGTGCCGCTCTGGACGTCTCTCCGTCCGCTCTTACAAATAGACACGACGATTGTAGATGTACCACTCGAACATCACGACTCCGATGACGATCAACAGCAACCACTTCCACAGTTCACGCCGCGTCTTGCCAATCGCGGGAGCGCCTGCGATCGTCTCGTGTTGAAGCTGCAGATCTGGTCTTGTTATGATATCGCTCTCTTGCGATTGAAACAGGTTGACACTGAAACTCTGTTCATGACTCTCCGACTTTCCTTCGCGAATACGATAGGCACCTGTTTGTTCTGTTTTCGTATAGACGAACATACTATGACCTTCACGAAGGACCGTGGTTTTCTCACCATCGGGGTCCGTGATAACGATTTCGTTGGTCGGAATCGTCGTACTCAACATGGCTGTCTCACCAGGTCGTATCGATTTGATCCCAAGAGCCCCGCGGCTGCCACCGAGGTATTTGACGACGTTGAGAACGAAAACGGGAAAGCTACGGCGAATGATCCAATCGGTGTTGACGATAACCTTCCCGTCCTTCTCATCGAGGATACTCATCGCAAGCACCGCGTCTTCATATCCCTGTCGTGGGGCGATCGCCAGCAAAGTCGTGTCACTGTCCGAGTCAATCAACGAGAGTCCACCTTCCGGGTGAGTGATCGAAAAACTGCGAAAAACATCCACGTCGCCCAATTGCACCAGGTGCATCAAAGGATGAGTCTCTTCAAAGTCGACGATGAGCGGTTGTAGTTGTTCTTCACCTTTCTTCCATTCGCCACCAGGAGGGACGGCTCCGAGGAACAGCGTATTACATTGAGGCATTTCCTTCGGTTGACAACGGTCGAAAATGATCAAATCGTATTCACCGCTGAGCGCCGATTGTTCATACTCGGGCGTCTCTAGATGTTTCGGATCAACCTCCGACACGTCGGCAATTTTTAAGGATTCCGACGTGCTCAGCGCCAACAACAACGGCTCTACGCCGGGAGTCACTAACAGGATGCGAGCACGACGTGGCGGATTGACAGCCGCATAGGCAACGTTGTCGACGGCCAGATCGTCCTTGACGTCCAACTCGACCCTTAACACGCCCTGCTCCAACTGAGTCAGATGAAAAGCCACGTTCCCAACACCCGGTCCCGATTCAATCGTTTCAGCGGCGATCGTTGTCTTCGTGGCATCGATCAAACGGTCATTGAGATGCAATGTCAACTCAACCGCCACTTGGTTGGGCGAATAGTTTTCGATCCGGGCAAACGCTTGAGTCTGATCAGGTTGTTCCACATTACGATCTGCGGAAAACTCAACAATCGCCACATTCCGCGGTGTTTCGGATCCGATTGGCACATAAACGGGCGATAGGTTTCCCAAGAACAAGCTCGGCATCGTTTGGAACTTGCCGTCGCTGAAGATATAAATCGTCGCAGGTTTGGCTTCTGGCGCCTGTTCGTCACTCAATTCAAAACTACTTCTTCCGGGATTGGCGAGTGCTGAAGCGTATTTTAGCGCCTCTTCGATGCTGCTTGTACGATTGGTCGCACGAATGGCTCGAAGTTTCTTGAGCAGCAGACTCCGGTTTTCTGTATACGGCTGTTCAACGCGAGACATGTTGGACGAGGTCATGATCATGGCGAGATCGCCGGAGCTCATTTCGTCGATGAGTCGGGCGACTTTCTTCTTCGCATCCTCCAGACGACTGGGCGTGACATCGATCGCAGACATGCTGGCCGATGTGTCGATGAGGAAGATAAATCGGTCGCCGACAAGATCGGTTCCACGAAAACCGGGCCGTAACAATGTAAAGATCAACAACAGGATTGCCAGCAATTGCAAAAACAACAACAAGCTCTGCCGCAGCCGCTGCCATATCGAGTTGACATGCAAGTCCTCGATCGTTCGCGACCAAAGGTACGTACTGGGAACTTCCAGCGGCAGTCGACGCAATTTGAGAAAGTACAGCGAGAGGATGGCGATGGGTACGCCGGCAAGCAGCAACCATTGCGGCCAGGACAGCGTATTCACGAATTGCAAGAATCCCATGGCCTTACCTCACCAGTCCCCGTCGCCGCAAATAGTTGGCGACTAACGTCTCGACGGGTGTTTCGGTGTTTGCCAGCAAGTAAACCAACCCACGACGTGAACAATAGTCACGGGCACCATTGATAAAGGCCGCCAATGTCTGTTTGTATCGGTCCAGTAGCGGTCGGCTCACCGTTATCTCGGCGATGTCGCCGTCTTCAGAGTCGACGAGTTTTAGGTCGCCGGCGATCTCAGGATCCAATTCCTCAGGACACAACAAGTGAATAACGTACACATCCATCTGTTGAGCCAACAACATCTGCAATGCCGCCTGGTACCCTGTCTTGTCCATCAGGTCCGAAATCAGGACGACGATTCCCTTTCCCGTGTTTCGCAGGCAAAACTCTTTAACCCCAGCGGCCAGCGGAGTGTTGTATTCCGCTTCGACGTCTTCCAAATGCTCCTGCATTCGCCACAAACTGTGTCGGCCGCGGAGCACCGGAGCAGGTTTGGTACGGCTGGATCCCAAGATGTGGATCTTCACACGATCCGCACGGCAGAGGCCAACAAATCCCAAAGCCGCGGCGAGCTGCTTGGCGTAATGTAGCTTGGACGGTTCTCCAAACCCCATCGAAGTACTAGCATCGATGAGTGTGTAGAAGTGCAGGTCTTCCTCCTCCATGAACAGCTTGAGAAACAACTTGTCGAGCCGCGCATAGAGGTTCCAATCGATGAAACGCAAATCGTCTCCCGGAACGTAGTTACGGAAGTCGGCAAATTCGACACTCTGGCCCTTTCGTCGACTGCGACGTTCACCCTTCAGCCGACCACGAAAGATCTTTCGCGACACCAACTCCAACCGCTCAAGCTTGGCGAGTAGCGTTGGGCTGAGTAGTGATTCGGCCGATGTCGATGCGGCGGACCGTGCGGTTGCGGACATGGCGAGGCCCTTAGGCATTGACCAACGTGGGCCTGGCGGCGTCGTCGGGTTTTTCAGGCATGTTTTCCAAAATGTCCAACAAGATAGTGTCCGGTTCGATGCCCTCGGCCTGTGCTTCGAAGTTCAAAATTACGCGGTGACGCAACGCCGGTAAGAACACGCGGCGTACATCTTCGAAGCTGACGTTGTAACGCCCCTCCAATAGTGCTCGCGCTTTGGCCGCCAGTGCTAGGGTCTGGGCACCACGCGGACTACTGCCCCACCGCAGATACTGGTTGGTGATCGGAAGCGCGAACGGACCGTCCGGATGCGTCCCCAACGTAAGGCGGACGAGGTAATCTTGTACGTGGTCGGCGAGAATCACCTCGCGAATGAGCTGCTGCCATTTGATGATCTCGCTACCGTCCATCACCTTTTGGATTTCAATGTTCTCGCCGCTGGTCGTCCTGCGTACGATCGAGGCCAGATCTTCTCGCGACGAGTAACCGACGACGAGCTTAAAGAAAAACCGGTCCAATTGCGCTTCGGGCAACGGGTACGTTCCCTCTTGTTCGAGCGGGTTTTGAGTGGCCATGACGAAGAATGGTCGATCCAAAACGAAACGTGTCCCCGCGGCTGTAACCGTCCCCTCCTGCATGGTTTCCAACATGGCGGACTGTGTCTTTGGTGTCGCTCGATTGACTTCGTCTGCCAAACAAATCTGTGTAAAGATCGGACCTTTTTGAAACTGGAATTCTCGTTTGCCATCCGGGCTCTCGACAATCATATTGGTGCCCAAGATATCGGCCGGCATCAAGTCAGGCGTGAATTGGATCCGAGAAAAGTCGAGGTCCAGTGCTTGCGCCATGGTGCGAACCAAGAGGGTTTTTCCGATTCCAGGAACACCTTCCAAAAGGCAATGACCGCCAACGAAAAGGCAGGTCAGCACACCGTGAACAATCTCGTCGTGCCCGACGATCATGCGTCCGATCTCCTGTTTCACCTCCTTATATCGGCTGCGAAATTCCTCTGCACGCTGTTCGAGCGATTCGACGGTCGTCATTGATGTTCTTCCTCGTCGGGTGGTAAACCGTAGGCCGTGTGTAGCTCAAGTGTCCCTGTGAGCTTTCAGCACATTCTACCAATTCGTCAATTACCTTGTGATCTTGTCGTCGCGGGAGACGGTTAGCCTCGCTTATCGCGATTCTTCAATGCATCTTTCTTGGCCTTCATCAAACGCGCCGTGTAATTATCTTGCTCATCGACGGTCGGCGCAATGGAGTTCGAGGTGCGAGTCTCGGTAGGCGACTCGATCGATGTAGATGCGGCACTTGCCTCCTGAACCACTTCGTCCAAGTTGGCCTCCTCCATGGGCTCAAAACGAGCTGCAGCTCGTCGTTCTTCCATTTGGCCACTCACCTGTTCCTTGCGACGTCGCAAGCGTTCCAGCCGTGTTTCGCCCTCTGGCTCCTCTTCGACGGTTCTTCCCAGCTTTGTACGTATCCATTGGACGACCGGTTCTGTCCACGACCAATCAACCGCCACCCGCCGCACGAAGACGTCGCCGAAAAACATGCAGGCGCCGATCAACAAGCAGAGCGGCCAGATATCTTGGCTGCTGATCGCCTTGGCCAAAGTGTGGCGAAACGTATCCAATTCGAGAAAATCGTTCATCGCCTCCGCTGTAAAATCTCCATCGGCGACCATCCCTGATTCGCCACCCACGGGGCGAGTTTGGGCCAACGCGTGCAACAGAGCCAAATTCGTCTCTCGATCACGGTATTCGGCCGAATAGGCAACATTCACGCCGGTTACGATCTGAGCTCGTGGGCGGCGTTGCATCACGCCATTCACCTCAACGTCTTGCATGCCAGGATTCACTGAAAGGTAGTAGCTTCCCGGTTTTTCCGTGGTGAATTCGCCGACGTACCGTCCGGGAGCGATCTGGCGGATGGGAACAGTAAAAGCGGTTAGGTCGGGAGCAATGGCAGTTGCTGTCATGTCCAGCAGGTTGATCACATTGCTCTCATCGTCAAACGCCGTGATAGCGATCTGGACTTTGCCGTCGCGAACATTGGTACTGGTGAGAAATGTTCCATTTTCCTCGACGGGCCGCATTGCCCAGCGAACCATCTGTGTGAAGAAACGATCGTATTCCGGCCAGGCCGTCCACTCGGTCGCCCAGCGGTTTCCCGCATCGGTAGTGAACACGGCTGTTCGACCCAAGCCAAATGTCCAACTGGCGAGTATTGTTGCGTTGTCTGGTTCGGCCGGCTTCGGCGATCGAATTGAAACCTCAACCAGCGGGTTGTCTTTGACGGTCGTCAATACAAACCCGGAGATAGGGGGCAACTGTTGAGGGGTCATGCCGTGGATCTCGTGATAGTCCATGACTTGCGGCGTCACCCCGTCCTCTGGTTCATAGACTAGCGGCCGCGCGACGCGTCGCGCCTCGCGCTGGTAAATTCTAGGTAGGGCTTTGGGATTGGTGACGACGTAGAATTTGCCGCCCGTATCGGTGGCGAGTTTTTGCATGGGACCGGCGGAAGGCGGACCGTGCGAGCCAATCGCCACCGTCGAGATTTGGATCTTGGCTTTGACGAACTTGGCAATCGTAAACGGACTTGGCGGAACCGGATCACCATCGCTAATCACGATCACGTGCTTAACGGCCGCTTTGACGCCTTGCAATGCGTTCAACGTCATCTTCATCGCTGGCTCAAATGCCGGCATGTCACCCGGAGCCATTCGATTCAACCGAGCGACCATTGTCCGCCGATTTTCGCCCACTCGGAATAATCCCCGTGGGGCGTTCCACAGCCAAGCGTCGTTTCCAGTGTTGTTTTCCCAGTGAATACACCCGCAATAGTCCATCGGCCCCAACGCCTTGACAGCTTCCATGCCGACAACTTTCTGCCAGTAGTTGCCTTGTTCCATTTCGGACGCGTGCATCATTAGCACCAGCGCACCGACCGGCACGATCTTACTGTTCTTGATCTGAAAATCGACTGGCATCGCCTTTTCGATTTCAGTGTTTACCCAACCGCCGGCACCGAAACTATTGGGCCCACCCATCATGATCAACCCACAACCCATCTGTGCGGTATTGCGGACCAGCATGTCAATTCGCTCGTCACTGAAGTTCGTCACGGTTGTCGCCGTCTCGCCACTAGAACGAGGCACATCGGCCAAGATGACACAATCGTATGCTTGCAATTCGGCCAGACTATTGAACAAGTTGTTGCTCGGCACGACATCAACTTCCAGTTCATTCTCGACCGGGATGTTCCCAATCCTCGATGATGAGGATCCGGCCCTTGCCTCGCACATGCGTGAAAGCCGTCGTCTCGTTATTCTCCGACATGATGTCGCTGCGAGGATCGTCCGGACTGAACCGGGCCTTGTACGTGAAGACACCCGACTGATTCAAGTCCTGTTCGACCAAGAACATGTTCTTTCCCGGATGGAGCGTCACTTGGCGTTCGTCAAGTAATTGTTCCCGGTCGCCGACGCTGCGAACCACGGTCAGCTTGCCTGCAACGTCTTCGTCACCCAGGTTGGACAGTACAATGCGAGACGATACGGGCTGACCTTTTCGAACCATATTGGGCAGCGTCATTTTGTCCATGACGATTTCGCCGCGTTCACCCAACTTGATGGGGACGACATCAATGCCAATTCCGTTTTCGGCCAACGTCGGGGCAACGGACCGGGCACTTCCGAGGTTCTCGTTACCATCGGTGACGACAACCACGCGTTTGGCCGCATCCTCGGGAAACGATGCGACCGCTTGGCGTAATGCCGCGGCTAGGTTCGTCGCGTCCGTCTCAAGTTCTCGGTATCCTTCGATCTGCCCAATCGACGGTAAGTCCTAATCAAATGCTTGAATCTCGACCAAGGCTTCGCGGCCAAAAATAATGACGCCCGCCAGGTCTCCACGCTCCGAGTTTCGGTGCTTGACGACTTCACGTTGCACATAGTCCAGCATTAATTGACGTTGATGTTGAGGAATGCTCTCCGATTGATCGAGAAGGTAGTAAACTGCAATCTTTTCACTGACTTTTAGGACTTGGATCTCTGCCAATGCGACGATAAATGCGAACAAGACGATCGACCGCATTGCCAACGCGATGATGCGACGATTTCGGCCGAGTCCGGCCAGACTTCGAAAGCTGACCAACCACAGCAGCGGCAACAGAAAAACCAATAGCAGATAGCCGCCTTGCGCGAAGGCAATCCTATAGTTGATAAACGGAATCCCAATCTCAAACATCGGTGTTCTCCGCTGTTCTTGGACGCCCGTATTGTAGGGTTCGTGACGCCAGATGGAAATGGAGACGGCAACCCATTCGTTCAGTACGCGTCTCCTTCAACATCGCCTCAATGCACCGGCCAACCAGTGCGACCTCCCAACTAGATTCTGATCCTCTGCACACGGTGATTGTACGAGTCGAGCACATGCACCCGATTTCGCGAATCAACCGCTGCGCCCCATGGTTGAGTAAACTGTCCCTCGTCGCGACCCGCCGATCCGAAGGAAGCGACAGCCTGACCATCGAGACCAAATTTCTGCACGCGATGATTGCCGAATTCCACAACAATCAAGTTCTCGTCATCCGTCAAAATCAAATCGTACGGGTATCGCAGCTGTCCCGCGGCCACTCCATGACTACCCCAAACTTGTACCAGTCGCGGAGCACTCAACGCGACGTCGTAGACCTGAATGCGATGATTGCATGCGTCCGCCACCCAAAGATGATCATTGGGTCCCATCGCGAGACTATTGGGGCGTTGGAATTGTCGCTTGCCGCTACCCTGGCTTCCCCATTGATAGATGAACTGACCGTTGGGATCCAGTTTTTGTATTCGGTCCACTTCACCGTAGTCCGCGACGTAGTAGTTTCCTAACGAGTCTTGGACAACATCGGTAACGAAGTTGAATTCCCCTGGGCTGTTGCCACAGGTGCCGCCGAGTGTTCGATTTGGCTGAGGCTCGCCGAGTTTTGTGTAAAACAGGACTTGGAAGTAGTGCGTGTCAGCGACCATGATCAGACCATCTCGGGAAATTCCCAATCCGGACGGCCTGCCATTCTCGATTGTTGGTGTTCGCCAGGCCCGTTGAAAAACACCCCCGCGATCAAAGACTTGAATGCGGCCCGTCATATCGACGATGTAGAGTCGATCTTCGTCGTCCACGGTGATCGCTCGCGGTCTCTGGAATTGCCCTTTCCTTTGACCTCGCTTACCCCAAACCTCTTCCAGGGTCCCCTCGGACGCCGAAGTGGAAGGCAGGCAGCCAGTTACGCCCATGGTGGCCGACGCGGCTATGGTGGCGAGCATCGTCCGCCGATGCATACTACGACGATTGGTTTGCACGTTTTGACTGTCCGTCGCGAACCGATGGCTGTTTGGCATTAACTGGTTGTTTCCCATCATTCAACTTCATTGTACGAGCCAAAGAGGCGTTCGTCAGCATGAATAGAGACTTTGCCGCCCATTGACCACAAGCCGTAAGATTTTTTATAGTAACGCATTACGGTTTGCTCGGTCTTTTCTGTCGCACTTGATTCCATTGATCTGCCAGGAAACGCATGTCCGCCGTTGTGATTGATCTCAAAAAGACGGAAGATGCTCGCGACATAGTCCATCGTGCAGTCCAAGCCCTGGCGGAAGGACAATTGGTCGTCTTTCCGACCGAAACGGTTTATGGTGTCGCGGCCAACGCGTTGGACAGCGGAGCCGTGACACGCTTGATGGAAATGAAGGATCGCGACCCAAATCGGCCTCTGGCCCTGGCGGTTAAGGGTAGCGATGACGCCCTCGACTACGTCCCGGACATGTCGCCTGCGGCAAGTCGTTTGGCGAGGCGTTGCTGGCCCGGTCCACTTACATTGGTCGTTCCACTCACCCATCCAGATAGCGCAATCGGCCAACTTCCCGAATCGGTACGTCGCTGCATTGCTCCACTGGGGACCGTAGGCTTTCGAGTGCCAGCGCACCCTATCATCTCTGAGGTGTTGCGACTTTTCCCTGCACCCCTAGTTTTTACCAGTGCCAATCGTTCCGGTGGTGGCGACAACGTCTCAGGTGACAAAGTGGTCGAGGAGCTTGGCGAGGACGTCGATTTGATCGTCAACGACGGCACTTGTCGATTCGCAAAGGCGTCCTCGGTCGTCAAAGTTGCCGGTGCCGAGATCGTCATTCTCCGAGAGGGAGTGCTCAATCAGGCCGCCATAAAACAATTGTCGTGCTGGCTCGGAATCATCGTCTGTACGGGAAACACATGCCGCAGCCCCATGGCCGAGGGGATTCTGCAATCTTCGATCGCTAAAAAACTTGGCTGTTCGACGGATCAACTCATCGAACGCGGCGTCACGATTGTGTCGGCCGGAACGACAGCCATGGAAGGCAGTCCCGTTTCCCTCGAGTCGGTCCAGGCAATGAGCGCTCGCGGCGTCGATATTTCCGAACATCTCTCACAACCGCTCACCGAGCGTCTTGTTCGTGCCGCGGACTTGATTCTCACGATGACTCACGGGCACCGCCAAGCAATTGTCAACCATTGGCCGGAAGCCGCCGCACGGACTCATCTATTGTGCGGGGACGGTCGCGACGTCGTCGATCCGATCGGTGGCTCTTCAGAAGTGTACGAGCGATGCGCGCAACAAATCGAAGAACAACTTCAGAGTTGGGTTGAAGGGATCGACTTCAATATTCTACCCAGTTTTTCTAGCGGAGAAGCGTGACCCATGCGGATTGCGATCGGATCAGACCATCGTGGCATACAGCTGAAAGCTAAACTCTCGACTGCCCTTCATGAAATGGGACACGAGGTGGCCGATGTTGGCACACACGAATCGACCAGCGTCGATTATCCGGACATTGCGGCGATGGTTGCTGGACAGGTTTCGAGCAACGACGTCGACCGTGGCGTATTGATTTGCGGTACTGGAATCGGCATGGCCATTTCCGCCAACAAGTTCTCCGGCGTGCGGGCCACGCCCTGTCATGATGATTTCGAGGCGGAAATGTGTCGCCGACACAACAACGTCAATGTCCTTTGCCTGGGCGCCGACGTGCTCGGCAATCGGAACGTGGAACAACTCGTTAGAATCTGGTTGGAGACGGACTTCGAAGGTGGACGCCATGCTCGACGTGTGGACAAGATTGCCGACCTAGAAGACGAACCCTGCTCCTAACCTCTCGCAGTCACCGTCCTACAACGGTCGGCAGGGCATCTTGCGAACGTACGGTGGCGTACTTGGTCGAGGCAATATCTCGCCGGATTCTACCGCCCATTCTTTACGCTCTCGAGCCGTCGCATAGTACGTCAACCAAATCTGTTCGTCCTCGGTTGCGTCGATGCAGTGCCAGTGGAGGAAGTTGCGAGGCTGAGCAACCTTCTTTTCCTCGGACGGCAAGATGTCTCGGTAGACGACGCAATAGAGTTCCCGATCCGATAGGTGGTCGGTAAATTCGAGAATGATCCGCCTCGCGTACAGTTGGTGAATCGTGTCCCACAGCGTTTCGTGCAACGCAATTTCGTCGAGGGAGTCGGGATGAGGAAGAGTGAGTTCGGGCTCGAACCAACGAGAGATGGGCAAGACTGGAGCTTGTTCCCATGCCAACATACTCGCCAGGAATTCGTTCTCAATGTTCGTTGGCATCGAGGTGACGTCGATTCGGTCGACGGATTCGTCAAAAAACGGCTCTAGCGCGTCGCGTAATCGAGCGTTTTCGAGGAGCAGTTCGATGTCATTGGAGCTGGGCCGCGCACTTCGCATATTACTCGTTGCCGATCACTTGGTTGAAAAAGCCGTAATAGACAATCTCGACTCTACCAAGGACGCGGCCGCTCTCAAAACACCCTTGACAGAAAATTGCGAGAATCCAGCGTTTTGGCAATGCGGCTCATTGCGCGATCCCTACAGCCGTTACCGCTTCACGCCCGACGTAGATTCATGGACAGGGGTGAGTTGCCGATGGCATTCCGTGGACCGGTGCCGTAGGATGACAGAGTGACCCGTCCGACGGGAGTTTTTGGCCGAGGTTTTCTGGAGGCAACCAGTCATGATTCGCCGAGTCTTCCTGATCTTCGTCGTCACACTTGGCCTGGCATCTCTGGCCCACGGTGAAGTGCCAAAAGGGCGGACAACCTACCTCGGCCGCACAATCGCGCAAACCATGCACTACACGGGTGCGGAGTGGTTGATTCGAGAGAATCGTGAAAGCGAAGAACGCTGTTCGTTGTTGTTGTCAAATCTGGGTGTGAAGCCGGGAATGACGATCGTGGATATGGGCTGCGGCAACGGCTTTTACAGTCTGAAAATGGCCAAGATGGTCGGCAAAAAAGGGCGGATCCTGGCGGTCGATGTACAACCGCAAATGCTGTTCTATTTGCGCAATCGAATGGAGGATGAGGGGATCGAGAACATCACTCCGATCCTCGGTTCGTTCCACAATCCGCGTCTCCCCCCAAACACGGCTGACTTGATATTGATGGTCGATGTGTACCACGAACTTTCTCACCCAGAGAAGATGCTGGCCGATATGCGCAATTCGCTCAAACCGAACGGTTTGGTCGTTCTGTTGGAATATCGCGCCGAGGATCCAGACGTTCCGATCAAGCCACTTCACAAAATGACGAAGGCTCAAGTCGATCGTGAAATGTCTGCAAACGGCTTCGAACGCGCCAAAGAATTCGTCAAATTGCCCTGGCAACACATGCTGTTCTATCGCAAGGTCGAAAAAACGCCGCCAGGTCTAGATCCAAAATAGGTCACCCACGGCTACATCCATTGGCCGCATTCGCGGCCGGGAGTCGTGAATCAATCTCCTTCGAGTGCTTGCACGACTTCCCTGATGATTGGACGTTTAGCCACCCTGGGATCCATCTCGGCAAGATCAGCTCGCACCTCTTCCGCCACCGCCTCAACTGCGTCCAAGTCTCCCTCGTCACGGTAACTTTTCGCCAGCGAACGATATAAACGAAAATGAAGCGCGACGTAATCGAAGTGATCGGGAAAACGGCGAGTTAGAACTCGAGTCACGTCTAGGGCATCCCGCAGATGTTCGCGGGCTGACACCACGCGACTTGTGGCTGTCATCACACCACTCAACCGATAATGCGATTGAGCCATCGACACTGCATAAAGAGGAACCGTTGGATACCGATCGGACAGCTTGTCGAGAATACGCAGTGCCCGTCGTAACCGCATCTCATTGCCTCGCCAGCGGCCGGGAAGTGAGGGCCGCCCGTAGATCTCACTCTGCAAAAGAGCCTGGGCAAGTTCATATTGATAGGCTGGTTCATTGGGATTTTCCGACACCAACTGTTCAAGAGTTACCATGGCCTGTTGGTGGTCCAACTCTCGTTCCATTCGATTCGACGACGGCATTTGAGCTCGGGCGCGAAGTCCACGAGCCAAGTACAAGGCTGCCCGGTCGGCGAATTCCTCGTGCGACAACAGGTCTTGAAATGTCGCCACGGCCTTCGCCAAGTGCTGACTGATCTCCTCAATCAACAATAGACTCCTGGAACGAAAAGGCCGACTACTTCGCGGGTCGTAGCGTCGTCCGCCGTCACCGGAAGCACGACGCTGCCCATACTTACCGATTGAATAGTGTGCGCGACCGAACTCGAATTTCAGTGAAACGTCTCCCGCTTCGCTGTTGTAGTCGTTGATTACGTTGAGCACTTCCCGGTGCGCTCGCACCACATCGCGAAAATGGAATTGTGCCGCCCGTACGCCGCCGAGATCGTTGCCGATCATGGCGACTTCGCGCGCCCAGCCGATGTCCCGGTTCTCATCATCAACCTTAGCTAGAAGCAAGATGGCCCGGTGCAACGAGTCCCCTGATTCCTCGTGATTACCCAACTGAAAGTGTATTCTTCCGAGCTTTGCCGCGGCATTTGCCGCTTCTCGAGCAATGTCCTCCCGCTCAGGTGCCTCCTGCGCCAATTGGTCATACAGTGGGATGAGTTGCTCGAGGACTCTCGCGATTTGGGGCGTCGGAGCGTTAGCGACCGCCGAGAACACTGGATCTTCTTCGCTCTCTGCCGGCTCGCTTGACGGCTCGAACGAAATCGCTCCTTGGGCAAGTTCTTCGACGACGTTGTTCAAAGCCCCGAGCGCCAGGCCGAAAGTCCTCTCAGCGCTTTGCCTAGCCTCCGTCTCGTTCTTTAGGGAGTCCGTGGCACGGCCATTGGCTTTGGAAGCCGTCGAGTATCCCACGGACAACGCCACAAACGCAGCGCAAAACGCAGCTGCGGCGAGCGTGCAGGTTGACGCCACCAGCGGGTTGCGTCGCGCCCATCGCCAGCACCTTTCGTGGATTCGCGATCGCCGCGCCATAATTGTCCGACCATTTAGGAAACGATCGAGATCCTCGAGCAGTTCATCGGCCGAAGAATATCGCAGTCGTGGTTCATTGTCCATCGCCTTCATAATGATCGTTTCCAAGTCACGCGGGACGTCACTGCGAACGGCTCGCAGATTGGAAACTTCTCCATTGGCAATCTTGGCGACGAGCTGCGTTGGATTCTCCGCCTGAAACGCTGGCCGTCCAATCATCAACTCGTAGAGGGTGACGCCGATGCTGTAGATGTCACCTCGCTCGTCACCGTCGCCATGAAAACGCTCCGGCGGCATGTACCGCAAGCTCCCTCCGAGTGTTTGGGTGACAGTCGCATCATCGTTCAAGAACTGAGCTAGTCCGAAATCGGCAACCCACACATGTCCCGTATCGTCCATCAAGATGTTGGCCGGTTTGATGTCGCGGTGCAGCACTTGCTTTCGATGTGCATGTGCCACTGCATCTACGATTTGCCGCCCCATTCGAGCGACTTCGATGGCTGACAACTGTGGTTTCTTCCGCTCGTCGTCACCTTGATGCTCATCGAGTTGACTGGTGGCGTTCTCGGCAGGGCGTATCCACTGATCGAGTCCACTTCCGCTGATCAATTGCATGACAAGATAGTGCACACCGTCGGCCTCACCTGTACCGAACACGGGCACAATATTGGCATGGTGTAACCGGGCGGCCGTGCGAGCTTCCCGTTGAAATCGTTCCAAACTGCGGCGTACTAGTAGTGACTGCGGCGGGAGAATCTTGATGGCCACATCACGTTGCAGTGACTCTTGTTCGGCGTGGTACACAATCCCCATTCCGCCGCGTCCAATCTCGCGGAGAATGCGAAAATCGCCGAGGCGCGTCAGGCGGTGGCCGGCAATGCTAATCCGACCGTCACTGGAATGTTGGCTGCTAACTTTGACCTCTTCAACTGCCGAAATCAAAGGGAACAACTTGCGAATGCGTGGAGCTAGGTGTGGATGCCTGTCAGCGTAGTCGGCTATCGAGGGCTGCTCTCCACGTCGTTGGCGTTCGGTGAAATCCGTCGCCAACAACTCAATGGGATCACATACGCGGTCCTCGATATCCGTATCGCAGTCGATCTGAGGGCGGCGAGTGTTGTCGTCGTTGATCATGTCAGAACTCTCTACGAATGGGCCTAAGGCAATTCAAATTCTGGAAACTGAGCCATCGCTGCCTGCAGACGTTCCAAGGCACGCACGTATCGTATGCTCGCTGCCTTGGGCTGGATCTCCAACAACGTGGCTACCTCCTGATTTGTCAGCTCTTCAAAATGACGCAGGGCGATGATCTCTCGATCACTCGTTTTGAGCTTCTGCATCAACTCGTGCATCTTCGCCACCAACTCATTGCGAGATAGATGGTGACTGGGCGAAGCCAGCTTGTCGACAAAATGGAAAGACAGTGAAACTGATGCATCCGGTAGGTAGATACCCGGAGGAAGCGACCGCTCTTTTAGCACAGTACGAGCTTGAACACCCAAGTGGCTGCGGTGGGTATTGCTCAATGTCTGCGCGGCGACCAGTCGCAACCAAAGAAACAGTGAGGGGAACTTGCCTTCGAGGAAATTGTTCAGTCGCTGATGTGCGTCAAGGTAGACCTCCTGAATGACGTCCTCCGGGTCGATTCGACCGCGTACTCGCGCGTCGAGTCGAAAATGCACGAACCGCCACAGTCGGGGCCGATGTAGGTCAAACAACTGTCCGAACAAATCGCGCTCACCCGTCGCAAGACGTTGTTCAAGTTCTGGTGCCTGACTCAACATGGAAGCCTCAGAGTGATTTTGTGTGGATTGGGCGCGCCAACGGGGTTTAACTCAGCAGGGGGAAGATGCCTAGGCAGTCAAACTGCCCTAAGGTATTAATACGATAGACCCCGCCAAAATCCACACACCTACTTCAACGGTCCATTCCGACCGAGGGCATCATGCGAAGAGCCGATCGAGAATTCAGGTCAAAATCCGCCCCACGCGGCCGATACTCGTCCTCGCGAGCCCTTTCGACCAGCATAGCCCTTTTTGGGGTGGTGGCCCTGGTCACGGTAGTGATTGCCCAGCCGCCTGGACAAAACGACCGCTTCAAACGGGAAAACCCGTCGAATTCGAATGATCAACGCTCGACGAACCGACGACCCTCGATTCAAGGAACTGGGCGAGGACGCGCACCGAACATCCGTTTTCTGGACACGAACCGCAACGGCACGGTCGACAAACCTGAATTCGTACGATTTCTTTCTCGGATGAGGCAGACGCCGAACCAGGCCCAGGTCGCCGATTTTCTTTTTCGACGTTTGGATAGTGACGGTGATGGCTCACTGGACACCCGTGAACTATCCAAGTTCGGGCAACTGAGACAACAACGACCTGAGGGAAACAACCGACGTCGCTCCAATGGGCCTCGACAAAACCCGTTTCCTGCATTCGTCAGCCTGCTCGAACGCAATTCTTCCCAGGTCACAACAACAACTTCGACGAAGACGCAAACATTGAGCACCGAACAGACGGAATTCTTCAAGGCCAAGATCCGACCCGTGTTAGAGGCAAAATGCTACAACTGCCACTCCTCCGCGGCGCCTCAGTTGCGTGGTGGTCTGAGAGTGGACATGAAACATGGACTGCTGACTGGAGGTGAAAGTGGGCCGGCGGTCATAGCTGGCGATCCGGACGAGAGCCCTCTTTACCTCGCTCTTATTGGCGACTCGTACTCGCAGATGCCGCCCAACGAACGGCTTCCCGATTCGGTGTTAGACGACTTTAAATACTGGATCCAAAATGGGGCAGTGGATCCACGTGTGGACGCGATGCTCTTCCTGCAAAAACAATCTCAGTCCGAAATCAATATCGAAGAGGGCCGAGAGCACTGGTCGTTTCAGCCGATTCGCGATGTGCAAATTCCTCGGTCGAGTGACGACCGATGGTCGCAAAGTGACATAGATCATTTTGTCTGGGATGCCATGACCGAAGTGGGGCTACATCCAGTCGCTGACGCTGATCGCCGAACACTCATCCGCCGTGTAACCTTCGACCTGATCGGCCTTCCACCGACTCCAGCAGACATCAAGGCATTCGTCAGTGACTCGCAATCGATCGACCAGGCTATAGCCACGGTCGTCGATCGGCTCCTTGATTCTCCTCAGTTCGGAGAGCGATGGGGGCGGCATTGGTTGGATGTTGCCCGTTACGGTGAGTCGAGTGGCAAAGACGTTAATTTTTCGTATCCGAATGCGTGGCGATACCGTGACTATGTCGTTGATGCATTCAACGACGATAAACCGTATGACGATTTTCTACGTGAACAGATTGCTGGCGACTTACTAAGAGCGAGCAACGATGCCGAGCGGGCCGAACATCTGATTGCCACGGGCTACTTGGCCGTTGGCACGCGCTCGCCTAACGAATCTGATCTGAAAAAATTCCTACTCGAAAACGCGGACGAACAGATCGATGCTCTATCGCGTGGACTGCTTGGTTTGACGATCGCCTGTGCCCGTTGTCACGACCACAAGTTTGACCCCATTCGCCAGAGCGACTATTACGCATTGGCGGGGATCTTTACGAGTACCGAGACGCTATTTGGTGGTGTCCGTGGTCCGCAAGTGCGGCAAGCGACGGAATTTGTTTCCCTTCCGACGTCCTTGGATTTCCCCGACCCGGCGCCGCTCGCTGACGACGGCTACGCTATCCTCGAAGAGCGACTGGAAGAGCTGCGTAAAGAAAGACAAGAATTGGGACCGAGGAATAGTCAGAACCAGCAAGCAAATCGGCGGATATCCATCCGAATCTCCCAGGCCGAAGCGCGACTCGCCGCCTACAACGAAGACGGCAGTAGCAAGCACCGCGCTATGGGAGCCCGGGACTGGCAACCATCCGACTTGCCGATCTTGATCCGCGGTGACCTGGACAAGCCAGCCGAAATCGCAGTAAGGGGTTTTCCAGAAGTCCTCCGCGGGGAACATCCACCTCAGATTCGACGGGGAAGCGGCAGGCTAGAACTGGCAGAATGGCTCACCGATCCAGACCATCCATTAACGTCTCGCGTCATGGTCAATCGAATTTGGCAGAAGTTGTTTGGTCGCGGTATCGTCTCTACTCCGGATGACTTTGGAACGACCGGAGAGAGTCCATCGCATCCGGAGCTCTTGGATTACCTCTCCCAGCGTTTTATGGACAACGATTGGTCGACCAAACAACTGATCCGCGACATCGTACTCAGTCGCGTCTATCGTCTCTCGGCCGACAACCGGCCACAATTCGCTGAAATTGACCCCGATAACCGATGGCTATGGCGCCATCGGCCCAAACGTCTGGAAGCCGAGGCAATTCGAGACGCGATGTTGTTTGCCAGTGGCGAGTTGCGATTGAATCGCCCCGTCGGTTCCGCTATGGCGCGATTCGAAGGCGTGCCAACGCAATTTCTACAATTTGTCTTGGCCGGCCAAGAACAGGCGCGAGCGAGTGCGATGCGGCTCGAAACAGAATTGCAGAATCGAGGTCGACGGTATGGACCAGGATCGAACACGACCAGTCGATTCAGCGGTCGCACCAATTTCGGCATGCTCCGTCAACTCCGTCAATACGGAATCAACACATCGGCCGACACTCTCTTTCCAGAGCAGAATCACCGCTCGATCTACCTGCCAGTCGTGCGTGGCCAGGTCAATGAGGCTCTAGCTGCGTTCGACTTCCCCGATCCGGCCTTGGTAACCGGACAACGCGACACGACAACCGTTGCCACGCAGGCGTTATATACACTGAACGACACATTTGTCATTCAGCAATCTGAGAAGATGGCCGTGCGATTGGGGAAGCATGCGTCGACCTATGACGACGGGATTGACCTAGCTTTTGAATGGACGTTGGGCAGGCAACCTAACGCTCGCGAGAAAAAGCTGGCGAAGGACTTTTTTGAAGACTGGGGTCGCGAGTCGAGTAACAGTCGCCAAGCGATACTCGGTGCTTGGGCCGCGTTCAGTCAGTCGCTTTTTGCTACAGCCGAGTTCAGGCAACTCGACTGATCAAACTCTGACCAAACCGACCACGACCTGTGAATAACACTATTGCTGGAGAGTGAACGATGGGCATTTCGAACACAACCACGGCCATTCCGACAAGTATCAGCCGACGTGACTTGCTCCGATCTGCCACTGCCGGATTCGGGTACATGGCATTTGCCGGCCTGTGCGGCCAGACGACCGAGGCGAGTGAGAACATCTTAACTCCCAAACCAAGTCACTTTGAACCACGGGCTAAACGGGTCCTGTTCCTTCACATGTCAGGCGCGCCGTCGCACCTCGATACGTTTGATTACAAACCGAAGTTACAAGCCCAAAACGGAAAACAAGTGGCAGGGAAGGGCCGTTATGGGCGACTGCTCGGCTCGCCATTTAATTTCCGCCAACACGGGGAGTCGGGCCTATGGATCTCTGATTTGTTCCCCGAAACGGCCCGTCATGCCGATAATCTCTGCTTGCTGCGTGGGTTGCACACCGATCAGCCGGCTCACCCGCAAGCCACGATGCAGTTGCACACAGGTAGCGCTCAGTTCGTTCGGCCGTCGCTCGGCGCCTGGACTTTGTATGGCTTGGGTACCGAAAACGAGAATCTACCTGGCTTCATCTGCATCAGTCCGCCACGTAATGCAGGCAACTATGGCAGTAGCTTTCTGCCCGCCATTTATCAAGGCACTCCGATTGGATCACCTGGTCGCGGGCCGCGAAGTGGGGGTGGAGTATTAGAATTGGCCAATATCAGTAACCCGCGTCTAAGCCAATCGAAGCAGAAGATTCAGTTAAACCTCGTCCAGGCTCTCAACAAGACAAAGATGCGCGACCGTCGTGATGACTCGCACGTGGAAGCGGTGATCGCCGCGAATGAACTCGCTTTTCGCATGCAGGACGTCGTTCCAGAAGTAATGGACGTTGGTGATGAATCGAGTGAAGTACAAGCCAAGTACGGGATCAATGAGCGAGCGACCCAACAGTTCGGAAGACAGTGTTTGTTGGCGCGACGATTCTTGGAATCAGGTGTTCGTTTCGTGGAGATTGTTCACAATGGCTGGGACCAGCACACCCAACTTCGTGAAAAACATGCCTCCCAAGCCCTCGCCGTGGATCGTCCCATCAGCGGCCTACTCCAGGACCTGAAGGATCGCGACTTGTTGAAAGACACGCTGGTTCTGTGGGGTGGCGAATTTGGTCGAACGCCAACCGCCCAGGGAACGGACGGTCGCAATCACAACAACAAGGGCTTCACGATGTGGATGGCCGGCGGGGGTGTTAAACCCGGATTCTCATACGGTGCCACCGACGAATACGGCGCAGAGGCGGTAGAGGGCAAGATGCACATTCACGATCTACACGCCACGATCCTTCACCTGCTCGGGATGGACCATACCAAGCTCACTTACCGCTACGCGGGTCGTGATTTCCGGCTAACCGACGTCCACGGAAATGTCGCACACGAGATCATGGCATAGTATCCGGCGGTCCAACGATTCGAGTCCGGAGGACAAGGGGTACCACGGATTATCGCAGCACGGATTATCGCACCACGGTCATGTAAGAGAGTCGATCGAGATGTTGGTTCGGATCGAACAGTACCAGTTGGAGCAATTCTCGCGATTCCTCAACAAATTGCGTTCCATCAACGAATCGAATAGCGATGCCCGTTACTTGTTGGATGAAAACCTGAGCATCGTTAGTTTTCTCGACTCCGATTTCACAATCGTCAACAGTGTACTCGCCAAACATGACTATGGCGGTCGCGACCTGGTGAAACTGGTCGTTGCCAGTGAGCTGTTTAGATCAAGGTGACTCACGACACATCAGCCGGCACGCGCGAGCAGCCTAGCGTCCATCATTTCTTTACCATCTTGGCGAACCACCAATACAAGCACAATCACACCTTCAGGATTGGCAACTTCTCGTACTTGGTTCCGATCACGTCGGCTGCATCCCAGCCCAACCAGTCTTCGAGCACGGTGGCGTAGACCTGGCGGAAGTCGATCCGATGGCGTATGTCACCATCGTTCAGATCGTCCATATTCGGCAGCTCGCCATGCAGTCCGGATTGAACAGGGCCGGCCAAGAACATCGGTGCCGCGGCACCATGATCGGTGCCCTTGCTGGCATTTTCCTGCACTCGGCGGCCAAACTCGCTGAACGTCATCGTCAAAACACGTTTTCCCTGACCACTGGATTCCATGTCGTCCATGAACGCCCGTAATGCCCCACTCCATTCGCGAAGCAACCCATTGTGGGCGGCCGCTTGCTGGGCATGCGTGTCGAAGCCTCCCAGCGTGACATAATAGACTTGGGTTGGAAAACCCGATCGAATCATTTTGGCCGCTAGATCGAGTTTCTTTCCTAGATTGGTCTCTGGATACGCGACCGTAGTCGAAGCTGCAGCGAGAGCCTTTGTGATTCGGTCACTCGTGGCGACGGCCGAACGCGTATTGGCCTGAACGAAATCGAGCAAGTTCGAACTCGCCGTCCGATCGAC
>LWDU01000087.1_pt1 | contig 26565 bp, 24 predicted proteins | sample 727161 | NCBI WGS metagenome assembly LWDU01 (sample SAMN04566230, study PRJNA314399) | hydrothermal vent metagenome | isolation source: deep sea hydrothermal plume seawater | place: Mexico: Gulf of California, Guaymas Basin | collected 2004-07-11
ACACCACCAAAGGGCATCTTTGAGTTCCCAATGTGCATAATCGTTCCATTGATGCAGGCTCCGCCCGAACTCGTCTCCTCGAGAACCCGTTGCTCGGCGTTGGCATCGGTGCTGAAGAGATAGAGCGCCAGGGGTTTCTCCCGTTGGTTTACGAATTCAATGGCCTCGCCGATCTCCTTGATGCGAAGTACGGGGAGAACTGGGCCAAAAATTTCCGACCCCATGATCGGCGAATCGGGCGATACGTTGCGGAGAACCGTGGGTTCGATGTGACAGTCTTCTTCACGCGTCTCGCCACCAAATGCGACTTCCTCGCCGGCCATCAAGTTCGAGATACGCTGATGGTGCCGCTCGTTGACGATCCGGGTGTAGTCGGCGTTGTTCCTGGTTTCGCCGCCGTAGAACTCCTCGACGCTCTTCTTGAGTTCAAGAATCAATTCGTCCTCGATGGACTCGTCGACCAAAACATAGTCCGGGGCAATACAGGTTTGCCCAGCATTCATAAATTTGCCCCAGGCAATTCGACGGGCAGTGACGGGGATGTCGGCTGTCCGGTCGACGATGCACGGGCTTTTGCCCCCGAGTTCCAGAGTGACCGGCGTGAGATGCTTAGTCGCTGCCTCCATCACCACCTTGGCCACGCTGCCGTTGCCGGTGTACATGATGTGATCGAATCGCTGCTCGAGCAGCGCAGAGGTTTCCGGCACGCCCCCCTCCACCAGCGCAATCGCGTCCGTATCAAGGTATTTCGGGAGCAGTTCAGCCAGCACCGCCGATGTGTGCGCCGTGATTTCGCTGGGCTTCAGAACCGCTGCGTTGCCCGCCGCAATGGCGCCCACCAGGGGCGAGAGAAGAAGGCCTACAGGATAGTTCCAGGGGGCGATGATCAACACGACACCCAGCGGCTCGGGTATCACGAAGGACTTGCCCATCAGAGGGATCGTGCCCGCACCCCGGGGCCGGGTCCATTTCTTCAGGTTCTTCAGCGCAAGCTTCGCCTCGATGGTGATCTGCCCGACATCGGCGGCCCGCGCCTCAAGCTCGGGTTTCCCCATATCGGCCTGAAGTGCAGCAACCAGCGCATCGCTGTTCTCCTTGGCAAAACGAATCAAGGCCTCCAGTTGTGCACGGCGCCATTCCAGGGGCTTGGTCTTGCCGGAATTGAATGTCTTTCGCAATCGCGCCACCAGGGGGGCGATCTCCCCAACGGGCGAGGTCGGGACAGGTGTGAGGTCGATGGCCGTTGCGCTCATTTGGGACTCCTCGGCTGTCCGGGTTCGTCGGTTCTGCTCCGGCAGCTCTCTTCAATCAGTGGGGGGTGCACACTCGGATTTGCTGGACACCGTGAAAGGCAATGTAGGCGATGAAAACCGGCGCCCGCTCATCTTCAGTATTTCGCTGAGCGGCCCGCGGAGCGGCCTCATTAATACATTGACACATTGATAAAGCAGGCCCCGCACGGCGATTTATTCAACCCGGAGAGCTCCTGCCCCGGTCAATCTAGTCGATTGGCATTTCGAATTCCAACCGGCCGAAGCTGACTGTTGCCCCCTCCGGCCGGAACCTCGGGCCCGGGGTGGCCACAGCCCCCCTAGTCGAGATCCCTTGCACTGTGCCGCTCGGGAACCCGCTCTTCTTCGGGCCCCCAGGCCTTGTTGACCCGTTGGCCGCGCTGAACGGCGGGCCGCTTCTGGATTTCCGTCGCCCACCGGACGACATTCGTATACGACTTGGCCTCGAGAAACTCTTCGGCTTCATAGATGTTGTTCAGCACTACACCCCCGTACCAGGGATAAACGGCCATGTCCGCAATGGTGTACTCGTCACCGCCTAGAAACCGACGCTCAGCCAGATTCTTGTCCAGCACATCGAGTTGGCGCTTCACCTCCATGGCGAAGCGATTGATGGGGTACTCATATTTCTCGGGCGCGTAGGCATAGAAGTGGCCAAAGCCCCCACCCAGAAACGGAGCGCTGCCCATTTGCCAGAAAAGCCAGGACATACACTCGGCGCGGGCAGAGGGTTCATTGGGCAGGAACGCATCAAACTTCTCCGCCAGATAAACCAGAATCGCGCCGGACTCAAAAACCCGGGTCGGAGGCGACGTACTTTGGTCCACCAGCGCGGGAATCTTTGAGTTTGGATTCGCCGCAACAAAGCCGCTCCCGAACTGATTTCCCTCGCCAATGTTCACTAGATAAGCGTCGTATTCCGCGCCTTCCCGGCCCAAGGCCAACAACTCTTCCAACAGCACCGTGACCTTCACGCCGTTCGGCGTTGCCAAGGAATAGAGCTGTAGCGCGTGTTTCCCCACCGGAAGTTCTTTTTCGTGGGTGGACCCTGCGATGGGACGGTTGATCTTGGCAAAGCGACCGCCGCTTTCGGCGTCCCACTTCCAGACTTTCGGGGGAGCATAAGAAGACGATTCCGTCACGTTGGCCTCTTTCAGGTTCAGGGTTGAATTATCGAAATTCCGGATCGCGGTGCCGGATCGAAAGCCCGGATCAAAATCCCGGATCGAAGTGCCGGGCCCGAGCGATCCATCCGACTCTCTATTGCCGGCCCACCTATTGCCGGCCCACGGTCACGAGCCTGCGGGGCGCCGGAGAGCTTCGCGCCAACTGAGAGCGAAACCCATCATAGCGAGGAGCAAAGCCAGAACCAGTCGCGGGTCGCCCAGTTGAATCCAGGGATCGATGGGAAAGGCAATGGTCTTGCGCATGGCCGCGATTTTGAACTCATGGGAGCCCGAAAAGCTTGGGTTGGTCGCGATTTCGAGCATGTCACGCCGGCTGCGATAGCGCATGCCTGCACCGGTGGACCACTGCTCCATACCCTCGGCGTTCATGAGATCCATGGCCGTATTTGCCGCTTGGCCGTAGAGGACGGGGTGACACGCCCGGCTCACGAGCGCCGGCATCATGTATGCCATGTACTTGGCAAGAACCGCCTCGCTGGTCTCCCCCGGCTCGACCCCTTCTATTTGCAGAGGCTTTGGGTACATGTCAATTACGTTCACCATCACAAAGTCGTCGCCGGTGTCCTCCACCATGAACCTTCGTATCTGGGCCAGGCTTTCGCTGGAAGCCTCCGGCTCGCGACTCTCGATTATCGCCATGTAGGAGTCGATCTCAGCATCCGTAAGCGGGCCCTTGAACGAGGTGTACCAGCCAAAAAACACCGCATAAAGCCCGATCAGGATCAACCAGATCCATCGTGTTCTCGTCACGCTCAGTTCCTCCGATACGCTTTGGTCCTGGCTCTCCACCCCGCCCAACGGCTTGACTCTCGGCGGCAGGCCCGGGACGCTCCCAAGCCCGGATGGGTCAGGACGGAAAAAAGTCGTCGATCTCCTCGCCGCCCTCTTCCCCTTCGAGATCCGTGTTGCGCGAGCCTCCAAACGCATTCAGGCCCAGGGTCTCACGGAACGCACCCGTTGTTCGCCGGGTCGCTTCGTCCAGGGGAATTCCGATGCTGTCGGCTACGCGCACCAGGCCGTTAAAAATACCCACCGTCGCCGCGGCGCGGACAAAGGCCGCCTCCCCCACAGCCGCCAAAAGTGCGGCACGCGCATGTTTCAACTTCTCGCTACCCCGGGTCGCCGCTTCCGCATAGGCGATCAGAACGCCGCCATGGGGCACCGCCCCGTCGCCCACCCCGACCGCACCGTCGAGCTCGGCATCCTCGCCAATGGCCTCGCCGCTCGCCCGGAGCAGCATAACGTGAGAGGTCGTTCAGTAGAAGCACTCGTTGACGGCGGAAACACGCGCGGCGACCAGTTCTACCTGGGGTCGCGAAAGCGCCTGGCCCTCCCAGACCAGTTTTGAAAAGTCCCTGAGTGAATACATGCTGCCCACCAGCCCAAGAAACGCCGCGTTGTCCAATGGCGCGAGGCTCATCGCCCGGCCCACATTGGGTCCAGATGCGTTATCCGTCATGGGCACGAACGCCCCGGCCTCAGCCATTCCACCCGGGCGAAGGCCATCCGGTTGTCCCGATCGCGGCTCGGGCAGGGGCTCGGGTTCCACGCCCAGGGCCTCGGCAAAGGCGTCAATGGCGGTGACGCAGACCACGACCGCGCAGAGTTCCACGTAAGCGGCGTCGCCGAGTTCTCCCACCAGCCCGCGCACGGAGTCAGCATTCAGGGTATGGACGTCCGCCGCGACTCTTCGCACCAGATCCGCCGCTGCGGCCGGGAGCAGCGCCGAAGCAGACGGTGCCGCCTGGCGCTGCCAGGGTGCTGGGTCGCGTTTGCTGCGCGCTTCACGGGCGAGCCTCGCCGCTTCCACCCGCTCGGACCCGTTCCACCAGTAACCCGGCGAAGCGATCCGCTCCCAGGCGGCCCTGTGCGAATCGCCAACGGCCCTCGGGACCGAAGCTTCGAAAGCAGGATAATCAAAGCGCGTCATGACCGGACTCTAGCGGCAACCCACGCGAGCGCTCCTTCGGTGATCCTTCGTAACCTCGAGCCATAGCCGCCCAGTGCGAAGCCCCACCGCTTTATGCCCAGGCCGCGGCAGCCGAGGACAAGGGCGGAAAGAGCCCAACCACGCCCACTCATCCCCTTCGAAGCGCGGCATGGTACCGTAAGCCGAAGTCATCCAAGTAGGCAATCAAGGAGCAAGCATGCCTCACAATTCAACGACGGCTCAAGAAGAGATGCTGCCCTTGAAGTCAGAGGCACCAATCATCATCTATATCGACTTCAAGAGTCCCTATGCCTATTTGGCGGTTGCGCCAGCAAGGAAAATGTTGGCGAAGTTGGGCCTATTCGCAGATTGGCGTCCCTTCGTGTTGGACATTCCAAGCTTTTTGGGTTCTGCAAAACTGGATGAGGGCGGAAAAAAGGTTGCGAAGCAAAACCGTACAAAGGATCAATGGTCAGGCATCAAATACGCTTATTTCGACTGCCGTCGCTACGCCAATCTGGCTGACCAGACAATCCGCGGAACGGTAAAAATATGGGATACCCATCTGCCAGCGATTGGCATGCTCTGGCTCAAACGCTTTTCTGGCTTGGCTGACCAATGCGCCCCAGGCAGTTTGCTCGAGCGATACATCGATGCGATCTACGAGCCTTTTTGGAAGCGCGAGTTTGATGCTGAAGACCTGTCGGCGATCTTGCGGGTACTTGAGCAGATCAATGCACCCACCGATGGCTTCCTGGAGTATGCCCGGGGCGACGGGGCAGCTTTGAACGCTCGATTGCAAGAATCGGCTTTCGAGGCCGGAATATACGGTGTGCCTACCTTTGTTTTCCCCAACGAATCCACCGCCGATCCTCAGCATCAAAAATTTTTCGGACGAGAGCATCTGCCGCGCATAAGCTGGCTGCTCAGCGGTCGCCGGAGCTCAGCGCCCGATGTCGCCTACGCACTCTCTCCAGAGATCCATGATGCCGCCCTCGCCAAATCCGCGATGGAGCCAATGTCGGCGCCAGAGGTGACGGCGACGCCCCGGCGGTTGACCACTTATTTCGATTTCAAAAGCCCCCAATGCTACCTCGCCCTTCCTTCGATTCTGGCTCTACGGGGTGAAGGCATTTCAGTCGAGTGGCGACCTTTTGAGAGCACGCCTTTGAAAGAACCGACTGAAAAAACTGCACACGATGACCGAGGTACTCAGCATCGCCGTATTCGCGGCGAGTATCATGCCAACGATATTCAGCGATACGCGCCCCATAAGCTCACTGACATTTATCGTCAAACTGATTGTCAGTTTGCTGACATGGGCTTGCTCTGGTTGCAGCATGCACTTAGGGCAAGTGAAAAAGTCATCGATGGCTATGTACAACGCGTTTTTGCCCACCTCTGGAAGGATGACGGCGCTATAGAATCGGCTCGAGATATTGAGCCGCTGCTGTTCGCGGCAGACGACCTCCAAGCCGAATTTTTCGAAACAAACTTTGACAAAAACAAGTTTGACAAAAAACACTTTGGCAAAACCCAGTTGGGCGCCGCCAACTTTGGCACGACCAGCTCCTCCGGAGGCATCCACTCCGAAAGAACAGGCCGAGAGGCGGAGCTGAGCAAGTTGTGGACAGATTACGCCCGGAGCCAAGGACTCGAGGATCTCGATGGAGCTCGCCGGGCAGCACAGTCCGAATCAATTAGCATGGCGCCCACTTTCTTGCTCGGCTCCGAACCCTTTCAGGGCCGCGCGCATTTCCCGTTGATAACTGCTCGACTCAAGGCTGGCATTTGATCCCCTAATCGCCTTTTGGCGTTATCCCAGCCGCGACTTGGGGCAAGCCGAAGACGAAAAATCGAAGATTGGAGCGAGGCAGTCACAAATGGAGAAGAGACAGCCCGAGCAGGAGATCGGAGGGCCCTACGCCAACTACGTGCTGGTCGTTCTGATGATCGTGTACATCTTCAATTTCATCGACCGCAACATCCTCTCGATTCTCGCTGAGGACATCAAGGCCGACCTCGGCGTGACCGATGCGCAAATGGGTTTTCTCTACGGAACCGTCTTTGCCGTGTTCTACGCAGTCTTTGGCATCCCTCTCGCAAGATTTGCCGACGTTTGGACCCGAAGAAGCCTGATCTCTGTTGGGCTGGGTTTTTGGAGTTTGATGACCGCGGCTTCTGGCTTGGCCCGGTCCTTTCCCGCTCTGGCCGCGTGCCGAATCGGAGTGGGCATCGGCGAGGCCAGCGCCTCCCCTTCGGCCTATTCCATGCTGTCGGACTATTTCCCCCGGCGCCTCCGGGCAACCGCGATTTCAATCTATGCGGCTGGGGTCTATATCGGCGCGGGGATAGGCATATTTCTCGGCGGCTTTATTCTCGACTGGTGGGCCGCCGAGTACCCTGTCGATCCGCCCTTTGGGCTGAAGGGATGGCAAGCGGCTTTCATGGTGGTTGGTCTGCCCGGTCTGGTCATGGCGGTCTGGGTCCGCACGCTACGGGAGCCGGCTCGAGGCATCAGCGACGGCGTCGTGTCCGAGCCTCACCCGGCCCCTTTCCGCGTCCTGGCCGAAGAACTCATGGCCGTGATACCCCCATTCAATTTGAGGGTGTTGGTGGGCCATAAGAATGCATTGCGCACGAACCTGTTGGCCGCGACTTGTTTCATCCTCGTGGCGATCTTGCTGATTCGATTGACCGGCAGCGTCGGACAATGGACGGCCACCGCGATTGGCGTCTATATCACTTTTTCCTGGGCTCAAACTCTCAAGATCCGCGACCCCGCAACCTACGCAATGATGTTCCAATCGAAATCGTTCGTCTACACCATGCTTGCATTCCCAATGACGGCCTTCGTCGGTTATGGATCCGGATTCTGGATACCGCCCCTCCTGCTTCGGGTGCACGATGTCTCGGTGGCAGATCTCGGCCTGTATATCGGCCTAGGCGCAGCCGCCGGCGGGTTCCTGGGCATTTCGCTGGGAGGCATCCTGGCCGACTACCTGAAAACCAAATTCCCAAGTGGGCGCATGGTGGTCGGATACATCTGCATCATAGGCACAGTCCCCCTGCTCCTGCTGCTCTTGTACACCGAGAGCCTGGCCTATGCATTTTGGATCAATTTCTTCTTGATGATTCCTGCCGCTTGCGGGGGCGGGATTCCTCCGAGCACAGCCAGTGACCTGGTCATGCCCCGTATGCGGGCGGTTGCGGGTGCTTACTACATCCTGGTGAATACATTCATCGGGCTTGCCTTGGGCCCCTATGCCATTGGGCAAGTTTCGGACATGCTCCATGCCAGTGGAATGAGTGACGCGGACTCATTGCGCTCGGCGATTGCCATGTCGATGCTGATCTTCATACCCGCACTCTTTTTTCTCTACTTGGCGCAAAAGCACTTGCCCACAGACGAGCGCTCACGGCTCGACCGCGCGCGGGCTTTGGGAGAGAAGATCGAGGACGTTCAGGGGGCTTAGATTGATGGCGCGTCTCTTGGTTTTCCCCTGAACCCCTTTTCCCTTAAGGATGGGTCGAGTTTTCAGGGACCCGTCGATCTAGCCACTGCTTCATAAAGCCCGGGAGCCGGAAAATCGCGAACGCGCCTTCGCGCCCGGAGAGCCGCCTAGCCCAGCGGGTTGGATTTCAGGAAATCCACGAGATGCTGGGCGAGCAACTCCCCCGCATTCTCTTGGATGAAATGACCCGCATCAATCCGGGCGTGGGGCTGACCTTTTGCCCCGGGCACCTGGGCGGTGAGCGTGTTCTGGTTTCGCTTTGTGCCAACCAACGGATCAGACTCCCCACACACCGTCAGCAGAGGGCGATCAAATCGCCCGAGGCCCTCCCAGGCCCTGGCGTTCAGTTCGTCATCCACATCGGCGAGCATCGAGGGAAAAGTCCGCGGGCCGGTGCGATAAATGTCCTCCGGAAAAGGCGCGTCGTAGGCCGCGATCTCCCCGGCTGTCAGAGGAGTCTGTCGCCCGGTGTCTACGTTCTGGCTCGGCAGGAAATCGGGGGCTGTCAGCGCGAACTGGACCCAGGCCCAGAAGAAGTCCGACATATCTTCCCCGATCAACGCAATCGCCTCTCCCAGGAAATCGTCCCAGTGCCGAAGTCGGGCATTCGGGTCCAACGGGTAGGCACTGCGATCTCTGAGTCGCGGCACTGAGATCGGTCCGACCCCCATCCCCGTCCGCACCGCCAGGGCGTTTGCCGCGAAGACACGGGAGAACAGTTCTGGGCGATCGCCCACCAGTCGCAAGCCGATCGCGCCCCCCCAATCCTGGCAAACCAGAGCGATCTCTTCCAAACCCAGGGCTTCGATAAATTCCAATACCCAGGAGACCTGTTGCTCGAAGGTATGGGAGTTTGGATCGGTGGGTTTATCCGACTTCCCCATTCCGATCAGGTCGGGCACGATCACCCGGTAGCCCGCTGAAGCGACGGGGCCGATCATTTTTCGATAGAGGTAGCTCCAAGTGGGCTGGCCGTGCAACATCAGCACCGGTTCACCATCGGCGGGCCCTTCATCGACATAGTGAACACGGAGTCCATCGACTTCGACATAGTGAGGCGCAAAATCGTAGCCCTCGAGATTGGCGAAGCATGTATCAGGAGTGCGGACGAATTTCCGCCCCGCAGCAGTAGTCTGAATCATCCCGCGCTCTCCTCTTCGCACTTCACTCAGGCGGCCCGACCCATTCTCAGCTCACCCAAAAAGGCTTTCTGCTTGGCCGAAGTCGTCGCGAGCGCTACGGGGTAACCAATGTCTTCTCGCCTGTCGCCTGGCGCCCATACGAGATCACGTTCTCCAGTTTGAGGGCATCGGCCAGGGAAACACGACTCGTGTATTGGCTCGAGAAAATCGTCGTGATCTCGCTCGCCACGCGCTCGCGCAAACGCTGCCCTGCTTCGACGCCAATTCGCTGCAAGAACGGGGGAAGCAGCCAGCCTCCAACTCCCCACGCCATGCCGTAACTGCGATCCAGGGTCGTCGCCGTCCTCTCAAGGCCACCGTAGAGATAGACCTGCTTATGGGTTTCCGATCCGTACCGGCTGAAATCGGCACCCCGGCTGAGCGCCGATTCCATCGCACTGAGGATCTGGCTGGCAAGCTTCCCTCCCCCTGTCGCGTCGAAAGCCAGGGTGGCCCCGGTTTCGGAGAGGGCATCGACGAGGGCAGCTCGAAAGTTTTCGTCCCTCGAGTTCACCACGTACTTGGCCCCAAGGCCTCGAAGTAGTTCCACCTGCTCCGGCTTGCGGACGATGTTCACGAGCGGGATCCCGTCCACTGCGCAGAGTTTCACGAGCATCTGCCCGAGATTGGACCCCGCCGCCGTGTGCACGAGCGCCGAGTGCCCCTCGAGTCGCATCGTCTCGGTCATCCCGAGCGCGGTGAGAGGGTTCACGAAGCACGAGGCACCCTGCTCGGCCGTTGTTCCTTCGGGCAAGCCGACGCAGAAAGCAGCCGGCAGGGCACGATACTCGGCGTACGTGGGGCCCCCAAACATCGCCACGGTGCGCCCGAGAAGAGACTGGGCGGCATCAGAAGTTCCGGCATGCACGACGGTGCCCGCCCCCTCGTTCCCGCAGGCCAACGATTGATCCAACCGGGCCGCAACGCTCTTCATCAAGTGTTGCGGGACATCCGCAGTCAACGTGGGTCGCTCGTCGGTCCCACCCTGGCGCGCGGTTGTCATGTCAGCGGGCCCGAACATCATCCCCATATCCGACGGATTGATGGGGGCGGCACGGACCCGCAACAGGACATCCCCCTCGCCAATTTCGGGAAGTTCGGCCTCGGCCAGAGAGAGCTCGAGGGTGGCATCCGCCTTGATGGTGGAACGCATCTGAAGACTGGTCTGGGGAATTTCAGCAGGCATGGGAACTCCTTTGGGCCGAATTGAGGGGTCGGCAGCATAAGCCCGTCGACCTGAGATTCAAAGGCCGAGCCATCGATCTTTTAATATGGCATAGTGAGTGCCGAATGTAGCGAATCGTCGAGTCCCGCCCACCCGTAGACTCTCGAGCCCCCCGAAGCCCATCCCTGAAAGACCCGGGGCCGGGTCCAGCGGGGGGCAGGAGGAAAGAAATGGAAATCGCACAGACCCCCAAACCCGAACAGATCAAGGAACTGATGAGTGGGCCCGAAGACACGCCGGTCGTGATGGTCAATCTTCTTTCCTTCAAGCAGGAGGCCGACGGCGGCAATGAGGGCATGACGGGCCTGGAGTCCTATTCGCTCTATGCCGGCCATATGAAGAAATTTGTGGAATCCAAGGGCGGCCGATTCATTTGGAGCGGCCGAGTCGATTCAATGGTGATTGGCGAGAGCGACGCGGACTTCCAAATCGTTGCACTCGTTGAATACCCCAGCCGCAAGGCGTTTCTCGAAATTGCGTCAAGCCCCCATGTCGCGGAGATCGGACAAGACCGGGCGAAGGGGCTCTCGGGGCAATGGCTGATCGCAACCACCGAGTCCTCCATACAGACGCTGGCCACGAAATAAGGGGGGCGCAAGCGCAGCCCAACTGGCCAGACGGTCCAGCCACGGCCCCACAAGGAAAACCAGAGGGACGCGGCGAGCCAGAACTTGGGGCCGCGCAATGGAAGTAATCGAACTCGGTTCTCAAACCGCTGCCAAGCCTTGTGACGGCGCAGGGGTCAGCGCCCATGAGCATCCATGGCTCCAGGGCATCCAGACACGACCCACCGCGATTTGAGTGCGGATTCCATCGTTTGAAGTAAAGCGCAGAATAGTGATATTATTCCGCATGGATTTTGAGGAGAGCCAATGCTGAAAACCAGCTTACAGATCGTCGGAATCATGGTGCTGCTTCTGGCAGTCACCCTCGTCACCTTGAAGCTCAAGAATCAAAATGCAGACGGACCCTCGGTCCTTTTTCCCGGTGGCGAATTGGTGTCCGGTCAATTGCATCAAGGTGCCGAACCGGACTGGGCGTTTACAGACGACATTTTCACCATCGAATTGCAAACGATCGACCCGATCAGCTCCCGGCGGATCTTCATCATGGAGAGCGATGGCAAGGTCTATGTGCCGTCGGGTTACATGCGTTCTTTTCTCGGGAAATTATGGAAAGACTGGGCATTTGACGTAGAAGACGGCAGCAGTCTTGTGGTCGCGCGAATTGACGGCGTTCGATATGAACGCAACTTATTGCGCCTGAACGACCCAGCCGTCGTTGATGGCGTAGCGGCGAAGTTGGCGAAAAAATACGCCGGGGGCGCAACGCCCGAAACCGTTGCACAGATCAAGCAAAGTGTTACGGATGGCGACACCTGGATATTCGAAATGGCACCCCGGAGCAAATGACCATGAATAACACGACCTATGCGAAGCTCTGCGGTGGCATTGCGCTCGTCTGGACACTGGGGCTGCTCTTTATCCCGCCCTTCGCGAAGACTGTCGAGCAACTGATGCTGCTGTTCCTGTCGACCAACGCGCGCTAGTCAAACCCTCGCTCGCAGAGAGGGCAAGAGCCCGAAGAATCGAGGCGACTTCGTCGCGACCTTGGTCGTCGCAGCAGGGTCGGCCTTGGCAGCTCTCGCGCGATCACAGAACCGCCACGAAACCTGCGCAGCGCGTTTTTTACAGAGGACGCGATTCGACGCTTCCTTCCTCACATCCATCGAGGGCTATCACCGCATCGATCAACTCTGACTTTGAATAGGGTTTACGCAAAACGGGAACGTTCCCCGCTCCCGTTGGGTTCGCATCGGAAAGCTGTCCGGTTTCATCCTCGTATCCGGTCGTCAGGAGCGTACGCACAGCTGGGTACAAGCTGGAAACCTCTTCAGCCAATTGTCGCCCCGTAAGGCGTCCAGGCATCCTTATATCACTGAAGAGAATGTTTATTTCCCCGCCCTGTTCCGAGAGTACGGTCAATGCTTCTTCGGCGTTCCCTGCTTCAATCACTATGAAACCAATTGAAGCGAGATGGCGTACAGCTAGTTTCCTGAGACGCCCTTCGTCCTCGACGACGAGAACCGTTCCCGTTTGTCGCGGAAAATCGGCTCTCTCTGCTTCAATTCCGCCGGCATGCGCATCAGCCCGGCCTCGAATGAGCGGAAGAACCATATCTACTCTCGTTCCCATGCCCGGCTCGCTCTGCAGCCGAAGCTCTCCACCCGTTTTTTTCACAAAACCGTGAATTCCGCTCAGACCCAAGCCCGCCCCCTCGCCTACTGACTTCGTGCTAAAGAAGGGATCCGGAACTTTCGGTAGAACATTTTCCTCAATGCCACATCCATCATCACTAACGGTAATGACGATGTACTCCCCAGCCTGCAGGGAATACTCTGAGTTCAGATCCCCGGTCAGCTGTTCGATGGAGACTTTGACAGAAATCCTTCCTTCGGATTCGGTCGAATCTTTGGCGTTTTCGATCAGGTTGACGATCGCGCTCTCAAGTTGAGCGCTATCCACCACCACCGCCAAGTCGGGCTCATCGATGTCTAAGGAAATGACCTTACTATCACTTTTCCGAGGCGACGATTTCCCAAGCGAGCCAGAAACAAGACTGCCAAGGTTGACGGTCTCCTGCAGAAATGCCTGCTGAGAAGAAGCAGACAGGATCTGCCTTGTCAGTTTCGTTGCATCGGCAGATGCAGTAGCGACATCACCCAGGCATTCTTGGAGGAAGCTCTGATCTTCTGAACCATCCAAGCTACTGATGGCAATGCCCACATTGCCCCTGATGACCGCAAGCAGATTGTTAAAATCATGCGCGATGCCTCCGGCAAGATGACCAACAGATTCCACCCTATGGGCCTGTCGAAGCCGTCTCTCTTGCTCCCTTAAATCGGTAATATCTTGGCCCACACCAAGCACGCCGACGATTGAGCCATCGAAATCGCGCCGGGTCGTCGCATTCAGCAAGATCTCAATGCGCTCGCCTGACTTGCTATAGAGCGGCAGCTCATAGTTCGCTGTATTGGCCCCCGCCAATGCCCGCTCCAGCACGTCCGCCACGGGCTGCTTGTGCTCATCGGCAATATAGGTATTGACTAGATGACTCCCGAGAGCTTCCTCCCTGGTGTAGCCTGTAATTTTGGCCGCCATGGCGTTCCACTCGTTGACTCGCCCTTCCTTATCGACTCCGAAGATAGGCGCGTTGGCGGATTGGATGAAGTGTCGAAGTTCCTCGAGCGCTCTCTCAACTTCCCGACTCTTTCGCTTCGCTAATTCCCTTTGCTCTGCGACGAGACCAGTAGTCCCTCTCATGCCGAAGAGAAACACCACTATAATCAGCGCGACGGTCCCGGTTTTTCCGATAATATTGACAGGATTGCTGAGGTCGACTTCCGTCTCGAGGCCGTTGAGGTGGGCAACTCCGCTCAGGCCGACTGCGAGAACCATCACAGCAAGCAAGCCCAGAAATACACGATTCCCGTAGAAGACAAGCCCAGTGAATGCTGAAAGAACACTCAGCGGCGGGCCTATCCCTACCAGGCCGGAACCATGAAACGTCGTTGCGGCGCTGACCGAAAATACGCTGAGGAGGATCACCGATTTCGTCCGAAGCTTTAGCCTGTGCGTGAAGCGCGGAAAAAAGGCGAAAGGCAGGAGGAGCAAAGACAATGCTGCTTGATTGGCAGGCATGATCCCGATGTACCATCGGTAGATGAGAAAGAATCCTACAAGCGGGGCGAGAGCCGAAATCGATCGAATCAGATAATCGGCGAACCGTTCCTAAGCCTCCCTCGAGAATGGGGCGATGTCTGTTTCTGCAGCGCGTGCCATGCTGAGAATACTATCCCTTTTCCTTTAATACACAAAGATAGATCGAAGGCTCGTTGCAGTCGGCGTAAGGCATTATTTCGAAAGAGCCGAGGGATTAAGTTGTGCCAGAGTCCAGCTCGAATGGCCGACCCTCCCCGGCCCTAAACGTGACCGAGTGCGGAGCCCCAACCACCAGCGGACTGAAACCATTGCCGTGTGCACCGAGGGTGAGGCGGATATCCGCCATGCCGTGGCCCAAGGCGAAGACGCCAAAGACCAAATTCGCGAGGGGTGCAAGTGGGCCAGTTCGGTCCCTACGGGTACTCGGCACCGTCACGGGTCTCCCCATAGAAACTTCACAGACTATCCATACCCGGATCGCGTGCCTGAAGGCAGCTTGAATGTACTATCCCCCACTTCCTGTAACCGCGAGGACCTCCGATGCAAATCCAGCAACCCCCGCCCGAGGTCGCCCGAGTTGGCCTTAGGGGGATCAAAATGGTGGCAACCGCAGACGGCGAGTTTCACACCCTCGAGCGCGGACTTATGGATGCGGCACAAAAGCACATCCTGGGCACGCAGTTCGAGCTAGACGATCTGGAGTCGATCACCCCACGCGAACTCGCTGATGGAATACCGGAACCGCTCAGAGAGCAAATTTTCAATGGGTGCTTGATCTCCGCCCTCATCGACGGCGAGGCATCCAGCGCCGAGAGGTTGCTGCTGGATGAGTACGCCGAGGTCTTTGGCATCAAGAGCCCGGAGCTCACAAACCTGCACCGGCTTGTCGACAATCATCTGCTTCTGTTCCGATTTGATGTCGCCCGCCGCTCGTTCTTGGGTCAGCGAGTTAAAAAGTTCGTCGCCGAAAGTGGGCTTCGTGGGATCTCGCATCTGATTCAAGGATTACGCAAGGCCGAGAATCAGGAGGTGGCCGATCGCTACCGAGGTCTCGGGGATTGTGCCGAAGGCACTTTGGGGCGCAGCTATCTCGACTTCACTCGCAAGAACGGCTTCTCGGTGCCTGGCGAGATCGGCGGTCCGCCCGAGCCCGTTGTATTTCATGATTGCCTACACGTGCTGGCTGGGTACGAAACATCTCCACTCGAAGAAACTCAGATCGCCTCGTTTCAAGCCGGCTTAATGAAGAAGCAGCCCATGTTTGGAATGTTTTTCATGCTGGCACAGTTTCAACTGGGCATTCAGGTGACGCCCGTTGCCGACGCCGAATCCATGCAAGTCGACCCAGATCTGATGCTCAAGGCCCTCGTACGAGGCACCCAAGTCAATCGAGACCTAACGGCCGATTGGGACCCTTGGGACGATTTCGAAAAACCGGTCATCGAACTGCGGAGCGCCTACAACATCCTGCCACGATAGATCCGAGCGCACTCCGGGAGTCGGTGAGTGCACGGGGCACTAGCCGCGAGCCCGAACGCAAGACCCGAACCCTGGCAGCCGCGGGCTGGAGCGAAATCCACGGCATCGCGGCCCTCTGGTCCCAAGGTGCGTTTGGTAATACCATCGGTACCCCGCTCGATTCCATCCTCAAGGCCGCATTGGCCACGCGCTTTCCCTCTCACGCGCTCGAAGGAGATCCCCCATGACGGAGAACATCTATCTGCAGGACAACATCTATCTGCAGGACAACTACGCGCCCGTCGCCGACGAGACGACCGCGTTCGATCTCCCCGTCAAAGGTGAGATCCCGGCGGAGCTACGCGGTCGACTGATGCGGATCGGTCCCAACCCAGTCACCCCGCCCGGCCCGAACCATCATTGGTTCGTCGGGAACGGGCTCGTTCACGGACTGCAGCTGCGCGACGGAAAGGCCGAGTGGTACCGGAGTCGTTATGTTCGCGACGATGAGGTCTGCGAGGCGAAGGGCTGGCCCCAGACTCCTGGGCCGCGCTACAGCGAGATCGGCAGCGGCGGCGCGAACACTAATCTGATCGCCCACGGCGGCAAGACCTTCGCGATCGTCGAGGCGGGCGGCAACCCAGTCGAGCTGACCAATGAACTCGAGACCGTCACGCGCAGCGACTTCGACGGAACGCTCCCAGGTCCGTTCTCTGCGCATCCCAAGCGCGACCCCGACACCGGCGAACTGCACGTTCTCGGCTACCACGTCGGGCTGGAGGCGCTCCACTACAACGTCGTTGGTATCGACGGTCGGGTGCGCAAGACCGTCGAGATCCCAGTTGCCGGCAAAACCATGGTCCACGACTGCTCGATCACCGAGAACTACTTCATCGTGTTCGACATGCCGGTGCTGTTCGATCCGGACCTGCTCGAGCGCGGACTCCCGCTGCCCTATCGCTGGTTCGATGACTACGGCACGCGCGTCGGCCTGCTCCCCCGGGAAGGCAACGCGGAAGATATCGTTTGGCACGAGGTCGAACCGTGCTTCCTGTTCCATCCGATGAACTCCTATGAGGATTCCAACGGCCGTGTGGTTCTGGACGTGGTGCGGCATCCGAAGATGTTCGCGACGGACCTGACCGGCCCGAACGATGGCCGACCGACCCTCGACCGCTGGTTGATCGATCCGAAGGGCGGCCCGGTCAAGGAGACGCGGCTCGATGAACGGGGCCAGGAATTCCCGCGCCACGACGAGCGCCTCATCGGCAAGCCCTACCGCTACGGCTATACGGGCCACGTCGGCGAGGGGCTCCTCTTCGGGGGTCTCCTCAAGCACGACCTCCAAACCGGAGAGACGCTCGAACGCAATGAGGGCGAGCATCGTCAGTTCCAAGAGCCAGTCTTCGTGCCCCGCCACGAAGGCGCGGCCGAGGATGACGGATGGCTACTGAGCTACGTGCACGACAAGCGCCGCAATGCTGCCGACGTCGTGATCCTCAACGCACAGGATTTCCAGGGGGATCCGGCCGCGGTCATCGAGCTGCCGTGCCGCGTACCGTTCGGCTTCCACGGCAACTGGGCGCCCGACGCCCCGTAACCGACCTCTAGGTAGCTGCTTGATATAGCGCCCGTACCCGGACGTTGTGCGAGAACCTAGCTTGAATGGCTTGTCCTCCACCGATTTCAAATTTGCAGTCAGTGCTGCGGGCGCGTAGATGGCCTCGACGACTACGCGTTGCTGAAGGCCCCGATGGCTTGGTCGGTCAGGGACATTGGGGTACCTGACCCTGCACGGAAAACTGGGCTCAAGGGAGGAAGAAAATTTTTCTCCGGGGGTTCAGAATGTAAAAAAGGAAGAAGACGAGAAGACGATTCGCTGAAGAGTTCAAAGCCGAGACCGTGAAACTGGTCGAGCAAAGCGATCGTTTGATGGCCGAACGCTTCTTCCAGGCTAGGACGCCGGTTCCACTCCATCGGCAGCAGTTAGTTGATTGCAGATAGCGTCAGCAAGCAACTGCCCCGCGATGAGATGCCCCTTCGAATTCCAATGGCCGCCGCACGGGACGGAGTTCTCGAAACCGTGCAGACAAGTCTCGTTCTCAGTCGCGTAGGTGACGAAGGGTTCCGCAAGACTCAGATGTTCGATGCCAATATCGGCGGCGAATGAAGAAATCCGCTTGTTCCAGTAGTAGAGATCACTTGTCCTCTCGATCTCGAGCCGGCGTTTCAAATATTCGGGATCGGGGTGGACCTGGTGTCCGCTCGTCGTCACCAAGAGTAGAAAGTCACGGTCGTGCGCCGCTACGTCTTCGGCAACGCGAGCCAGCAGCGCCTCAGTGAGGCTCCAGGCTTCTCGTACCGTCTCCGTTTGGGATGGCTGATTGAATTTACCGGCCCAGCTTTTCATCTGGGCCAGCCCGGTTCTTCGGTAGTACTCCGTGCGAATCTCCAGGAGCAACTGAAGAACCCGTGAGTTCTGGATCAGGTTTCTCCGCAGGGAGACGAGAGGCGACATCCGCCTCAGAAACCCAGGGCTCGTCTTGAAAGAATCGTCCAGTACTAGGGCACCACTATCGTCGAAGACATAGTACGGCTTTAGATGGGTGGAGCCGTAGGCAGGGTGGTTGTCCGTTATATCATTGGGCACGAACGCCAGAAGTACGAGATCCGGATCGTAGTCCCAGACGATGTTACCCAGGACCTCGAGTTGCTGAGCAGTTCCGAATCCCGAAATCGCAAAGTTCAATGGTACGGGAGTGCGCCCCGATAGTGCCTCACACCCTTGCAACTCTCGTCGGGCGACATTCCAGTAAGTGTCTTCGAAGGGTACCTGCAACGCTTCGGTCATCGAATCACCCAGCAGAGCGAAGCGAAACTCCCCATCGGGCCTACGCTTCGGGTGATCATGGTCTCGATAACCGATCGAATTGACCTCGATGTACGCCCGTCCTTCATGGGTAAACCATGCCTTCAAGTTCGGCCACATACGAGCCCCGGCGATCGGCTCCGGGACGAAAAAAATGGGATAGCTGATGCCAAAGCTCCGCAGTCCGACCTCAACAGAAGCAAGCCCAATCGCAACACCGATTGCGATCTTTATCAGAGCCAACACGAAGGTCCGCAGGAGATACACCCCAATGAGAGTAGGAGACAAAATTTTTCCAGACCCAGTGATACCACATCCCTCGGCTCAGTCGTGAAATTCTAGAGAGTTCAGACTGGGACGCCCGCCCTGGAATCCCGAACTCAAGAACTGGCGGGAGTGGCGGGAGTGGCAGGCCCAACCGTCCCGTAACCGACCGTGGCCCAGGCGGCCTCCAGCCCTAAGACCCCCGCTCGGGCCTTCACCGAGAACCCTGTCTGAATGCCCTATCCTCAGAAATCATGAAGGGCTGTCGCGAAGTCGCGGTTTTCGGAAAGCCGGTGCGCGTCAAGACGAGCATCCTGAGGAGCTTCGCGGAATTGCTACTTCGCTTCCATCGGGTGTAAGAAGATCGCCGCAGTCGAGCCGGGACGTGCTTCACCCGGCTTGGTCGGATTGACTGGCTTAACGAAAAAGGGGAACTCGGTGCCGACTCGCAAGCTCACCCGGCGAGGGATTCTCGCGGGAGCGGCCGGTTTGACCGCATCATTATTCGTTCGCGACAGTCGCGCGACGCCCAAACACCATGGATTTGCGATCATCGGCCGAGGGCCGATGGGAGCGGCAGCGGCCCGCCACCTTTCCGCTTCCGCCGAAGATATCGTCGTCATCGGGCCCGAGGAACCGGAGAACTGGTCCCAGCACGAGGGCGCGTTCGCGTCATTCTACGACGAAGGACGTCAGTTCGAGCTGATGGGCTCGGAGGAGATGATGGTTCATCTCGCGGCTCAGTCTCTGCCGGGCTTTCTCGAAGTCGAAAAGGCCACGGGGATCTCTTTCTATCGCGAGCATCCCAATCTAAGAATCAGCCCCGAGGATTTCAGCGACGACCACTATTTCAACTGGGACGGCATGCGCAACGTGAGCGGCGCGTTCGGCGTCGACGTCATCGACCTGAATACCGAAGCGCTCGGCAAGCAATTTCCGCAGTTTCGATTCCCCAGCGGCTCGCGTGCTCGTCTCGAACCGAAAGGCGGAATCATCAACCCGCGACGTATGGTTCGTGCGCAGCTCCAGGCCGCCGAAGCGAACGGCGCGAGCATCGTCAATGACGAGGTGGTGGCGCTCAACCCAAGAGCCGGTGCCATCGAGCTCATTACGCGCAGCGGCGGATCCGTGTTCGCAGATCAGGTCCTCGTCGCGACCGGCGCTTTCACGAACGCTGCGAATTTTCTCAAGCGGCGCCTTGCGCTCCATCTCTACGGGGTCACGGCGGTGCTCATCGAAGCGTCCGGCGACTCGCGTCCCGACTTTCCGACGTTCACCTGTCGACTCGGAAGCGAGAGGAACGCCCAGGTCTGCTTCGCGATGCCGCCAATCCAATACCCGGACGGCCGCTGGTATATCAAGGGCGCGACTGCGAGTTCGGTCAATACGCCGATCACGAGCGATGCAGCGATCACGCCTTGGTTTCAGGGGAAGGGGCTCGCCGAAGATCCCGCTCTAGTCGCGAGCATGCTTAGGCGGCTGCTTCCCGGCTTCGAGCCCGGGCCTGCCCGAGGGCTACCGTGCATCGTCTCATATACATCCACTGCCAGTCCCTATATCGATCGAATCGATGAACGCGTCGGGATCTCTGTGGGCGGAAACGCCTGGGGGGTGATGACGAGTGATGCGATCGGTCGGCTCGCATCGGACATGATGCGGGGGGTGCCTTGGTCGGGGCAGCTGGACCCAGAGCGCTTTCGCGCGAAGTTTGTTTAGCATCGGCCGTTGAGGCCTCCGCCGTCTTCATCGGCGCCCCGGAGACGCAGCCGCTCCCAGACTCACGCGCCCAACCTGCTCGGCGTGTTCTCCAAAACCCAGCCTGGAGTTCCTCTCCTCCATTCGCCCGGCACTGGGACTTCACATGACGCCAAACCCGGCCGCCCTGCCCGAAGCCCGCTCTAAAGGCCTATCCTCCACCAACGACTCAATCACCCCTCGAGCGGAGATGACCCCATGATCGATGAATCACGCCTCCCCCTCCACCCTGCCGTGGGCATGACCGGCCGCGTTCTATTTACGCTGATCTTTTTCCTTTCCGGGGTCACACATTTCACAGACATCGACGGATATACGTCTCTCATGCACGAATCCATTCCCTTTCGGACGTTTTGGGTCTTGATCTCCGGCGTGGTCGAACTCGCGGGTGCCGCAATGATTCTATTCAACCGCGGCGCACGACTCGGAGGCTGGCTCATCGCCCTCTTCCTCATCCCCGTCACCTTCACAGTTCACGGCTTCGAAATGGTGACCACCGAAAGCGCAGAGATGCAGGCGATCCAAATGTCGTTCTTCTTGAAGGGGCTGGCGATGACCGGGGCCGCACTCTTGATCAGTCAATTCGGAGTGCAGCAAGACCCCAAGTAGGAAGACATCGAACGGGCTACCGCCGATCCACGATCTCAATCCGAGAGGTCTCGAAAACGTATCCGGCGACATCGATTCATGGTCAAGGCCTGGTCCTCTCCGCCCAAGCATTTCATTGGCTCACGCCGGAACTTCGATTCACGAGATCGGCAGAGGCGTTGCGACCCGGCGGATCGCTCGCAGTCATCGGGAATGCGGTCGGAGTAGATCGGTGCCCGCATGGAGATACCGGCGGCCGCCTGCGAGAAGCACTGGATGACGCCCACGCGCGCTACGCGCCATCGATCCAGGGACCGCCCGTCACCGGTTGGTATGCGGAACAGGGCCCCATGCCTGAGCTTTTCTCGGACTCGGGCTGCTTCGGAACCGCCGCCGCTCGTCGCTATCCATGGTCGTATCACTACGACACCTCGGAGTACATGGGTCTCATGGAAACCCATTCGGACCATCGCCTCCTTCCGGCTGAGCAGCGCGAACGGCTTCATGATGCAATGGCACGAGCGCTAGAGCGTTTCGGAGGAGGGATCAAGGTTTCTTACGAGGCCAATCTCTACCTCGCAAAGCTCGCCCCGTAACGAGGCACTGCGGCGGACCGACGGGGCCCGGCCGTGAAGCGGCTGGGCTACACTTCGAAGCGAAGAGGCGTTTCAAGCCCGGCCGCAAGGCGCCGCCGGCCGATGAGCGCCCCATCCATAAGGCGGCTCGAGTGCTAGCACGAGATCTGTACGAGTTGCTCAGCGCTCAGGAATCGACTGCGGGACTTCGGGCCGCTGTCGCTCCAGCAATGCCTGAGTATAGGAGCGGCTTGGCCGAGCGAGGCCGGTCTTGCCCAGTCTTCGTTGCGAGCGATGGCTCTCTCCTGGTCGTGGCAGCGAGTCATCTTCAAAGACTGTGCACTGCCTTCTTGAATGGAGAGATCGGCGAAATCGAGCTCAGGTACATCGCCACCGCTTTGGATTTCGCACCCGATTTCCGGTTCATTTCCAAGGAGATCGAAGAATGTGCGTTCTTTCTCTCCAGCCCCGAAGCAGATGGCCCTCCGCTTCACAAGGTCGTGTCTGCAGTTCTTCGCGCCCTTCGCGAGCACGTCGCCTAAGCGGGCGTTGTAGAGATAGTCGGCGATGAACTTGCGGATGTGACCTTCTGGCAGGCACTGATTCTAGCGCGAGGCTGTGAGAAACAGGCGGCCGGAGCGTGCACCCCGGGCGCGTGCCCGTGCCGCCGTTGGGCGACGGGCAAGCGCCAAGCCTGCGGCTGCAATCAGCGCGAGGAAGAGCGTCCATTTTCCCGCGTCGTCGAGGGCGGGCACCTCGGTGACCTGCTCCTGGATATCGAGGTCGAAATTCCAGAAACCGGAGTTGACGGTAGCGGACACAACCGCGCTGGCTGCCCCTGAGAGTGGACCTAGGGCCGCTGCAGATCCCCTAGAGCGGGGTCGCGTCCCCAAGGTCAGCGAGCCGTCGCCGGTCGCCTCCTGGCAGCACCCCCTTGGTCTCAGACACAAGAGTCAGGAGAGATTGCGCCGACGGCCCTTCGCCGCAAGGCCGCTGCTGGGTCAGTACGTCTATTCGGCCTGGCTTGCCGAGCGGGAAATCATCCGAGAGACCAAGACCCCGGGCAGCGGCGATGCCGCGATTCGGCGCGATGCCGTGGCCGTCATGGGGAAATCTGGTCCCCAGCTCCGCCTGGCCCCAGCTCGCGTACCGATCCGAAGGTTGCCGGGACCGCAAATCGCCGCGCCGCCCGAGAGTACACGCCCCCGGCCGCCGAACCCCACGACTGGCGCTCTGAACTGGCCGCCAATCCGAGCCCCCGAAAGTCGCCCACAAAGCATTAGGCCGAGGCACTCCGGGTTCGCCCCACCGTCCCTGATTTGTTAACACCGATCAGATAAATCGGCCCTACGCTCTAGCGCCCATGAAACGCCTCTAAGCACGGTGACTTAGAAGAGTTGCGCATTTCTTTCACTTTCTTCATCATTTTCTGCCCCCTACGTCCACTCACCCCTCACACTTGAACACACACGAAACACGTTTTTTCTGTTGGGAAAGGGGATGAACCATGCGGCGATTGGCACTTTTGGTTATTGGGCTTTGGGTGGGGCTTGGGTGGAGTTCGGCGGCGTCGGCTACCCCAGTCCAATGGACGGCCGCTTCCGGCGGGAATGACCACTGGTACGACGTTGTTGGAGGAGGCATAAACGGCGTGGCGGGCGGCTTCCTCTGGGACGCAGCCAGGATCGATGCCGTTGCGCGAGGGGGCTATCTAGCAACGACAACCTCTTCCGCCGAGTGGATATTCCTCAAGTCGAACTACACGACCATGGGGCTGGCCCCCGGCTCGAACATGCTGGGATGGCTCGGCGGGTATCAGACAGATCCCGCAGCCGCAAATAACGATAGCTGGACTTGGGTAACCGGAGAACAATGGTCCTTTACCGCTTGGAGCCCCTTCGGAATTAACATACCCAACGGTGGCGCACTCGAAAACTACCTTCTTACCTGGGGCAGTAACGGGGCGGGCTGGAACGATCACTTCGACAGCGAGTTCAAGTACTGGGTCGAATACGACACCTACCCCATCCCCGAACCCTCCACCGCTCTCCTCCTCGGCCTCGGACTTGTTGGCTTGGCTACTAGGAGGCGGGTGTGATGCGGAAGTGGCTCGCCCCTCCATACTGGAACCAGCCTCTGAGTTAGCTTTTCGTTCGGAAAGCAACTGGAGGCGAGAGGCACAAGTCGATCGGCGAGATCAGCTGGCTGTTGGGTTATTCCGAGCCCGCCAACTTCAGCCGCTCATTCAAGAAATGGACCGGCCAGACCCCCAAGGCCTTTCGCGAGGCGTCTTGAGTGGGTTCTCGAAAGAGTGACCAGGGGGCTCGGCATAGACGACTAGTTCGTGCGCCCTACCCTTTCCGCCCGTCACGGAGCTCCTCATAGCGATTTAACATATCGCAGGGCCAGCCAGAGAAGTCTGAGCGGGATCATGCCCAGCGCCCGAACGGCCAGCCTGTGGGCTCCAGTGATGTCCGGTTGTGTTCGGAAGCGTTCGGAAGTGTTCGCTACCGCCAAATCGAGACACAACAACCAATCGGGGAGGAACAGTAGGTATGCGGACGCTATCGGGTGCTGTTCTGGTTTTGGTTATGGCTTTGGGCGCAGGCGGGATTGGGTGCTCGGACGCAGACTCAGGCGTGAGTTCCCAACTGGCGGCCTTTGAAGCTTCCATAGACGCTGCCCAAGATACCGCTGGCAACGCCCAAGCTGCCGCTGACTCGGCCTCTGTTTCGGCGGCTAGCGCACAAGGGACTGCGGACTCAGCCTCCGCTGCAGCAAACAACGCCCAGAATGCAGCAAACAACGCTCAGGAGACGGCGACCTCGGCGAAAAATTCGGCAAACTCGGCTCAGGATGCAGCGAACTCGGCCCAATCCGCCGCCACCGTAAACGCTGACACCATCGCGACGCTGGAGAACCAACACCAATTCTTTGCCTGTTCGGATGGGGTGACAGTTGAGGACTCCGCGACAATGGCAACGTGAGCGGCTTCAACAACAAGACGAACGTCAACTTCGTTCGTGCTGTTCGCGCCGGCTCGTGCAGTCCTTGACTCTTGGGTGCTTTGATTGATTTGATCCTTTGACCGGGGGGGGAGTCGGAAGGGCGTCTGAGGGAAATCTGGGACTCCGGCCCCCGTATCTTCAACCCTCAGAATCCGGAGCCGTTTAGAGCCGGGAGCCGTTACCGGTGCCGCTCTACGCCGCTCGGTGCATCTCCCTGCAGGCAATTGAGCGTAACCCCGCCTTGAAATTCCTATTCGCCCTCGGCTCCGCCTTTGCTATTCACTCAAGCGATGTTCGTAGCCGCGTTCATAGCTCTCGTCCTGGTTGGATTGGTGGTCTTCGCGCTCGTGCGCAACGCCGACTCGCTACCGAAATCGTTCTTGAAATTCCTTGGATATTTTCTGCTTGTCGGAAGCACCCTCGAACTCCTCCTGCTCGCCTGGGTCGTGATCTACATCACATTCGGCGACGCTTCCTGGGGCCTCTCGACGAACGAGTTCTGGAAGCAACAACTCTCGGGTATCTATTTCGTCAAGCAATGGCTCTACTCTTGGGTCTGGAACGACGTGCTGAACTTTTTCCTTGCCTATCTCCCCGCGATTCTCTTCCTGACTATGCGGACCACCGGAACAACGCTCGTGGGCCTCTGGGCTCTCTCTGCCTCCCGGCGATAGACGACACGGGTTCACTGCTCGCGAGAATCTACATCCTCGGCGCGTCCGGATCGGCGGATTCGCTCCACGGGTAGGCCGATTTTCTCATGCCCCGGTTCGAGCTCGTTACCGGGTATCGGACATGGCCGAGGGTGCATAATGGGCCTTTGAAATTCTTATCCGCTCCGCATTCCATTATTCAAGCGATCAGGCGGCGCGCGACGGGCTGGCGTGGGAGCTAACGAAGGGTGCGGCCAAAGAACGCAGATGCATCTGCGGCTACACGTTCGAGGGTTTGATTTCTTGGCAACTGTGGAGACTCGGCGCAGATCTCGCCCAGCACCAGTTTTCCCGCCCAGCCGCAGGGACCCAGGAATGTGTAGTGGTCTACGCCGGAAAGGATCCATAGTTCGGCTTCTGGAGCCGATTCGGAAAAGGGCTGCGCGTTGGTCGCCAAGGGGGCCATCGTGTCCTTATCCCCGACGGCTATGCGAAGCGGAATTTCGATTTGTGCCGCTCCGCTTTGACTCAACGCGGCGAGTACAGCAGGCGCGATGGCGTAGACCGCGCGAATTCTCTCTTCGCGCCAGTCATTGTTTGCGCTTTCGATCGAGGCGCGGACCCTCGCATTGTTTTCGATCAGCGTCTCGAGATCGGCCACCGTGAAGGGCGATTCCGGCGGCGGTTCGCAATCTGCCGCATCGGCTTCGGGTCCCTGGCAAGACTCGTAGTAGGCCTCGATATCGAGTCGGCCTCCTGCCAGCAGCGCCATCGTGTTTCCACCAAGGGAGAAACCCGCTGCGCCAATCCGTGTGCGGTCGATCCGCGGGCCAAAGACATCGTCTTTGAGGACGTGATCGAGCAGCGCCGTCATCTCTAGGGCTCGTTCCCAGAAGAGAAAGAAGCCTTGTGCCGTGAGGTCGTCGGATTGGATCGAGTTGCCGTGATGCGTCACAGCCGCGACCACGTAGCCGTCCTGGACGAGTCTCTCCGCGAGCCAGTAGAGGTCGCTGCGCGACCCGCCCGTTCCGTGTGATAGGAGGATCAGCGGAAGGGCCTTTGCAGCCCTCGCCGGAGGAGCATCACGGGCGACCCAACCTCGCAGCAGAAAGGGCAATCCAGGCGGGCCAATCACGAACGGCGCTTCGATCGCGTCGGCGGCGGCGGGGTACCAGATGGCGGCCGAGATCGGCCAATCGGTTGCGCCGTTCCACGCGGCTCGATTCGGGTCGGTCCATTCGCGCTCGATGTAACCCACGCGGGTTTCGCGTTGCGGAGATGGAGCGTCACATGCAGTGGTCAGAGCGACCACTGCGGTGATGAGTGGCCACACGATCCACTTG
>LWDU01031869.1_pt1 | contig 26563 bp, 25 predicted proteins | sample 727161 | NCBI WGS metagenome assembly LWDU01 (sample SAMN04566230, study PRJNA314399) | hydrothermal vent metagenome | isolation source: deep sea hydrothermal plume seawater | place: Mexico: Gulf of California, Guaymas Basin | collected 2004-07-11
TCACAGAATACTCAGCAGGTACAGAAAACCCAGAAAGGCGTGGAGCAAAGCCAGCATCCCCACCACGTCGCTGATCCTCCCGTGGACTTCCTTCGTCCTGACGAATCTCTCTCCGGAGTCTTTCTGAGATTTCGTCTTCCTCCCCAGTTTCCAGACGTAAATCATCATGGTCAGACCTATCAGTCCCGTGGCACCGTGGAGTCCCGGGACTATGTAGCTGGAGGCATCGCCATGATCGATAATGCCCCGGGCTGCGTTGGATGCGAACGCAAGACCGACTATTCCCACGCTTGCTATGGCGATCCTATCTCCCATGGACTCGTGATCTACAAGGGCCGTACTCCTCTGTTCCCCTCTCATCAGGGAGGACTGCTTCCTCCACGCCTTCTGTCGGAAGAATAGCCAAATCAGGAGAAGTGCGGCAAGGGGATGGGAGATGATTACCGCTAGTCTGACGAAATCCACGGACATTGGAATGCAACGAGAGACTTAGATTTGGTTAATTTTGGACCCTGTCTCACAGGCATTAATACTGTTCTAGGACGAGTTCGGTCTGGGTTGAGCTGATGTCCCCGGGAGCCGCGAGCCACATTCGATCCAGCATATTCCTGAGAGCCACCGTATCGTCAAGATGAACCACGGCAACCAAGTCCGCATCGCCACTTATTTCGTACACGCACTCGACTCCCGACCAACCGGAGAACTCCCCAGCAAGCGAACCTATCTCAGTACCCGGGCCTACCTTGAGACGAATCAGGGCAGTCAGTCCGATGCCCGACTCCCGAACGGTATAGCCCCTGATTACTCCCTCTTCCTCGAGTCTCTTGATCCGAGTCCTAACCGTCCTCTCAGTGACGCCGACATTTTTGGCGATCTCGACGTATGGGGCTCGGGCGGACTCTCTCAAGAAGGAGAGGATGGACCTGTCAAGGGAATCTACATTACTCATTGAATCCTCCGAAAAACGTACAACTTATGGTTATTTCTTGATGTTTGTCATTGTTTATTGGACGAAACTTACCCTATTACAGGCAACATCCACTCAGAAATTATTGGTTGCGTTCAAATGGGATGGCTTACCTTGCGTCCCCATGAGTCAAGAGGAGGCCATCTCCCAACTCAGGATTCAGGAGTACCTAGATGACGTATCCGGTCTCGACATCCCTCACTCGCACTCGCAGTGGTACCACATCGACGTTGCATCTCTGTTGAACAGTACGAGAATAGAGGGTCATGAACTCGATTCAATCACCGGGTCATCACTGATATTCCTCCCTAAGAGCGCGGTGCTCTGCTGCCCAAAGTCCGGACGGATCCATCATTACCCCAAGCACCTCCTGCATTGCTTCGTTGATGACAATCGCTCCAAGTCTAATGAGGCAGATGGGGTGCTAATGAGAGCCGAGCTATTCTCTATTTCCCCCACTGAGGAGCAACTCTGCTGGGAGTGCTGCTGCAGGTCGGAACTGGAAGTCCCGGAGATTCAAAGCAAGGTTTCTCGATGGCTTAGCTGGCTGAACACATAGAGGAGACAACGCTACCTTGAGAAGACAAGGTCCTGTGGAGGGGTCAATGGGTGCCGCTATCAGCGACATCTTCGCTAGGATGATTCTCGATTCTAGGGGCAACCCAACAGTGGAAGTCGACTGCTATGTCGATGGCTTACTGAGAGGTAGGGCAGCGGTCCCATCTGGAGCGAGCACTGGGACTCACGAAGCGGTCGAATTGAGAGACGGCGGGGACCGGTGGATGGGCAATGGAGTCCAAGATTCCGTCAACAACGTGAACGGTCCGATTCGCGAGGCACTCATAGGGATCGATCCCGCAAATCAGGATGAAATCGACACCCTCCTAATCGAACTGGATGGTTCGGAGAACAAGGAGGTATTGGGCGCCAATGCCACTCTAGGAGTCTCCCTCTCATGCCTCAGAGCGGCAGCTCAGGGCGAACTGTGGAACCACATCTGCAAGGATGGAAAATCGAGTTTGCCAGTCCCAATGATGAACATCCTGAACGGGGGGGCTCACGCCGAAACGAACGTCGATGTCCAGGAGTTTATGGTCGTTCCACATGGTTTCGACGATTTCTCCGAGGCCCTCCGAGCAGGAGTCGAGATCTATCACGCACTCAAGTCCATTCTCAAGCAAGAAGGACTACTTGGGGGCGTTGGCGACGAAGGTGGATTCGCACCGAACCTCCCTAGAAACGAGGAGGGACTCAGGCTGGTACGCGAAGCAATAGAGAGGGCTGGCTACTCCCCAGGCCAACAGGTCTCAATTGCTCTAGACGTTGCAGCTCAGGAGTTCTTTGACGGCACGCATTACCATATGGACGAAGAAGGAATGTCGGGAGCGGATCTTGGGCGGATCTACTCGAAGTGGCTGGATGACTACCCAATCGTCTCTATCGAGGATCCCTTCGGAGAGGACGACTGGGACTCATGGGTGAACTTCACCTCCCGTGAAGGGCATAGAGTGCAGATTGTCGGTGATGACTTGTATGTGACCAACCCCAAGCGCCTCGAAAAGGGAATCGCCCTAGGGGCGTCAAATGCGATTCTAATCAAACTCAATCAGATTGGGACCTTCACTGAGACGATGGAGGTAATCGGAAAATCCCGCGAGGCTGGGTTCGGGACGATAATCAGCCACCGGTCTGGTGAGACGTCGGATGACATAATTGCGGATCTGGCGGTCGGCACCAATTCGCTGCAGATCAAGACGGGAGCACCAGCTAGATCTGACAGGACATCGAAGTACAACCAGCTCTTGCGAATCTCGGAAGAAGTGGGAAACTACTCCGACCTATTCCAATGAGGATAGGATTAGCGGTAGTACGATGCTTGCATCGGACTCGATTACGAACTGGGGGGTGTCCACTCCCAGTTTCCCCCAGCTAATCTTCTCTGCAGGGGGAGCTCCCGAATAACCGCCGAAGGACGGTCTCGACTCTGAGATCTGAGCGAACCACGCCCAAAGGGGGACTTCCACTCCGGCATCCTGCCTAAGCATAGGGACCACTGAGATTGCGAAGTCACCCGATATGCCCCCACCCACCTGAAGCATCCCCGTGGGAGAGTTATCCTCCCGATACCAATCAGCGAGTGACTGCATCGCATCCAATCCTCCTTTGACGACGGAATTACTCTTCAGTGTGCAGTCTATGACTCTCGCAGACAGTAGATTCCCGAGCGTCGAATCCTCCCACCCCGGAGTGAATATCGGAAGGTTCGCATCCGCCGCAGCGACCAACCACGACTCCTCGGCAGGAGATGAGAACTCGATATTTCCATGCAGAATGAGGTCATACACGTATTCGTGAGGAAAGCGACTGTCTCCCACCGTTTCTGACTCCTCCCAGAGAGACAACATCTTCTCTCCTACCTTGGTGAAAGCACTCTCGGGAATCGCTACGTCGGTTATGCGATTCATCCCCCTTTCATGGAGTGCGGCATCTTCTTGCTTGCTCTGATGCCTCCAATTTGGAACACTCTCGTAACCGGATCTGGAGACGAGGCCAAACAACTCCTCCTCCAGATTAGCCCCGGTGCAGCAAATCGCATGCACTCGCTGTTCCCTGATAGCCGGCGCCAGACTCTTCCCTATCTCCGCTGTAGACATCGCTCCGGCGAGAGTCACGATTAGCCGGCCATCGTTATCTAGAAACCCTCTCAGTGAATCTACGCATCGAGCAAGCTCACCCGCATTGAAGTGACTGTAGTGGGTCTCAATGAAGTCTCGAACACTCATCTAACCACTCCGAAAACGCTCCACGTTCTTCCTGAAGACCAACCTTAATCCAGGGTTCTCTGAAACGAGCCTCTCGTGAATCAGGTCTGCTACCGAGTCAGAATCGCTGTCTCCACACGTGAAGATGTCAATCGCCAGGAGTCCCCTCTTAGAGTAGCAGTGAGCGGTAACGTGACTCTCGTCGATCAGCACCACCGCTGCGAATCCAAGTGGGCTCTCCGCCCCATCGAAGATCTCCACATGTGAATGGACCTCCCTCACTCCAGATTCGCGAACACACTCTCTTAGAATTTCAAGGACCCATTCTCCGTCCCCCTCTCTCCCCCTTTCATAGTCGACATAGTCCAGAAGGACATGGGAACCCGCAGAATTAGCCTCGGCCACACCGGCCCAGCCAAGTCACCGAGATTTCAAATTCACTCTTCCACAAGCCAGGACCTAAGTCTCCGCAAACCTTCCTCGATGACTCCCTCGTCAACTGCGTAAGACACCCTCACGAAGCCTTCCCCTCCTGTGATTAGTGACGCTGGAATCAACTGAACGCCCGCCTCCAATGCTCCGTCAGCGAACTCGACGTCGCTCATTCCTGTACCTGTGACATCCGCGAAGACGTAGAATGCACCCTCGGGCTCTGGGACCCTTATTCCGGGTAGGGAAGAAAGCCCCTCCATCATCAAATCCCTCCTCTTCAGGTACTCCTGATTGAACTCATCAACCGAATCTTCGCATTCCAGAGCAACCCTAGCTGCATCCATCATGAAGGTCGGGATGTGTGAGGCAGAGTTGGCTTGGCTCTTCACAGCAGCTTTCATCGCCTCGCTGGGACCAGTCAGGAATCCGACCCTCATCCCGGTCATTGCCCATGACTTGGACCACCCATTGACTACGATTGTCCTCTCCCTCCCACCAGGCAGGGTCGAGGGGGAGACGTGCGGCCAGTCGACCCAAATCATTCGCGCGTATATCTCATCAGAAACTATCCAGAGGTCATTCTCAGATGCGATTTCGACGATCCCACCAATCTCCTCTGGGGTAAAGACCGCTCCAGTGGGATTGCAGGGCGAGTTGATCAGGATCATAGTCGTCTTGTCCGTGATCGCCTCCCTAATCGCCTCCAAGTCAGGATGAAAGTTCTCCATGTTCACCTTGACATGAACGGGGCTTGCACCAATGAAGTCCAGCATCGGCTCGTACGATGCCCATGATGGCGAAAGCAGGATCGCCTCGTCACCGGGCATGGTCGTGATCAGGAAGGAGTAGAGCAGAGCCTGCTTCGCCCCGGGGGTCACGACAATCTCGTCAGCCGGGGCCTCAATGCCATGGTGCTCTTTGAGGTAGACGGACACGGCCTCACATAGCTCCAGCGAGCCGGGACCTCTGGTGTACTTCGTCTTCCCTTCCTTGAGCCCATTGATTGCAGCATCGATAATCGGTGATGGGGTGTCGAATCCAGGCTCCCCCACAGTCCACCTAACAACCCCTGGCCCCGGAGGTTGCAGGTAGGGGGCGAAACCAACACCCAGTCCCTCGAAGCGGGAAGATACGCGAGGCACGCCTTTCACACGAGTAGTCACTCAATGAAGGTATGCCGACGCTCGGATAGTCTTCAAGAAAGAAAGTAGGTTCGGTGGGACGAAGCACGAGTGGCAGAGCAGCTATGCAATGGACTGCAGATCCATGGACCCGGGTGCAAATCCCGGCTCGTGCTCCACCTATTCACAGCCCAGATAGCTCTACGAGCATGAATGAAGCCGATATCGCAATCGCACTCATGACGAAGAACCGATTGAAGGAACTCGAATCCATGGGCTCTCCTTGGAACGTCATCCCTTCTTCAATCCCTTCTTCCCTTAGCCTCAGGTAGACTAGCAGGAACAGGAGCATCGTTGCTGGTCCGGAAATCGCATCCATCTGATTCTGCTCCGAGAATTCCCTCAATGGGCCAAAGACGAAACCGAAGTAGTTGGCTATCGTTATAGTCAGGAACGCGAAGAGCGCTGGATGTGCCACGGGCCACATTCCTCTAGCCCCCTGAGTCAGGATTACCACTGCCCATAGGACGTAAGTCAGGAGAAGCGCACCGGTGAAGGCAACTGTGACCTTAGTAGGTGCTAGCAGACCATCACTGACATCCCCAGGTGTGACGGCGTCAATCACGGACTCGGGATTTGCTATCTGACGGAAAACGTAGAAGAGTCCCGTTGCGATTACTATGACTAGTCCCATCAAGGCCACAGGATCCTTGACCCCAATACCAAATGAGATTGAGTTCAAACCCTCGTCGACCTCGTCTTCCCCACGTAGCATGAAGTATGCCGCCGCATAGGTGATGGTAACTATCGGAGTTAGGAACTTAGGTGCTTCACTCGATTCGCTGGCATCATTCCAGAACATCCAGATGACTGCGGTCGCTATTGTAAGTCCGGCAAGAACTGGGAGCATCACCGTCCACTTCCCTCGCCCCCCCTCATTGAGGATTAGTACAGTTGATATGAAAATCCCGAACATCAGTATCCCGTTGAATGCGGTTTCGGGAGCACCAGCGCCATAGGCCATATCCAATGGGGTCGATGAGCCGTCCAAACCATTGCTCAATATGGTGAAACAGTCTCCCCCACCGGTGGTGTAACAGGTAGAGAAGAACATGAAGTTCAACGAGTACACAAGTGTAACTAGGGCAGTCAGAAGAAGCAGTGCTTCGCCAGGCGTCGATTTAATCCTATCAAAAATTAGGGCCATGAAACCAACGACCCCCAATCCCACTATTATCTGTTAGCCAATTTCTACGGAGTGAATGGGAGATTCTCAGGGTCGACGTTACCGCCACACAGGATTATCCCAATCGAGCCAATACCTTCCTTGGCCCTGAACTCATCCTTCAGCACTGCAGCTAGGGAGATGGCACCACTGGGTTCCACCACCATCCCGAAAATCTCGTGAATCAACGTCATCGCAATCAGAACCTCCTCATCGCTCACTCTGATGATTTCCTCAACGTGACTCTTGATGATCGGCCACGTTATTTCCCCCATGCTGGTCAGTAATCCGTCACAGATTGTATCTGGGTCTGTCTGTGGCACATATTCTCCTGACTCCAATGATCTGGCGGCATCGTCAGCGCCCTCTGGCTCCGTTCCGAACAGCAGCGCATCCGGTAGCAATGCCCTAGTAGAAATACAAGTTCCGGACATCAACCCCCCTCCACCAATGGGAGATAGGACCGCATCCAGATTCCCACATTCTTCGATCATCTCCTTCGCTGCAGTGCCTTGACCGGCAATGACGTCCGAATTGTCAAAAGGATGGATGAAAGTCGCACCGGTTCTATCAAGAATTGAATTTGCAGTCGTGACTCTGGCCTCTAGGTTCGGCTCGCAGAAAACCACCTCGGCACCATGGCTCCTGACTCCGTTAACCTTCACCTTCGGTGCAGTGTTCGGCATTACGATGTATGCCGGAACGCCCCTCTGCTTCGCCGCCAATGCAACTGCCTGCCCGTGGTTGCCGCTACTATGAGTGCAAAGGCCGAGCGCCGCATCCTCGCCTAGCATCTTCACGGCGTTCGTCGCCCCTCTGAATTTGAACGCCCCGACGAGTTGAAGATTTTCGCACTTCATGAACACGCTGCGTCCGGCCATTTCGTCAATCTCTGGGGAATTGACTACGGGGGTTCTCAAAACAACTCCATCAATCCTCTTTGATGCTTCTATTACGTCAGAGAAGAGAATACTGGACATGTTCGCTCAGGTCTCGCAGCGAAGAGCGATACATCATTACTACGGCACGACCTCGACAATTCGTGGAAGACAATAATGCCCCTGCGTGGATTTCCCTTGCAATAGCTTCAGCACTCCTGATTCTTGATTCCCTTGTGTTTGGTGTGGCTCCAAGTGGACCTTGGGATGACACCGGATTCTCCACCGGAGTGGTCGGAATAGTGGGGCTATCTATGGGATATGTTGCATGGTACCGATACACGTTCAAGAGGAGGGGTCTGATACCCTGGATTGACCTCTGGAAGACTCCGGAGGATTCCGTCAAATGGGTATTCGCAGCGGCTGTGGCTTTCCTCGCCTTGGCTTGGATTTCGGGAAATCCCATGCAGCCCTACTTGCCCAATCCAACGGGGTTAGTCCTAACATTAGTGGGACTGTTACTAGCCCTGCAATCTGGATACGCCTATCTCGTCATGGGCCCTCTCAAGGAAGACTAATCTATCTCTTGCCGGGTTTCCAGAACTGAAGAGGGAGCGGAACCTCTCCTTGCATTGCTCGGAACGCAAGATGGTCTGCTCGCTCGTTCCATCGATGTCCCCTGTGTGCGGGCACGTGCTCTCCGTTGAGGTTAATTATGCTCGAAACTTCATCCCACAAATCCCTAACCCTTCGCGCAAGATCCTGATTCGCCTTCGCTCTCCACAAACCAGAGGCGATGTTCAGTGCGTAGTTCGAATCTCCTCTGATGACTGCAGTCTCGATTTTCGATTCGCCCAATAGCCATCTGAGGGCGTGAGCTATCGCCGAGAGTTCGGCTGTGTTGTTTGACCCGACTTCAGCGCCCAAATACCCCTGATTTTCGGTATTAGTCACCACACCCCCATTCAACTCCGTAAGTAGGTGGCCCCTCCCATTACCAGACCCGCTGTCATCAACAATTACGCAAAGTCCCCAACCAGCCCTTGTCTCTGAGGTCACATTACGATTCTCACTGCAAGAACCGTCAACGTAAATGTGAACCCTTCGAATTTCACTCATTGTCAGTCTCCGATCAATGCGGAGTAACTGGTCGAATCAAGGAGGGCGCCCAAATCTACATCACCATCGGTCTTGATCTTGCAGATCCAGCCTGATCCATATGGGTCCTCGTTAATCTGCTCAGGTGCCTCTTCGAGGGACTCGTTGACTTCGGCCACGGTTCCCGCTACAGGAGAATAGATCTCACTGACCGATTTTACCGACTCGACGCTAGCGAAGGAATCCATCACCTCAACAACCAAATCAACCTCTGGGAGCTCTACCCAGACCACTTCCGTTAGGGCGTTCTGCGCAAAGTCAGTAATTCCAATGCTGACCTCGTTTCCTTCAACCTTCACCCACTCGTGTTCTTTGGTGTATCTCAAATCACTAGGAACCTCTCTCATACTACCACCTAACCTTTCGTGCAGGGAAGACAGGGTCAAGGTTTCGCTCCCTACTCCTCACCGTGTTTAGACTCAAGATGATCCATCTCCATCCTAGCCCATTTAGAACCAAGGTCTTGCATACTCGCCTCGTCTCCCTCTTTTTCGAGTCTTGAAAGCATTTCATCCTCAGGCTCTCTGCTTATCCACGAGTCTGTTATCCAGTTTCCATGTTTCCTTTCTCGACCAGCAATTACCACAGCAAGAAGGATGCCCGCCAACACCGCAACCAAAGTGGGAACTGCCATCATGGCATTTGAGATGGAAAAACCGTCTTCGTTCAGAATGGATATTGAGACCACCACCATCAACGACAGAATGAATCCAACCAGAAGCCTAGTCAATCTGGATGTCGGGGGTTCCATAGCATGACGAATTCGGCATTTCGCATCAACTTGACCGAAGAATGACTCACAACTCTTGGATTAGTTTGTGAATCTTGTACGGCAGTAGGGCCCTGTTAACCGGAGTAACCTCCAGAATCCTTGCATCGTCCCTCCTCCGGATGTCCTGTAGCAATGGGTGCCTGCTCTTCTTGTGCAGAGTAAGGATGGTGGGCATGTCGTGCTGAAGAGCCAATCTGACCACATTCACGAAATCCTCGCTTTCCACGGTGTACTTCCCGACTTCGTCAATCACCAGGATCTCGCAATTCCCTATGCTATCCATTATCGCAGGTACCGCAACCCTGTCAACCTCAGTAGGGTCAATTCCGAACCCAAGAATCCTGTTCCTTGAGTCGATTTCTCGATGTGCCATAATTCCCTTCTCACCAGTAAGTATGTTGACGCATGCGTATCCCACCCTCTCCCCGTTCTCGATTACTGGCTCGCATCTCATTCCTCCAACCACGTGCTCTGGAGGGAAAGGACCTTTCGTCTTCTTAATCCCGCCTTCTTCGGAAATCATGTCCACTACCTTCTGCAGGACAGCTGACTTTCCTGAACGGGGTAGACCTGTGATTCCAATCTTTGGATTGATTCCCATGCTGCTCTCCTTTGTCAATTCCAAGTTGGGAACGTACTGCGTATGTGAATCAGGGATATTAAGCCATTCTCGATATGGGTGTTTTTCCGGAACTAGGAAACTGAAATCCGCAATCCTCAGTCGAGGCTCCCTTCGTTTCTGGATAGGATAAATGGAGAACTATCCTCTTTGACTTCCAAAGGCAACATTTCTATCTCGTAATTATTCACGTTGTTGTTGGCTGCCCATGCTTTAGACCATAGGTCCAACTCTTCGGAATTTAGCTGAGCCGCTAAGAAATTCAGACCCTCTTCAAGAGAACCGAACCTTTCCCACAGACCGTCAGTAACTTCGATTGGAAGATCGAGGAAGCTAACCGAGTTTCCCAAAACGCAGCCTTCTGGAACCACAGCCCATACCAACCTCCTCTCAGACTGCGGATTTACAACCGCTTGACAGACAATCCGAGTTGGGACTGACATCTCCCGTGGACCCTTCCATGCAGCAGATTTGCCAGCCCCTGCTCCTGACTCGAAGGCCGGATGTCTAAGAACGCCTTTCCCATCTATGAAATTAATGTGAGCAGCTCTGATGAATGGAATCTGACTATCCTTGCCACCCCAGTCGCAGATTTCCTTTTTCCAGACTGATCTCTCCGCCTCCCCCACTCTGACTTTGATTGCCCTTCCGTTGGGATTCAGGCCCGTCCTCTCTTCGACCAATCTGGGCTTATCGGCTAGGTTCCCGATTGCCGCGATGGTTCTATTCCTGTTCACTATGTCCCTAGGCATCTTTGGAACTGCCCATGAGGCATCGGTCCAGGAGGACCAGGGCCCTCTCTCCAACTCAAAGAATGGAGCCTCGGGGACGAGACCACCACCGGATGCAAGATCGTCGTTCATCAGAGGGCCGAAGCTAGTCAGAACGTCAGTCTCTTCTCCGACAGTTACCCCAATTACAGATACTCCTTGGGATCCTCCAAACAGGAACTTTGATTCTTCGGGGAATGACCAAACCGAATCCCAACCGTTCGACTCGACTAGCAGCTTCCTGAGAGGCAAGCTGCTTTTTTCTCTTAGAACTGAGCTCGGAACCACGAGCCTCACCCTTCCTCCATTCTGAGAAATCTGTAGAGCCCTCTCTATGTAGAGCCTGTACAGATTCACATTCCCCTTTATCGCTGAGAACCTGGCATTTCCATCTGCTCCCTTGAACTGCCTTAATTCACTGGAAAGTTGCTTTCTTAGAATACTTCCATCGGGATGTCCTCTGAATCTATCTTTTATCCTGAGCCAAGGAGGACGAGAGATTAGCAACATCGGCCGCTCATTCCAAGGCCACTCCCCTCTAAGGGGGTCGATACATCTGACGTTGCTTTCGACAATCATCTCGGCTTCGCTTAGCCCAATCTTGTCGACGTCGCCTTCTTCTTCCAAGTCCACCAGTCCAAGCCTCGCCAATACAATGATAATTCGCTTTCTAGCACTGTTCACAGCTACCTCTGAGGGATCACCCAACTGCAAACCCTCTAAGAGCCTAAGAGTATCCTCCCTCCTTTCGGTTGGGGAGCAATCGGCTAGCCTTTCCGCATGTATTCGCAGGACCCTCTCTGCGAAAAGACCCGCCCCTACACAAGGATCAGCAAATGGAATTGGAATACCCGAAACTGTCAGGTTTTTCGCTGACTCGGCACTTCCTTCTACTACACCATCTTCCGTGATGTTCTCGTTGAATTGCTTGGCAAAGGTCCTGAAACTTGGTGGTAGCGCTGCTAGTGAAAGAGTTGCAGGCGGCTCTTTCTTCTTGCTCGTATCGTAGTGGAGCTCATCGTACAGGATGGCATCGACAAACCTTGCTGGAGGTGCGTAAACCCCTCTCGGCGAGCGCCCGTCGCGTTGGGCATCGAACCTAGCCAGCAGGTGGTCCAATACATTCCCAGGATTGCTCAAAAGACCCGCAGGAAGAGTCGGCCAATCGTTCGGTAGTGTCGCTGCAATAGGCTGCTTCTTCCTAGTTGCCTCCAACCAAGAATCTAACCAAATTTCAATCTGATTGGTCCTTTCAGGACATTCGTGATCGAGTCTAGCATACCATCCAGAAGTCTCGCTTGTCATGAGATATTCTACCCGACTTGCTCTTCCACTTTCAATGGTTGTATTACACACGTTCGGACTTCTCATCCGTCGATGACAAAAACGTCTCTTTCAATCTCGGTAATCTCCTTTTTCTGAAGTAGCCAGGATATCGCCTCATCTATGTCCTCGGTATTAATTCCAGGCGACTCAAGGAGCTGGATTATATCGTCAATATGCAAACCCTCTCTCCCTCTGTTTGAGTCTTCAATCGCAATCAGAACTTTCTGACTGATGTATGCCAGCAACAGATCGTCCCCAGTAGAAAGTGTCCCAAAATCGACTAATGGCCCCATCTCTTGATCGAGGTTGCCAGGCTCCTCAACTATGTTGGAAGGCCCGTATACATCGAAGAGATTTCGCTGATTGGGATCCGAAACCGTTGTCCCACCTATGCTCTCGCGCCTCCTCTTCATCTGCTTCGAAAGGTTCTCAATTCTGTGCAGGCGTTGTTCGTACCTCAACCTCTCCCTTCCTAGATGCGACTCCAAAAGCTCCAACTCCTCGTTCGCCCTATCGTCTAGCCATTTGGCTAAGTCCCAGTTTGGATTCTTCCTTAGCATCGACTCCCAGAGCAGAGAAACTGACTCGGGCAGAGTTCTGATGTCTATCTTCGGTCCGCCTTGCCCTTCTTCTGAGTTGGTATCCATACATGTGGTGTTACACTTGACCGTCTATCAATTATCTCCTCGGATATAGCATGGTTCTATACAGGGTCGGATTGATGAATGAAAAGGTTCTGCCGCAGTCAATGGCGGCATATCGTTTGACCCTACTTCCCGGCGATGGAATCGGTCGAGAGGTAATGGAAGAAGTCAAGCGTGTCCTCTCGGTTTTCCAAGATTCTGGTGTCATACCCCTAGAAATATCCGAGATTCCTTGCGGAGGTCAACATTACCTTGAGACCGGGGAGGAGTGGCCACAGGGATCTTTCGAATTCTGCCGGGATGAGTCCGACGCCATTATGGTAGGTGCAGTGGGATGGCCCGGAGCCACACTACCCAATGGGGATATTGCCGGTGGGCAGGCACTATTGGGACTCAGATCCGCATTGGACCTCTACGCAAATGTGAGGCCAGTAAAACTCTACAAGGGAGTAAAACACAAGGTTCACGGTACCTTCACAGATGTTTGGAACCATGAACTGGTCGACATCGTCATGGTCCGAGAAAATACAGAGGGGCTTTACCACGCTCTTCTCCGAAGATCAGGAATGGCAGCCAGGGGTGGAGAAAGAGACGAACCATTGGTTATCGATGGTTTTCCCGGCCTAGAGGGGGAGGTTAGATGGGACGTTAGGCCGATTTCTCGAAAGGGCAGTGAACGAGTCATACGGTTTTCATTCGAACTCGCCAAGCGACGCCAATCTAGACTCGGCTTGACCCAGAAGGTAACATGCGTGGATAAGAGCAACGTCACTAGGGGTTGCAGACTTTTCCGGGAGGTCTTCCGGGATGTTGCTTCAGAGTTTGAAGGAGTAGAGGCCAATGAAGCATTCATTGACGCTTTCACTATGTGGCTTGTCAGGAATCCAGAGGATCTCGACGTGGTGGTGCTGCCAAATATGTTCGGGGACATAGCAACTGATCTGGCCTCCGTTCTACAAGGAGGGATGGGGATGGCAGCTAGTGCCAACATCGGCGATAATCACATGCTTTTCGAACCAGTACACGGTTCCAGCCCGAAATATGCTGGCCAGAACAAAGTAAATCCAATAGCATCAATTTCATCTGTGCAGTTGATGTTCGACTCACTGGGATTACGGCATGACGACGAGAAAGCTACAATGTGCGCGGATGTACTTGAACGAGCAATCTCAGAACACATGTCAATGGGGGGTCTCGTAACATACGACTTAGGCGGGCGAGCTTCAACCACTGAGGTGGGTCAGGCTATCTCATCAAGATGTGCCGAGATTCTTCTCGAGATGTCTGGATAGTTCAACCTATTATTTGTTGAGAAACTTGTTTATTTCTCCAAGGGAACTACTCAGAGCGGATGCATTGTCCCACTCTGTCGGGACGCGGTTTGGATTGGCAATCAGTTCATGCAGGATTCCCTCGAAAGCCCTAGAGACCTCATCTACGACCGTGACGGTCGCCATCTTTGCACTCCTGGAAAGAGGATTGAGATCGATCACTATTACTTCCTTCCCCAAATTCACTAGTGCCTCGCACCTATCCCCGTCCTCTAGAGGCACTAGTATCGAATCCGCAGCGCCAATTCCTTCTTCGGTGCAGTGTGATCGTGGCCCCTCTAGACCTTCTATTCTGAAGTCTGGTGAACTCCCAAGTAGGGACACTGCTCTAACTGAGTCGCCCCAGTTTCCTTCGAATCTTTCTGGTCCAGATTCTCCCAATACAACCAGTTTCTGTTCCTCCAATAGGGTTAGCAGACCGGAGATTCTCTCAGGAGTCCTGTAGTAAAGATTCACTTCGATTGGACACCCGAGTACTGCAGCTAATCTCAATGCCTTCTTTCCTGCTAGCAATACAGTATTTCCGTTAACCGAGATAACCGGCCTATTGGCTTCTCTGAGACGAGATGCAGACTCTCGAATCGCCTCTCTGGCTGATTCAGTAGTCCTCTCTCCCAGCAGGTAGTCAAACGCCTCACCTCGCCCATGAGCAATCATTGCGGAATCAGCAAGAAGCCCCTTGGAACTCCCCTCGACTATCTTCTGCCGAGATAGCAATGACTTCTTTCTCGGATGGCTATCGGGTATCTCGACCATCAAGCATCACCAACTAACATCGAAAAATCCAGTGGCTTAGAACCCATATTCACTTCGCTTGAGGATATCACATCGACCCCTGACATGCTTGCCCAAGCAACCAAATCTCCCCGATTCACTCCTCCGGAGCCTTCCAGGATACACCATTCCCTTAACTCCAATTTCCTCAGTTCTTCGTCCGTTCTCCCGCATGCGGATGGCCCCATATTGTCCAGAAGTATCACTATCGGCTCTAGGCCATTCCTCGTTTTCTGAATTTTCGACCAAGCATTCGCAGCCAATATTGCTTGGCCTGAATCCTGAACCTCTATCACGGTGAACATTGCATTGGAATCGAAATCGATAGAGGATATTGCGAAAGGGATAGAATATTCCGGATTACCATCCGGCGCAATTACGCTCAAGTCATTTTCCTTGATCATCAGCGCATCGCTCCTGCTAAGTCGATGTGTAAGACCGCCACCGATGTGGACCGCCCATTTGTCCATCAATCCCCACGCAGTCTTCCTAGTGCAGGCAATTCCAATTCCATCCGCTTCTTTCACCCATTCGGACGTAAGGGTGGCTATCCCCGACATCCTCCCAAGTATGTTGAGCAGTGCCCTCTCACAACTTAGAACACCTGCTGAGGGGCCAGTCAGAGACAGAATTCTATTGCCATCCGAAACCCTCTCGCCCTCCTCAACAAACCAATGAATTTTGCAAGTGGAAAAGAAGTCCCCAATCAGGATGTCAATAGGGTACTTGCCACACACCACCCCCGTGCTCTTGGAGTACGCCACCGACTCAACAATATCACCAGTCCCTTCGTCGAAAGCCAAATCGTCAGACAAATGGGCATTCAACCATCTTTTGATCGACTTCTGGAATAACTCAGTGGGCGTCCCGGTGAGCCCCGGTTCGATGAGCAGATGGGATCGGTCGTGTGGCAGCCCATTCACGCGCGTTCGAATACAAATCCCTCCTTGAATGGTCCTAGTTTTCGATAACTATCATCCCAGGGAGTCCAGTCCAGCCTCAGCAGCCGCCAAGCAAGCAAGGATATCATCGACAGACATCCTTGATTGGCCCAGACCTTCAGAGGAAACAACAATGTTCAACTTCACTAGATTATTATCCTCCTTCAATTCCACACTGAAGTCTTCTGGGTCATCTGGATATATTGCCGCCATGAGGGCCTCGCCCCTATCCTTAGGGCCCTCCCAGGTTATGGAGGCCGTGACCTCTCCCATCAGACTCCCCAGAACCGGTTTCCTTGGGCCAATTCGTCATCCTCAGAAAACGACTGCACGATAGTCCTGAGAAGATAATACATCACCATGGTCAGAATGGGAAGCCCCCAATCATCACCCAATTGGTCGAAAGTTGGGCTATACTTTTCGCCAGACGAAATTAGTAGTACGACGTCAATCGTTGCTGCGATGAAGGTGTAGATCACAACGGACAAACCAATGAGCAACACGCTTCTTCCCGTGAAAGAGCCCTCCTTCCACCTTAGCACCCCTAGTGCAAGCAAGAACGACAGAACACCTCCAACAATCCACTGGAGAACCTCATCCACAAGTCCCACCAAATACTCGAACTGAGAAGATTGATCAGGAACAGGTTCATCCCAGCCAGACCATACAGTTGCAACCGCTAGAAACAGGCTCACTATCGACATCCCCCAGAGTAGCGACGAGAAAAGCCCGCCTGTCGCACTGTCCCTCATCTCCATCGCGACACGTTCCATTTGTGCATCCAATCCCAGCCCCTTGCCCAATACCCATAGTCCGATCAGTAATGGGAGTGAGCCAATGAGAGCGATACCATTCGGAAGAATCAGACCTAGTCCAATTATGATTAGGAAAATCGCAAGAGGCACAAGCAGCCTTGATCTGAACCTGGGGTCCTCGATAGCCTTCACAATGTAGTAGTAGGTCCCCTCGATTCCCTTCGATTGCCTTACAATAACCTTCTCCACGGTGTCCACCCTTACTCTGGAAGTCACTATCGGCAGGGAAGCTTCGTCATCTGCGCCATCGGTTACTAGCACAGCCGCATCGGGTTGAAAATCCTGAATGACTTCGTCTAATTGACTTGCAATGGCACGATCGCTTCTAGGGCCAACTCGCACATCCCCAGTGAGAATAGCTATCTGAACCTCATCGCTTGCACTGGCTCCTTCGGCCAACCTATCATGATGATGAAGCGCCCCAAGTATCGCGTTTGTGTCCGATTCCTCTGGATCGGCAATACCCAATCTCAGAGCAGCCGTTAGACAAGATTTCCTTCCAACCACTGGCCCCCTGATGCCAGATTTGACCCCGAGATCGTTATCTCTGTCAATCGTCAGGATAAGTGTTCGTACTATCTCCCCGCCCCCTGTGGGAATAAGTTGGCGAGCACCTGTTTATGAGGAATTGGCCGAACTGCTAATTGAACCATCGCCCGGTTCACTCGATTCTTCTCTGTTTGAATTGAATCGCCTTCTCTGCTTAGCCCTGATGTACTTCAACGGGTGCGTCAGCCATTCTTGGTCACACAAACGATCCTCTCCAATTTGAATCGGGCATCTTGCATTGGTCTTCAGAGCCGAGCACCCATGGGGGGTGTACTCCCTTTCGTAAATCTGATTCACTTGGTATGCAGTCGTGTCAGCGTTGTAGTCTGGGGCATTTGCGAAGAAGTTGCAGGTCTGTTCCCGCTGCAGACCAATTGAACGAGAGAATGCCGCTAGGAAGACGCGCCCAACGTGATTGACATTCACTCCCTGATTCAATTCCGAAACCGCTGATTCAAAGCACGGTGGCCAATCGTCCCTTATCGCTGCCGTCATCGGCATCTCCTCCTTGACCCTCTCGGAAAGTAGCCCGACAATCCTCTCTACTGGGTCAGCGAACTTCGCAGCGAATTCGTCATCCATTCTGGCCATTCTTCCCTCACAGCTCTCCCTCAGGCTCTCCCGAATTCTCTCTTTGATTAATCGTGCTGCTCTCTCGCGACCAGATTCTCCTGCACCAGCATCCAAGCATACCCATCCCTTCTTCAGCGGCCTGTTCACCAATCTCCAGTACTTCCCAGAAATCTTGGGACTGAGCTCAATGAAATCGACCATTGGTATCCAGTACACCTCCGAACCCCCCGAATCAACCTCGACAACCATCCCAGAAAGGAAAGACGAGGAAATAAGTTTGAAGTTGTCAGCATCCATCCCCAGAAGCCTGTCGGCTCTGCTAGACTCCCCCTCAATCCATCTTGAAAGGAGCCTCTCGTCGAAGGACGCACATACTATCAACATCGCATGCAGGAAAGAGAGCGCTTCAGTCATCCTCCCTACCTCTGTTGAGATGTCTATGCTGGAAGAAGCGCCGACCCCCTCCTGCTGTAGAACCGAATCTACCAGTCTCAACATGCCCCTTGTCCTGACATCCTCCAACCAAGGAGCATCGATTAGGTCCTCAACGGTAATCCCATTTTCCTCCAGCATCGATCTGATGAATGAACTCCCCTGTGGCAGGAAAGGATAGCGAGCCAGAAGCCCCTCGTCATCGATTTCCGGAGCGCTGATGGGCATAGGCATGTTCACCAGAGTTCCGCGAGGGTTCTTCAATACTTACCGAGCCCTTCCACTGGAGAGCATGACGTACTCGGAAAACCCTGATGACTTGGTGCCATATTTGTCGACCCTGGTCGATTTGCAAGGAGATGTCAGGGAGTATTTCGGCTGGACCGAGTCCGATGACATTGAGAGCGCACGAAAAATGATCCTCAGAGTGGAGAACTCGAGCGTGGAAAAATGGGCCAGACACAACAGAGCAGTTTCACTATCGAGGCTGTTCAGAAGATTCGTAATGCGAAAGGCCAGAGTGGCTATTCTTGGGGCCGCAATAGAGCCAGAAGAGATAGTGGAAATACTCTCTGAACCGATTCTGATAGTTGCTGCTGATGGTGCCGCTGGAGTGATTTCTGAGATACCCGACTCGCTGTTAGAAAAGGCATGGTCTAGGGTGGCATGTATGGTAAGCGATGCCGACGGTGGAGAAGGAACAATTCAGGCTGTTAGAAGGTCGATTCCAATTTTCCTCCATGCACATGGGGACAATAGGCAGGATTGGGAGTCTCTACTGGAAATGGCAGAAGATCAAGTCAACCCACCTGAACTTGTACTCACGCACCAGACCTCAGAACGGATTTCCGGAATGCACAATCCAGGAGGTTTCACAGACGGGGACCGTGCAGCTTGCATCCTCACAGCCCTTGGGGTGAGAAAGAACCAGATCAAGATGCTCGGAACAAGGACGGACGTGGTTGGACGATGGTCGGGAGAGACTCAAGAACAGATCAAAATAGAGAAACTTCAGTGGATGGGTAGGATTCTCAGCATCCAAGGCTTGTCGATGGACTAAACTTCGAAAGACCCAACTTCCACACTGGAACCATCGGGTTGAATCACTCCTGAGAACTCCTCGGATTCTCCTCGGTTGTTTACGACCACCTTGAAACCAATCTCTCCCGTATCTTCTTTGGTCTCGAAATGTCTTACAATAACCGAATACGAGCCATTTGGAGGGCTCGAGTCCCAACTAATCGATCTGCTTCCAGATTTAGGCTCGAAACCCTCTAAGTCGAAGGAACCACCTCCCAATCCTTCGGGATTGAAGAAGGATAACTGGGCGCCATCTGAATCAACAATCGACAAGCCCAAGTCATCCCTTCCTTCCCAGCTGAGGTTGACTGAAACGCCATCTTGCACTGTTCCAACACGCCTGCGTTGAGTTTCGACGTCTCTAGCTTCAGTGAAATCCTCCTTGTCCTCCACATCCTGTTCATTCACCGTCGGTTCGGGAACCTCGACGCCTCCATCTGGACCTGCTATAGCGAACTTAGCCACAAACTGCAAGTCATTGCTCTTGACCATTGACCCCTCGTAGAATCGCTTACTCTCGCCAATGGTGAGGCCCACTGTGAAATTCGTAGAATTCTTTCGATGAATCCTAGATAGGAAAGGGACCCACGAGAAGATTCCTTTTGTGTGAATTTTGTAGTGCCTTACTCCAACTCTGTATACCCCTGGAGGAGGTGTATTGGTCCAAACGATATTCTCCACAGGAGACTTTGAGGTGGGCTTGAAATTCATGTCGATGTCCAACTCACCTCCGCAACTAGAATTCCTGTTGTCGTGGTAGACGTGTTCTCCAGAAGGAGTAATTACGTGAAGATCGAGATCATTCCAGTTATCCCACATCAGACTAATTTGGACAGAACCTCTCTTTGCACCCTCTCTCTCCAGCCTTTTCTCAAAAGCAGAAGCTCCCCTCGTAGAAATCTCAGCCTCTTGAACTCCCGGGCCCATAGTTTCCGAGCCCTCACCGAGAGAACCTGCAATCGTGGGGCTCCCAGACCGATCTCTCCCCCTTTCTCCTCTTCTCCTAGAAACCACGCCGGCTAATATCTCATCAGGAACATTCCTTCTTGTTGAGGGAAGTATAGTCCTCCTTGACTGAGAACGCATTATTCTGAACAAGCCGTTGAACGTCGCTAGTAGAATAAGCACGATGATAATGAGGGATACAGCGTCCGCCACGTGACCGAACGTGAGCAGTGACTTTTCATAACATCGGTCGAAATCCTTTGTCAATCACCCAGGTAACAATTTTCCTCCGGTTGTTTCATAATGATAGTTAGACTCCTCTACGAGGAAGGGAGCGGAAGCAATGAGAACACAAGACATCTCAAATCTTGCCAATTACTCCCAAAAGGCCACAGATATGGCTAGCAAGGCCACGATTCTGGTGGCACTGTTATTCCTCTCCCCATTGTTAGCAAGCATACCGACGGCACCAGTTGAAGACGTCCCGATGATGACCTCGGGACGATCAATAGATCCGGATGTTGCAGTAACCGACCTTCACGTCACCACTCCCTCGGTTCTCGTATCAGGTGTGCCAACCCTTGCCCCTCAGAACCATATTATCATAGTAGGAGTTTGGAATATAGGTGGTTCAGCCGCGGAAGGAAATGTCACCCTGAAGGTCGATGGGGTGTTGGTTGACAACAGAACCGTCACCCTTAATCCAGGATCCATCTCAAATCAAGTGCTATACTGGGACGCCTCTTCAGTCATAGATTCTGGATTGCAGCTAACCGCCTCCTGGGAGGTGGCTCCGACATCTTCCGACTCCAACTCAAGCAATGACGTGTTGTCACTCAACAACGTCAACGTAGTGGCCGTGGAAGACGCCACAGATATTGCCGACTCTCTGCCCGAAGATGGGGCGTCCTTAGCTCGGGCTCAGTGGGAAGGAGCCATCACGGCAGTGAATACCGGAAACCAACCAGTAGACGTCACAGCACAACTAACTCTTACTCCCTCCCTAGGAGGGGGTGCCAGCATTTCCCTCACATCTTCCACTGAGGAACTGTTGCCCGGAAGCCTAGCGAACCCCCCCGCGCCACAGAACATCACCGTCTCCTTCGATGGTTCTAACCTAGAGGGAGATTACACATTGGGAGGTAGCATCTTGATTGCGGGAGTCTCCACCACATCAGTCACCATCGAATCCAGAATCGTCAGCTTCGTTGCCCTTAGAGCCTCTCTGCTACCAGCAATTAACAGAAATGTTGACCCCGGTTCCCAGACAGTTCTGAACTTCATCCTGCAGAACTCGGGTACGGTAAGCGATAACTTCGAGGTTCTCCAGTCCAACAACTCCGCACCGAGTGACTACTGGGTTAACGCATCAGGGACTATATTCTCCGCATCTTCCCCACTTACGGTAGCAGCAGGAGATGCCGAGGCAATCCAGATCAACGTTGACATTCCCTTAGGCGCCTCAAACGGCGCATCCGTGTTGGTCACAGTAACTATCCAAAGCCAAACTGCGGGATATGTCTTGGAGGCCACCACCATGGTAATGGCGGGAGGCACTTACTCCTCGGAGATTTTCCAGAATCACAGCCATCAATTAGGTGAAAATTTCGCTAACATCACTCCGGGTACCCCTAGAACCATCGAGTACACACTCAAGAACACCGGAACAGCCCCAGCTCAGTACCAGGTCGACGTCGGAGCCACAGAAGCAGTCCCATTCTGGACCATCCATTCCCCAGTAACCATCACTGATGTTTTATTGCCCAATGAGACTCGTGCTATCCCAGTCACGATTACGACCCCAGAGCTAGAGATGCCGCTGAACCCGTCTTGGAAGGTATCATCGATAGAACAGGTCGATCTTATTGTACAAGCCATCCCGATGGAGGGTGGGGTGCCAGCAACGAACCAGACAACTATTCTTGTGGACAGCATTGTTGAGCTGGACATCATCGTCACAGGAGGAGCCAACGACATCACAATCAATGACATCATCGGGGGGAACTTCAACAGATGGGTCGACTTTGAGGTTACCATCGTGCATAACCTTGGTTCGAACAATACATTGGCTCAAGTCTCCCTCTCCCCTTCCAGTGGAAATGGCATGTCATTTGTTCAGGACACCCCTAAAATTGGCTCCAGTCCAGCCGAACTACAGAGGTGGACCGCCACCGCAGCACCATCTACAATGGAACTAGAGCCAGGGGAGAAAGGATACGGCAAAGTCGCATTAGCATTCAACCCGAACCCCGTCGAGTTTCCCTACCCCTCTGCAGGCACTCTCTCATTCTCATTCAAAGCAACCTCTGATTGGGGGACTTTCCCGGGAACGATCTCCCGCAACTCATCTGCTACCGTCTCATTGACTATAGAGGAGATTTGGTCTGCAGAGATGATATCTTCAGGCGTCTCAGTCGGTGACCCCGGGACCTCGATTACCGCCAATCTAACCCTGAAGAACACTGGCAATGACGTTGCAAACTTCACTCTCGGATATGTTCCTAAGCCCGGATGGACGATTTCTCTTGCAAGCTCAGCTGCGAACCTGCTACAATCCAGAACCAACCTTTTCCCAGATAATGGGACGGGAGGGACGGCATTCCAAGACCAGTTCTCAGTAATAGTCACAACAATCCCTCCGGTTTCAGCCAGCGCCGACAAGATCCATGAGATATGGATCTATGCCAACTCCACGGAAACGGGAGAGCTAATGGCCTACGCGCCAGCATTGATCAGACTAACCGAAGTCGTCTCTGCTGAGTTTTACCCCATCAAATCGACAGCGATTATTGTGTCCTCCGAAAGTGCTGATCTTTCCGAGATCAACAGGGTGGGACAGAAAACGATTATCACCGTGCTAAACAATACCGGCAATACCAACGTTACTTACGATCTTGCCTTAGAAAATTTGTTTCGCGATAAACTCGACGTCTGCTTCAATGATCAAGGAGCATGTGAGATGAACGCTACTCAGTTGGTTCCTCCCGGTTCTCAGGCAATTGTGAGGGTCTATGCCAAGGCTAGCCTACTTGCTAGGGCTGACGTATTCCAGAGCTTCAATCTGATAGCATCCTATAACGGCACGCTCTTGTCTACCAGCGAATGGAATGTGCAAGTAGCACCCGACCATCGAATCGACTTCATCGGGTCGTCTCAATTCGAGGTCGCACCGGAGAACTCGATAGATATCGAAATGACGCTGATAAACAGGGGGAATCTAATGGAGACGCTGAACCTTACCGTAGACTTCGGGAACTCGAAGAACTGGACGTACTCTGTCAACGAATCAGGATTCACGATTGAGCCGGAATCAAGTCACAAGATCATGCTGACAATCACACTCCCCGGATTGATTGATGGAGGCGAGATTCTCGAGGCCTACATCATCCACAATATCACTCTGAGAGCTGTCAACATCACGGATCCTTACCCAACATGGCCATCGACGATTATGGTCAATGGAACCCAACAGAGCGTCCCCCTCCAAGACAGGATTGCCGTAGGAGGGGGGGTTCCCGCCGGATCAAAAATGATTCAGATCGAAGTCCTACCGGTGTTTGACGTGCAATTGGTAGAGGCACCAGAGAGGATAGCAATTGTTCCGGGCGTGGATCGTGTAGTCCCCTTCGTGTTGGAGAACAAGGGCAATGCCCAGATGCATCTGAGCGTGCAATGGGAGACGGAAGACATCGATCCGACCATGGATAGGTTCAGAGTTGACAACAACGTTGGATCCACCACCCTCACCCTGGGAGTGGGGCAGACCAGCTCCTTCATGTTCACATTCAGCACCCTGCAAGCAGACCACTTCAAAGGTGAGACTGGGTCCTTCACCCTCACTCGCACCCCAATAGGAATCGACGTCGATTCCCAGCAGGACACCACCCCGATTATTGTGGTCAGGGCCCAGACCGATGACGAATACCTACTCAGCTTCGACTCTGCTGGTAATCTGGCATGCGATGGCGACCAGGGCCCGAACTGCCGTCAGATCGAGATCCCATGGACCAACATTAACTCCTGGGGGACCTCATCCTCCCAGGAGAGGTCCTTCACCCTAGCCATGAATGGAAAGAGAGATCCATACGACTCGGCTGCTGACCTTCCCGAAAGGTTAGTCATCTCAAGCCACTTTCCGGACACGGAATGGGGGATGAGCATAGACATGGACCCCTCCACTGGAGTGGGAATGTGCCTCCTAGCCGACCAAGGCGGAGGGGGAATGGCTGCTACCACGGCAACTCTGGCGACATGCAACTCAGCATGGGACCTAGATCTGTCCACTCCCTATGAGGGGGAATCACGTGAGGGTCACGGCGGCACGATAATCCTCCAAATTATGATTCCCGACAAGAAGGATCCAGCACCCGGTGACGGATGGGACATCTTCCTGCAACTAAGGAGCCCGGATGAGGGCACTGATACAGAATCCTCCACCGACTTAGTGGTCAAGCTAAGGATGTCCGAATCGACTGACCCCCTGATTGACAGAGTCTCCTTTAGGAGCGAGGGAGCAGAGGGCGACAGCACCTGGATAGACGTCTTGGTGATCAATGCGGGCAATGCAGTGATGCCAACAGGCGTCAAAGTCATGCTAGACTGCACGTCCACCCCATACGCGACAATCACCAATTCGAATGGCGCCATCACCCTGCCTTCGCTTGGCCCTGGGGGCAATTCCACGGCATCATGGGCCGTCGAACTAAACGCCATTCCATGGTACTCATCTTCTGAGACACTCGACTGCGCGGTATCTCTGATCTTTCCCCCGGAAATAATGCAACAGGGAGGGGTCTTCGGCAACTTGGAAGAAAACGACAATTACGCGGCTGCCCTCTCAATCAAATCATGGACGACACCAAGCGTCAAGATTTCGGGATTGGCAATACCAACCGCAGCCTTGGCTGCATTGGCTATCCTATTCGTGGCACTCTCGTTCCTCCGCCAGGGAATGGATGAGACAGAGAGCCGGCTCCACGCATCTGCCTACGTAGCTGCCATGGGATTCGGCATGCTCTCCCTATCCGGACTCTCCACTTGGCTAACCCTGTTTTGTGCGCTCGCCTCAGTAGTATTCGCAGCCTTTGTAGCATGGCTATCCTCGAGCGAGCTTCAGGCCATTCATGATGACAGGAAGAAGACCAGGATCGGGACTATGTCTCTCCTGGAGGACCACGACAAGGAACAGGCAAACACCCGAAAGGAACTACGAGCAATCATCTCATGCGCCCCATACGCCTTCCTGCCATTCGTCCTACTTACTCCCACACTCGCAATAGACATGGGGGCGAACTCAATCATCTCGATCCTTTTCTTAATGACAATCTCCCCCCTCCTAGTCCACATGATTCTGAGCTTCCTCGACAGGTCATACGACACACTCTACAGCGACCTAGCAGACATCGAATTGCGTGCAATACGAATCAAGAAAATTCTTGGAAAGGCTGGGAACAAGCCAGGCGGGGGCAACTGAATTGGCTAGGGAGCAAACATCAGACTCCGGCACCGGAGGGGCCGAGGCGACCCTCAAGAGGATAGACTACATTGAGGAAGAGGCGGAGAACGTACAGTTCGCCATATGGGCCAACAGGCCAATGAGCGCCAAGAAGATGCTGAAGACCCTGTCAAAAGAGGTCGATGAAGCCGAGGGCCAAATCATGGACCTCTATAGGGCGCTTTCCTCACTGGAGCGCTCGCTCGAGGAGCTCGAGGAGATGTCCGAGGGCGATCGCAACGCATGGGACCTCACGATACTGGGTCTCCAGCACCTAAGGGAGGGGAACTGGGGTGCTGCTGCGGATTGCGTCGAGGGAGCAGTGTCATCGATGGGTAGGGCTGGCTTGGAGCGTTCCCTCAACACACTCGCAAGGCACCTCAACGAGATGGGAGAGCTGAGCGACATCGAGGAGATTGCTCTAACTCTGGTCAATCAGGGCAAGAAGGCCCTAGACTCCGACCTGTCTTCGGCTTCCAAGGCCTTCGAGGATGCGATAAGCGCACTCGGGCCAATCGCAGTTCACGAGGCGACCAGCCCCTTCCTAGTGAACAGCTTCTTCCTTTCGATTGGAACAACATGGCCAGAGGGCAAGGATCACGCCCTCATGGTGATCACCCTCGAGAACACAGGCGAGAACAACATTTCCACCATGAGGCTGGCACCGCCAATCCCGTATGGGTGGTCCTCCACCCCGAAGATGTGTGAGATTCCCGAGATTCCCCCCGAGGGCTTCATCGAGATAGGAATCGAGATACGACCCTCGGGTTCATTCCCCCAGACAGCCCTCCTCGGTAGCAGCCTGAACATCACCACCGGGTACTATGTCGATTATGGTAGTCTCAAGGTCCAGACTAGGATAGAAAACAGGACACCGAACCTCATGCAGGGACTCCTTCTAGACCCATGGATGCCAGACGGTTTCGAGACCCTAAGGCTGCCACTAGTCGAGAAT
>LWDU01000190.1_pt1 | contig 26535 bp, 25 predicted proteins | sample 727161 | NCBI WGS metagenome assembly LWDU01 (sample SAMN04566230, study PRJNA314399) | hydrothermal vent metagenome | isolation source: deep sea hydrothermal plume seawater | place: Mexico: Gulf of California, Guaymas Basin | collected 2004-07-11
CACTTGACGATGCAGGTTTAAATATAAACGACATGGAAGCATTCTATTGCGGCAATTTAGGCCAGGCTAACGCAATGGTTGGGCAAAGAATCTTACAAGAAATTGGACAAACAGGAATTCCTGTTGTCAATTGCTCGAATGCTTGTGCAACTGGTGCAACTGCCTTTAGAGAAGCTTGGACTTCTATTAAAGCTGGATTGTACGACGTTGTTCTAGCCGTTGGTGTTGAACAAATGGGCGCTGGATTATTGGGTGGAACGGGTGGAGGAAAAGGAATACCTAAAGAAGGACTTTTAGGTTCTGGAACTATGCCAGCTGTTTTTGCTGAAGCTGGTATGGAACATACAAGAAACTACGGAACTACCTTCGAACAATTTGCGAAAATATCAGTGAAGAATCATCATCACTCAACAATGAATCCTAAAGCCAGATACCAAATAGAAACGCCTTTGGATGAAGTAATGAACGCAGAGATGATTTCCTACCCTAATACAAAATTAATGTGTTCAGTTAACGTAGATGGAGCTGCTGCAGCTATTTTAGTTTCAGAAAGGAAAGCCAAAGAGCTTGGCATGGCTAGGGCTGTGAAAGTTAGAGCATCAATTTTAACCAGCGATCCCTACCAAGAAAGAGATTTAGTAATGCCGGATGTCAACTCATGCACTAGAAAAGCCGCTAAAGAAGCCTATGAAATGGCAGGACTAGGAGCTGATGATATTGACCTAGTTGAATTACATGATTGTTTTGCAACTGCAGAAATGCTGCATTATGAGAACTTAGGTCTTTGCGGAGATGGAGAAGCCGGCAGGATGATAGACGAAGGAGAAGTTGAATTAGGAGGAAGAATCCCTGTAAATGTCTCAGGAGGACTGCTCTCAAAAGGTCATCCTCTTGGCGCGACTGGCATAGCTAATATTTATGAAGTTTGCACTCACCTTCGAGGAGAAGCCGGTGAACGACAAGTTGAAAATGCTCGCATAGGCATGACTCACGTTATAGGACTAGGAAGTGCTTGCGGAATTCATATCTTAGAAAAAGCTTAAGAACTTAAAATGCTTGTTGGTGTCGTAAGCGATACAAAATATTAAAAATATTATCTGTCTTTTTAATGAAGAGCAGGTTGGCCTTGTAATTCATACAGGGGATATAAGTAAAGCAGAAACTTTAAGAAATTTTTCTGAACTAGATGCCCCTTTAGTGGGTGTATTTGGGAACAATGACCGTGTTGAAGAAGGCTTAAAAGAGGTTTGTGAAGAATATAATTTTAAATTTCAAGAGCCTCCACTTTCCTTAACTTTAGAAAATAAAAAAATAGCTGTATTTCATGAACCAGATTTAATTAAAGACTACATCAAAGAACACAAAGATATTGATCTTATCCTCTATGGACATACACACAGATACAAAGAAGAAAAGATAGATAAAACTGTTTACTTCAATCCGGGTGAATCGGCAGGGTCAATGGAAGGAAAAAGTGCATTAGGAGTAGTGAATCTAAATAATTTAGAGATTAGAAGAATCTTTTTTTAATAAAGATAAAGAACCACAGAAACAAAAGGCTTGTAGGCAAGCTAAGAAATATAGGTCTTAAGACTCTTAAGGAATAGTCCTTTTCTAAAATAAGATTAAATAAGAATGTAAATAAAGCCGGCGCATACTCATTAGAATTAACTTCTATTTGAGCAGGCGTTAACAAGACAACCATGCTAATAAAAATTATTACCCTTTTGGTTCTCTTGGTAAACAAAAGCCCTACAAGGTAACTAAACCCAAAAACAGCAAAGATATAAATAAGCCAGAACATGACTAGTAATCTTGAAACAGACTCCCAAGCGGTTCAGCAATAAGTTTACTTCTCCAAGTAGTGATTTCGCTAGAAGCTTTTTCAAAACCTTCATTAATCGCTAATCTTAGAAAATCTTTCTGGCTCTTTTTTGAAAAAAACATAGTTGGGTTGATTTCTTTAAGCTCCGCAATATGAAGAACAATGTCATTAAATTTATTTAATAAATTCTTTTCTTCTGCTTTTGTAAGGCCAATATTAATATCTTCGTCATAAGCTATCGGTGAAAAAATTCTTGAGGACAAGAAATCTAACTCTTCGTTATGCCACTCCAATTTATTAGAAACTGTTAAAGCTTGTTTCTGCTCCATAAAAAGTTCTATAAGGTAATTCAATTGAGAATCTGTTAAAGGTCTTCTTATCCAATTTGATCTTGTTTCCCCTTTATCCACGGTTATGCCTATTTTTTCTTCTACTAAACCTTGATAGCCTATTGAATAGTGGCCATTTAAAAATGCTTCAGCTAATTGAGTATCAAATAAATTTACCATTTTTTTGCCTGTCCATGAATAAACAGCCTCTATATCTTCTTTGCAAGAATGAAATATCTTAGTGACAGAATCTGAAAATAGAAAACTACTATGATCTTTTGGATCATCTATAAGAACGGTATCTACAAGATAAATTTCCTCAGCATCATTAATCTGAAGAAGTGCTAATCCCACATAAGGTTTTAATAACAGCTCTTCGTTTAAAAAAGCCAGATCTTCAATTGATTCTATAAAAGTAAACATAACTAACTAGTTTTAATTATTTCTTTTCTTGCAGAGACAAAACATCTACTATTTCGTTTTCTGGAGTAAAGCCAGAAACAACTTCTCTCAATATCTCTTTCAATGCCACAACATCTCCTTCTTTTTCTGCTTTTTTTAATAGACTAAGATATTGTTCTAACTCCTCGGACGTTAAAAAGTCTTCTTCTGCTCTTAATATTCTTTTGTGTTCTGTTGTACTTACGTTATCTCCAATCAACAATTCTTCATAAAGTTTTTCTCCAGGCCTAAGACTAGTAAATATTATTTCTATATCTCCCTCAGGATTATCTTTATCTTTTAACTCCATCCCGCTAAGACTAATTAATCTTTTTGCTAGATCATAAATCTTAATGGGTTCACCCATATCCAATACGAAAACATCTCCTCCTTTGCCCATTGCTCCTGCTTGTATAACAAGCTCCGCCGCCTCTGGTATAGACATAAAATATCTTATAACTTCAGGGTGAGTAACTGTTACAGGCCCCCCCTCTTTAATCTGTTGCTGGAAAAGAGGAATGGCTGATCCGGATGAGCCTATAACATTACCAAACCTAACCATCGTTATCCGAGTTTTATTCCTAACATCATCTTTATCAGATAAAGACTGTAAAATCATTTCCGCAAACCTCTTAGTAGCCCCCATAATATTCGTAGGTCTCACGGCCTTGTCCGTAGAAATAAGAACAAATGTTTCAACCTCAGCATCTATAGCAGCTTCCACACAAGCTTGAGTTCCAATTATATTATTGAAAACTCCTTCAAAAGGATTTTCTTCAACTAAAGGAACGTGTTTATAAGCAGCAGCATGATAGACAGTATCAACAGCAAAAGCCTTACAGACTTCAGTTATTCTTTTCTTGTTAGTTACGTTGCCAAGCACAGCATGTAACTCTGCTTCAGGTAAAAGGTTTTCTATTTCTTTCTTTATCAAATAAAGAGCATATTCATTGGCATCCAAAAGAATAACCTTGCTTGCTTTTCTGGCTACCTGTCTTGATATTTCAGAGCCTATAGAACCTCCAGCGCCTGTAATAAGCACTACTTTTTGAGCTATATTTCTATTAATTAAATCTTGGTTTGCTTCGACTTCCAATCTGCCAAGCAAATTTGAAACATCAACTTCTTTTAATTCTGAAACCAAGACCTTTCCTTCGGCCAACTCGGCAAGACCTGGTAAAATCCTAACTTTCACTGAATAATTTTCTATTTCTTTAAGAAGGCTGCTTAGGGTTGATTTAGAAGCAGATGGCATTGCTATAAGAACTTCGTCTACTTTTCCCCTCGAAGCAAGTCGCTCTAACTTCTTAGGGTGTAAGATTTTTATCCCTCCTAAGTAAGTTTCTTGCAAGGGAGGACTGCTATCAATAAACGCTATGGGTTGCATTTCTTTACTAACCTTTAAGGCGCTTGCTAATTGTATGCCGGCAGACCCTGCTCCATAAATTACTACTCTTTTCTCAGACACCCTATCTGATAAATAAAAATGAGCCGTTAATCTCATGCTAACTATTAAAAAAGAAAAAGTAATGAAACCTACTAACCAGCCTTCAAAGCTAAACAAAGAATCAGAAGTTCTAGGAATAAAATAACTTAATAAATAAATATATAGAAATTTGCTAATAAGGCCTAAAACAAAGCCAAGAAAAATAGCCTTGGCAAGGACTAAAATTACAGAAAGATCTAGATACCTAACTACAGAACTGTAAACACCAAAATACCAAAATGTGATTAAGCAGAGTAATGGCATCCAGGATAGTCTTAAGAATTCTTCAAGATTTATAGACTGAAATTCTACATCGCTTATAATTAATGCCAAAAGAATAGCTAAACACATCGAAATAAAATCACTAAACAAAGCTAGTAACTTTTTATTTAGTCTTGAAGTTGATAATAAAGATTTTTTTAGATTCATAAATTAGTAGATACTTTTAATATTTATTTAATGAGAAATTCCATCTTTTTTTATTACTTTAATAATAGTTAGCCAAATTATATAGATATCAAAGCTCATGGAAGCCCTTCTTAAATACTCTTCATCATATTGAACCTTTTCTTCAATAGACAGTTCATCTCTTCCATTGACTTGAGCCCATCCAGTAATGCCTGGTTTTAATTGACTTATCTCTTTTAGATCTCTTTGACTAATTAAATCATGTTGATTAAATAAAGCCGGCCTAGGGCCTACAAATGCCATGTCACCTTTTATGATTGAAATTATCTGAGGGAACTCATCTAAACTATATTTCCTTAAAAAACGTCCTGTAGAAAGCAGGTAATCATCTGGATTTGTTAACAAATGAGAAGCCTCTTGAGGAGTATTTGAACTCATAGTCCTAAACTTGGGCATCAGAAAGGTTTTATTATTCTTTCCTATCCTGGAAGAAAAATACAGAGGATATTCTCTATCTTTTAAGAATATTAGAATTGATATCAGAAGAATTGGTAGTAGGAGAATAAAGGCAATTAACAAACTAAACACCAAATTTATAAATCTAATCATTTTAATAAAAGGTTATATCCTCTGATCTAGGTATTTACCGGTCTCTTTATGAGCAAACTCAGGCTGATTTCTGATAACCCCAACCGTCTCAAAGCGCTCCATATCTAAATCTTCGTTATCAGTAAAAAGCTCTTCGAAGTCTTTTTCACCCGTTGTGTCACTCTTGAAGAAATAACAAGGCCATTGCTTATTAGCGATAAACAACCACATTAGGTTGAGTCGTCTCATAAAGATAGCTAAAAGTTTTCCCGATATTCTAAAAATCCTTAGGTTAGTCATTAATTGTGTATTTAGAAATTAACTCCAATTGACGATTTATCACCACATCTTCGTCATACAACCTCATGGCACGGGATCTTCCGCTTCGGCCAATTCTTTTCCGTATCTCAGGATTATTTACGAGATATTCAAGTTTTTCATGTAGTCGATTAACATTTTTTACCGGGACAAGAAAGCCAGTTTCACCCTCGACAACTTCTTCGCGTGATCCCCGAATATTAGTTGCTACAACAGGTAACTCCATCATCATCGCCTCTATGATGGACCTAGGCATGCCTTCTCGCCATGAAGGTAAGCAAAAAATATCCATCGAAGCTAATAAACCTGGTATATCCTCACGTTCACCAGCAAGAATCAATCGATTGCCTAAAACTGTTTCAGCATCCTGAATAGCACTATCTACGCTTGAGTCATAATCAGAAAGTAACCGAGAGCCTACTAGAAGAAAATATACATGAGAATAATCTAAAGCAAGTTTTTTGGCTGCGTCAAGAAACTCCACTATACCTTTTTCTTGAACAAGCCGACTGACCATACCAATCACAACTTTGTCCTTAGGTAAATTTAAGTCTTCAATATTATATTTGACAGCCGGATTAAATCGCTTGGTGTCCACTCCGTTTCCAATATAAAAGATTCGTTTTCTATTCATAATTTTAAGTGAAGCGGCATTTACAGCATCCTCCTGACTTTGAGTAAAAAGTAAGTCAGTTAGAGGGCGCATAGCAATTTCTGCTGAAATAAATATCAATCTCTTCAAAGCTGGCATTTCGTCATGGAAATAAAAGCCATGTGCGGTGTACACAACTAAAGGAACTCTTGCGAAAAAAGCCGCGATCCGTGCTAAAAATGCTGCTACGGGAGTATGGACGTGAACTACATCAAATGACTCCCTACGAAAAAAGAGAAAAAGACGCCAAATAGAAACAAGCCCTTTCACAGGAGAAAGGTTTCGTTCAATAGGAATGACTTCAATTTTGTATCCATTTCTTTTCAAATCATCCAAATGCCCACCAAATGAGCATACTGACTTAACAAAATGACCTTGATTCAGCTGAGCATCAACTAAGGGAATAATTAACCGCTTTAGTGTAAAGTCAACCGCGCAAAGCTGACATATTTTCATAAATAACCCATGCTATAAGATTTGGTTTCCCGAACTGCATCATCAACTGGGCACACAATCACACTTTATCTCCATTAAACTGCATTGCGGTTGCTACGTCAGCTGATACTATGTCAAATGCATGCCATGTATGATTCGACCATATGAGAATACTTCTGAATTTGTCTTCCATACTTTAAATATTATCCTCGAGCCACGCTTGAAACATTAAAACAGCCCATAATTGAGACTGCCAGTTTCGAGTGCCCATAAGATGCTCTGACCACATTTGACGAACTATCTCGGGGTAAAAAAAACCTTGAGACCTGAGCCGAGATTCACTTAGCAATTCTTCAGTCCATTCTTTAAGAGGTCCTTTGAGCCAATCGCTCACTGGTATCCCAAACCCCATTTTTGGTCTCTCAATTAGGTCTTTTGGTACATACTTGTACAGGACATCCCTTAATACTGTTTTCCCTACTCCCTTATTTAACTTCATTTCTAACGGAATTTTAGATGCAAACTCAAAAACATCATGATCTAAGAAAGGGACTCTAGTCTCCAAAGAAACACCCATGGCAGCTCTATCTACTTTAACAAGAATGTCGTCGGGTAAGTAAGAAACCATATCAACGGCCACCATTTTTGTAATATCGTCAAGCCCAGCAAGCAAGGAATCATCGGTTGAGAACCTGCTCTGATGGACCTCGGATCCTATCACAACTGACGATGGATCTTGCCAATTCGAGACCAGTCGCATGTAGAGATCATTTAGATTCTTAGACCCGATGACTCCAGCACCCTTCTGCAGTTTATCTCCCCAGCTTATTCCATTAAATTTTCTTGGCGTCATCCTATCTATAGCCGAGAACGCTTTGTTCCAAGCACCTGCAGGTAAGTTTTCTATACTCCTGCCAATTAATGTTCTTGCGGCTGCCGGCACTAGATTCAATCCTTTCCATAAATTGTCTGCGAACACATATCTATTGTAGCCACAAAATAATTCATCTCCTCCGTCGCCAGAAAGGCTGACCGTGACATGTTGCCGCGCAAGAGAGGAAACTATAAATGTTGGTATTTGGGAAGAATCGGCGAAGGGCTCACAATAAAGTTCCGGCAACTTTGGTATAACATTTAAAGCGTCTTCTGACGAAACATATAGTTCTGTATGCTCTGTTTTTAAATGCTCGGCTACCGATTTTGCAAATTCTGCTTCATTAAAACCGGCCTCTTCAAATCCTATAGTGAAAGTCTTTACAGGCCTTGAAGATTGAGTTTGCATCAGCGCGACGACTGTTGAGGAATCTACACCACCTGAAAGAAACGCACCCAAAGGAACGTCAGCCATCATTTGCTGTGAAACAGTTTTCTTTAGAACGGTATCCAAGTTATTTGTTATCTCAGATACACTACCATCAAATGGTTCTTTAGCGCCTTTTCTTACGACATCTAAAGTATCCCAATATTTTTCTGATCTGCAACTATTTTGTTTAAGTGATACCGTTAAAATCGTTCCAGGCTCAAGCTTCTTAATGCCTTCATAAATTGAGTGTGGAGTAGGAACATAGCAATACCTCATATATAAAGCTAACGAAGCTCTATCGATGTCATTAGTAAACGAAGAGTGTCTTTTTAAAGCCTTGAGTTCAGAACCAAACAAGAATGTTCGTTTTGACCCAGATCCTTGCAAGCCATAATACAGCGGCTTTTCTCCAATCCTATCTCTGACTAAACTCAGTTCCTCACACTCCTTGTCCCATACTGCAATTGCAAACATCCCTTTGACACGCGTAATTGTCTCTTTAATTCCCCAGACATCAAAAGCCGCCAAAAGTGTTTCTGTATCAGAATGACCGCGCCATTTCGGTTGAAGCCGAGCACCGGTTAAGTCATGCCTTATCTCAGAACTATTATATATTTCCCCATTGTAGGTTATTACGTATCTGTCCGAACCCGAGCTCATGGGCTGATGCCCTGCGGCCGACAAATCCACTATAGCCAGCCTTCTATGAGCAAGACCAATTTTGGCAGATGCATCTAGCCAAATTCCGCTACTATCCGGGCCACGCGTCAAAAGCTGGTCAGCCATATCCAATAAAGTTGACTCATTTAAAGTGGTATTTGTGCAATCACCACCGAGAAAACCAGTTATTCCACACATTTAGGACTATTTCCTATAACCAACTGCAACCCAATAAGGATTATTTTCAGAGAAGACGATACCCTCCAGTCCTGCTTCCTCCATCATAAGCTTAATGTCACTTTTAGTGAATCTCTGTTCAAGCCGAGTCCCAAACCGATCTAAAGCATCTGTTCTCATCGTGTAGAAACTGAGATTGCGGTAGCTACTCAGCGGCAATGTATCCACTAAAGATTCAGACGCCCCAAACTTCTCAATAATTTTCGCCGAGCGCGCAAGTGGCCAGTATATTGTGATTGCTATTATTTGGCTTACTAAATATCGCAAGCCATGTGGAAGCTTACTAACAAAAAATCTAACAAAATCACTCATTTTCCAAAGAAAGCGGAACCAAAAAGATCTATTATCAAGAGCATAATACAAATATAGTAGAAACGGGGCGCCCGGCTTGAGCATCTCAACACATGCTTTAATCCCCTTTGCAGTGTCGGGTATGTGATGTAAAACCCCCAAACACACTCCAAAATCTTGACTGCTGGGCAGGAGCGGCTCTTCATCGACCCCTGCACTATGAAAAATACAATTGGGAACATCCTTGAGATTCTTCTTCGCGACCTCAAGAGCCGAGCTGGGATCTATACAGTTTAGCGTCCCTACACGCTGCGCCAAGATTTTCGACCAACGACCACTACCACAACCCATATCAAAACCAACCGAATCATCAGGCAAGCTATTCCATGGAAAAATTGAAAAATATTTTTCAAACAATTCATGATGCTCTATTTCATCGAGACCACTTTGATCAAAACGCTCCCACTCATCACCAAACCCATCAACTGTTTTTTGATCTTTATTATTGCTCATTATTTAATTTTCCTTTCAAAAGTTTTACCAAATCTAAAAGCCTTTCCTAAGCTATTCGTAATTAGAATATATAATATACTGTTCCCAGATGAGGCCTCATTAGACATACTTTGCCATTTACAGCAATCCGCCAACAAGAAAAGATAATTGTTAATCGAAAAAAATGGATAAAGAATCACTAATCAATATCAGGATTTATATGAGCGCTTATATTTCGGAGGTATCGCATTTCGATATGCAAAACTCGCGACTAAAAGTAACCCAAGGCTTGGCACGTGGTGCCTTGAAGCTGTGCCCCAATTAGTCGTCCCCAAAGACCAAAGTGTTTCCATTAATAAGTATGATAGGAAAATAAAAAAAATAAATCTTTTATTCCCAAAATAATTACGTGCAACATACATAGGTTTATTAAGATAGCTACCTACTAAATATTTCAACGCATTCCAGATTAACCAAAATCGCAACATATTTTCTAGCAAAACAATTACATCAACTATAGATGAAATTTTCCAAGGCATTGGCTCAAACAGGTACTGAAACAAAAAGGAAGGTATAGAAAGAATAAGACCACCGAGCCCATTTATTTCAATGTCAGTTCTATAACCTGCCCGTTGCTCGGCTGCCATGGTTCCCTCTTGATAGGTTTGGACAGCTAAGCTCAAACCATCCTCCAGCCGGTCGCCATAAGAAAAAGTTGTGAACAATAAAAACCCGTAAAACAAGCACAAAATCACGATAGGAGAAACCAAAACAACCTTAGTAAATGACATGCCTTTTCTATTTCTTGTTGTTAATAGAAACAATGTCCCAACAATTAGAAAAATAGCGGACGCGAGAAGGACACCATGCAATATGCCCATGCCCACAGCGGCGAGAAACAAAACGAGCCAATGGGCATTCGATCTATGAAAATAAATCTTTAGGGCCGCATAAAGAGCCAGATTGATAAAAAGCAGTTGAAATGGCTCACGTAGGGTAACGCTGGTATACATTAATGAAGAAGGTATCAAAGCATAAATAAGCATAACCCTCCATTGGCTCGACATCTTAAATGATAAGATCCTCATAATCCGTAGGAGAATAAATGCGGATGCAAGCCACCCTAAAGCAGATAAAGCGCTTCCCAAAAACAGGTGATCCGTTGTAATGAAATAGAAAATACTCAAAATATACGAATATATATTGCCTAATATAAACAGGTCGAACACAAGATTTTGGGAATACTGAACAGCGTTCAAATGAAACCCAAGGGAATCATCAGAGGCGCCATAACTCGGCCCATAAAAACCATTAACGAAGGCATTAACAAGGCGTAAAAAAAAGCCTAGCCACAATGTTAGTTTAACCCTATAGATCATCTGCATCCATCTCGATCACATCCACTTCGAACCCAGCTTGCTTGGCCTGGAAAGAAAACACTCCGTAAGCAGGGCCAATTTCCAGTAATGACCCCTGTGTTTTATAGCGTTGAATCGTATCTATTTTGAAAGGATTGGCTTTTGCAATGATTGCAAGCTGCTCAATCGTAGGTACGGCATAATAATCTGAAGGGTAATAATCGCCCATATTGTCTGGAACGTTTTCAAGCCTGATCAGTCCACAGTGTGCACAATGCAAATACCGAAATTCTTTTGCATCAATACGGAGATTTAAATCAGTTGCCTGCATCCAGTCAATCTCGCTTCCTTGGCAACCAGGAGTATGCTTAGTTTGTATCATAATATAGCTTCTTCTCTTTGCATAATACGTTGAATTATGCCGGTAATATCTGAACGAACCGCCGCACCTAAAGTAAAATACCCCAACCCCATGCACGCAACCGCTGCACCTTCTATACCCCACTTAACTATCAGCCCAAATGCCTCTACTCCAAGCAAGTTTATCTGTGTAGGTGTAATTGCAAGAGTAAGTGCCGCGACCCAGGCTCCGCCCGCCAAATTGGAAAATATGTTAAGTTTTAGCGTGGACACATGAAAAGCCCTTGATTCCTAATTATTAGGACCATTTGAGCTCCTCCTTCCACCAGGCAATTGTTTCATCCAGTCCGCGATTAATATCAAAACTGGGCTGCCAACCTAACTCGTCTTTTAAACGACTGATGTCAGCCAGCAATAATGGAGGATCCTGGAGATTGGTGGAACGAGCCCCCAACTTTAATAATTCCGGGCGACCCAACTTAGTAGCAATTCTTTCTACCACATCCTTAAGAGTGATAGCTTCGCCTGACGCGATATTAACCGGACCCTGTATGTCTGAATTAAGTAAAGCTACAAAGGCTGAGGCCACATCAGTAACATACATAAAATCTCTCACTTGCTCACCACTGGAACACCGAGCAGTCTCACCTCGCAAGATTGATTGAATAACAGACGATACTAGCCTTGACGGATGTTCCTTCGGACCATAAAGAAAAAATATCCTTCCCCATGCACTGCTTAATCCAAATTTATTAGAGTATATCGACAATATTTCCTGTAAAGCATTTTTACACGTTCCATAAACCGTACTCGGCTTCCGCGGAGTAACGCTCTCTAAACACAAACCTTGACCCCAATCATATTCAGCACAGGTTCCGGCCATCACTACGCGCTCACCTCCTTGCTCGCCAAACGCCTGTAGCAGCGCGAGGCTCGCACTCACGCATTGAAGATTTTCAGCTGCTGCCCAGAAATGACCAGGTTCTGCATACCATGCAAAGTGCAATAGGTGTGTTGGCCGCACTTCATTTACAATAGTTTCTTGAGAACCGCTATTGAATAAATCAGTCAAATACCAATGAACACCATCGTCATCGACTCCTGTTTTATGCCTTGATCGAGACATGGCATGAACCTCAAATCCTTCATTCACTAGATAATGCAAGCAATGCTGACCAATAAATCCTGTTGCACCAGTCACTAAAACGCGCTTAGCGGATGAACTACCCGAAACCACCTCCAGGTCAATACTAGTCATAGCACCTCTAATTCAGGCACTGCGACAACAAATTTAGCTCCCCATTCACGAATATAGGATAATTGCTCAACAACCTCTGAACGCAAGTTCCAGGGAAAAATCACCACATAGTCTGGCTGGGTTTTTCTAATATACTTTTCTCCAACGATGGGTATTCGACTACCAGGCAAGAACTTATCCTGCTTGGCTGGATTAAGGTCCACTACATAACTCAGCAAATCCTGACGAACCCCTGCATAATTCATCAACGTGTTGCCTTTGGCTGCAGCGCCATAACCCGCAACAGTTTTACCGGTGCGTTTTGCCTCAATCAAAAAGGAGATAAAATCATTTTTAACCCGATCGGCCTTACCCTGGAACCCGGCATAAAAATCCACACTGCTCATTCCAGCACTTTTTTCCTGGTCTAGAATTTTTATTACATTATCGCTTGTTTGATGACCCCCGGTATCAGTGCGTTGCGCATACACACGCAAACTGCCGCCATGCGTGGGTAATATTTCCACATCGAATACACTTAAACCATTGCTCTCAAAAATTTTCTTCACAGCAGTCAACGACAAATAAGAATAGTGTTCGTGGTATATGGTATCGAACTGATTTTCAGACACCAGTCGCAATAAGTGAGGAAACTCAAAGGTTGAAACACCTGCCGGTTTCAGTAAAGCAGCAAAGCCACCGACAAAGTCATTAATATCGGGGACATGTGCCAGAACATTGTTAGCAGCTGTTAAATCAGCTTGCTGACCTTGCTCAACCATTTTATTCGCAAGCTCAACGCCGAAAAAAGCTTCGATAATCTCGATACCTTTTTTACGAGCGGCATCCGCAGTACTGGTGGTGGGCTCAATACCCAGACATGGTATTCCCCGTGCTTTGGCATATTGCAGGAGATAGCCATCGTTCGCTGCCACTTCTACGATATATGATTGCCCATCCAGATCGAAGCGATCAGCCATATTGGCCACATATTGCTCAGAATGCTTTAACCATGATGATGAGAATGAGCTAAAGTAAGCATAATCAGATGAAAAAAGCTCATCAGCCCCCGCATAATCTTCTGTCTGCACTAACCAGCAATCGGTACACACTAGTACGCGTAATGGAAAATATTTCTCAGTCGCCTGGAGTTCTTGTTGAGTCAGATAGGCGTTCGACGGTGGGGATGTGACTAGATCAATTAATGACACAGTCAACTCGGATTGGCAATGGCGGCACTTCATAAAGTAATTCCTTTAAAATTAATATTGGTTACAAAAGGATGATTCTGATCTCGCTTAGACAGATCTATTACTGGCAAGGGCCAGTCTATAGACAACGCAGGGTCGGTAACATTGAGCGCACCTTCCGCATCAGAATGGTAGGCCGAGGTGTGCAAATAGATCAGTTCGCAGTCTTCAGTCAGCGCCTGAAATCCATGCGCATATCCTTCTGGAATGAGCAAACTTTTACGGTTCGCGGCAGAAAGAATTTCTCCATGCCATTGTAGAAAGGTTGGTGAGGTGCGCCTAATATCTACTGCCACATCTAAAACCTCACCTTTTAAGCAGCTCACAAGCTTTATCTCGGCATGCGGAGGATGTTGAAAATGCAAGCCCCGAACTGCGCCTTTTTTGCGCGTGAGTGTTTGGTTGATTTGAACTATTGGTTTTTTTATCCCTGCTTCAGTGAACGCTTCTATGCAGTAGAAGCGCGATAAAAACCCACGATAGTCCTCTGCCGTCTTACGTTGTACTAACATCAGGTCAGACAATGACGTTTGAATAAAATCAAAGCGTGACATAATTAATCGCCCTGCAATGTAGACTGGTAGTCATTGATTTGCGCCAAAGAGACTGCCCGCATGTCTTCGGCATTCCTCCACGCTTCATGCCATTCTAATGTTTTTTGTAATGCCGTTTGCAGTCGCCAGAGCGGCTGCCAGTTCAATTGACGACGTGCCTTACTACTATCTAGTTTAAGTAAATTGGCCTCATGAAGCTGCGGCGCCTCATCGCATTGCCAATTTATATCTTTACGCATTTCAGCCATCCGTTCAATTATCCAGCTTACCGTTCGCGAATCATCATCTGATGGTCCGAAATTCCAACCTTCAGCGAAACTAGCACCGTTACTATATAGTTGCTCCGCCAACATTAAATAGCCAGACAGTGGCTCTAATACATGCTGCCAAGGTCGCACAGCCTGAGGCGAACGTATGTTCAATGTTTCACCAGCATCCATGGCACGCAAAAAATCTGGAATCAAACGATCTGCTGCCCAGTCACCCCCGCCTATGACGTTTCCAGCTCTAGCACTCGCTAGCGCGATGCCCGCTGGTTCGAAGAAAGATTGACGATAAGCCGATGTAACCAACTCTGCACAACCCTTACTGCTAGAATAGGGATCAACCCCCCCCATCGCTTCGTTTTCACGGTACCCCCAAACCCATTCTCGATTTTCATAGCATTTATCTGTGGTAACATTCACTACTGCTTTAACGCTAGGCGTGGCCCGCACGCCCTCAAGCAGATGTACCGTTCCCATAACATTTACTTCATAAGTTTCCACTGGTTGTGCGTAGGAATATCGTACCAGTGGCTGTGCGGCCATATGTATTACCACATCGGGCTTGGATTCCGAAATCGCCTTTGATAACTTCGCGTGATCTCGGATGTCCCCGATAATGGATTGCATACCTTCGCCAACATCGGCAGCTTCAAATAGAGATGGCACAGTTGCAGGTTCCAGAGAATAACCAATGACCTCAACTCCAAGGTGTTTCAGCCACAAGCAGATCCAACCGCCTTTAAAGCCTGTATGGCCTGTGACAAAAACCCGCTTGCCCTTCCAGAACGATGGATTAATCACCAAACCCTCCACGGAGCTTTACCTACATCCCACAATTCCTCAAGTTGATTTTTATCACGTAGCGTATCCATCGGCTGCCAAAACCCTTTATGCTTAAATACTGTCAGTTCTCCATCTGCCGCTAAGCCCTTCAGTGGCGCCGACTCCCAGGATGTTGCATCCTCTTCGATGCGTTCGATCACCTTAGGTGAGAGCACAAAATAGCCCCCGTTGATCCAACCGCCATCACCAAGTGGCTTCTCATTAAATTCAACTATTTTATCTCCCTGCACATCAAGTAACCCAAAACGACCCGGCGGCTGAACCGCAGTCACAGTTGCCAGACTGCCCTGTTCTTTATGAAAACGGACTAGTTCAGAGATATTCACATCACTGAGACCGTCACCATAAGTAAAACAGAAATCCTCATCGCCCAAATACTTGGCAACGCGCTTGAGGCGCCCGCCCGTCATTGAACCGTCTCCGGTATCCACCAACGTTACCTTCCAGGGTTCAGCGGCATTCTGATGTACCTCTATTGTGTTATCGCTCATATCAAATGTAACGTCCGACGTGTGAAGAAAGTAGTTGGCAAAATACTCTTTGATCATATACCCCCTATAGCCAAGACAAATCACAAACTCATTAATTCCATGAGCACTATAAGTTTTCATAATGTGCCACAAAATCGGTTTGCCACCAACCTCAATCATAGGCTTAGGTTTTAGATGGGACTCTTCAGAAATACGCGTACCTAGTCCGCCCGCTAGAATAACTGCTTTCATACACTCTCCTCATTAATTAGATTATCAAGATACCAAGCCATCGCCTCATTCAAACCTTCACCAATCCGGTGAGTCGCCTGATAACCCAGAAGATTCCTCGCCTTGCTGATATCAGCTAGTGAATGCATTACATCCCCCGCCCTGAAGTCGCGATAAATTAAGTCGGCAGTCAGTAGTCGGTCGTTATCAGTCAAACCATCTAAGAGCAACGCATATAATTCATTTAGTGATGTGCAATCACCTACAGCACAATTATAGACTTGATTAGTTGCCTCTTCGTTTTCTGCAGTGGCAGCAAGCAAGTTCATTTGCACCGCGTTATCAACATAACAAAAATCTCGGCTTGTTGTGCCGTCGCCATTAATATAGACGATTTTACCTTTCCAAATTGCATCAATCCATTTTGGAATGACGGCAGCATAAGCGCCGTTTGGAGTTTGCCTTCTGCCAAAAATATTAAAGTAACGAAGGCCTATAGTTTTAAAACCATAGGTTCTTGCGAATACCTGCGCATAGAGCTCGTTAACTAATTTTGTCACTGAGTAGGGGCTCAGTGGATTGCCAATTTTTTCTTCTACTTTCGGAAGGTCAGGGTGGTCCCCATAGGTAGAGCTGGATGCGGCGTAGATGAAGCGCTTTACTTTGGCATCTCTGGCAGCGACTAGCATATTAAGAAAGCCATCAATGTTTGCCATATTAGTTTTGATCGGGTCTTCTACTGAACGTGGCACTGAACCGAGCGCCGCCTCATGAAGGACATAGTCTACTGGTATACCCTCTTTCTCAGAAATAGAAGGATAAAAGATCATCGCCTTTTGGCAGTCTTCTAATTTACGGATATCGCCCTCTATAAAAGTAAAACTGGCAGTATCTAGCAAGCGGTTATCCGCCCGTAACGCATTAGTTGCACACGCTATCGCTTGATCAATGTTACACTGAAAGCCTGTTTCAAAATTATCGAGACCGACAACATTCTGATTTAGCTTCAATAATGTTTCTAACAGGTTCGAACCAATAAATCCTGCGACACCGGTTATTAGCCAGGTTTTGGGATTATTTTGTAGTTCCCTTTTTACTTTCTCATATCTAGTCATGTCTTTCAGAGTCGCCATTTGTCAGTTTTCAGTCGGAAATTAGAACCCTTAAGTTTAAGATATGTGACTTCAGAGTTTTTACAGCCTGCCATCTACCTTTTCTGCGGGCAAGATATATTTTATGTCGTAAAGTACATGGTTCTTTTTGCCTAGTGCGCGTATGGCACTGATACCCATGGCTTTGAACTGGTGGTGCGCCACGGCGATAATAACGGCATCGTACTTTCCCGGTTCGGGTTGCTCGACGGGGGTAATTCCGTACTCCCTTATTGATTCTTCTTTATCTATCCAAGGATCGTAGACGTCTATATTACAGTGGAAGCCACTCAACTCTTGAACGACATCCACCACACGGGTATTCCTGATATCGGGACAGTCTTCTTTGAATGTGAGGCCCATGACTAAGATATTTGAATCAACTACCTGAATGCGCTTTTTGGTCATCAGGTTGATAATTTCATTGGCGACATATTTGCCCATACTGTCGTTCAGCTTGCGTCCTGTCAGGATAATTTCCGGATAGTAGCCTACCTTCATTGCTTTATGCGTAAGATAGTAAGGATCGACTCCGATACAGTGCCCACCAACCAAGCCTGGTCGAAAAGGCAGAAAATTCCATTTACTCCCTGCGGCCTTTAAAACTTCTTCGGTATCGATACCCAGTCGTCTGAAAATCAACGCTAGCTCATTTATGAGGGCAATATTGATATCTCTCTGAGTATTTTCGATAACCTTAGCGGCTTCAGCCACTTTGATGGAGCTTGCCTTATGGGTGCCTGCGGTAATAATGGAACGATAGAGGGCATCGACTTTGTCGGCTATTTCTAGTGTAGATCCCGAAGTCACTTTTTTGATAGTGGTGACCCGATGCTCTTTGTCGCCAGGGTTAATACGCTCTGGACTGTAGCCACAATAAAAGTTTTTATTGAAGGTGAGACCTGAATGCTTTTCTAGTATGGGCACACAGACCTCTTCGGTCGCCCCCGGGTAAACGGTTGATTCATAGATAACAATATCGTCTTTCGACAGCACTTTTCCAACAGTTTCACTCGCTTTTTCCAACGGAGAGAGATCGGGGCGTTTATGAATATCAATGGGCGTAGGAACAGTAACGACGTAGATATTGCAGGTCTTGAGTTTATCGACATCAGTTGTATAACTAAGATGCGCGGCACTCTCAAGCGCAGCCGTATCAACTTCTAGCGTTGAATCATGACCTGAAATAAGAGCAGCTATACGTGAGCGATTAATATCGAAACCTGTAGTGAGGTATCTCTTCCCGAATTCGACTGCCAGTGGCAGGCCAACGTAACCGAGGCCAATAACGGCTATTCTTGTATCTTTAGCGTTCACTCTATTCCTCTAAAATTATAATTCACTAAATGTTACCACCGAAAAATGGACATCAAAATCAACGACCCGATTGGTCGTAGTTTGCAACACAAGATACTCACCATACAGGCCCAACAATCGCTTTGGGTGTGCAATCCGGGACAAACCACACACATTTTAACTATATTAGACCTTCGTAGACGAAACCCATAGGGGTTAGTAAATACGCGTAACCCCACTTATTGTCTGAGCACTGGAAATTACCGAATTTGATCCAACTCACATTAATAAAGGACTTAACCAAATAGTGTGTTTTACCCAAGCTAACGCCCAACTTCTCAGCCAGCTGGCGCTGAGTGAGATAAGGTTGCTGCTCAAGTATTTTGAGCGCGCTATATTCGAGCTCTTGATTGGTCATAATAAAGGGGTTAAAAGAGTAGTTTATTAGTTCAGGAAGGCTACCGCAAGACGCTGCAAGAACAGATCCTTAAGAAAAACGAACAACGAACAAGCTAAAAGGCTCCAATCCTGTGCATTTTGAGCAAGATAGCATAAGTGAATGAAATTGCAAATTTAAGAGGTTGTAGTGTTAACTAGCTCACTATTATGGAGGTTTATTTTTGCTCCACCCAGCCTAGAGGCACTCACCTGTGAAATACCGTGCTTATCGACACTCTCCTACACGTAGCTTTGTCGAGATATCAATTACAGGGTGATCATCATCGCGAGGCCCGATACGCCAAAGAATGTAACCGCGAGCAGTAGCAATACCGACATATTTACGAGATCCTTTTATGTGAGAACGAAAAGGTTTTTATCCATGATTAACCGATGCTAGCATCAATCAATTTACCCCTAAACCGAACTTTCAGCCCTATTAATTCAGGACCATTAAGGTAACCAATCACCTATACATTAACCTATTAGGCAGACTTAATCAGACTTTCGGGCATAGTGCATCACTAACACTAACGACACTGACAAGATCACGCCGAGCAGAGTACCTAAAATACAGATAAAGGCCCGCTGAGGTTGCGATTTTTCTTCTGGCACCATACTTGGGCTTACCGCCACAAAGGCATATTCAGGGCTGGCCTCAGCCACCATCTTATTTTTCGTCTGCTCTTCAATAATGGTGTAAAAAACCTCTCGCATTTCTGTGATAGAGGTTTTCTCGATCTGATCCTGCAGGTAGTTAATATTATTGGTAACCTTTTCCACTTGGCGTTGTTGCATGTGCGCGTTAATGGCCGCCACATACATATCCAACCACTGCTTGGCGATCTGCGGAGAGTAATACTCGATAGACACTGACACCAGCCTAGTCGCTCAGAAAAGGCTTCAAATAAGACCCAACTACTGGGCGGACCCGTAACACCGCATTCATTCTTACTCAGCCATTGTTTATTTTCAGTGTCATAAACGCCATCATTAATTAGAAGTTCATTAGATTCTTTGCTCCAGCCTTGAACCGCACAAAGTTCAACAGCAAGATCTTTATCAACAATAAAACCCTCTTTAAAGCTCCACGATTTCATTATTTCTTGGGCTATTTGCCCTTCATTGCTTTTGCCCCCACCTATATCAACTCCGGCTAGAGATGCAAGACCACCCAACTGACCCAAGGCTCCTGAGAGGTCAGAGGAATCGGATTGTGCCGGAGCAAGCAGCGCTGTGGCTTTGTACTGGTTAGGTATTGACAGTGCGTAGATTACAGAGACAAAGGCAAACACTACTGTAATAGCTATAATTTTTCGACTTCCAGCCCACAGAACACCAAACAGTTCTCGTAGGTCTATTTCATCATCATATTGAGTATCATTCTGAACGTTATTTTGCACGTTTTATTTCCTTTATTCTAGATAATTTCATCAAAACCTTCTGTAGAATATTTATTACAATTTAAAATTCTTAACAACCTTTTTATTTCCTATAGCAGATGTAGATATTTCTGTGACAACGCTTGTATTTAATAATTTTAATAACAATGTTACTCTATTTTTCGATTTCTTTGATAAGAATATTGCATCTATTCCTGCAAACCCTCCCTCTTTGATGGAGATATGATCGCCCTTTTGATAATCAACTACCGAAACATCCTCTTTGTATATACCTGATTCATCGAGCTTATCTTGAATTAATTTAATAATATTATTAGGGATAGAAGTAAATTTTTCTGAGAACATAACAATGTGACTAACCCCATAACTAGACTTAATAGCAGTCCAATTATCTAACTCAAAGTTAATTTGAGCAAAAAAATATCGAGGGAAAACTGGTACCGGAGAATTAAATTCACTATTTTTATTAGTAGGAACTATCAAAGGTAAAAAAGTTTTAAATCCTTGTTTTTGAAGATTTTCGTTAGCTTTTTTTTCTTGTTTTGCTTTTGTATAAATAAGCACCCAGATAATTTCTTTTTTTTCTTTTTTAACTAGTTTCATATTATGAAGTACTTAAAATACTAATGGTGCCCGGGGCCGGACTCGAACCGGCACGAAGTTTCCTTCGAGGGATTTTAAGTCCCTTGTGTCTACCAATTCCACCACCCGGGCTTTGTTTTTTTTAATTTAAAACCAGAATGGAGGCTGAGGTCGGAATCGAACCGGCGTAGACGGATTTGCAATCCGCTGCATAACCACTTTGCTACTCAGCCACAGGTGCGTATTCTATTCAGAATTAAGAAATAGACTAGAGGTAATCTATCTTTGTTTAACTTAATTAAAGAATTTATTCCAAGTGACTAGATATTTATATAGCGAGATAACTGAAATTAAACTGGCAAGCCATAAAAATGTGATCGATAAGATAGATAGATAAAGGCCCAATCCTGGTGCAATAATGGCTAAAGATATCGCTATAAATTGAATAGTGGTCTTACTCTTTCCGACATAAGATACTTCTAAATTATTAATGCCGTCTATTTCAACTATGTATTGTCTAATAGAGGAAATTGACAATTCTCTTAGAACAATTATTAAAACTGGTATTACAAAAATTAGACTATTATTTAGTGTGATTAACCACACCAAGGTCAAACAAACTAATAGTTTATCAGCCAACAAATCTAATAAGGCTCCTAATGAACTTTCAGAATTAGTTTTTCTTGCAACATAACCATCAAGATAATCAGTTAATCCAGCTACAAGGAAACACATTAAGGCTAAAAAATTAAATTCTACTTTCTCAAGACTTGTGAGATAAATAACAGGAATTATCAAAAATATTCTTGAGAAAGTTATAAGGTTGGCAAATGTCATGAATTAATGGAGATTATTATAGATTAATTCTGCTGTTTTTTTGCCTACACCTTCTACATTTAATAAATCTTGGAATCCTGCTCTTTCTATTTGTTCTATGCTTCCAAAATACCTTAGCAGTAACTTCCTCCTCTGGACGCCTATTCCTTGAATATTATCTAATGCTGATTTCATAGAAAGCTTGGTTTGTTTTTTCTTCTGATTAGATATTGTAAACCTATGAGTTTCATCCCTAAGCTCTTGTATAAAAAGATGAGGATAAGAGCCCTTTAACACCCTGAACACTCCGTCAGTTTTATGTATAGAGTCAAATTCAGCCTTTCTTCTTGCTCCTTTAGAAATAGATATAACTTCAATGTCTTTTATGTTCATACTATTCAGAGTACTTTCTACTGCACGTAAATGGGTTCTACCTCCATCAATGAGTATGTGACTGGGTTTTTCAAGATTGAGTCCTTGATTTGTGAAGCGACGTCTTATAACTTCCTTCATAGAAGCTATATCATTCCGTATATTCAGATCACTGATATTAAATAATCTATACTTATCTTTTAATTTCCCCTTTGAAGAGTAAACGACACAGCCTCCAACCGCACCTGCTCCTGCATGATGACTTATATCATAAGATTCTATTATCCTTATGCTCTCCTTCAGTTCTAATTGATCCTTAACAGAAATAAAAATATGAGAAATATCCTTATTATTCTTGGCACTTCTTTTGACCGCTAATAATGTGTTGGATTTGGTTATTTCTATAAGTCCTTTATCTTTTTTCCCTGGTTTTGTAATAATTTTAATTTCTTTATCATGGAACTTAGATAAAGCCATTTCTAACATATTCTTTTGAGGAATTTGCTCGCTTGAGACTATAATCGGCGGACAATAGGATGAAGATAAATAATGTCTTTTAATAAAAGTACCAAGAAGAGAATTTTCTAAACTTATATTCTTTTGTATAAAATTTTCATGTCCAGTAATCCACCCTTTGTTTACATGAGTAATACCTATTTTAGTGATGCCATTCAAAGAGTTTATACATATTGCATCTCTTTCTTTTGTGTATCCAGTAATGCTTTGATTTCTTTGAATCTCTCTTAGAGCCGAAATCTTATCCCTGTATATAGCTGCTCTTTCATAGGACTTATTCTTAGAGCTTATATCCATAGAGGTGTAAAAATCAGTTATTAGATCTTCAGACTTGCCTTCTAGTAACTTTATAGCTCCTTGTACTTCTATAAAATAATCTGCCTGATTGATATATTTTACACAAGGGGCTGAGCAACGCCCTATCTCATAGTGCATACAAGGCCTAGTCCTGTTCCTAAAAAAACTATCTGAACAATTCCTTAATTTAAAAGTCTTTTGCATAATGCTTAATACATCTCTTACAGCATAGGAGCTAGGGTAAGGTCCAAAATATTTTTCTTTATCATTTTTCTTTCCTAAGAAAGATTGAGCTGAAGGAAAGTCCTTAGAGGAATCTATTTTTATCCAGGGATAACCTTTATCATCTTTAAAATGGACGTTAAACTTTGGTTTAATTTCTTTTATTAAATGCTGTTCTAACAACAGGGCCTCTAGTTCATTCTTTGTCAGAGTTATTTCTAAATACCTAGATTCTTTAATTAAATTCTTAGTTTTTTTTGTTTTATCCTTAGAATCTTGGAAGTAAGACGGAACTCTATTCTTTAAATTCTTTGCCTTTCCTATATAAATAGGTAGCTTTCTTGCATTAAGGAACTTGTAAATTCCTGGCTCTTTGGGTATGTCTTGAAAGAAATCTCTTAATATTTCTTTTGAAGTAGGTATCAACTGCATATAAATTAGTGAAGATCCACCCTTCCGTAACTATCTTCTAATCTGATAATGTCATCTTCCCCAAAGTAACTTCCAGTTTGAACTTCAATAATTTGTAATGGGATATCTCCTGAATTCTCTAATCTATGTAATTGATTTTTTTCAATGATCACAGAATCACCAGTTTCCATTGTAAACCTCTCTTTATCCTTTGTTACTTTGGCTACGCCATGAACCACGTACCAGGTTTCGTTTCTATGTTTATGTTTTTGTAAAGACAATCTCTCTCCGGGCAATACATACAATAACTTGACCTTTGATGTATTTGTTTCCATAAGGGTTTCAAAGTAACCCCACGGCTTTTCTGCCCTATCATAAGAACCTTTAGAGTAAAGAGTCATGGAACTATTGGGATCTCTTTGTAATGCACCAAGAGCACTCCAGGAGCCTAAGTCCGACCAACCCGCATTGAGTTCAACCATAAAAGATAATTTATTTTTTTCAACAAATACTTTATCAAATGACAGCTTTCTTAACTTATTAAATAAATTACTATTTGGGTAAAAGAAATTTGATTTAGTAGTTCCTTCTTTTACTACTTTTGAGATTTCTCTTAAGGCCTGACTATTAATCTTATTTAAATTCCTTGTATACCAAGAGCCATTAAAAATAAATATACCTGCGTTCCAGTAAACATTAGGATTCTTTATTAGTTTTTTAGATTTCTCTAAATCAGGCTTTTCTATAAAATTTTGTACAGACTTAATTTTAGTATCCTGCAAGCTGGTTGATATATAGCCATAGTCTTTAAAGGGATGTTGAGGGGCTATGCCCATTAAGATTAAACCATCTTTATCTAGATTATTTCTTGCAAGTAAACAGCAGTCATAAAAATTCTTATTAATAGAAATGTAATGATCTGAAGGTGTAACAATAAAATTTTCTGATTTATCTTTTTGTAACGCCAAAATTATTGCCATCGTTATTGCTGGAAACGTATTCTTAGCTTCGGGTTCAAGAATTATTCTCTCGGCTTCTATTCCAGTCCTTAATAAGGACTCGTTGACTTGTTCAAGATACCTTTCAGATGTAACTATTAAGGGTTTTTTAAATAACTGACCTTTATTCAATCTCTGAAGGGTAAGATCAAATAAAGAGAATTCTTTAAAAATTGGTATAAATTGTTTCGGCCTATCTTCAGTTGAGAGAGGCCACAACCTACTCCCAACACCACCGGCTAGCAATATAGGTCTTAATTTCTTCATAGTTACTAAATTATAGGCTATTAGAAAAAGAACTTAAGAAAGAAATTCTTTATAGAAATACTGTCTCATAAAATCTTTTTCTTCACTTGACCTTATAGTGAGTTTTTTCCCGAGCTGGACTCCCCATTGGTCAAAAGGGTTTATGTCATAAGTAGATATCCTAAACTTTTAGAGCTAAGGTCATTAAGTTGTATTAGTGAAATGGGATTATTGCCTTCTACCGACTTATAGTTTAATTCTTCGTTACTCTCTCCAACACTAAGTGCAGTTATTTGCGCTAAAAGCATTTGGTAAGAATCTGATATACCTTTTTCTTCTTTAACCCCTATAAAATCACAAGCAGAATAATCAGTTCCTTGGAGTAGCCATTGAAAAGTAGAATGTTGAGCATCAGGACCATAACCACCCCAAATTAAGGGGCAAGTAGAGAAATCTGTTTTATTATTATCAGCATCATATGTTTTGCCGTTACTTTCCATGCCCATTTGTGCAAGGTACTTAGTTAAAGATCTAATTTTAAAGTCGTAAGAAAAAATACCTAGATTATTAATACTCAAGCCATTTAAGTTCCAAACACTAAAAAGAGCCATTAATGCCGGAATATTTTTATCCCATGGGTTATTTCTAAAATGTTTATCAGCTTCGTAAGCTCCTTCTAGAAATTCTTCAAAACCCTTCCAGCCCATATCCACTATTGCAGGTAAGCTTATAGAGGACCAAATAGAATACCTCCCACCAATGGAATCTAATATCTCAAATTGGTTGCTATCTTTAATACCAAATTCTGTCATAGCTTCTTTATTTGAAGATATACCAATTATTTGATCCCAGCAGTGATCGCCAACCACACTTTCTAACCAATCCTTTGCCTTATTGGCATTTTCTATAACTTCTGGTGTTTTAAATGATTTAGAAGAAATAACGACTAAGGTCCTAGCAGGATTTCGGGTAGATATCACATTCTCTAATTCAATAAAATCATAGCTTGAACAGTAGTAAACTTTAATTTTTGAATAAGGATTACCGTAAACTTCTGAAAGTAGCTCAGGGCCTAGACGAGACCCACCAATACTAATCGAAATAATTGTATCTACATGACTATCTGAAACTTCCCGAATAGTTTTTATAAAATTACTTAGTTCTTCTCTTTGATTAGATATTTTTTTTAATTCATGAGAATTTTTAGAGTTACTTAAGTCTCTGTACAGCATATGCGAAACAGTCCTTCCTTCAGTCGGATTTAGAAACTCTCCGTTAGAAATATCTAGAATAGATTTCTTCAGATTTATTTTTTCTGGAATTTCTAACAGTTCACCTAAAACTTCTTTAGTTATTCTTTGTTTAGAGTAGTCGTAGGATAAATAATCGGTTTTCACATGGAACTCGTCTAACCTTTTTTTGTCTAGAACATCTTTAATCTGTAGACCTAAGTTTTTATTAGCCAAAATCTTAATAGATTCAAGGATCTTTGCGCTTTGATTGCCTTCCATTGAAATTAACTAATTTCTTTAATAATTGAATCAAGAGACTTCATGGGATTATCACTTTGAGTAATAGGTCTTCCTATAACTAAATAATCAGCCCCTTTCTCTATAGCATTTCTAGCCGAGGAAATTCTAGACTGATCATCTTTGGAAGAATTAGAAGAACGAATTCCTGGAGTTACCGTTACGAAGTCCTTTCCTAAGAGTTCTTTTATACTACCTACTTCATTAGCAGAACAGACAATACC
>LWDU01036232.1_pt1 | contig 26509 bp, 21 predicted proteins | sample 727161 | NCBI WGS metagenome assembly LWDU01 (sample SAMN04566230, study PRJNA314399) | hydrothermal vent metagenome | isolation source: deep sea hydrothermal plume seawater | place: Mexico: Gulf of California, Guaymas Basin | collected 2004-07-11
AGACTGCTTTGGGGATTACCAGGAAAAGTTCCTGCAGAAAGAAAGTCAGATTATACGCGAGTGCATACAGAACTGCGGAATTGATGACCAATGACCACGTGGCACCAAGGGCATATCCTCCGTTTGTGCCCACGTGTTCACCGGCGGTTGCTGTTCGACGAACGCCCAAAAGTCCGAGGGCAAGAGGACCGATGAACATAACGGTGATGAGCAGTATCGGCATGATGTTCCTATTGTGTATGGACCAGATGACACAGAATTCGCGCGTCATCAAACGCATGGGAATTCAGGAACCGTGGTGTCAAATGGTGGATTTCCAACTGTCTCAGTATACGTATGAGATTCTGAAATCTCCGGACATATTCATGCAGGCTGCCTGTAACAAGTGCTTCTCAGAACATTCCAAAAGTCCATTGACCTGTCGCCGCGACCGGCATTTCAGCATCCGTGTGGGGACATTGAGCGACCATTGACAAGCATGTGGTCGCGGTCAGCTGGCTGGCCGTGCGAACGGGGGCACCGTAGACCGATGGCGGCGATCGGTATTAATGGGAGAGTCTCTGTTGCCGTGCGCCTAGTCGTGCGATGGCACTTACGGTACTGCAGGAGACGGTGACATTGTCATTTCTCAGGCAGGCTCAGAGAAGGCGACGGCATCGTGTCGACCAAAATTGGCCGAAATCGACGAGCTGGATCGTCCCGCTAAGGTGAGTAGTTACGTAGAGATTCGCTGTTGTGAATCACTGGTTGGAGCAAAGCCGAATTAAGTCGAGCTGTTTTTTTTGTCCTGTTTTAGCTTTCGCTTCTCCTTTGGACTGAGCTTTGCCTGTTTCTGTTGTTCCCTTCTGCCTTTGTCTTTGCTTCCCTTGTCGCCCATGTTTGTGTCTCCCTGATTTAGAAAACGTTGTAGTAAATCCCCGCGGGGGCAAACATTCACCGGAACTTCAACGCGCACGCGTCGCGGCAGTTCCGGCGAGTTCAATTCTCGCAACTTCTCCCCTTGTTTTCACGCCGATTGGCGAAGATGCTTGAATAAACATCGCACTTCAGCATGCAGCGTCTGGTGACACATGAACTTCCTTCTGCAGATGTGTGTCAATAAATCGTCGTTTTTCGAGGTGTCTCGATTGGTGTAAGAGTCGGTAAGCGTTCGGTGAGCCCATGGGCACGGCTACGCATTTGAGCGGGCGGATCGGCGACGCTGCTGTCGACGGAGTTTCTTCGCCGACGCTTTGTTGCGTGACTCTTCGAGGCGATGCGTCAGGACGGAATTCCGGATGACTGGCGGCCCAGTGGTCCGGCAGCAGGTCTTCGAGTTGTGAGTCATCCGCTTGCAGTCGCATGGGCAGTGCCCGGACATACGACCATGGTTCAATTCGATGCCGCTTTGCGCCGGCCATGATGGAGTACAGGATCGCCGCACGTGGTCCGACGTTTTCGCTGCCGCTGAATAACCAGTTCTTTCGGTTATGCAGAGCTCGGCAGGGTGTCCAGCATCACCGGATGCGGAGGTGTGATTAACAATCGAAAAATTCGGCGACCAAACGCTTTCCGGTGCGTGCGTTTGATACTCATCATGTCCTTGCCAGCGCGAGCGAGCCAGTCCAAAAACACGACCTGTTGATCGGCTGCGAGTCCACGTTCAACTGGTCTTGGCTCGCCGATCTGTGCAAGCGACAGGAACTCCCCTTCCTGTTCGGACACGCACTCTCTCTGAAAGCCATTCACGGCGGAAAAACCAAGTCCGATCGTATCGATTCCGAAAAGCTGGCCATGTTGTTGCGAGGCGGGAACTTTCCGACAAGTTACGTCTATCCGGAAGGACGCGCAAACACTATGAATTCACGTTGCGTCGGCGTGAGCCATCTGCAGAACTGAACCGTGGCAGCCTGCGAAAGGAGGCTGCCGGACGCGGGGCATTCTCACTGCAATCTCTATTGGGAGTCCGAGTTGTTCGCACGAACTTCCTGCATTTCTGCATTTCTGCAGCGGTAAACAAGTTGCTTCAAACATCTATCATCGCTCTGCCGATACGGCGATGGCCGCAACCGGACTCGAGCTCACAACAGAAAACGCATCGTTGTCGCTCTGCAGAGAGCAGGCAACAGCCAACGTCGTCTGATATGACGAGTCGATCCTGAGGAATCTGACACTCGTCAACTCATCGGACTGCCCCACTCTCGATGGGACTTCCTGTTTGGCAGCATTTTTCAGCGATGTTAAAGTCCCGCCAGACCTCACCGCGTTCACCACGCATTTCTGCAGCGACCAACGGCAGCGGACCACCATCTTCCGAGCATCAGCTCGCGTCGGTCTACGGGCCGCCCCGCAGGATGGTGCCCTCTGTTGGGCTGGAGGCAGTGGCGTACAACTTCCGAGGAATTCTTCCTGCCTGAAACGCCAGACGTCCGGCGACACAGGCCTGACGCATCGCATCCGCCATCAGATCAGGATTGCCTGCACTGGCGATGGCGGTATTCAAAAGAACACCGTCGCAGCCGAGTTCCATGGCAAAGGCGACGTCGCTGGCGGTGCCGACACCGGCATCCACGATCACCGGATAGTGCTGGTCGTCTTCCTTGAGATATTCCATGCAGATCCGAATGTTGTTGGGATTCAAAATCCCCTGCCCGCTGCCGATGGGGCTGCCGGCGGGCATGACGGAGGACGCTCCTGCGTCTTTTAGCCGCCGTGCTGTGATGGGGTCGTCCGACGTGTAGCACAGAACCTGAAAACCTTCGTCCACCAGCTGTCGACAGGCTTCAATGGTCGCCACAGGATCCGGCAAAAGGGTTTTGGTGTCGGCGAGGACCTCCAGCTTAACCCAGTCGAAACCGGGATTCTCTAATCCTCGCAGGATTTCGCGGCCCAGTCGGGCCACGCGGACAGCATCTTCGCAGGTGAAGCAGCCGGCGGTATTGGGCAGAATCGTGTACTTGCCCAGATCAATGAAGTCCAGGATATTACGACCGTCAGCATCAACCAGTCGTTCGCGGCGGACTGCCACCGTGACAACGTCGGCCCCGCTGATCTCCAGGCATTCCTGCATCTGCTCAAAGGTGGCGTACTTGCCTGTGCCCACGATAAGCCGCGAATTCAGCGTGTGTGAACCGATTATAATCTGTTCGTCGGATGGGGCTTGAGAAACAGCAGTCGTCATTGCTTCTGGCTTCTTTGAAAAACCTGGGGGCAAGTGACCTTAACCACCGCCCACCAGAGTCACGATTTCCACACAGTCGCCATCTGTCAATTTGCAGTCGGCGTGTTCTTCGCGGGGGATCAATTCCTTGTTGCGCTCAACCGCACAATAACGATTATTGATGTCGAGTTCGAACAACAGATCGACAATTGTCCAGTCTGCCGAAACAGTTCGGGCTTCGCCGTTAAGGATAATGTCGATCATGGTGGTCGAAGTCATTTAATATTCCCGTGGCCGAACCATGCCCTGAACTCGCCCCGGCAGTCCCATCAGCCGCAAAAACCCTTCGGCATCGTTCTGATTGTAGTCGCCGCCTTTTTCCATGCTGGCGATCTCAGCGTCGTACAGGCTGTTTGGAGAAGTTCGGCTGCTGACGCGAATATTGCCTTTGTACAATGTCATTGTCACTTCGCCTGTGACGACGGATTGAGCTTCTTTAATGAATGCCAGCAGCGCGTCCATTTTGGCACAGTACCAGTGACCGTAGTAAACCATTTCCGCGACGATGGGACTCAGTTGGTCACGCAAATGCGTCAGATCGCGATCCAGCGTCAATTGTTCAATGGCCTGATGGGCGGCATACAGCAGCGTCATTCCCGGGGCTTCATAAACGCCGCGACTTTTCATCCCGACGAAGCGGTTTTCGATAATGTCGATCCGACCGACACCGTTTCGCCCGCCGATGGTATTGAGCGTTTCCACGACCTTTGCGGCGGACAGTTTTTCGCCATTGACGGAAACGGGGACACCGGCGTCAAAGGTAATCCGTACGACTTCTTCTTTGTCCGGTGCTTCCTGAGGTGATACGGTCATGCCGAAGTCGATGACCGTTTCGCCGTCCACTGTGGGATCTTCCAGATCGCCGGCTTCGTAGCTGATGTGCAGGCAGTTTTCGTCGCTGGAATACGGCTTGCTGGCACTGGCCTTCACGGGAATATTCTTTTCCTCGCAATACGCCAGCATTTCGGTGCGACCGGGGAACTGCTCGCGGAACTCATCCATTCTCCATGGCGCGATGATCTTCACCGTTGGATCCAGCGCTTCGGCAGCCAGTTGAAACCGGCACTGATCATTTCCCTTGCCGGTTGCTCCATGGACGAAGGCGACTGCGCCGACCTCTCGAGCTCGCTGCAGGCAGACTTTGGAAATGAGAGGCCGAGCGATGGACGTGCCGAGCAGATAAATGTTTTCGTACTTCGCCTGCCACTGCAGGGTGGGAAAGGCAATGTCACGACACATTTCTTCGCGTACGTCAACCAGTTCCGAGGACTTCGCACCGATATCAAGTGCTTTCTGCAGAATCGCCTCGCGATCCTCGCAGGGCTGCCCCAGTTCAACATAAAGGCAGTGTACGTCGTACCCTTTGTCCTGGAGCCATCCCACCAGAACTGATGTGTCCAATCCGCCGCTGTACGCGAGAATTACAGATTCCGCCACGATACGTGTTCCCTGAAGTTTGTACATGGAGTGGTAATTTCCACGCGAATGGTACCGCGGAGTCCTTCCGCCGCTACCGCGGAGCAAGCTGATTCCAAAGGATGGCAACGAATACCCGCCCTCCAGACACGGGCATGACTTGTGCGGTTCTGACGTTTCCGCTTGCATAACTGAGGCATAAGTGACAAGGATAACGCCTGTGGGATCCCTTTTGGACGTCCGCCGACTACCTATTTAGCCGCCAGGAAGCCACGTGTCGCAAACGGAATACGAAAGAGAATTGATCGAAAAAGTTGTGCACGGCGATGAAAATGCGCTGGCCGAACTCTTCTCAAAGCATCGCGATCGACTGTGGCGCATGGTGAATTTTCGCATGGATCCACGGCTGCACGGACGGGTGGATGCTGACGACGTGCTGCAGGAAGCATGGCTGTCCGTCGTGCAAAGAATTGACCATTTTCTGTCAGACGCATCCCGTTCGATCTTCGTTTGGTTCCGATTGATCACGGGACAAACGATGATTGACATCCATCGCCGACACCTGGGCACGCAAAAGCGTAACGCTGCGATGGAGTTCTCCATCAACAAGGGCTGGAGTTCGGAATCGACGTCCTTCTCGTTGTCGTTTCATCTGCTCGGACATTTGACGTCCCCCACCCAGGCAGCGCTCCGCGAAGAACTGTCTGAGCAATTGAAAGCGGCCCTTGCTTCGATGAACGAAATCGATCGCGAAGTACTGGCCCTGCGTCACTTTGAACAATTGACGAATCGCGAAACGGCACAGATTCTCGGTATCTCGGATCAGGCGGCCAGCGACCGTTACATGCGAGCTTTGGGACGATTAAAAGGTGTTCTTTCGGCCCTGCCCGGATTTTTGGACCAGTGACGCGGAGGATTGCTGACGATATACGTTTGTTAAGATAAACCCCTATTGGAACCAACAAACGTGAGCGATCCGGCCGACGAAACTGATTTTCACCTGCAGGGATTCCCCGAGCAACAAAACGAGGGCGAACTGCGTTCTCGGGCACCGGTGGAAATTCTGGCGACGCAGTTTGTCGAAGAACTGCGGGCCGGTCTGATGCCATCCATCGAAAACTACGCCAGACGGTTTCCGCTGCACGCATTCGCGAATCCTTTCCGGTGATGGCGCTGCTGGAACAGGCACGGCAACAGAACGAAACAGCCGCGATCCACAGAAACATGCCCGAAACGTTCCCTTTCAAGCGTCTGGGAACGTGCGAGTTGCTGTGCGAGCTGGGGCGCGGTGGCATGGGTGTGGTTTTCCAGGCCAGGGATACCAACTCACAGCACATCGTGGCCGTCAAGGTCTTGCCGTGGCGCGTTTCAATGGTCCCCGAATGGCAAAAACGTTTTGAAGAAGAGGCACGAACGACCGCCCGATTGCGCCATCGCAACATTGTCCCCGTGTACAGATTTGGCCAGGAACACGGTTACTGCTACTACGTGATGCAGTTTGTTAATGGTATCGGTCTGGACGTGATCATCCGCCGTCTGGGGGAAGTGGACGGCGTTATGTACCAGGACGAAATTGAGCGGGCCGAATCAACGAAGCCCACGGGGTATATTTCCACCATGACCATGTCGGCTATTCGCAACGCCGAAGACGTCCGCAAGGCATCCGATGTGCGACGAAAGAAGCTGACCAAAAGCTCGTGGAGCAGCTTCACTCAGATTGCCATTCAGGCAACTCAGGCGCTGCGATGTGCTCACGGCGATGGAGTTCTGCACAACGACATCAAACCGGCAAACCTGCTGCTGGACGGTGAAGGTCGTGTGTGGATCACCGATTTCGGACTGTCGGAAACAATCGATACCGCGTCCGCCGAATCTTCCATGAAGGTCATGGGGACCCTGCGATACATGGCTCCGGAACGTCTTGAGGGCAACCACGACGCTCGCAGCGATATTTATTCCCTGGGGATGACACTCTTTGAATTGCTGACCCGGCAGCCCGCTTATGAGGCGAAGAATGAAGAGGATATGTTGGCGAAGATTCTTGAACGGGATCCCCCGCACCCGCGACAACTGGATCCGCTGATCCCGAAAGGACTGGAAACCATCGTGCAAAATGCCATTGCCCGACACCCACAGGAGCGCTATAAATCTGCCGAAGCGATGCTGGTCGATCTGCTGAAATTCAGCCGAAATCAGAAAGTTGTTTCGCTGCGTCCGTCCAAATTAACCGAATTCATGCGCACGATCAGCGGCGCCAAATCAGACGACTCGTCCTCGTCATTGGAATAAGACGTCAGAAACCCGCACCGATGCCTCGCTCGCGGGGGTGGTTCTCGGGCTTGTGCACTACTCTTTTTTCGGCGTGCTCGCGGTCGTAGTGCGGAACCAGAACGCTGTGCTCAGTCAGTCGTCGAGGCCCCACTTTCCGTCCCAGCGGACGAATCCTTCAATCGCCTCGTATTCGGCCAGACCCAACGCATCATAATCGCGAGCCGTGTTGGCGTTGCGAGCTTCCGCGCGCTGCCAGAATTCTCGCATGTCAGGTCCCGGAAACAGTGCCCGGTCCTTCTGTGATTCGTGTTTAAAAATGGCCTGACGTTTGCGTTCCACTTCCACGGGACTCAGCGGCACGGCCATCTCAATCTGATAGATGGGCCATTCCTGCCACGCACCACGGTACATCCAGACCTCGGATTCCCTGAACCAGTCGTCCTCGCGACATTGATCGCAGGCCTGGATGATCGCTTTAAGACACGTGCGATGCGTGCCATGAGGATCCGACAGGTCTCCAGCGGCGTAGATCTGATGCGGTTTTATCTTTCGCAGATAGTCGACGATGATCTGAATGTCCTGGTCGCCCAGAGGTTCCTTCTTCACGCGCCCCGTTTCGTAAAACGGCATGTCCAGAAACTGCAGTTTGGCATTGGGAACGCCGCAGCATCGCGCCCCGGCTCTGGCCTCGCCGCGGCGGATGATCGTTTTAATCTTCTGCACCTCGGCGCTGTCCACCTGTCCGGGCTGCTTGTTCTTCAGAAACTCCTCCATGTGAGATTCCAGCGACTGCACTTCCTTCACACCGATGTTGAAGGCCGTGCAGAATTCTGCAGCAAATTCACCGAAACGAATGGCGTCTTCATCAAAAACCGCGATGTTGCCTGAGGTCTGGTAAGCGATGTGCACATCGTGCCCCTGATCCGCCAGACGAATCAGCGTGCCGCCCATTGAGATTACGTCATCGTCCGGATGGGGGGAAAAACAGATCACTCGCTTCGGAAAAATATGGTCGAACTCTGCGGGTCGGTCGCCAGGCAGTTTTGCGCTGTCAGGTTTGCCGCCCGGCCAGCCGGTTAATGTTCCCTGAAGGTAACGGAAGACCTCAAGGTTGATCTCGTATGCATTACCGTATCGCGCCAGTAACTCCTGCAGGCCTTCTTCGTTGTAGTCGGAATCCGTCAGTTTCAGAATCGCCCTTTCCATCTTCTCGGCCAGCCAGATGACAGCTCGACGAATGATCTCCGGAGTCCATTCCACGGATTCCACCAGCCACGGAAATCGTGCTCGGGTCAGTGCACTGCCAGCTGCCTGGTCCAGCAGCATTTCGACATTGCGATGTTGCTGCAGGTACGTCGCGGGTACGGACGGCGACGGCTCTCCTTCGACGGTCCGGGCGACGATGGTCGATTTGTTTTCGCCGAACGCCAGGATATAGATCTTCCATGCGTTCAGAATGCTGCCGACGCCCATCGTGATGGCCCGACGAGGGACGTTTTCGGCACCAAAGAAATCGCTGGCGGCATCCGTGCGGGTCACAGTATCCAAAGTGATCAGGCGCGTCCGCGTGGTCTCGTCTGATCCGGGTTCGTTGAAGCCGATGTGGCCCGTGCGACCGATCCCCAGCAGCTGAATATCGATCCCGCCCGCTTCCGCAATTTTCTCCTCGTACCGACGACAGTAGGCTCCCACGTCCGCCGGCGGAATAGTGCCATCGGGAATGTTGATGTTATCCGACGGGATATCGATATGGTCGAACAGATGCTCCCGCATAAACCGATCGTAACTTTGCAACTCATGGGGCTGCATGGGGTAGTATTCATCCAGGTTGAACGTAATGACGTTCTTGAACGACAACCCCTCATCCTTATGCATCTTCACCAGCTCAGCATAGATCCCGACCGGGGTCGAACCCGTGGCAAGGCCCAGAACACAGTTCTTCTTCTTCGCGGCGCGATCGCGAATCAGGTCGGCGATCTGAGTGGCGACATGGCGGGCAGCCACGGAAGCATTCGCGAACACTTCACAGTCCAGGCGTTCCAGTCTGCTTAAGTCTTGGATGTTAGTCATGGAGATTTCGTAATACGGCGGGAAAAGACGATGGCTGCAGCTTCCGAAGAATGGCGGCTCAGACCGTTTGAGCTGAAGAAGCTGACGGACGAGCCCGAAAACCGGTGTCTGCAGGTCGCTGAAACTGACACATTGGCGACAGGCTCTGCTCGGGAGAACAGTTTAACGTCTTGTCCCGTCGTTTCGAACGAACGCCATCCATTACTGTCCGGGAAGTCGCAGTTCGCTTCGGTTCAGCCGGTCACCTGACGCAGAACCGCTGTTTTCCTGCTGATGAGGAAACGCTGTACTTTATTGCATGACTGATTCACACCATGTAAAACCCGGTCCGGCAACAGCGAGAACGCCTGCCCTACGCTTTCACGCCACAGGTGCAAATGAGGCCATAAAATGTCTGACGTCGCCGTTCAGAATCTGAAGAATTCGCTCCGCAAACAGGCACATTCCAGCCGCAACGATCAGGAAAATAAAGACGAACTGAGTCGTCGGATCGTCGGTGCATTCATGGCGTTGCCGGAATATGCGACAGCGGCGACCGTCATGTTTTACGTCGACGTTCGCAGTGAAGTCCGGACACGATTCGACCTGCCCGCGGCGCTCGAATCTCAGAAGCAGGTCGTGGTGCCATGGTGTAACGAGGACGGCGAGCTGGAACTGTTCCGACTTAGCAGCATGGAGGAACTGGAAATCGGCATGTACCGCATTCTGGAACCGCGTCAGGAGCTACGCTCGTTGCCTGAAAAACAGGTGGATGTAGAGCAACTGGACCTGATTATGGTGCCTGGGGTCGGCTTTGATGCTCGGGGCGCTCGGATGGGTCATGGCAAAGGATATTACGACAAGTTGCTTGAACACGCGCGACCGGATACGCCATTGATCGCACTGGCGTTTGAATGCCAGATGTTTGAAGAGATTCCAGTCGCATCTCATGATGTGTTCATGGACAAAGTCATCACGGAAGATTGCGTTTACCCCGGACAGGGTCGCGGATCTGTCGGACAGACTTGATTCGTGCGTTCGCAGCACGATTCGTGAAAACGGCCCCCACAAGCACTTGCCACCAGCGTAGGCAACCGGACTCTGTCCTGTTCCATGACGACCTGTCGCTGAGTGACGGATTTGCACATTGGAAATGTCATGACCGTGGAAATCGAGGACACTTACGCCGAGGCATTTCGAAGCCTGTGGGTTGAGTTTCTGATCACAGCCCGGGATCGCAGGTGGCTGGATCACGCTGTCAACGCCGCAACGGGGTTTGCTTCGTCTTCAATCATGTGCGACTGCGAAGCGGGAGTTGATCGTTACGTGGGTCCAGGTGGTGACGAGAGTTTCCAGACCCCGGATGGCCGACCAGGAGCCATCTGTCAACTTCATGTTCCGCGTTTCTGGAAGCACAGAGTTCGGGCGCTGGAAAAGGCGTTGTTGGGGCGAGTCAGCCAGGGTGTGTTGCCGTGCCCCACGGCACGTTGCTTCTCTGTCCAGGATGATCTGACCGAGGCTCAGCCTTATTTTCGCCTGGGCCGTAAAGTGGCGTACTTTGGTGATCGATTCGAGAAACTGGAGCAACGCTTTGAGCGAAAAATGTGGGTGGTCCCGACAATGGCGGGCGACTTCTGCATTGACCGCCGGTTTCCTTACCACGATGGTGTCATGGGCGGAAACCTGTGGTTTATGGGCACTACCGAAGACGCTGCGCTGCTGGCTGCGGAACGTGCCGTTGATGCGTGCCGGGATTGCCCCGGTGCCATCACGCCGTTCCCGGGTGGCATCGCGTCCAGCGGATCCAAGGCCGGAAGTCACTACAGTTTTCTGTTCGCCAGCACCAACGAACGGTTCTGTCCCACGTTGGCGGACGACAAACAGATCGCGTCGGAACTGCCTGATGGCGTGAATTGCGTAACAGAGATCATCATCAACGGTCGAGACCTGGTCACCGTTTCCAGGGCGACACAGGCCGCCATCACGGCGGCCCGGGATGTTGCGGGGCTGGTGAAAATTACCGCTGGCAACTACGGCGGACGTCTGGGAAAGAGCTGGGTGTGGCTGCACCCGGAACGACATGCCGACCCGGTCAGGGCGTGACTGACAGCCTATAGGAAAACCGCGCACCTCATGAATGCTCACCTGCAGGGTTGGTGGATTGCGGTCGAGAAAAAGCAAACTGCCCTACAGATTCATCAGTTGTGGGTGTTCAGAAAAGAACGTGCCCAGCTGATCGCATTCGGCAGGCGTCAACAGGCCCGTGGCGTTTTTCAGCATTTGCGGCGAGACTGTCCACTCGCCGATCAGTTCAAGAAATTCGTCGGCCAGGGACGGCATCCTGTCGATCACAGGCGCCCGGTCGGCATCGTCCATCAGCAGGCTTACGTCGCGCTGCAAATCAGCGGCGTCGACTGGAAACGGCCACGTAATCTGAAGCGCTCGTAACGTAGATGTCAGCCATGTACGGTCGTTCAGGTCGATGACGTTGGTCCCGTCCGCGGAGCGTGCAATCATGCGATGATCGTCGACTTCCCCGAGGCGTGCGAGTTCACCGGTGGCGTAGAAACAGATGCACTGCTCCAGTGGAGTCAGATCCTCCTGTCCCGATGTGATCCGTTGCCAGGTTCTGAACAGAACGTCCAGCTGCACCTGTGGCGCACAACCGGCTGCAATGGGAACCTGAGAAAGGAATCCCGGGCAGTTTCTATGAGCACGGCCTGATTCAAATTCATCCAGCAGATCCTGAAACGTGGTCAGAAACGCTGCGCGAAACGACGCGCGCATCAGTCCGCTGGAGGCGTAGGCAGGAGGTAGCGGCAAATCCATGTGAAGTGGTTTTTGCACGAGCTGAATCTCGAGAGCAGAGTGGTTCGGAACAGGAACGACTTTTTTATATTACGATAATTGTTCCTTGGTACGACAATTGCTCATTAGTACGACAATTGCTCATTAGTACGACAATTGCTCATTAGTACGACAATTGCTCATTAGTACGACAATTGTTCGTTGGTGCGACGATTATCGAATTCCAGTCTGCTGCAGATTTCTGCGTTGAATGTTCATTTGTACACGCGATTTGACGCCGTTCCAGCTCACACAATCGGAAAATCCTGAATGGAGTGTTGCATTACGACAACACGTCGTTAATACGAGAGCAATCGCGCCAGATCAAGCAACACCTGCTCTGGAATGGTGTGTGGGCCGTCGAAGGGACGGAATTTGACGTCAAACCCGTTGCGACCCAACAAATCCCGCAGTGATTCAGCAGGAGGAAACGGCAGAACCGGATCCTGTCTCCCATGTGACTGCAGCACCGGGCATCCGGGGTGTTCGGCTGCAAACTGCTGCCATTCCGCAGAACACAGCACGGTTCCCGAAAACAGCACCAGGTGACGGGGATGCACTCCGTGTCGCAACACGACGTCTGTACTCAGCATGGCTCCCTGCGAGAACCCTCCCAGCACCGTTGCGGAGTCATTCAGACCGGACTGCGCCTGTATCTCTCGCAATGCATTCAAAAGCTGTTCAGACGCCGTCAACATTCCGTCCGGCAACAGTTTCGTCAGCTCGTCGTAGTCTCCTGTCTGATTGATTTCCGCCAGCTTTGCCATGTTGATCGGCCACCAGGCGCGACCGCCAGGCATGCCCATCGGGGTCAGATCGATAGGAGCCGCGGGAAAAACGAAGCGACACGTGGCCGCCACGGTCTCGCTGGCACGAATCAGGAATGCCGCCAGCCCTACAAGGTCATCCCCCGGAGCGCCGAATCCGTGCGACAGAACGACCAGTTTCGTCGCAGCTGTCCCGGGCTTTAATCCATCAACAATCTGACACCGGAGACCAGAGAATACTTCTACAGCAGTGTTCAACATTTTCGACGTTTCATTTCTGTTCATTCTTCCGCTTTTCCGCGCGGGCGATCCAGGTCTCGGGATCCTCTTCAAACGCAGCTTTACACCCGCTGCAGCAAACCCAGTACGACTTTCCTTTCCACGACACGGAGGTCGTGCCGAGTCCCTGTGAGATGATGCATTCTTTCTCACCGTAGCTGGAGTCACTCAGTGCGAAGGACGTTCCTTCGCGCTGAGTGGAAACGGTGTCGAAACGCCGGAACGCCGCCGTGCCACGACGTTTGTCGACCTCCAGAAGGTAACGGTTGTTTTCCTGCTGAGCGAACGACACCTGCCAGCGGTCACCACCCGCCTGCTTTGCAGATTCGTCCGTCTGCGTCAGTTCCAAACGAAAGACACGATGCAATTTGTCGTCCGGACCAACGATTTCGTGAACCGGATCCGTGTAGTCGCCGGTAAACGTTCGCTGCAATCCGTTCAGGTCCGTTGCTGTCAGTTCGAAAACGGAATCCGTTGGGTTCCACGTGAGGCTGGCCTGTTTCAGATAGGGGCTCCTGTCTGACGCGGATGCCAGCGCCGGTTGATTCAGCTGGCTGCGCAGATCCCAGACCCACTCGTGGACGTCGACAGCCTTGAAACCGTCGTATTCGCGTCGAGTTGTCCCACGCCAGGCACCCAGCATGACCTGCAGTGGCTTCAACTTAGCCATGATCACACTGATCTTCTGTTCGGCGCTGAGTTGCACCGCTGCACTTTCGGACGACGATTTCACTGCTCCATCGCTGGTCGACACCGCACCGGAGAGCGGCTTGAATTCCATGGGCTCCTGTGTGACGACCGGCTCGACCGCAGATTCGGATCGCGTGGCGGCGACAGTCGGCTGTCCGGTCGGGACGGTCTCCGGTGTCGGACTCTCCGACTGCGACGGGCTATTGGCTGACTGTTCGCTGCAGCCTGCCACCAGCAGCACGAACATGAGACAAAAACATGACGTGAATTTCATAACGGATTCGTCTCGGCAGCAGAAAGTTGATCGTCAGCAGACATCGTCCAGGGTCAACGTTGATAGATGGGCAAATATCCCTTATCCAGTTGCAGAATAATACAGTTGACGGCAGTTGTATAAACCGGACCAATCTGTCGATCCGACCAGCCGCCACCGCTGCTGACTTCTTTCAGCAGCTGTTCTTCGATCTGCCGACGATAATCGTTCCAGCGGTCGCCGCCCTGTCGGTACATCACCTGAGCATAATAGAAGTGCATGTAGTGCCAGTGACCAGCACTGGATTTCAAGGGTCTGCCGGGCCAGATTCTGTCGTCGCAGAAGGAACGCATGTTCTTCGTGAGTTCCGTGTCGTATTCGCCGGCATTGAACAGCGCGGCCAGAGCGGCGACCGTGATGGGTGGTCGCTCACCGCCTCCACGAATGCTGTATTGCACGCCTCCTTTGCTGGTCGTGCAGTCGGCAATATATTTTACTGCCAGATCAATGATCTCTTTCGACACCGGAATGCCCGCGTTTCGGCACGCCCGCAGTCCCTGAACCTGAGTGATGCACGTGGACCCCTCGTCAAAATCGTTGCCTTCTTTGGCAGACACGTAGCCCCAGCCGCCTTTAGACGTTTGCGCATCGGCGCAGAACTGCACGGCTTTGGTGAGGACTTCCCGAATCTCCTCTCGGCGGCGGATGTCCTCCTCTTCGCCATACACCTGGCTCAGAAAAACCATCGAAAAGCCGTGGCCGTAGGTGTAGTGGAAGTCTTCACGATAGCCAATCAGTCCATTGGGACGACTTACGGCCAGAAGATAGTCCACAGCCTTGCCGATGCGGGACGAATACCGTCCGGTGGTTGCTGTCGATCCTTCTGCCAGCATGGCCGTGCCCACCAGTGCGGTCATCGCCACACGGTACTGGCCCCGCTCTGCCTCCCAGTAACCCTGACGCTTCTGCCGAGTGACCAGATAATCCAGGGCCCTGGTCACTGCAGCGTCGACTTCGTCTGCGGCCGACAAACTGGTTGCGCCACGACCGGACAGCAAGATGGCCCCGCACAGCATCAGTTGCAGAATTCTCATGGCCGCACTCCTTGTGACTTCCTGAGATGACCGAATATAGAAACGATCAATCACGGTCGCTCCCTGCCTGTAAACGATTCATCCGGATGTTGATACATCATCCTGCGTAAACTCGACGTCGACCAGTGTTGTGACCCCATTTCCTGACTGCCGATTCACGCCTTTTCGCAATTGTAACCGCCAGCGATATCCTGCGACCGTATCCGTCGTAATCTGAGAAAAATCAGGACTACAGGCGATAAACGTCGTGATCGTCTGCCCAGGCTGGACCAGCTGTCGACTGTGTTGTCCGACAAGGTCGTACTCACTTTGGGGTGGATGAAAATAGTTCAGCAATCGAGTTTCACTGGCGTCGTCGTTGTGGCGAACCATCAGCCAGGAATTGGCGATCGTACTGTCATCCGTTCCCTCCGCTGGACTTCTGCTGCACATTAATGCCACGTCCCATGGCGGAAACGACACGTCGCCGGACGCGTTTTTCAGTTCAAACCACAGCTTCAGCACGGGCTGTGTTTTCCTGTCGGAAGACACTTCACCAGAAAACATGTGGGCAAACGTGATGGGCTCCGCTGTCACTCGAACAGGCGTAATAATGACGTCGCCGTAACGCTGCGAGTCGCCCAGTTTCAGGGTGTGGTCCTGCGGCAGACTGGCATCGGCTGGAACCTGTTGGAATTCGTTCTTCTGCAGCGGTGCGATGTCCGGCAGACTCTCAAGCGGATGCACGCCCATCAGTGAAACTCGCCCGGTGATCCAGAGCAGCAGAAACAGCAGTGTGAGCGCGCCAGCATAGCCCGCCACAATGGAAAATATCTTCTGGGGGACCATCGGCGGTCGCCGTCCATTAACTGGCACGGCGTCACCGACCACGGAATCTGCATCAGACGCCGTTGAGTCCCCTGCAGTTACCGAGGCCATCGCGGATACCTCAGGCACAGCGGCAACTTTATCATCGGTGGCCGTCGCCGAATTCACCTTCGGGGCAACGGAGACCGCTGCTTCTGCCGCCGCTGAATCGCCGTCTTCCGGCAAGTGAAACTCGGACGGTGGCGTTACAGCGTCCTTCGTTTCGACGGTCTCCGGCATCGCACCGGCCGACGGCTGCGGCGCAGTTTCGGCGTCGACGTGTTGCGACGACACTTCCACCGGCTCATCGATTTTCCCTGCAGGCTCATCGGTGATTCCTTCAAAGGAAGTGGTCGGCGGCACTGCCGCGGGCATGGTCGGACCGTCCGTTTCGGATTCAGCATCGCTGTGCGGAAGTCCGCCAAAATCAGGTTCTCCGGAACCTTCATTTACCGAGTCGTTTCCCAGAAAACTAAAGTCCGGTCCTTCGTCAGCATTGTCACGTGGCTCAGTCATGAATCGGTCTTTGAAGCTCTTCGCTACGAGTTGTGGAATCCGTCGGTTATCGACGGAGGTCGGCATGAAGCCACGTTGATGACACCTCTACGGTACCGTCGGCGGATCTGCCTCTTCCGGTGCATCGGTTGTTTCGGCGGACGTTTCATCAGTGTCGGCCCCACCGACCTCAAGGTCGTCAACGACCAGCGTCACCGTATTGACATAATCCAGGCTGGAAAAGTTGCCCTTGAGATAGCTGTTGCCCTGCGAAGTAATCGCCCCCTGATTGGGTTGTTCTCCATGGGCAGCGCTGATGCTGTCGACAATGTCCATGCCCTTTGTCACCTTGCCGAAGGGTGAAAATCCGTCCGCGTCCAGTCGGCTGTTGTCTCCGAAGTTAATAAACACCTGCCCCGTCCGTGAATTCGGCGCGCCTGTCTTCGCGAATGTTACGTAGCCACGCCTGTTACTTTCAATCACCCGATCGTCACGAATTTCTGTGTCCCATTTGGCGGTCATGGCAGGATCCGCCGCCAAACCAAACTGCACCATAAACCCTGGCACGACGCGAAAGAATCCGCACTCGTCATAGAAGCCGTCCTTAACGAGTTCGTAGAACCGGTGAGCTCCGACAGGCGCCCATGCCCGATTGACCGCAATGGTGAATTTTCCAACCGTCGTGTCGAATTCGACTTCAAATTTACCGGCGTCCGGTACATCCGTTTTCGCTGGCTTGTCGAGAGGAATTACATCATCCGGGTCGCTGGGGGCTTGCAGCGCCGCTTCCGCTACAGCAGCACGCATTCGTTCGGCCTCAGTGGCTTCTTCCAACGCCATCTGCATGTCAATGGCGTTCAGCACGGGCGGAGCCGTCGGTTCGGACTCTGCACAGCCGCTCGTCAACCCAACGATGCCCCCCATCAACAGGGACCAGAACATACTTCGACTCATCATTCCACTTATCCCTGTGAACAGATTTAACTCGTTCCGGCAACGAACGACTGAAATTCGTTTTCTTCTCTGCTGGCTATTCTTACGCGAAGTCTCACACGTCTCAAGACATGGCGTCCCACAGCCAACGCGTTCCGTTGAATTTCTTCGGAACGCGTTCTACGTTGGCACAGGTTGTTCAACTGCCAACATTCGCAGGCATGGGATTTCCCCGAAACGTTGACATCCAGGCAAAATGCTCTCGCTGCCAACAATCACCATAATACTTGGCCACGGCAAACTTCACGACGCTGCAATCGCCTGCCCGAGTGGGACAAGTACTTCCTCGATCACAAATGAATCCAGCAATTCCTCACACTTCTCACGCAACTGGACCATTCGATCCGGGAACGACGCATCGTGTTCCATGCTGCCGTATTGACGCACTGTGAAAAACACGCTGATGTGGTCCTCCGGATATTCACCGCGTCGCACGTGGTAGGCATTGGTGCGAGTTTCCACCATGAGGCGGGCCTGCAGGCGACAGGATTCTTCGAGGCTGATTGTCATTGATGGTTCGAAATTCAGCACGGTGGCGCCATCCAGCCCCGGCAGCCGTTCAAAGGCGGGCGAACAACCGAGTGCCTGAGCCACCAGCATGTCGTGGTTGCCTCGATAAGGAAAATCGAAGCCCATCATATAATCGAGCGCTTCGCAGTCCAGCGGACTGACCGTCAGCATGTATGGCACCAGCTCAAGAATCAGCCGATGCTGTTCTTCAGCCTGGTCAGGGTCCGGAGGGTTTACAAAACCGCTGCAGATGCGACGAGGTTCCAGAGACAGCCAGCGGTGAAACGGCTGATCCTTGTCTTCTTCCATGACAAAGTCACCGTTGTCCCGCGTGTAGAAGTTCTTCATCAGCGGATAGGACTTCTGCACACGTCCAAAAAACTCCAGCACGGCTTCGCGGGTGTTTGGCAGCGGCATCTCGGTGTTCAGATGCATATTGCAATAGAAGTCAGCGGCAAGATTACTGAATCGATTCATTACTTGTGTCGCGGTCTTCCAATTGCTACGGGAATATTTTTGGTCATGGCCAGCGTTGAAGAACCACGACGCCGCCAAAAAAATGCAGTCCAGATTTTGCTTCAGGATGCATGGCAGTCAGATAAGTCCGAACGCGTCCACTTCAACTTTTGCAATATCGCTGCGGACATCAGCAACTAAGCTCAATTTGTGGCAGCCGCCGCGGCGACGTCAGCAGCGGCCGGTGGATCCTTCGGATCCCGTGTTTCAACGACAATGATTTCGATAACGTACTGAGGAGCGCCGCCACCACCGCCCTGGCCTCCAGGACCACTCGCTTGACCGCCGGAAAAACCGCCTTGACCTGACGCCGCTTTGGCCAGCTCGATGACAACATCCATCGTCATTCGAGTTCCGTTTGCGTTTCGTCTCACACCGTCATACCACAGCACTCCCTCGACCATACGTTTGAAACCTTTGGTTCGCGTCTCATAATGGTCAGCCATGTCCTTCTGCTGAAGTGGCGTTTGAGGCGCGACGCGCAGTCGCGTGTAGTAGACCCTAGTTGCAGACGGAGCTGCGTCTCCCAGAATCTCTGCGCTGTCGCCGGGGGCCATGATGGCGATAGCTCGCTCCGGGATGGCCCCACGATGTAAACGTACCGGTTGGGTTCCGGCGAAATCCAGAGTGGGGTCGTCTGCAACCTTCCGCAGTCGATCTCTCAGCGACATCACCATTTCCTGTGTGGCACTGGTCCACGACGCACCGGGAGTTGCAACACCCACATTGGCAACAGCGGACCGAGACGTTTGCGGCCGCTCACGCGGCAGTGACTTCAGCACGGCCAGCATACCGGGGTCACGGGCGATGGACGTAAACAGCCCGCTGGAAACCAGTCCCACTGCGCCTTCAGCGTGGCCACGTTTGAATAAGTCGTAGGTCGCGTGTCGGACGTGCCCGGCAGGAATGTTGGAAGCGAATGACAGCGCGTCCAAGGCTGCTGCCGGCGACTGGGCGGATTTCAGATGGTCGACAATCATGTCCACCATCGAAGGCTTCCACAGTACGCTGGCGACCGGCAGCATGGCAGCTTTCGACAGACTGACATTGGGAAGGCTTGCAGTCTCGATGGAAATGGCAGCGGCTGCTGCTATTTGACCGACCCCGCCGGGACGCGCCCCGCCTTCGTAGTCACCATCCATTTCTTCCATCGCTTCCATTTCTTCCATCGCTTCGCTGCCCCGCATTGCCGCCTGCTGAGCGTTGCCTGATTGCCCCGGCCGATTTCCCTGTACCGGCGATCCACCGCCTGCCGGAGCAGCCAATCGCGAGTCACCAAGCTTCAGAAAATGATCGGTGGGATTCTGAGCCAGCGCAGCCAGCAGACGAAGCGAACCGGCGTTCGCTTCCGGGTCGGCGATCACATTGTCCACCGTAGTGGTCAGAAGCTGCTGAGCCATTTCGGCATTCACAGCCTCGCCCGAAAAAGCCTGGACCAGCACCACGGCCGCGGCCTCCTCAACGGCCAACGGCGTCACGACTGATCCGACCAGAATGGCCTTCAATGTCCGCCACGCGGGCACACTGTTGTTTTTCACGAGTGCCTGCACGACCGCTTCAACGATCTCTCGATCCTGCAAACTGCCATTGCCAATTCTTTGTCCAGCACCACCGCCGTATCCGATTTCGTCCATCATCGCGGGATCGCCGCCCTCCATCGCCTCCTGCATTTCCATCTGTTCACTGGATCCCTGCCCCTGAACAGAGCCCTGCAGTCGTCCCGCCGCTCCTCGCGTTCCCTGTACTGCCTGCGGCACGTAGCCCAGCATCGCTTCCCCCAGCATCAGTTCCAGGGAGTCCAGCGCGTGGCCGTTAGACCGATTCATCTGTAAACGAAGAGTGCGGGAGTCCAGAAAAACGCCGCCGGGTGGCACTGGCTGCTGGCCGCCGCGGTTCGCACCAGGCGTCACACCAGACGGAAATCCCGGAACGCCCGGTAAAGAAATGGCCGCCGGAGCCGCTTCAACTCCGGACGCCGTGGCAAGTACTTCCGTCATGAGTTGGGCAAATTCCCCGTCGCTGCTCGCCGCGGCCTGACTGGCCTCGATCGCGGCAGGCACCATTCCGTCCCGCTCTTTTACGGCTTCCAGAAGTTGTTCTTTCGTCCATGTGCTCAGGTCAGCCGGACGCGTTGACTTTTGTTGACCACCGCCGCCAGTCGCGTTGTTTCCACCTTGTTGGCTGTATTGTTCGCCGTATTCGCTCTCCATGTCGGCCATGTCCATGTCGGCCATGTCCATGTCGGCCATGTCCATGTCGTCCATGTCCGATCCACCGGCCATGTCCATGCCGTCCCCGCCACCCATGCCGTCCCCGCCACCCATGTCCATCTCGCCACCCATATCCATCTCGCCACCCATATCCATCTCGCCACCATCGGGCGCATCGACATCGGCTGACGCCTCTTGTTCGGCATCAGATCCCTCGCCTCCACATCCAGTCAATGGGAGCAGCAGCAAAGTAGGCAGCAGGCAGGTCGCGACTTTTGAAAACGTCCGCGTTCGCATCGGGACAACTCCGAGTATAGGAAGGCGATTCATGAACCGATCACCCTCAATGTTACCAGAAAAACACCTGACAAAGCCAGCAATCCAGGCACAAGCTCGAAAGTCGGCCGGCAATTTGTCGGCAAATCCTGGGCGACAAGCGTCACACCGCTCCGTCCCGTCAGGCTTCTTATCGCCCAATCCGTATTGGCGGACTGCTGTTTGTTGACCAACGGCAGTGGAGGGTCAGTTCCTGAATAGCCGGGGCGAACTGAGGCCATCGACAGTTCAGAGGATTGACGTAAAAGACGGTCGAACGGAACTCTGGTCCGAACCACTCGCCCTTCACTATCAAATTGACGGTTCCCATCCGGGCTCGTATTCACGTTTCCAGAGTTTTTCTGCCGCTTCGTTATTCAGAACGTGTCCGTTCGATGGATCGCAGTTGATGGTGTCGCCGGTTCTGTGGGCGATATTGCCGAGATGANNNGCGTTCAGCATGGTCGGGTCGTTGGCCCGAACGGCGTCCACAAAGTTGGCGATGTGGGCGGCATCAGAACGAGCTCCTGCTACGCGTTCGATTTCCGCGCCCTTGGCATCGTGCAGTGAATAGCCCCAGCCATCCAGTTTGATGCTGCCATCTTCGCCGTGGAATGTCACGCCAAATCCGTTGCCATCCAGTCCCAGTCGGCTGCAGCTGAGTCCTTCCCAGATGATCTGCCGCTTGCCTTCGAACTGAAACGACACCACGTGCGAATCAGCGGTCTGTTGATCATCGTCGAATCGATAGCGACCACCGGACGAGACGACTCGCGTGGGATAATCCGCCTGCAGTCCCCAGCGAGAAAGATCGAGCGTGTGAATTCCGTTATTACCCAGTTCTCCGTTGCCGTAGTGCCAGACCCAATGCCAGTTATACGGTAGACGGTTTGAAGTGTACGGCTGTCGCGGCGCCGGTCCCTGCCAGAGTTCGTAATCGATATGTGGCGGTACCTCAGCGGGTGTCCCGGTGCCGATGGGGCCCCGCGAATTCGCATACCAGCTGCGACTGTAATACACGCGCCCAATCCTGCCGCCGTGCAGCAGCTTCATCGCCTCAATGATCTTTTCGGCACTGCGACGCTGGTTGCCCATCTGTACGCAGCGCTTGTGCTTTCGCGCGGCTGCGACAGCCATTTCACCTTCCCACGGATTGTGGCTGCATGGTTTTTCCACGTAGCAGTGTTTGCCGGCATTGCAGGCCATGATGGCGGCCGGTGCGTGCCAGTGATTCGGAGCGGCACAGATCAGAATGTCCACGTCCGGATCATCCAGAATCTCTCGGAAATCGCCGGTGGTCTGCACTCCGTAATCGACCAGACCTTCAAACGACTTCTTCGCCGCATTCAATCGATTCGTGTCGGTTTCGCACAGGTACTTGATTTCCACTCCCGGCGTTTCCGAAAACGTCCGCGCCAATGACATGCCTCGGCTAAGTCCCATCACTCCCACGACGACCTTGTCCTGAACTGACATGCCGGCGGCCGATGCATGCAGTCCCGCAGCCAGCGATGTTGCCGTGGCGGCGACCGACCCGACGGCCACAAAGCCGCGGCGGGATATTTCATCTGAAGCCTGATTGGCCGAACTGGAACTGTTTTTTGATGACACGACGTGGCTCCGAAGGCGGGGTGGGAGGAGGTTGGACTGCAGCAGACATAGTGGCGAAGGCCGATCAGCTCGTCAATGAACTTTCGTTTGTCTGTCGTCATGAGGCTGGAATAATTCGTGACGACAGGAACGGGACACAGTTCAGATCGCACTCGATGTCCTGCCGAATTCTGTGTGCGAAGTGTGCCGCCACGAACCGTGACGGAAATACTGATCCGCGTCGTGTTCCGAAAACGGTCACGCGGTTGCCACGACGACTGACCCACTGACTACCTGGTCACCCCCAGCGGCAACCGTCCGTCGCGCAATCGTTATTTGTTCCATAGTTCATATGATCGGCGCTGTTCACAACCATGACAGCCGCAGTGCAGCACCCGCTCGATTCGAAGCGGGCCGTTTCAAACACTGCAGGCAGAAGAATCCATCGTAGTGCCGGTAGCATTATCCATGGCTTTCGTCGCCGGCAGGGGGATGGCGTCTTCTGAACACACGCCTCATGTCGACCCTTCTGTACAGCAGGGATGAACGAATACGTACAATCACGGAGATCAATCATGAGAACACTGTTGCTAAGAATGGGGCTCGTGTGCTGCGCACTTCAATCGCAGTGCCTTGCCGGTGATGGAATCCTGAGCCAGTTTAATGCAGGAGATTTCATCTCTCCGTGTGCCTACACGGAAGCTTGCGCAGAATGCGGCGATATCGGGGCAAACTGCGAAGGCTGTGGCGATCGATGCCTCAGTTGGCTCAAACAAAGCGATCACTGCTTTGATGAGTTTATCAGCCCGATGACGAATCCCGTCTTCTTTGAGGACCCGCGCACGCTGACCGAAGCGAGATTTATTTTTCTGCACCAGGCACTGCCAACAAGTCTTGGCGGTCAGAACATTCAGTTGTACGCCATGCAGTTGCGAGCGGCACTGACCGACAGACTATCGCTGATCGCGACCAAAGACGGCTTTATTGTTTCGGACAACGCGTTGCTGAACGACGGCTGGACCGACATCAACGCCGGGCTGAAGTATAACCTGTGGAGAGATCCCGCTTCACAAACCATCCTGAGTGTCGGCGCTACGTATGAAGCGTCGTTCGGCACGCCGCGAACGCTGCAGGGCAACGGTGATGGCGTATTTCATCTGTTTGCGTCCGGTGGTGCAGAAATCGGGGACGGTGCCCATTGGATTACCGGCAGCGGATTTCGCCTGCCAGCTGACACCAAAGCAGAAAATCAAATGTGGTACTGGTCCAATCATCTGGACAAGAAGATCGGAGACTCCAGCGTCTACCTGTTCGGCGAAGCGAACTGGTATCACTACATGAGTTCGGGCACAGCATTCGGGGCCCCGGTTCAAGGGGGCGACCTGTTCAATCTGGGGTCTGTGGGGATCGCCGGACACGACCTTGTCACCGGTGCTGTCGGGCTGAAGATCAAGCCGTCGCCTTGAACCGAAATCGGAGTCGCGTGGGAAACTCATCTCACGGACCGACAAGGTCTCATGAAGGACCGCTTCACAGTAGACTGGATTCTTCGGTACTGATTGAAGGCAGAACGCAGGCCTGACCGGAATCCTGTTTGACCTTCGTGGCTGACAGGATTCCGTGGTTCGGCCCATACCATACGCTCGGGGTGCAACCCGCCAGCGAATTTTCAACGGCACCGCGTTGCAACAGCATGGCCGTTCTGAGCGGACGGCAATCGCGTTGGTCCGCAAATCGTCGACGTCTTCGAAAGACGGGGAGCCTTCGCCTTCGTACTGCTGCCGCCGATGAGCAGCGAAAACCGGCGTGGATGGCGACGATCCGGGATGTGACGTCTTACGATTCCTCCGCATGGATCTCCCGCCAACGCAGTTGGCAGGATGGCGATACACGTCTCGTGTCGTGCCCTGCTTTGACAGAAACCGCCGTCTGTCGGGATGCGGCAGTGAACTGCAAACGACTGCATTGGACAGCAATTGTCGGAACTTTGACCGACTGATCCTTGAGAGTTGTCCGCCCAGTCATCACACTTCCCATCAGAAGTTGCCTTCATCTGCCCCCGCCCAGGTCCTGAATGGACCTGCTTCCGTTTTCCGTCCGTACCTCCCCCCTGTTGGAAATTTCGTATGCGTTCCGCTTTCTCTCTGGCGATCGTCCTGGCTGCCTCTTCGTTGCTGTCTGCTCAGGACTCATCGCCGTTCGTGTCGGCTGACCCGGCTGTGGTCGACGACGACTTTCCGTTTCAGGGCGAGTACGCGGGCTTGATTCTGCCCGACGAAGACAACTGCGGCTGCAACGCGTTTCGGCGAGTTGGGCTGCAGGTGGTTGCTCTGGGGGGCGGCAAATTCGACGCCGTTTACTACGACTTCGGCCTGCCGGGGGCCGGCTGGAACCGCGGTGAACGCCGCCGGCTTTCCGGTCAGCGAGTTGGCGACACCGCGAATCTGGCTGGCGATGGCCTGACGGCTCGAATTCAGGGGAACCAGGTGGTGCTGAGTTCTGAACGCGGCCATGCACTTGGGGGATTCAGCCGAGTGATCCGCAGCAGCCCAACCATGGGAAAACGGCCACCATCGAATGCGACCGTATTGTTCGACGGAAACTCGGCAGACGATTTTTATAATGGTCGCGTGACAGATGACGGCCTGTTGATGGAAGGCGCTGACTTTAAACGCATGTTCACAGACTTCACGCTGCACCTGGAATTCCGACTGCCCTACATGCCGTCCGCCCGTGGACAAAAGCGAGCGAACTCGGGCGTGTATCTGCAAAGCCGCTACGAGGTTCAGGTTCTGGATTCCTTTGGACTGGATGGCAAGTTCAACGAATGCGGCGCGCTGTATCGTTATCAGCCACCGAACGTCAACATGTGTCTGCCTCCGCTACAGTGGCAGACCTACGACATCACCTTCCTGTCGCCACGATTTGCTGCCGAGGACAAAAAAATCGGCAACGCCCGACTGACCGTCAGGCACAACGGTGTGCTGGTCCACAACTGCTTCGATGTCGAACGCAAGACCGGCGCGGGGCGACCGGAATCGTCCGATCCGTATCCCATTCGTCTGCAGAACCACAGCGACCCCGTGCGATTTCGGAACATCTGGGTCATCGATCATGCTCCAGCCCGGCCGGACACCAGTCGCCGGGTGGCCCTGAAGTAGGTGCCTCCGGCGTCAAAGGTCCACCTGAATGACGTGCCCTTTGAGACGATCGCATGATCATGATTCAACTTTACTCTCCTGCCGGGTGTACTTTGGCAAGTTCCGCATCGCCCCGTTGCGACTCGGATCTTTGTTTTTTAGGGGTGTTGGAATAATCCATATTTTTCGCGGGCCGATCTGAGGTAGTCCGTGGGCATCTGGCTACCACTATTTCACCACAGCCGCTGTTTGGATCAACCGCAGCGAGTTGGCGGTCCTTCTGCGATGATCGTGAGTAATGCCGCGCCGCTGTACGGGCATCGTGACCCAGCCATGCGTCAATGTCGGTAGCTCTGTAATCACTCCGTTCAAGTTCATTCCTGCGGAAGCCCCTAATTGCATGGAACGGTTGCGGCCAAACTTCAAGGCCAGCACGCTCTATGATCTTCTTGAACGTGGTCTGCGCGTTTGTTTCATATCGCCCCTTGAAGAGGACAAACGGGCAAAACACATCGTGTTGTTGAGGGGCATTTTCGTATTTCCTGAGTTCAGAGGAAACGGACTTGCCAGATTCGTGATCAGAACTACGACGACGATTGCAGAGAACACAGGAGCTTGTGTTTGTGCCGTATGCAATCCCTACAGCGTTGCCGTTTCAGATGACCCAGAAACAAGAACACGTTGGATGTACGAGTCGTTTCTGTTTGATTACGAAGACGATTATCTGGAACACCAGAAGAGCATGAGAAAGCGTTTCTCAGAAAGCGGGTTCCAGAACTGGGACATTTCCGAGAACATCGGCAACAAAGAGCGTTGCACACCTGAAGACTGTTTCATCTTCATTCCGTCGTCGGCGGATCGAGAGTTCACAAACAGCATTCAGTATCGAATTCTGTAGAAATGACTGATTGAGTGTGGGATTGCGAATGCAATTGGACGTAAGCGTACACGAGTGCCAGTCTTGACGGGGTGTGTATTTTTCTGGTTTTCCGCGTTACCTATCGGGAGACCAAAGCATGGGGCGTTCGG
>LWDU01034295.1_pt1 | contig 26457 bp, 25 predicted proteins | sample 727161 | NCBI WGS metagenome assembly LWDU01 (sample SAMN04566230, study PRJNA314399) | hydrothermal vent metagenome | isolation source: deep sea hydrothermal plume seawater | place: Mexico: Gulf of California, Guaymas Basin | collected 2004-07-11
TGTACCGCCAATACTTACCATTGGGTTTTACGTGCAGATAGAGTCCACCACCATCAGCTAGTTTGTATGGCTTAGGTTTAGGTTTAGCTTGTTTGACAGCTGTAGCTGTTAGCTTTTGCATAATGATTATTGGGGGTACCTGATTTCAGTTTTCTAAAAGTACCCCCAAAAGTACCCCCAAATATCTTGGATGTAACAGGAGTTTGATGGAGGTCTATGGAGTTAGTATACACAAAAAAGCCCATAAATACTGGGCTTTAAGGACATCTATGGAGTTCTCCAGAGTTTACTGGAGTAGTATTTGGTGGAGGCGGGGGGAGTTGAACCCCCGTCCGTCAGTTCGCGGCCTTCGGCTCTACATGCATAGCGTCGTCTATTGAGTTAACCCGTATCCGCCCGACGGGCAGGGTGATTTGGGCGAGCTTGATAACTTTTAACCGCGTCGCGTCAAGCGCGCTAGGCTGGCGATCCTGTTCTAAATGACAATTGCAAAACACTGGTTTACAGGCATCCCGGTGGCAATCGCTAGCAAGCTATTTTAAGCTGCTAGGGCGTAGCTTTTGTCGTTGGCAACTATAAAGTTGCAGTAATTGATTAACGAGAGTTACTACCCTCTCGGCATGCACCTCAGGTTTTGATACCGGCGTCGAATCCGAATCGCCCCCATCGATGTGTGAAGTATAACATATCTGCTGGTTTTTCACCGGCAGTGGGCTATTTCTGCCTTGCCAGCTTAGCGATTCGCGTGCCGAACGATACGTTGCTTATCGACCGCCCACTCACGATCCTTCACCGTGGCGCGCTTGTCATGATCCTGCTTGCCTTTCGCCAGGGCTATCTGGCACTTTACCAAATGTCCCTTCCAGTAAAGTTTGGTGGCGACGCAGGTATGTCCCTTCTGTTGTGTTGCCACATGTAACTTGGCCAGCTGTTTGCTGTGCAGGAGAAGTTTCTTGGTTCTCGTGGGATCGGCTATGACGTGGGTGCTGGCGGTGTTAAGCGGGGTGATGTTGCAACCCAGGAGAAAGGCCTCACCGTCTTTTATCAGCACATAGCTGTCTACCAACTGGACTTTTTTCAGGCGCAGGCTTTTCACCTCCCAGCCTTGCAGGACCAGGCCGGCTTCGAATGTGTCCTCGATAAAGTAGTCGTGCCGAACTTTTTTGTTCTGGGCGATGGTGGTATCGGGAGACTTTGGTTTTTTGGGTTTAGCCATGGGCCGCGATTATAGCCCTATAGTGAAAGTGCCTTGTAGTGAATTTGCCTGGAGTGAAAGTTACACTGGCCCGAAAATACCCGGGAAAACACCCCATAGCACCGCGTTGTACTGCCGCAGAGGCGCTGGTAGAATCCCCTGACACTGCAACATAATAACAGGCCAATCTACTGAATTTTAAAGAGGTTTTTTGATGGCAGAAGATAGAGGGCAGTTCAGTTCGAAGTTGGGATTTATCCTGGCTGCTGCAGGCTCGGCCGTGGGCCTGGGTAATCTGGTTGCCTTTCCGGTGATGGCCTCAAAAAATGGCGGCGCCGCGTTTCTTATCATTTACCTGTTCTTCATTGCATTCATCTGCTATCCGGTGATGATCGCAGAAATCTCCATGGGCAGGCGCACCCAGCGCAATCCGGTCGGTGCCTTTTCGGAATTATCCGGCGGGCTATTGCGCTGGCGACTCGCCGGCTGGCTGGCGATTCTGACGCCTTTTATGATAGCCGTTTTCTATACCGTTATTACCGTGTGGCTGGTGGTGTACCTGAAGGAAATCGCCACCGGCGGGCTGGAATCCCTGGCCGGCGAATCAAGGTTCGATGAATTGGTGGCATCTCCATCGCTGTTTCTGTATTTGATATTATTGCTGGTCATCGTATTTGCAATTCTACTGGGTGGCGTCAAAGGTGGCATCGAGCGACTGGCGCGGGTCTTAATGCCCACGCTGGCAGTGATGCTGGTGCTCCTGACCTTATTTGTGTTGACGCTCGATAACGCCAGCGCGGGCATCGCCTATTACCTGGTGCCGGACTTCAGTAAGGTAAACCTGACGGTGATTAATGGCGCCCTCAGCCAGGCCTTCTTTTCCCTGTCTCTGGGCATGGGTATCCTGATCACCTATGGCTCTTATTTTGGTAAGGATGACAGCATTCCTCATTCTACCCGCATGGTGGCGATTGCCGATACCAGCATCGCGTTTTTTGCCGGATTGCTCATCTTGCCAGCCATATTTGCCTTCGACCCCAATATTAATACCGACGATCTTTCTACCAGCAGCGTCGGCCTGATCTTTAGCTTTTTGCCGAAGATATTTTTATCGATGCAAGTTGCTGTCGGTTATGTCGGAGCCAGCATCGTAGCTATGATATTTTTTACCCTGGTGTTTTTTGCCGCGCTGACTTCACTGGTGTCTATTATCGAAATTCCCATTTCCTGCTGGATCGATGAATGGAAACTCTCTCGCAAGAAGGCTGTATTTTTGCAAGCCGGCTTGCTCGCTCTGTTTGCAATACCTGCGACTATGTCGCTGGGCATGTCAGACTTTTTAACCAACTTCACCAGTTATGGCGGCGTCAGTAAATCGTTTTTCGATTTGGTGTCCGATGTGTTCTATGAAACCATCTTGCCCTTGGTCGGGTTTACAGTTTGTATCTTCTGTGCCTACCGTTGGAAGGCGAGCGGCCTGTCCTCAGAACTGTCAACAGGTGATGAGTCTTATGAAGGCTCTCTGTTGCAGAAGTATATTAACTTCTCTCTCGGTACCATCATCCCGATCGTGTTACTGGTTGTGTTTCTGAGTACTGTTTCCCAGATTTATATCACCTAGGCGACAATGGCCACGATCAATCGCAGCGCGCTGCTTGAATACTCTGCACAGCAGATGTTTGACCTAGTGAATGATATTGAAAAATACCCGGAGTTTATGCCCGGTTGCCGCAGTGTAAAAATAATTAGTGCATCTGAAGATCAGATGGTTGGGGAACTCTGTCTCTACAAGGCCGGCATCAGTCAGCGATTCACAACTAAAAACCGACTGACACCACCCACTGAAATTGACATGTCGCTGGTGCAAGGCAATTTCTCAAATTTTCACGCGCGTTGGCAATTTCACGCGCTGACGGAATCGGCCTGCAAAGTATCTCTTATTATGGAATTTGAATTTACATCCGGCCTGGCCGATTTTGCCGCACAAAAACTGTTCAGCGGCTCGGCTAACTCCATGGTGGATGCCCTGGTAGAGCGGGCCAGGCGAGTGTACTGATGAGCGTCGACGCGCACGCATCTGAGGCCACTCATATCACGGTGGAAGTGGCCTATGCCACGCCCGACAGGCAGCTCATCATCTCCCTGGAGGTGCCTGTGGGTACCACGGCCTATGAAGCGGTTATGTTGTCAAAAATCGCGGAAGAATTTGAAAACATTGATCCGGAGAAGGATCCCATGGGGATATTCTCCAGGCTACTGGACGGAAAAGGCCACCCCACACCGGCGGAATACCAATTGCTGGCGCTGGACCGGGTGGAGATCTACCGGCCTTTGACAATTGATCCGAAGCAGGCACGGCTGAGGCGGGCAGGGAGAATGAAGGAAAATAAACTGGCCGAAAAAAACCAGCCGAAAGCTAGCGTGAAAGACTAATCGAAGTTGCCGGTCTTAAGAATATGCTCGTCTGTCATTGGAATTGCAGATATTGCATAATTGATGGAAGCAACGGGTAATTTGGCGAACACCATGTCAGATCGAAATAACAAAGTGGGAAAAGGCGATAAAACTGAAGGTAGCAAGCCGGCCAGGGAAAAGCCCGGCTTGCTCAAGCGCATTGAGCAGGGCCTGCATGAGTATTACGTTACACCCTACCGCCGCTCATTCGCCCGCGCGCAAAGAGATGAAGATGACCTTTTCATGCTGTTGATATTTGCCGAGAATCTCGGCATTCCTAATCCGGCGGCATTCTATACCATGGAATTACTGCCGATCGTTTATGAACGATTTCACGACTGGCATACCCGCATGGGCATGGAACGATCTCCCCTGGATCACATCAGTTGCTGCTAGAACTCGCCCGCTCTAAAAAAATACTCTTCTTCGGTGGTAAAGGCGGAGTGGGTAAGACCACCGTGTCTGCGGCCACCGCCCTGGCGCTGGCAAATGCAGGCCGCAGCGTCCTGCTGGTCTCTACCGATCCGGCACACAACCTGGGACATCTGTTCGGCAACAGCATCGGCTCAAAACCCATGAAGCTGACTGCGGGACTGGATGTGATGGAACTGGACCCGGCGGAAACCGTAAAACTGCATATGCAGGAGATCACCAATTCCCTGCACCGACTAATGCCGGTTAATCTGCGCAGCGAAGTGGACAAACACATGACGCTGTCGAAGGATGCGCCGGGCATGCAGGAAGCGGCGATCCTCGAACGCATTGCGGAAGTCGTCGAGGATGGCGTCAAGGAATACGATCTGATCGTGTTCGACACCGCGCCTTCCGGACACACCGCCAGGTTGATGGTATTGCCGGAGATGATGTCAGCCTGGACCGAAGGTCTTATCAAGCGCCGGGAAAAGGCAGACAAATTTGCGGAAATCGTCAGGGGCATGGGCAGCGATTCCAGCATGGAAGACAAGATATTCGGCGCCGATGCCAAAGATGCCGATAAGGCGCGGGAGTCGGGGATACGACAAATACTGAACCGGCGCCGGCTGCGATTTACGGCCTTGAGAGATCGGCTTTCCGATCCTGAACAAACGTCTTTTATTATCGTGCTGGCAGCGGAGAGATTACCGGTGCTGGAAACAATTGAGCTCTATGAACAGCTGCGAAATGCCGACGTGAGTGTGGGCGGCCTGGTGGTCAACAAACGTTCGCCGGCTGGCATGGGGGAGTTTCTGGAAGAGCGCAGGGTTCAGGAAGAGAGGCATCTGGTCACGCTGACTAAGGCGCTTCCTGACCTCACTAGGCAAGATCTTTATCTCACGACGCAGGACATTCTTGGCATCCAGGCACTGGAACAATTGGCTGCAACGTTCTAGCGGTCCGTTGGTCAGAAGTAATTGTCGTGATTATCCGACCCATCGATAGACCGGTCATAACTTAAAATTAATTTTGGAAGCTAAGTGAAATCCGCAGTTGCAACAGTGCTGGTGGTGGCATGTCTTGGCACCATATCAAATCCATCGCTTGCCGCAGAGGCAGAACTGGAACATGCAGAGGCGGCTGTAGAAGAAATTGTTGTCACTTCCACGCTACATAGATCCAGGGCGGACACCGCGCTGCCGGTGAACATACTAGCTGGAGAAGAATTACGGGAGAAAGTGGCAGCGACCCTAGGAGAAACGCTGCAAGATCAGGTCGGTGTCAGCATCGCCTCCTTCGGGCCTGGCGTCGGCGCGGTTGTGATCAGGGGGCAGGGCGGGAATCGGGTACAGGTCTTGCAAGGTGGGGTGGGCAATATCGATGCTTCATCTATCAGTGCAGACCACGCCAATAGTCTCGAGCCCGCGCTTGCCGAGCGCATCGAAGTGCTACGGGGCCCGGCTACATTATTATACGGTAACGGTGCCATCGGTGGCGTGGTGAATGTCATCGACAATCGGATTCCTACCCGGCTACCCGAGGCACTCGGGGGCTTCATAGAGACCCGCAATAACAGCGCATCGGATCAACAGGTGAGCGTGTTCAAACTCGAGTCTGGCGCCGGACAATTCGCCTGGCACCTGGACGCCGTTTACCGTGAAAGCAATGACGTGGAGGTGAATGGCTACGCCATAAATCCTGATACGGTGAATTTTGAGGACGAAGGGGATTTCGCAGGACTCATCGCCAGCAAGGGCAAAATACCCGGTTCAAACACACGATCCCACGCTGGTAGCATAGGCGGCTCCTGGATTCTAGATGGAGGATATGTCGGCGTATCCTATAACCGCCTGGAGAATGAGTATGGTATTCCAGGCCGTGCCGCCGAGCTGCACGAAGCAGCAGGTGGCACCCGTATCCTCATGCGACAGGATCGGACAGATATTGAGTTGCAGTTACCGCTGGCTGGCATCTTGAAGGAAGTGCATGGTCGCGTCAGCCAAGTTGACTACCAGCATGTCGAAGTTGAACCCGAAGGTGAAATCGGCACCCTGTTCGAACAGGAAGGAGTAGAGGGCCGCTTCACTTTCCATCTGGGCCTCAACGACAATCACGAAGGTGTTTTCGGCCTGCATTTCAGTCATCGTAATTTTTCAGCCCTGGGCGAAGAGGCATTCATGCCTCGCACCGACATAGATTCCCTGGCGCTCTTTACTGTGCATAGCCTCGATGTGGATACCACGACATTTGAGTTCGGACTCAGAGCAGAACGGCGGTCCCTGGCACAGATCGATGGCAGTTGTGACGATTCAAGCACCAGTTTCAGTGGCAGTGCTTCCTCGATCTGGCGCTTTCGCGAGGATATGAACCTGTTGCTTTCCTATGCCTACTCCCAGCGCTCGGCGACAGTGGAAGAGCTCTACTCCAATATCGATACGGGTTGCAATGCCCTGGCGCTAGATGAGTTGATACTACATGTGGCGACGCGGCGTTTCGAGATCGGCGACCCCCGCGCAGAACGGGAAGCCTCAAACAACGTGGAAATCGGCCTGCGCAAGCACCTGGGAAATGTGACCGGAGAACTCAATATTTTCTACAATGAAATCAGCGATTACCTGTTCCTCTTCGATACCGGGATTTTTAGAGATGGTATAGAAATATCAAGCTATGCACAGGAAGATGCCGTGTTTCAGGGTGTCGAAGCGCAGCTGGGTTTTCCAATTTTTCGCAATGGAGAACACCTGTCGGAGCTTTCAGTGTTTGCAGATTACGTGTCCGCAAAATTTGATAGCAGCGGCAACGTGCCGCGCATCCCACCGCTTCGTTTCGGCGCTGAACTGCGCCACTCGCATCTGCACTGGCAGGCAAGACTACGTCTGACCCAGGTGCAAGATCAATCCAGTACGGCAAGCAAAGAAAGCAAAACCGAAGGCCATACCTTGCTTAATATTTACCTGGACTATCATGTGACATTCGGCGACAGGACCGGCATATTATTCCTGAAGGGAAGTAATTTGTTGGATGAGTCCATCAGATGGCACACATCGTTATTAAAAGATGTGGCGCCGGCACCGGGTCGCGCCATCGAGATAGGCTTGAGGTTTGAGTTTTAGCTGTCCGCCTCGGACGTTGGAGTAAAATCACCGGTGAAGCGGACAAGACCATCGTCGACGAAGAATATGGTGACTTTTTCCTGGCCGCGGATGCCGCCACCGGGCTGGTAATTGTAGACATAGTCCCAGCGATCCTGGTGATAAGGATCTCTTACCAGGGGTGTACCCATGACAAAGATGACCTGTCGTTTGGTCATGCCGGGGCGAAGTTGATCGATCATCTCCTGGGTGATGATATTGCCCTGGGGAATGCCTATTTTGTAGACTCCTGGAAATTCCAGGGCGCCCAGACCGCCGCATGCGCTCAGTGCAAACGCGATAACCATCAATAAACTTTTTTTGCCGAGAGTTTGCATCTGCATCTCATCGCTACTAATTATTCCCGTGACTGCCCGCTCGCCTTGCAGGCACAATCTCCAACTATCCTTTCCTAGCCCCCGGCGAGGAGGCATAATACCCTACAAAATGCAGCAGGAAAACTGTCAGCCCGCCACCTGGCTCCAGCCTTGGACAGATATCAGGGGCAGATCAGCAATTCCTGTGCGTGAATTACCGATGCTCAACTCCCTGCACAGCTTGAGAAGCGACTATGAACACAGAAAATAAGGAGCTGCGTGATGCAGGTCTGAAAGTGACCTTACCCAGAATAAAGATTCTGCAAATACTCGAAAGTTCCGCGACCAAGCACCTCAGTGCGGAAGATGTGTATAAGGCTTTGATCATGGCCGATGAAGATGTGGGGCTGGCGACCGTGTACAGGGTGCTTACCCAGTTTGAGTCAGCAGGCCTGGTGATGCGACATCATTTCGAAGGCGGACATTCGGTATTTGAGATGACGGCGGTGGATCACCACGATCATATCGTCTGTAACCACTGTGGCGTGGTGGAGGAGTTTTTCGATGAAGTCATCGAGAATCAGCAGGAAATGATCGCCGCGAAACACGGTTTTAAGATTACCGATCACAGCATGTACCTTTACGGCATCTGCAAGAACTGCCAGCAGGAATTGGACTGAGTCGACCCAGGCTGTCTCTAATTGCTTGCGAGCATTTGCTCTGCGTGGGCAAGGGATTCCACGCTAACTTCTTCGCCGCCAAGCATGCGGGCGACTTCCCTGATTTTCGCCGCATCCGTCAATTCTTCAATTTTTGTAACCGTGGAGTTGGCGCTATTGATCTTAGTGACGAATAAGTGCTGATGGCCCTGGCCCGCCACTTGTGCCTGATGCGTTACACATAATATTTGCGTGGAGCTGCCCAGTTGACGCAATAGTTCGCCGACGGTGCGGGCGACGCCCCCTCCGATGCCCACATCCACCTCATCGAATACCAGACTCGGGGTCTGCGAGGTCTGTGCCGTTATCACCTGGATGGCCAGGCTGATTCTCGACAGCTCGCCCCCGGATGCGATTTTGATCAGGGGCTTCGCATCCTGCCCGGGGTTAGTACTGACAAGAAACTCGACGGTCTCCAGCCCATGAATCATTGGGTCATCTGAAGTGACTGGGCGCAGTGTCACTTCCAGTGAGGCATGGGGCATGCCTAGCAACTCCAGCTGGGTGTTGATCTGCCGCGCCAGTTTTGTCGCGCCGTCGCGGCGGAGTTCGCTTATCCTGGATGCTATCTTTTTGTAACTGGCGCGGTATTCCTGGTTATTGGCTCTGAGTTTTTCCAGTTCTTCATCGCTGTTCTGCAGGCGGCCCAATTGTTGACGCAGAGACGCCACGACTTCGGGAAGCTCATTGGCATGGACTTTGTGCTTGCGGGCGATTGCATGCAGGACGCTTAGCCTGGCATTGACCTGCTCCAGCCGCTGCGGATCCGCATCGAAGTCGTCGCGGAAGTCACGCAGTTCCGATATCGCCTCCTGTAATTGAATCTCTGCGGTTTCCATGAGGCTAACGATACTATCTGTACGCGGCTGTTTTTCGGGTAGCTCTTTCAATACCGCCAGGGCTTGATTGAGCAGAGAATTCACGTTGTGGTCTTCGTTTTCAAGGCATAGGTTCAGCGCGTGAGCGACCGCGGCAATGGTTTCGTCTGCGTGATTCAGGGTCTTGAATTCACCAACGAGCTCGGTCGCCTCATTTTCTCCGATCTCCAGTTCATCGAGTTCGTCCAACTGGTAGGAGAGCAATTGGGACTGGGCGGAGTCTTCCTCCGATTGAGAACTGAGCTCCTGAATAAGCTGGAAATTTGTCTGCCATCGCTTCCAGTTATCACGCAGATCAGACCTTAACTCCGATTTGACGCAATATTCATCCAGTAAATATTGATGGCTGCTGCGCCGCAGTAATGACTGGTGCTCATGTTGGCTGTGGATATTGATCAACATCTCGCCGAGAGACTTCAGATTGCCCATGGTGACAGGGGAACCATTGATGTAGCCCCGGGATCTGCCATCTTCATTGACGACCCGGCGTAACAGGCAGCTGCCAGATGGATCCTCGGCCTCAAGATCGTGCTCGCTTAGCCAGTTCCTGGCCGCAAGGATGTTGGCGGTGCTGAATTCGGCGCTTATCTCCGCCTTGCGCGCACCGCTGCGAATAATTGTTCTGTCCGCCCTATCGCCCAGAGTCAGACCCAGGGCGCCAACAATGACGGATTTCCCCGCCCCAGTCTCCCCGGTGATCACCGACATGCCGGGATTGAATTCAATTTCCAGAGAGTCGACGGTAGCGTAATTTTGAATAGCGAGTTGCAGTAGCATGATTACAAAGTATATTGGATCGTATTGCATAAATGCACAAATATTGAGGCAAAAAAGCAGTGAGATTAGTTCATCCGAATATTGTCTCGCGACAGCACGGTGCGGTACCACAGAAATCCTGCAGAAATTAGCCGGAAAGCGCTTGAAAGCCTGGTTCCAGACCCCATATAGGCGACATTAAGCAACATCTGCGGTTTCAATGTGATTTCTCGTGGAACCGGCGAATTGAAGAATAAATCCCATTGAGGAAGGTATGAGCAAGCACAGGGCAGACAAAGAAGAAAACAAATCGACAGAGACGGAAACCGAATCTACCGAAGATTCTGATGAATTACTCGGGGCCGATGATTCGATACCACCAGATTTAGGATTTGGCGAGATGACATCGGAGCAGGCCGTCGAAAAGCTGGAGCAATTCGAACTCGCCGCCCAGAACGCGAAAGATGATTTGCTACGGGTGCAGGCAGAAATGCAGAACTTGCGCCGTCGTACCCAACAGGATGTGGAAAAAGCCCATAAGTACGGTCAGGAAAAGTTTGCCATTGAACTGCTTGGGGTTATGGATAACCTGGAACGGGCGCTGGCCGCCGCCGGTGCAAATGGCGAAGCGGATGCGGGCGAAAGCGCTGTCAATGATGACGAAAAAATCAAGGCGATCTATGAAGGTGTGGAGCTGACCCTGAAGAGTTTCGCTGAATGCTTCAGCCAGTTCAACATCGAGGTCGTTGAGCCCCACGGCGAGCCCTTCGATCCGGAATTACATCAGGCGATGTCGATTCAGGAGAATGCCGAAGTGGAGCCGAAATCGGTGATTGCGGTAATGCAGAAAGGCTACACCCTCCATGGTCGGGTTATCAGGCCAGCGATGGTGATAGTTTCGAAGGCGCCGGCAGAGAGTATCGACCACGATTCCTGAGTAAATCATTGAAATTACTCAGTAAAATCTGGAATTGCGGCGCGGTAAAGGCCCCATAATCGGGTCACAACCGGGCAGAAATGGAGTAAGCCATTATTTTGCAGGAATTAGCGCCCTGATCCTTGAATTCAGCCGGATCGGGCCAATATTGGGAAGCAGAGCCAGAAAACGATAGCGCTAAGATAATGATCAGATACGGATCGGAGATTTAGAAAATGGGTAAGATTATTGGTATTGACCTGGGAACCACCAATTCATGTGTCGCTGTTATGGACGCCGGTGAGGCCAAGGTCATCGAAAATTCAGAAGGGGATCGGACTACCCCATCCATCGTCGCTTACAGCAGTGAAGGAGAAACCCTGGTAGGCCAGTCGGCCAAACGTCAGGCAGTAACTAATCCGAGCAACACCCTGTTTGCCATCAAGCGCCTTATCGGTCGCAAATTCGACGATGCTGTAGTGCAGAAGGACATCAAGATGGTGCCCTACAATATTGTCAAAGCCGACAATGGTGACGCCTGGGTAGAGGTCAATGGCGACAAGATGTCTGCTCCGCAGATATCCGCGCAGATTTTAATGAAGATGAAGAAGACTGCGGAAGATTATCTCGGTGAGGCAGTCACGGAAGCCGTGGTGACGGTGCCGGCTTATTTTAACGATTCCCAACGCCAGGCTACCAAAGATGCCGGTAAGATTGCGGGGCTCGTAGTCAAGCGCATTATCAACGAACCGACAGCAGCAGCCCTTGCCTATGGCATGGACAGGAAGAGTGGCGATACCACGATCGCTGTCTTTGACCTCGGTGGTGGTACCTTCGATATCTCCATTATTGAGATTGCTGAAACCGATGGCGAACACACCTTCGAGGTGCTCTCCACCAACGGCGATACCTTCCTTGGTGGCGAAGATTTCGACCTGCGCCTGATCGATTACCTGGCCGAAGAATTCAAGAAAGAAACCGGCATGGACCTGCACAATGATCCACTGGCGCTGCAGCGACTGAAGGAAGCTGCTGAGAAAGCCAAGATTGAATTGTCTTCCGCGCAACAGACTGAAATTAACTTACCCTATATTACCGCCGATGCCAGTGGGCCCAAACACCTGGTGCAGAAGCTTACACGCGCCAAATTCGAATCTTTGGTCGAGGCACTGGTTGAGAGAACCCTGGGGCCGGTGAAGACGGCGCTGGCGGATGCCGACCTCGATACCTCCGGCATCGATGATGTCATCCTGGTGGGTGGGCAGACTCGTATGCCCCTGGTGCAACAGAAAGTAGCTGACTATTTCGGTAAGGAATCTCGTCATGATGTTAATCCAGACGAAGCCGTCGCCGTAGGTGCGGCGATTCAGGCTGCTGTGCTTTCCGGCGATGTCAATGATGTTTTATTGTTAGATGTGACCCCATTGTCTCTGGGCATTGAGACTCTGGGCGGAGTCGCCAGTACGCTGATCGAAAAGAACACGACTATTCCCACCAAGAAAACCCAGATTTTCTCAACCGCCGATGACAATCAGACTGCGGTTACCATTCATGTTGTACAAGGCGAACGCAAGCAGGCTGCACAGAACAAATCGCTGGGACGATTCGACCTGGCGGATATTCCGCCCTCGCCACGGGGACTGCCACAGATTGAGGTGGCCTTCGATCTTGATGCCAATGGCATATTGAATGTGTCGGCGAAAGACAAGGCTACAGGAAAAGAACAGTCCATTATTATCAAGGCCTCCAGCGGATTGTCTGATGAGGAAATCGAGCAAATGATCAAGGATGCAGAAGCCAATGTGGCGGAGGACAAAAAGTTCGAGGAACTCATTACGGCGCGTAACTCGGCTGATGCTCTGGTGCATGCCACCAAGAAGACCCTGGAAGAAGCCGGCGATAAAGTCACCGATGAAGAAAAGGATGCTATCAACACGGCCGTGACTGCTGTGGAAGAGGCGATCAAGGGTGACGATCTGGCGGATATTGAATCCAGGATCAAGGCACTGAGTGAAGCATCTTCTGGCCTGGCGCAGAAAATGCAAGCTGAACAAGAGGCGCAGGCGGGCGCCGCCGAAGGTGCGGCAGATGCAGGCGCATCAGGTAACGATGACGCGGTGGATGCCGAGTTCGAAGAAGTCGTAGATGAAGCTGAGAAAGAAACTGAGGAAGAAGACAAGTAGGTGGGATGGCATGACCGGGACGAATAAGTAGTTAAGAGTCTTTCCCAAGCGATCGAACTGCGCAGCGAAAACTAGGTCATCTCCATGGCTTGGTTTTTTTTGCGTTTACATACTGACCCAGTTGTTTGCACTGAATGCGGGCATTGGTGAAGAAGAAAAAACAGTAGGGAAGAGTACTGGATTCATGTCAAAGCGAGATTACTACGAAGTCCTGGGTGTTTCCCGGGACACTCCGGGAGCAGATATCAAGAAGGCTTACCGACGTGTTGCTATGAAGCATCACCCGGATCGTAATCCAGACAATAAGGAATCTGAAGAAAAGTTCAAGGAGGCCAATGAAGCCTTTGAGGTTTTATCGGATGCCAAGAAACGAGCTCGCTACGATCAATTCGGTCACGCCGGAGTAGAAGGGCAGACCAGTGCCGGCAATGCCGACTTTGGCGACATATTTGGCGATATCTTTGGCGATATCTTCGGCGGCGGCCGTGGCGGTCGCAGCCATGTTCGACAGGGTGCAGACCTTCGTTACAACCTTGAGCTCAAATTGGAAGACGCGGCGCAAGGCACCACGGCCAAGATCAGGATTCCGACTACGGTAACTTGTGATACCTGCCAAGGCAGCGGTGCTAAGAAAGGCACCATGCCAGTAGATTGCACCACCTGTGGCGGCCATGGCCAGGTTCGCATGCAGCAGGGATTTTTCTCCATGCAGCAAACCTGCCCTCGTTGCCAGGGTACGGGCAAACAGATCAAGGATCCCTGCAGTAGCTGTCACGGCCGCGGCGCGGTGGACGAAACCAAGACGCTATCGGTCAAGGTCCCAGCCGGGGTAGACAGTGGGGATCGAATCCGCTTGACCGGAGAGGGCCAGGCCGGTCTTCACGGTGGACCTTCGGGGGATTTGTATGTGGAAATTGGTGTGCGTTCCCATCATATTTTCCAACGCGACGGACGCAACCTGCACTGTGAAATACCTATCAGTTTTGGTGATGCCGCCCTGGGTGGTGAACTGGAAGTGCCCACACTCAATGGCCGCGTTAAGTTGAAAATTCCCGCCGCGACACAATCCGGCAAGCTTTTCCGATTGCGAAACAAGGGCGTTACTGCTATTCGGGGCGGCGGTGCCGGCGATCTCCTCTGCCGAGTCGTGGTAGAAACACCGATTCATCTCACTGGCCGTCAACTAGAAATCATGGAAGAATTCCAGCAAATTCAGGAGCAACAAGGCACCCGGCAATCCCCTCGAAAATCTTCCTGGTTTGAAGGTGTGAAGAAATTTGTCGATGGCTTGCGAGCGTAGCAGCGGCCAGTAGACGCGCACTGATTAGCAAAGTCTGGCAATATTCCTGCCTATACTAGAATCACATCAGCAATTTTCTGATGCAACGCGGCGTCCAGTCTCGGTCCAAATTTGCTTACCACGGTGGCCGATCCCAGGCTTGCAAGCCTGCCCGCCGTTGCAAAATCTTTGCCGCTGGTAATCCCGTAAAGAAATGCACCGGCGAACATATCGCCGGCACCGTTGGTATCGACTGCATTGACGGTATGGGCTGCGATCGAAATGTAGTTGTTGCCATCGAATAAGAGTGCGCCCTTGTCGCCCTGGGTGATGGCAAACTGTCTGGCCTTGGTTTTTATGATTTCACAGGCAGCTTCTATGTTCGCAGCACCGCTCCATAGCAGCGCTTCGGTTTCGTTGCAGAATAGTAGATCTACACCGTCACCCAGTACATCGTTGATATCGTTCTCAAAATACTTAAGCATGGAAGGGTCAGAAAATGTCATCGCTGTCTTCACCTGGTTTGCTTCGGCAAATCGCTTGAGCTCGATGATCGCAGCCTTCGCGCTTGGGGAAGTCACCAGGTAACCCTCCAGGTAGATGTACTTGGAGACTCTTGCTGCATCGTAATTTAATTCCTGCGCCGACACGTATTCCGATACGCCGAGATAGGTGTGCATGGTGCGCTCTGCGTCCGGACTGATCATCACCAGGCATTGACCCGATATGCCATGCTCTCTCTGATTGTCAGTATTGGTCTGAATATTATGGTCGCCGAGTTGCTCGAGATAAAAATCACCGGTTTCGTCATTAGCCAGCTTACAGCTGAAGTAAGCCCTGCCACCGAACTGGCTTAGTGCGTATAGGGTGTTGGCAGCCGAGCCACCGCCAGCGCGCTTCCTGACTCCGTATTTTTCCTCCAGAATATGAACCAGGTACTGTTGTTGTTCCTGGGCAACAAGAGTCATTATCCCCTTTTCGATCTTGTGCTCTTCGAAAAAACTGTCATCGACTTCGAATTCCTTGTCCACGAGTGCATTGCCAACACCGTATACATCATAAGTTGTCATCGTTATTTCCTGTAGCGCGTCGGCGTTGGCCAGGCTATGAGGCGATTTTGTTGAATGCTTTTTCTGCTGCATCCAGAGTCAATTGAATTTCCCGCTCGCCATGAGCGGCAGACATAAATCCAGCTTCATAAGCAGAAGGGGCCATGTAGACTCCACTGTCTAACATGGTATGGAAGAAGGTCTGAAAATGATCGAGGTTGCCAGCCATGACCTGGGAAAACCGGCTAACATTTTCTTCGGTATTAAAGAAACAACCAAACATGCCGCCGGCACAATTGCTTGTGAATGGCACCCGCGCGGCGGCGGCTCGCTCGCTCAAGCCACGCAACAGGGTCCCGGCCCTGGCTTCGAGCCTGCTGTAAAAGCCCGGCTCGCTGACAAGCTCGAGCATAGCCAGGCCGGCGGCGACAGCGAGGGGACTGCCAGAGAGTGTGCCTGCCTGGTAGACGCCACCGCTGGGCGCAATCAGTTCCATGATCTCCTGCCTGCCGCCGAATGCACCCACGGGTAGACCACCGCCGATGACTTTACCTAGCGTGGTGAGATCCGGCGTAACACCATAAACGGCCTGGGCGCCACCGAGTGCCACGCGAAAGCCGGTCATGACTTCGTCGAATATCAGCACGCTGCCGTGGCGGCTGCAGGACTCCCGCAGGGCTTCGAGGAAACCGGGAACTGGTGGTACGCAGTTCATGTTGCCGGCCACAGGTTCTACGATCACACAGGCGATTTCATCACCCCGGGCATCGAAAAATTTATTAACCGCCTCGATATCATTGAACGGCAGTACATGAGTAAGTTCGGTGTAGGCCTTGGGCACACCGAGTGAGTCCGGTTCTCCCAGGGTCAAGGCACCAGAGCCGGCTTTCACCAACAGGCCATCGACATGGCCGTGATAACAGCCTTCAAATTTAACGATCTGATCACGGCGAGTGTAGCCACGAGCCAGTCGAATCGCACTCATGGTGGCCTCGGTGCCCGAGGTGACGAGACGGACACGTTCCACGGAGGGTAGCAACTGGCAGATTTTTTCAGCGATCTGCACTTCCGCCTCGGTCGATGCGCCATAGGCGATGCCCTGCTCTAACTGGGTGGCGATGGCTTGAAGAACGCTCTGGTGACGATGGCCTAATATCAATGGCCCCCATGCGCCGACGTAGTCGACATAGCGATTATCATCGACATCGATCAGGTAAGCACCCTCACCAGCCTTGAAGAACAGAGGATTTCCTCCAACCCCCTTGAAGGCCCTGACCGGCGAATTGACTCCGCCGGGAATGAATTGCAGCGCCTGTTGATATAGCTGGCTGGAGTTTTTGTTGCTCATCTACCTTGCTACCCTTGCTTTTGACTGTTTTTACAAACCAGGTTTTGATCGCTGCGACTGCTTGCTTATCCTGACCAGGGCCCCAGTTCTCTGTCTCACTTGTTGGTTATCACCGAAGATGGCGTCTATCACCGCCAGCATGTCGGCGCCGGCCGCCAGCACATCAGCGCCATTTTCCGCATTGATACCCCCAATAGCAACTATGGGAATAGAAAGCACAGCTTTCGCCTGGCCGAGAATTGCAAGTTGTGCCGGGGGCGCTTCCGGTTTCGTCGCCGAGTCGAAGAAACGGCCGAAGGCGACATAATCGGCGCCTGCCAATTGCGCTTGTACCGCGCTGTCTACGGAAGAGTGACAAGTGACTCCAATTATTGCTGCCGGCCCCAGCCGTGTGCGAGCAGATTCGAGTGCTGCATCGCGTTGGCCTAAATGAACACCATCTGCATCTGCCGCCAAGCAAAGGTCAACATCATCGTTGATGATCAAGGGAACATGATGGGCTCTGCACAGAACTAGTAGTTCAATTGCCGCCTTTAGCCTGCTTGCTCTGGTGCCGGACTTGCTGCGAAATTGTAACAGGGAGATGCCGGCGCCGAGCGCAGCTGCAACCGCTTCGAGCCGGGTGGGTTCGGGCAAGAGAATATCGTCGGTGATTGCATAAATGCCTGACAGTTGCATAGGGCCTGCTCGCATGGGATCAGAGTATTTGCTTGTTCCAAAAACTTCGGTTGGGCGTGTGTTGACCGAAGCCCATGCGCGTGCCATGGCTCAATGCTTCCCAGGTAAAGCGCTGGGCTTGTTGAATGGCATCGGGCAGAGTCAATTTGTGGGCAAGATATCCAGCTATGGCGGCGGCGAGAGTACAGCCGGAGCCATGATAATTGTTTTCCAGGCGCGGCCAATTAAACACAGTAATACCCTGATGTGGAGCATATAGTTTGTTGACTACGTCCGGCGTCTGCGCATGAGTGCCGGTGAGGAGGATGTGTTGGCATCCCGTATCCAGTAATTCATTAGCACAGGCATCGAGTGTGTCAGCCGTTGGCGCAAGCCGGGAAAGTTCGTCGGTATTCGGCGTCAACACCATAGTGAGAGGAATCAGCAGGCTACGCATTGCCTCGATGATTTCATCGCCGCCGAATTCATAGCCGCCACCGGCAGCGATGACCGGATCGAGTACAACCGGTATATGGGTGTAGTCCTGCAACAGCGTGTGCAGCACTTCGATGCTCTCTACACTGGCTAACAAGCCAATCTTGAAATATTGCACCGGTATGTCTTCCAGCACCGCCCGCGCTTGCTGCACCAGCAACGATGGCTCGGTCGCCTCCACCGCAATTACGTTTTGGGTATTTTGGGCTGTAAGCGCGGTAATCACCGGTGCACAGTGGCAACCGATACTGAACAGGGTTTCGATATCTGCCTGTATGCCAGCGGCGCCGGTCGGGTCCAGCCCGGAGAAACACAGTACGGTGGGTTTGTTTTCACTCATGTTGAAGCTGTCTTGTCGATTTAGTGGTGGCGCCCGCAGTAAATTACAGGGTGGGTTTGACGACGATGAGAACCACAATTCCGACTAATAAAAACACTGGCATTTCGTTAAAGAATCGAAAAAAGATGTGGCTACGAATATTTCTATTCTCCCGCAGCGTCTTCATGAAGCGCCAGCAACCCCAGTGATAGGCCACCAGGAGCGCTACCAGGACCAACTTCACCTGCATCCACCACCAGGCCATGAAATAACTGGCATTATCGTACAGCAGAAAACCGCCGAGCAGGACTGCTACGATTGCCGAAGGTGTGGTAATTGCCCAGAAAAGCTTGCGCTCCATGATGATGAAACGATCCTTGCTAAGTTGATCCTCGCTCATGGCATGATAGACAAAAAGGCGTGGCAGATAGAACAGACCACTGAACCAGGTCACTACTGCGATAATATGAAATGCCTTAATCCAGAGCATACAACTCTCCCGTTTTGCCCCCGTTCCTGCTCCAGGGCAGGCATAGCAAAAGCTATCACAGCTACTGCGCCAAGTCTTGATGAATGCCTGCCCTGGCAGGCTGTTGAAAAACTCTCAGCCGGCACAATACTGCGTTAAGATATGGCTTAAAATGCTCATTTACTACGTGTAAACTCCGCTTTTTCACCAGATCTTGCCTCGTCTTGCACTCGCCTGAGAGCTTTTCAACTGCCTGCTAGGTTTATTGCAATCCTGGTGCCTGCGTGTAAGATACTCCGTCCAGCCTCGATGCAACGGTCTGGACCTGATCTACTCCAATGCTGATAACTCTTATTTTCTCAATTCTCCGGAAATACTTCGAATTCAAGGAGTCACACTTTGATCAAAGTAGGAATCGTTGGTGCTACGGGCTACACCGGGGTTGAACTCCTGCGTTTGCTGACACCGCGCAAGGATGTAGAGATTGCCGTGGTCACCTCGCGAGAGCTGTGCGGCACCGCCGTCAGCAAGCGTTTTCCTAATCTGCGGGGTCATATTGATCTGGATTTCGTAGCACCAGACGCCGAGGTTGTTGGCGACTGTGATGTGGTATTTTTTGCGACGCCTCATGCCGTGGCGATGCATTCTGTGGCCGCCTTGCTCGAGAGTGGTGTCAGAGTCATAGATCTTTCCGCCGATTTTCGCATCCAAGACGTCGAGCTCTGGGAGCAATGGTATAACACCACCCACAGCTGTCCCGATCTGGTCGCCACCGCTGTGTATGGTCTGCCCGAAGTTAATCGGGAACAGATCCGCAGCGCACAACTTGTCGCCGTACCCGGTTGTTATCCTACCGCTATCCAACTTGGTTTCATGCCGCTGTTGCAGCAACAGTTAGTAGATTGTGGTCGCTTAATCGCAGATGCTAAATCCGGAGTCAGCGGTGCCGGTCGCAAGGCGGTAGAGGACTATTTGTTATGCGAGGCCACAGAATCTATCAGGGCTTATGCCGTGTCTGGCCACCGCCATCATCCTGAAATCACACAGGGCTTGGGTCAATTCGCCGAGGCCGCGGTCGGGCTCACCTTCATCCCGCATTTAACGCCGATGATCAGGGGGATTCTGGCGACGCTCTATGCACCCGTCAAAGCCGGAATCGATGTCAGCATTGAGAAGCTGCAATCAGTTTTTGAGGACAGATATGAGGGTGAACCCTTCGTTGAGGTGCTGCCCCAGGGTGAACTTCCGGCGACGCGGGACGTCAAAGCTTCGAACAACTGTAAAATTTCAGTAAACTACTCAGCAGAGACAGATACTATCGTGGTGCTTGCTGCAATAGACAATCTGGTGAAGGGCGCTTCCGGGCAGGCCATACAGAACCTGAATATCATGTTTCAACTAGAAGAAACTGCGGGTCTTGGGGCTATCGCGCTGCTGCCCTAGTCAATAAAGAGCCAGGAATAGTCAGGATTGGTTAACCGGGCTATAGCCCTGTCAGAGCAAGCGAGATTGAGGCTCCCAGATGCCAAATGTAGTTAAAGGCAGCAAGCAGGAACAGATGGTGGTAGTGCCTTACCGCCCTCGTCGACGCGCGCTATTCATCACCGTGCTAGTTTCCGTGGTCGCCGCCAGCGTGGTGAGCGGATTCCTCTACGGTTATTGCCAAGGTCTTAGCGCCCAGGGTGCTGTTCAGGATGAAAGGGACAAACTGAAAGCTGAGCTCTCTGCGCTTCGCATACAGAATACCGACCTTTCTCGACAGGTGGCGATACTGGACCGTAGCAGTATGGTGGATCAGCGGGCGACAGCAGAGGTTCAGGCCACGATTCGAAATTTGAGAGAACAGCTTGCCCAGCTGCAGCAGGACGTTGTCTTTTACCGGCAGGTGGTCTCGAGTGATACTGTTGACACGGGATTGATTGTGGGACAGATGAATATTTACGGCACATCAGATCCGGGTCGATTTCGCTATAAGCTGGTGATGCGGCAACAGGATGCAGATGGAGATTCGTATCTAAGAGGCCATGTCAATGTCAACCTCGTCGGTCGGCGAGGTGATGAGCAGATGATATTTGCGCTGCGTGATATCTCGGATGAACAGGATCAATTAGACATTCGATTAGGGTTCAAATATTTTCAGACTATAGAGGGTGAGTTGGCACTTCCAGCGGGCTTCGAGCCTGAGAGAATCCAGATCGTCGCCGTTGCCACCGAGCCGGTAGGAAAAAGTATAGATCAATATTTTAGTTGGATGGTACTGGGAGATTAATACCATGTTTAGTAAATCGGTTGACAATACCAGGCACGTAAATGGCCCAGCTCTCACACTGATATCGAGGTCTACTGAAATAGTCGGTGACATTCATTTTAGCGGTGAGCTAATTATCGAAGGCAAGGTGAAGGGGAATATCTATGCCGAAGATGATTCGGAGGCGCTGATTCGGGTGGCAGAAAATGGCTCGGTTGAAGGTGAGATTTGCGTGCCTTCGGCAATAGTGAACGGCTTGGTGCAGGGTGATGTTCGAGCGGCGATCCACATTGAATTGGCGGCCAAGGCGGTGGTGGTTGGCAATGTCTATTACAATTTGATCGAGATGGTTCTGGGCTCCGAAGTGAATGGGAATCTCATGCATATCGGCTCGAATCAATCCCAGACCGATCGCCTGACCGCTAACCAGAAAAAGCTGCCCTTCAACAGCAAGTCCTTGCAGAAGTAGACAATAGTTGACTAAAACACTTGGTTATTGCGATAATTAGCTGTCGTGGCTTGCCTGACTTATTAGTCTCTAGCGCCCAGTATCAATGCTTGAGAAGCATTCTTCCCTATTTTAAATGGTAATTCGATGTCCGTCGTCCAGTCCCAAGATCCCATCATTATGTCCTTTACCGACAATGCCGCGGCCAAGGTGCATAGCCTTATTACCGAAGAAGATAATGAAAATCTGAAACTTCGGGTTTTCGTCACCGGTGGTGGTTGTTCCGGATTCCAATATGGTTTCTCATTCGATGAGGAGATTGCTGAGGATGATACGGTCATCGAAAACAAGGGCGCGAGCCTGTTGGTAGATTCCTTGAGTTTTCAGTATTTGCTTGGCGCGAAAATCGACTACGTTGAAGGCTTGGAAGGGTCCAGATTCATCGTCGATAATCCCATGGCCACAACTACCTGCGGCTGCGGATCTTCTTTTTCGATTTAGGGCACCTCTGAATAATACAGTAATGTCTCAGCTATTCCTGAAGCGTTCAGTTACAAGGCACACTTCGCCAGCAAAGCTTCCGCTCCTCACCTACATCCATACAGGCGATGGCCTTCGCCCATGGCAACAAGTGTAACGCCGCAAATGAATGCTTCAGGGGCCGCCTGAAAGCCTGAGTATCACTGTAATATTCAGAGGTGCCCTAAGGCGCAGTCAATAAACCACTCTTCATAATCGGATCAAAGCTCAGGCCTGGTAAATACCACCTAGAATGACCGGCTCGGTGGCGCCGGTAAATGCCGCGGTCTCGATACGTTGACCTGCCAGTGTCTGCTTCGCCATCCAGGCAAAGGCGATGGCTTCGACCCAGTCAGGATCCAAGCCAGCGGCAGCCGTGCTGGCGACTTCCGCATCTGGCAAGGCTGTTTGCAGTGCCGTCATCATGGTCGTGTTGTGCGCACCACCACCACATATGTAGACCTGATCTGGCGCGATGTGTTTTCTGATTTCTGCGGTTATTGTTGCCACTGTGAGATTCACCAGAGTCGCTTGCACATCAGCGTCGGCCACGCCGGGCCGACATTGTTGCAGTTTGCTTTCTAGCCAGTGACCGTTGAACAGCTCTCTACCGGTACTCTTGGGAGGAGGCAAAGACAAATACTCCTCATCCAGCAGCAGAGAAAGTAAGGCCTGATCTGTTTTCCCACTTCGAGCCCAGTCGCCATTGTTATCGAAGTTCTTGTCCAGGTTTTTGCCGATCCAGTAGTCCATCAAGACATTGCCGGGGCCCGTATCGAAGGCTAGGCTTTCGCCACTTTTATCCAACACCGTGATATTTGCCATACCGCCGATATTAACCACCACGCGATCTTCGCTGGTGGAACTAAAACAGTTTCTATGCAGCAGGGACGCCAGTGGAGCGCCTTGTCCGCCGGCTGCTATATCGCGCCGACGAAAATCGGCGACAGTAGTAATGCCCGTGAGCTGAGTGATGACATTGGGGTCTGCAAGTTGCAGAGTAAAGGGCAACTCTCCCTTGGGCTGGTGCCAGACGGTCTGACCGTGGCTGCCGATAGCCTTCACCGCCGCAGCATCGACGTTAGCTTTGCTTAATAATTCTTCAACACCGGCCGCGAAAATTCGGCCCAGCTCAATGTCAACCTCGCCATACAGACGCAGATCTATGTCGGCTCCCGCACATAATTGCAGTGTTCTCTGGCGTAAGGTGGTATTGCTTGGGCTGAAATGGGATGCCAGCAGAGAAGGTTGATTGTCATTAAATTGAACCAGGGCACAATCGACACCGTCGAGACTGGTGCCGGAGATCAGCCCAATATATAGATCGGATGCAATCATATGGGTGGGTTCAATCAGCGCTGGGCTGATGTAATGTGAGCAGTCGTGAATCATTCAGCTCATCGAAGTGCTGTAGAAGAGCTGCGGTCTGACTTCGAAATCGATCCATTCCGGTGACTTCGATGGACACGGCTTTGGGGAGTTTATCCAGAATTGTACGCGGATTTTGGTGGACGCCATTCATCAGGAATTCATAGTGAAGGTGCGGGCCCGTCGCCCCGCCTGTGGCGCCTACGTAGCCGACGATGTCCCCTTGTCTGACCCGGTCTCCACGTCTGGCGCCTCTATTATATTTTGACAGGTGAGCGTACTTGGTTTCGAAACCGCCCGCATGCCGGACCACGACAAGATTACCGAAAGAACCATTGCGCGCTGCCCAGGTCACGGCGCCATCGCTGGTGGCCCGCACCGGGGTACCCCTGGGCGCCGCATAGTCGGTGCCCTTGTGAGCACGAATGGTGTTGAGGATGGGATGGCGGCGGCGGGGATTAAAATTGGAGCTGATTCTGAATACATCCAGCGGGCTGCGCAAAAATGCTTTGCGCATACTTTCACCGTCGGGATTAAAATAGCCGGACTCGCCGGCTTCGTTTATGTAACGAACTGCGGTGTATTGCTTACCCTGGTTGATATATTGAGTGGCGAGAATTTCACCGTTACCGATGAGCTCGCCATCGAGATATTTTTCCTCGTAAAGGATGCTGAACTTGTCGCCGAGTCTTGGGTCGAGTATGAAATCGATTACGCCGCCGAAGATGCTGGCCATTTTCATAATCGTGATCGGCGGAATCCGCTCCCGTTGACCCGCCATAAACAGGCTATCGGTAATGGTGCCGACTTTGAATGCCTGATCGATAAGCGCCTGCTTCTGTATTTGCTCAACATCGTAGCGGCCCTGATTCAGTGTAAACAGATAGCCTTCCAGCGGCGATTTCAAGACTCGAAGTTGCTGCAACTCGCCTGGATCGCGAATCATGAAATCCAGTTGGTAGCCAGGATACAGTCGATTCAGAACCTTGGCCTCATCGCCACTATTGAGAACCCGAAAAAGGTCCTGGTCAGACAGCCCCACTTGCATGAATATAGCGGACAGGTTGTCACCGCTTTGCACCTCGATATTCTGCCACGGCGCGATATCGACCCTGGCCGGCTCAGGGGTGGAGCCGGGTTCGCCGGCTACAATGTCGGCAGGGAGCAGCGCATCTGGCGGGCTATCGCCGTCCTGCGCTGCTAAATTTGTTATCGTGCTAATGGCAGTAGTGACGGGGATTTGAACCCGGTCGGGTTCGCTGGAGGCCGCATTTTTATTGGGCAAGGCAATCATGCCGATGATCAATATGGCCAAAATACCGACCATATACAGGTGCTTCCGTGGGTAGTACCTTGCCACGAAGTGTTTAGCGTGTTCAGTTATGTCAGTAAAGATCGACAACATCCGTACCTTTAGCGTTCGAAAGGGCGAGATTATAACAACAAGCAAGGCAAATCCCAGACGTTTTTGGCCAGTTTGCCCTATGCACGCCAGTTGTGGTGTAGAATCGGCGCGTTTTTCCTATGGTTTATCATCGTCAAACTGCCGTTCCCTCTGCTTGGGTCGGCAAAAGCCACATTTTTCTTAGTTTGGTGCCAGGAATAAGGTTGCAATATGCCAACTGTAGTTAAGGACAAAATAGCCACAGACATTATCGGCGACTTACAGGATCGCGAGCTAATCTCCCAGTTAGCGGGCGGTGATGAACTCAAATCACACCTCGCCAAGGGTAGCCGAACCCTTTACTGCGGCTTCGACCCGACGGCAGAGAGTCTGCATATAGGTAACATGGTGCCGCTACTGGCTCTGAAACGCTTTCAGATGGCTGGACACAGGCCTATCGCACTGATTGGCGGTGCCACCGGTATGATTGGTGATCCAAGCTTCAAGGATGCAGAGAGGCAGCTGAAGCCGGCGGATGTTGTCACCGAGTGGGCCGAGCATCTTAAACCCCAACTGAGCCAATTCCTCGATTTTGACCAGGGCGATAACGCGGCGCTATTGGTCAACAATCTTGACTGGACCAGGGATTATGACGTCCTCAGCTTCCTGCGCGATGTCGGCAAGCACTTCTCTGTTAATGCCATGATTCAGAAAGAATCTGTCAAACAGCGGCTGGACCGCAAAGGTGAAGGCATTTCCTTCACCGAATTCAGCTACATGATCCTGCAATCCTACGACTTTGCCGAGCTCAACAAGCGCCATGGCTGCACCCTGCAGATCGGTGGTAACGACCAGTGGGGTAACATCACCGGTGGCATAGACCTGACCCGGCGCATGAATCAGCAGCAGGTTTATGGCGCTACGCTGCCATTGATCACCAAGGCTGATGGCTCCAAGTTCGGCAAGAGTGAAGCCGGCACGGTGTGGATGGACGCCAGCAAGACCTCACCCTATGCCTTCTATCAATTCTGGCTGAATACGGCCGATGCCGATGTTTACCGGTTCCTCAAATTCTTCACTTTTTTGAGTATTGATGAGATTAACCAGATCGAGCAAAGCGATATCGCCTCGAACAGCAGGCCGGAGGCACAGGCGATCCTGGCCAAAGACGTTACCGAGCTGGTTCACGGTGTAGAGGGTGTTAACGCAGCGACACGCATCAGTCTGGCGCTGTTTTCCGGTGATATAGGTGCGCTGAATGAGCAGGATTTACAGCAATTGGAGTTTGATGGGCTGCCCTGTACGGAAATTGCCGGCAGCGAACTCGATAATACCCCCTGCGGCATTGCCGAAGTACTGGTGCAAACTGGACTCGCTAAATCCAACAAGATGGCCCGGGAGTTCATAGCCAACAACGCCGTTAGCGTGAATGGCCAGCTGATAGATTCGCCCGAATTTCAGCTATCAAGGGGGAATGCCCTGATTGGCAGGTACTTTGTCGTCAAAAGGGGTAAAAAACTGTTCCATCTGGTCAAATTAGGCTAGGGCACCTCTGAATAATACAGTAATGCTTCAGGGCTCGCCCTCCGGGGCTTTCAGGTGGGTCTGCACTCGGCGTTAGTGCTGCTTGAAAGGTGGTCTACATTCCTGCGCAACCCTGCCTTGATTACAGACCCGCCTGAAGGTCTGAGCATCATTGTATTATTCAAAGGTGCACTAGGTAAATTCGGCGCATTTCGGGTGGTTTTCCCAATCCCTTTCCTGGCCAGGAATTATATTCAATTTTAGCCCTTTAATTCCTTGCTAAACCGCATGTGGCACGTATAATACGCCGGCTCTGTGTCTTCAGGCATGGGCTATGTTCTTTAAAAATACGGATCAAGTAATAGAGGTGGGTGCTTGCCGGGTTGG